>Ga0307930_1003931_pt1 | contig 10606 bp, 7 predicted proteins | sample OrgLakmetageno46_FD_203161 | JGI IMG/M metagenome (GOLD analysis project Ga0307930, IMG submission 203161) | Saline water microbial communities from Organic Lake, Antarctica - #46 | ecosystem: Environmental > Aquatic > Non-marine Saline and Alkaline > Saline | place: Antarctica: Organic Lake... | reverse complement strand
CCCCCCGAAAAAAAAACACAAAAAGAAAACACGCACATTATACACACACAAAGGTACAACAACATCATCAACAACAACAAATACATCAGCCCACTAACCCAATACATGTATACCGTACACCAGGCCCGCATGGAAGCGCTGCGGCTGGAGCAAGAAGCGAAACTCATGGGCGCGGAAGCCAAGGCCAAGGTCGAGAAAATCGACCTGTACAAGCACCGGTTCATGCGGGACGCCCGGGAAAACTGGTCCCGCTACCAGGACGAGCGCGCGGAAGCGGCCCTCCCCGACGGTGACGCTGTGGTCGATTACGATTGGCAAGAAGAAGAAGAAGAAGGACGGGGTTAGCCCCCTTTTGCATTGCATGCACATGTGTTTTGATTGGTTTATCTCAATGGGAACTATGTGATTTTTTAGGTGAAACTGGCATGGCTAGGTGCTAAGTATTTGAGACAGGCTAAGTATTTCGATGAAAATAATACTACAGCAAGCCGCTCTCACTGGGGCGGCCTGTTTTTTAAATAGAAATTTCATGTACAGAGACAAGGCGCCTCGCGTCTCGGTGTCTCGAATGAAGAAAGAAGAAGCAGCATTTCTTCCGTACATGTTTCATATTTCAATGCAGATAGTTATAGTTCCTTTTGATGATTATCGTAGTTTGTCTCGCTTGCGTCGAATACGTTCTGTCCCCAAGGACTACCAAGGATATCTCCTCGTTCCCAAGACCTCGAGAATTCGACTCCTCTAGTTAGAGCTCTAGAGCAACGAGCAACTTACTTCTACCACTTCTACTGCTGTAGCTATAGTACGACGGCAATAAAGTACCCTGGTCTAGCTTCTGAAGCGGCAAATCAGCACCTTCTTGGCAGTGCCACGCAGCCAAATCACTCGAAGTAGCCCAAGGTATCTCAAGGTAAGCGAAACTAGAACGGCGATGGCTACTGATGAGGCTTCAGTGATTAGAAAAGAGCGCAAACTCCTCGTTCGTTTTCCCGCCACTTTGTTATTTTCTCCCGTCCCAAAAATGTCACTTTTTGAAATCAAACTGGTGCCAATTCGTCTGAAATTCCGTGTGTGTAACCACGGAGCTGTCAGATACATATCGTGCACTGAAAAGTTTGGCCAATTTATCCCTTAACATTGCTTTTTCCGACCATTCCTGATTTTTGCTCGAAAAGGCGCCAAAGAAAACACCAAAAACGCGCGCTTTCCCTGACTCGAAATTCGTGTTCATAGGGCGCTAGCACCGGCCAATTCGCTTAGGAAGCTACCTGCCCCTCAAATACCTTACCACACATCCGCCTGGAGTTCTCATAAGCAAAGAAACTCAATAAACAGACGCGTGAATCTTACAAACTCTAGACCCGGCTACTTTATTGCCGTCGTATACATAATCTACTACTACTGTACTCTCTGTACACTGTACAGTACTGTATACGGATAACGGATACCTGAAAGCTGAAAGCTATGTAAGTTATCTGTATCTGTACTCGTACACTACAGTAGCTAGCTAAGTAGTAGCTTCGTAGCTTCACAACAGGTCCTACAGAAGCTCTTGAGGTCAGAAGACTGCATGCGCTCCCTCGCGGCCCTCCTGATGCTCTCTCAAGCGCGAGCTTTCGTCCATGTTTCTCCTCGCCTTGGTGTTGTTCGGCGTCAACTTGTGCAGCATGCTAGTGTTCGGGCGGGATCCTCTTCCCTTCAAGTTCTCGTCCCAATCGGCACGGGTTCTGAAGAGATTGAAACATGCTGCATTGCCGATACACTGGTGCGAGCTGGTGCAGAGGTTACCGTAGCAAGCGTAGAAGAAGGTCTTACCGTTACTTGCTCGCGCGGTATCAAGATAGTAGCTGACGTGCCAATTACGGACTGCGAGAGCAAGCTTTGGGACCTAGTCGTGTGCCCTGGTGGGATGCCTGGAGCAGAGCGGCTCCGAGATTCGGCTGCGTTGACGAGTATCATTGGTGATCAGCGTAGCAGTGGGCGGTGGCTCGGTGCCGTATGTGCTGCACCGGCTGTAGTGTTGCAGCACCACAACTTACTAGACGACAAGGCTACGTGCTACCCAGCTCCAAAGTTTACTGAAACTCTCGGAGGAAAGCTGGCGCCTGGCGAGGTTGTTGTAGCAGGCAATGTTGTGACCTCTAAAGGGCCAGGCACGTCACTGCCATTTGCGATAAAGCTCGTGGAGCTTCTATATGGCAAGGAAAAAGCTAACGAAATCGCTGATCAAATGCTCGTGCCGCGGCCTTGAGCGTGGCCCATTTACATAATTTTGTACGTCAATTGCATTTGATAGCGCGGCATGGATTTGTTTCATGTTTATAATTCCCTGCGCCAATGGCGCCGTACTGCCTTTAAATTTTGATACTGGGTTTATTTCAGGATTGGATTTTCTTTTTCTTTATCCTTCGCACCTTCATTTGTATAGGAAGTAGAAATTTTGTATTAATATATACAGCAGCACAGCAGACAGCAGCCCAGTCATTAAATTCGCGCGTTTTATCACATGTCGTGACTTCCTAGTGCAATGAGATTAATCTTCTATTTTTCTAAAAACTCACATATCCAATTGAGATCGAGCACAGTCCAACTGCCCGACATCTATTCATATGGTGCAGTATATTTGTTCTAAAATTTCAAGGAAGGGCAATCCCGCGTCCTTATACCTCAATTCCGAGGCCCCGATATCAGTGATTTCTGCTTCCGAGCTCTGCTTATCAAGATCACATCAGATCAGGCTGAGCTATGTCATTTGTTTTTTTGCTTTGGGGATACCATCGTGCCTAGAAGGGGATCTTAGAACTTCCTTTACCTGCGGTGGATCCTCGCGCCAGGTGTGGCCGAGGATTTCGCTCAACCCGAGTTGAAGTTCAAGTGCGTCCATGTCAGCCACCAAAAAGCGCTCATAGGGCCGCCATGCGCCAACGCCTTTTAGACTGAGAGGACTTCGCACTTGAGCTGCACTCATCGTAGAGACATGGCGGGTGGTTGCGTGAAAATCCAGCACGCTCGGTTCAAAGGGCAAGCCTAAATGGTTGAGTAAGGCACGGCTTGAGCCCTCGAGATCCACGATCAAGTCTTCGTGCCGCACTGTGTGCACTCGGCCTGGCGGGAGCTCAGTTTTCCAGTGGTCCATCGCGCGGCGACACTCTACATAAAACTGCACAATCTCACGCAAGTTGAAGCTAAAACCCAACCCGTTGCTGTCGCCAAAATTGTGGCGGTAAATGGACAGGACCACGTCCATGAAATTTCGTGTTGTTTCCACAATGGGCGCATCCGGAAACACAAGGTGGATGAGGCCAAGATGCCTGAAATTGAACAGCTGCTTATCAACCATTCGCGTTACTCCATGAGGCCCACCCACTTGTCTGTGAGCTGGAATGCAGGACTTCGCCATTTCAGACAACACTCCAACAGCAGACTGCTGCACGCCAACCACTAAATTTTCCATAGAACCAGCTCGAATGGCAGCTGAAACATGGCCAATGATGCTTTCTGCATGGGCACCAAACACACTATTTTCACCGCAGCCTACGACTTGTGAGTGGCTAGCAAGCACTTGCTCCAGCAAGGATGACCCACTTCGCATCATCCCCACCACAAACACTGGCGCGCGCTGCCCAGCTGCCCCTACACCTGCAGGCCATGCTCCATGCTTGAATGCTTTGAGGGTTTGTTCAAGCCGAGCACTCTGACCTTGTTTCGATTCGTAAAAAGAGCGCTCGTTTGTTTGCCTCGAAAACTCCAAGTCATTGGCGGCTTTCAAATGTTGCCAAGCTTGACTGGCAGCTTCGGCCTCGTTGACCGTTGGTTCTGGTGCAAGGGCTCCTCTTGTAAGGTCTCCTCGCGCATCCGAAGCCTCAGTGGCATCGGATTGTACTGCTTCACTTTTCACTTGTCTTTCTTTTGCAAACTCTCGGCGGCGCATATCATGAGCTGTAAAGAGCGCAAAGCGAAGTTTTGCCCCTTGAACACCCTGATTTGAAGAGCTGTTCTGTGCCAGCGCATTCTCCATGCCTGCCGCTAGAGTCGTCCAGTTTGCTGCACCTTCTTTTTGAACATTTGGGTGGTCTTTCAGTATCTGACAAAGCGCTGCCCATGCGGTGGAGTCTGCTGGCACCGTGTCAATGGCAGTCTGATGATCACGTGCTGCTCTCTCAAAGTCCCCATTTTGGCCATAGACGTCCGCCCTAAGAAAGTATAACAGGAGCAGGCAATTAGGCATGAGGTATTTGAGTGTAAACGCATAGTCAACGGAAGGAATTGCCACGTATTGTCAATTACACACCGGTGATTTAAGGCTTCGGCTCTGCGTGCAGCGGGTAGGCCAGGCGTTGCGAGAAGCTGCGTAAAGCGAGAAGCTGCACTGGTCGTGTCGCCAAGCCAATTGTGCAGCAACCCGAGGTTCAAGAGCAGCGACGGGTCAGAATCTGAATGAGAAGCAGCAGGCATGCGTACATTGAGATTTGATATGCACTCATAGTTTATTCTTCAAACAGGTGGGCGGTTTCACGACTACCGCGAAAGCCAAGTTCGATGGCTCGAGTATAATGCATGAGTGCCTCCCGTGCTAGACTGCCGCCGCTAAGGCTACGCATTTCCAAAATCTGGGGACGCAACCATACATAAATTAAATAGCATGAATGGCACGACTTTAATAAAATGTGCTCTGATGCCAAATGAGTTGCCATGTTACTTCACTCGAGACCAGGTTACCTGTAAAGTTTGTGCAAGTTCAGCGTGTGCGTTAGCGTTGTCGGTGGCCTGCACAAGGGTGCGAAGTTGCTCTACTTTCGTCCGAAGGTCAGCCACATCGACAGCAGATATTTGAACCCGATCACTAGACGGAAGATGGTTTGAATGGCCCTCGCCATTTTGACTTGAGGAAATTGTGTAATAAATAGTATTGCCCTCGCGTAAATCCGAGGCGAGATGTGGGAAGATTCCTATTGCAGTTCCTTCTTTTCCCTTCGGGGGTGCAAGCCGTCCTGAGGCAATCGCTTCAAGTGTTGGCAATTGAAGATGCTGAGAGGCTACAACCAGGGTAAGTAGTATCAACCGGGTTGTAAACTGAAGCATACTAATGCGATCGATTGTAAGCGACTGTGTTTGCATGCCTAGCGACAAGTACCGCCGCGCGCTAAAATATGATTAATAAAACTGTCGCTGTGACTAGAACAGCTCGATGTTGCCAATCCTTCGCGGAATTCACCAAGCTGCTATTCTCTTCATCTTTCTAATTACCAACTAACGGATCCACATGCTGCTGTGTTTGCTTGGAAGCTGAGCCTTAAAACCTACGTACCTTCACCGTGCTAAAATGGTATAAGGTGCACGTTTTAATCGCCGATAACGAGAAAACAATACCATGTACACGAATCTAAAGTATAAAATGAGTCAAGATGGTCTCCTAAACACTCACTGGCATCTAATAAACCCAGCGGTGGCATGTGAGCAAGAGTAATCGAGCTGAACATGAGACAGATTTCTTCGAGAGTGAACCTAACTGTAGGAATTAAAACACTATAGAGGATTGTGAGGGCTCTATCAAGCGAAATGTCATGAAAAATGATAATGATATTTCAGATTCCGGCGGTCTTATCAATCTGATGATGACAGCAACTGATAAAGCAGCCACGAACTCTCGTAGCCCGTCTTTCTTTATAATCCAGTAGCCCGTCTTATTACTGTACTGTAAGACTTCGTATGCTGTTATGTACAGAAGTAGGTATTCTCCCCTGTAACCAACAGGCTCCAGCAAGACTCCCCATTTAGTGGCATTGAATTGAACTCTTCGATTTCAATAGGGATTTTTGGATTAAATTCCTTTGAATCGAGTGAAGCCTCCGCGTGTGGAGGCGTAGACCTGGTAGGCTCCTTACTTACGTACTATAAACCGTACTTACTACTTTTCTTATGTACTAAATACAGTCAGTCGTCTGTAGAAAAAGTAAACTGCGCTCCAAGAAATGCGCCGGCTGGCTATTTCCCACGTGGGTTTTGCTTGCTCGCATAGTGCACTCTCGAGCACTCAGCAGCGGAGTAAAACACCGGCCTGTTATCCTTCTACTACGCGGTCACTTTGCTCTCTTTACTCGGAATTTCTTCTTCGCTAAATACACTGAATATCTCCTACGCGGTTTCTGTCGTGGTCTCCGAGCTCGACACTGACACATCCGAGTGAAAGAGCGGCGAAGTTTCAACAAAGCCTCGTGGATTTCAGGGTGCTGTAGGTCTCAGTTATTGTGCTCAGTCCCGATTGGCCTTGGAGAAAGCATAACACCCCATTTCACGGACAGCAGCGTTTGTGCCACTACTCGAACTCGAACTATTACGGACCTATCTGAGACAGAAGCCAATGCTACGGGCAGAAGTGTACGCGCGTGTGTTGCGCGCAAGTCGAAGTCGTATGAAGGATATCGTTTAGAGAGCAGGGAGCTTAACACCTCAAGCCCCCTCAAAAGTGCAAACCGATCATAGAATTATTTTAAACCCAGACTTGAGTTGTTTCTGCGTCTATTTCTGCATTGAAGAGACTACGCCGTCGTTTAGTTTCCTGGTGCCACTATACTAGCAAATGGAGTGCTTTTAAATGAATACAGTACGCAGCTATCTGCATATGTAGAACTCTTAGTCGATAACCAGCGATGATCGGAAACCTAGTCGCCATCTCGTCAGCACGCACGAAATACTCATCATGTGTGTCCAGCTAAACTCCTCTGGCTCCAAGGGCAATTCTAACTAGCTAGCAGCTCGACCCACTTGCAAAGCAATTCTGAGTTGCCTGTTGTGCTTTGAATATCATTCCAGATAAATTCAGTCGCTTTTCTGAGTCTCCACAATGAGATAATTGCGCTATTTCACGAGCACTCCAAGCACATTTCTTTCGAGAACCTATGCCTCCTTCCGAGGATTGATCCTGCAGGGTTCATGAGAGTAATGATGAACATTTTATTACGCATAAGGTCACACAGCCCAGTCAGACTTGTTCTGGAGGACTCATCGAAATGCAGCTCTACGCTATTTGTTGTTGTTTCTTTGTAATTGGGGAGTACAATCTAATCTAATCTAATCTAAAGTGCTCACGATTTTGGGGCCATCTAGAGGAGCGCAGTAGGGTAGTGGGTAGCGGGCGTAATCAGCACGATATGAAGGTGCCATAAAAACAACGCAACATATAGAGCTGGCCACGTGGGAGGTGGAGCTGTACAACACTTTCACTTCCCTTTAATGGCTTTCTTCTTCATTGAAATTAAGTTCACATATTGACGAGTATTTTCATGTTCACTTTACTCATAAAGAACTTTCGAGTTGGCTGACTTGATTGTTGCCCTCATTGCCGGTTGGAATAAATTTCCCTCCATACTTCTTGTGGAGACTACCTTCGGAACGAAGAAAAGCAACTATTCCACCTAGAAGTGCACAAAATGGGCGCAACAAATCGCAAGTAATTATGGAATACGAGTTTCATTTCCACGTCCTTGGATCACCTCGCTTGAAGACTTCTTGATATCCGACGGCCGCAGTGGAAAACCATAAAAAGACACAGCCAGCTCTTAACTGTGAAATTAATAGATGAATTGACAAGAGTAATCAGTCCTGAGATATTCTGTGACGAAGTCTTCAGATATACTCAAAATGATGCCGTACCGTTCCTTCCGGCTCAAACGTTCCCATATCGGAGCTTATCACTGAAACGCATATCGCAGCTGTGTACGTCAAAAGTAGAATAAGAGCCTACAAAACGCGGACAGCGAGAAATATCTGATTCGAAACGTATTCTCTAAGAATTGATGAAGAATATTATTTTCTTTATCATGTACTCACATCTCCGTTTCGGCTCATCCAGCCGTAAGTGCCTTCAGATACCCATTTTGCATGTAGTGTGCTGAGTGAAATGCCAATGCCGAACATGATCATACTCCACAACCACAGAACAACTCCCACCAGGAGCGAAAACTAAGCATAATTTATGTAAATGAAGTCAATGAGATAAGAATATTCTGGCCTTTGCGAAAAAGTTATTTGGGAAGACTCACAGTGAGCGCAGACGATGAAGCGTAATCTTTCACTGACGCAATGCACTAAAGAAGCAGCGAGGTACAACTCAATGTCAGTACTGAAGATTCTTGCAAGTATGGCAAACAAGCATTCAATCACGTACCGAAAAGGCCACCAAGGAGCACACGATGACAAGAAGGCGCAAGGTATCAACAACGAACTCCCTCCCAACGGGTTCTGATGAGTAAGCACCATCAGCTGTGCTTGCCATAATTAAGAAGTTTGATTTAAATTAAGTATCCAGCGTGCAATTGCTATGAGCCACGCTGAATGCGGTTCATTCAGAAAAATGATAGATTGTGACCTATGACCTGCGAAGAAATTTCCTTACCATAGTACAAGTGTACTTCATAACATGCGAATAGTTAGAGTCTGAAGTTTAAGCTTCAAGCGATAGAAAGAAAGGTCTCAAGTTGGCATATGCGCGAAACTTAGAAATCGCAGTGAAGATTTGAGATGTAGCTAACAGAGCAACGAGTACTGCCGAATATGAATTACTTTTACCATGTTGGGGCACTTTTAGCTTAAAGAATACATCGTGTGTCAATCGCATTCTGCATGTCAATCGACTTTCATAATTCCCAAACAATGGGCCAAGTTCGGGCACATAATAGTGCCGTCGTAAAGGAATATCCTTAAAGTTTTCAATTGGTATCGTTAAGTTTTGAATATGACTCGAGCGCCGCGGCAGTTGCTCACTGGCTGAGTAGCACTCTCTCGGCCGAATGGTGCCTTGAGATGACGTGGGCCGGACATTAAAGGAGGCTCTTAAGCTCTAAAGTGCAAAGGGCTTGTTCAGTCAACTTCATGGGATCGTGTGCCCTAGCTGAAGATAGCTCGGAGTGGAGATCGCTGACGTGCGGGCGTACCCTGCCTGGATGCCTCCCTCCGAGGATTGGTCCAAAAGGGCAAAGGGCCCATGGGAGTAAAGATGAACATTGCATTACGCAAAAGGACACTCAGCCCAGTCAGACTTGTTCTGGAGGATTCATCAATGCGCAGCTTATTGCTATTTATTGATCTTTCTTTGCAATTGGGGAGTACAATCTAATCTAATATCTAAAGCAAATAATTAATTCAAATTCAAACTGTATATATTACATACAATTTCACGTCAAGAGGGCGATCTCATATTAAAGAGTGCACTTAGAATAGATTTTTCTCGCGTAAATGCGCGCTATTTCCTATTTGCGGGTCGCGCCGAATAACCTGGCTCTCTTACTCCACTGAAGGGGCGATATAGGAGTCCAAGCAGCAGGCAGCAAGCCGAGATCCTTTCCTTGAAGTCACGAATTCGATATATTGCATGTTGCAATACGTATCTGCATATATTTCTTATCGCCAGCGAAGTTATATCGCACCGACTATAAAGATGCATTAGCAACCACAACCACCACATCGCATGCGATCGGCTTGCCAGTAGCTAGGACCTCATCTGCTTTCTCCGCGAGTCGCGCCACAACCTGCTCCCGCAATCCCTCCGGCATTTGCTCCAAAGCAGCACGGCAGGCTGGCTGGCTGCCAGTGAAATCGCGTGCAAAATCTATGCCTCTTTGTTGACCCCACACGCATGGCACGTGCCAGGATAGTACATCCGTGAAGCCCGCATTTGTAACGTGCTGTCGCAATGAAGCGTCGTCGGAACCAAGGTGAAAGTTCGTGCGCATTGGCGGGTTTTGGTCTGGCGGGAGCCGCCCATCGCACCGAAACTCCTCGAGCACCGCAGGAAAGAGCGTGAACATGGGGCTATCACATTTGAGCCCCCAAACGGAAAGCGCAATGCGCGCACCAGGCGCACAAACCCGGCGCATTTCGCGCAGAGCAGCCAGGTAGTCGGGCACGATATGGTAACAGAGGCTTGCAATTACCCGGTCAAAGGACCCGCCATAATGGTCTGGAAGTGACTGAGCGTCCGCTACAGCAACTTCAACGTGAGCTGTATTGAGAGCCGCTAAGGCTACCATTTTTGGCGAGAAGTCGCAACCACAGAGCCGCGCGCCTGTTGGGAGCTCGCGCTGAAGTGCCGCAAGGCCGTGACCAGGCCCGCAGCCGATTTCAAGACAAGCTTTTGAATATTGCAGCTCAAGTGCTGAAATCATAGAATAATGTGCTGGCAGCGACCATAAACGAAAGAAGCTATCGTACCCTTCAGAAAAGCCATCCCACATTTTCAAGATGGATGCGTTGGTTCGAGTCGGAAGCGTACTCTCAATAGTTGTGCTTTGCGGTCGGCCTGATTCTTTCTGCCTTCGTGAGCAGACCAAAGCATATGCAAGCACAAAAGCCACAGCAGCAACTTTTGCTATGTCGCCTTGATTTCGAGGTAGCACGCTCATCGTGCGTTCCCTATGCACCTCGTCTAGCCTCTGCGCTCAGTGGTCAGTGGCACTACTTAGGGTCGAAGTCGAAACACAAGGAAATGGAAACATATGAAACAAACCCGGATTTTGCGCGTGTTTCGTTTCTAAGAAACACAAAAAGCGCCGCCCTGGGCGTTTCTGGTTTCGAGAAACGAAACATTAGGGTTCCGCGCGCCGTTTCT
>Ga0307930_1003929_pt1 | contig 10611 bp, 11 predicted proteins | sample OrgLakmetageno46_FD_203161 | JGI IMG/M metagenome (GOLD analysis project Ga0307930, IMG submission 203161) | Saline water microbial communities from Organic Lake, Antarctica - #46 | ecosystem: Environmental > Aquatic > Non-marine Saline and Alkaline > Saline | place: Antarctica: Organic Lake... | reverse complement strand
AACGCCGAGCGGCAAGATACAGCGCTTTATTCTGCGCGACCGCGCCCGGGAAGACGGCAGCGAATGAAGGTAACAATAGAGCAGTTACAGGCTTTCTTGGACGAGCAATTCCCGCAAGGCGCTGCGTTCGGCACTCTGTGCAAGCTGGGCGATGGCAGCGCCGAAATGATGCTCGACGTAGACGAGACCCATTTGCGCCCAGGCGGCACCGTATCCGGGCCGGTGATGATGGGGCTGGCGGATGTCACGCTCTACGCGGCGCTGCTGTCCAAAATTGGCCTGGTGCCGCTGGCGGTTACCACCAACCTGAATATCAACTTTCTGCGCAAGCCGGTGGCGCACCAGCCCATATGGGCCCGCGCCACCATGCTTAAGGTGGGTAAGACAATGGCGGTAGGAGAGGTGTTTATATATTCGCGGGGAGTCGAGGAACCAGTCGCGCACTCCACGATGACTTACTCCATACCACCGCAACGCTGATAGAGGGGCTTCAGTGCTGTGTCCACGGGTGGTCAGCAAAAAAAACACGAAATAAACTACAGAATTAAGAATTGACGTTTACGTATACGTCAATTCATTCTATTATTAGTTCTGATGTACAACAATAACAAAGGCAGATTGGCTCATGAGCGAAGAGTACGTGCTGGAAACGCGCAACCTCGTTAAGGAATTCAAAGGCTTTGTAGCTGTTGATGACGTTAACCTGAACATCCGCAAAGGCCATATTCACGCGCTGATAGGGCCTAATGGCGCAGGAAAAACCACGGTGTTTAACCTGCTCACAAAATTCTTGATTCCTACTCGCGGCCAGATTTTATTCAATGGTCGCGATATCACCACGATGAAATCCGCCGCCATTGCCCGCGAAGGCGTGGTCCGGTCGTTTCAGATTTCGGCGGTGTTTCCGCACATGACGGCTCTCGAGAACATCCGGGTGGCGTTGCAAAGCTTCGAAGGCAACTCATTCAGTTTTTGGAAATCGGGCAACTGTCTGAACAAACTGAACCATCGCGCAATGGAGTTGCTGGATTCGGTTGGGCTGGCAGACTTCGCCCACACCACCACCGTCGAACTGGCCTATGGCCGCAAGCGCGCGTTGGAACTGGCCACCACTCTAGCGATGGAGCCGCAGTTGATGTTGCTGGACGAGCCCACCCAGGGAATGGGTGCTGAGGATGTTGGTCAGGTGGTCGAACTGGTGCGCAAAGCGGCTGTGGGCCGCACAGTGCTGATGGTGGAACACAACCTGGGTGTTGTCAGTAAACTCTGCGACCGCATCACTGTGCTGGCCCAGGGTGCGGTGCTTACCGAGGGCGACTACAAAACCGTGTCGGCAGACCCGCGGGTGCGGGAGGTTTATATGGGCAGCGCCAGCGATTCGCAGCCGTCGGAACAGGAGGCGAGCGCATGAGCCAGGCTGTCAAAAACCAAATTGGAAAAAAAGATTACGAACAGCTCCGTGTTTCTGGCTTGCATGCGTTTTACGGCGAATCCCACATTCTTCACGGCATCGATCTGATTGTGAATCGGGGTGAGCTGGTAACCCTGCTTGGGCGCAATGGCGCCGGGCGGAGCACCACGCTCAAAGCGATTATGAACATGGTGGGCCGGCGCACCGGTTCGATCATGATCAACGGTGAAGAAACCATGAGCTGCGCGCCTCACCACATTGCGCGTCTGGGCGTGGGGTTCTGTCCCGAACACCGCGGAATTTTCGCGTCGCTGAACGTAGAGGAAAATCTGACGTTGCCGCCTGTTGTGCGCAGTGGTGGTATGAGTCTGGAAGAAATTTACACCATGTTTCCTAACCTGTATGAGCGCCGCGCCAGCCCTGGCAATAAACTGTCAGGCGGCGAACAGCAGATGCTGGCTCTGGCACGCATTCTTCGCACCGGTGCCAACATGCTGCTGCTTGATGAGATTACCGAGGGCCTGGCCCCGGTGATTGTGGAGAAGCTGGGCGAGGTTCTGATGAAGCTCAAAAATAAAGGTCTGACTATTATTCTGGTAGAACAGAACTTCCACTTTGCTGCACCTCTGGCGGATCGGCACTACGTGGTCGAGCATGGTCAGATTGTGGCGGAAGTAAGTGCTGCAGAACTAGACTCCAAGCGCTCTTTGCTGAACGGCTATTTAGGGGTGTAATTACAAAAACTTGCTAAACGGGGCTCAATAAAAACAAATGTAAGTGCAGTAATCGACGTCGAAAACCAATAAAAATCACATATGAACGTAGCGGAGAAATAACAATGACAATGATAAAAAAGCTGCTGACCACCGCCATAGCAACTACTCTGATGGCCGGCGCTGCACAGGCAGAAATTTCAAATGATACGGTTAAAATCGGCTATTTGGCTGATATGTCAGGCACTTATCGTGATCTGGCGGGCCCAAATGGCCTGATAGCTCTGGAAATGGCCGTGGCCGACTTTGGTGGCCAGGTGAACGGCAAAAAAATTGAAGTTGTCAGCGCAGATGACCGTAACAGCCCGGACGTTGCCTCCAGCACGGCGCGTCGCTGGGTTGAAAACGACAACGTCGACATGGTTTCCGGCCTGGTGGCATCGTCGGTCAGCATCGCGGTCAGCGACATTCTGGAAGAAAGCGGCAAGCTGGGCATTGTGTCCGGGTCTGCGGCCTCCAGCATTACTAACGAGCATTGCACACCCAACCATATCCACTATGTGTATGACACCTACCCACTGGCTAACGGTACCGCCAGCGCCATCGTGAAAGAAGGTGGCAAAACCTGGTTTATCCTCACCGCCGATTACGCCTTTGGCCACGCTCTTGAGGCAGACGTAACAAAGGTAGTGGAAGCCAACGGTGGTGAAGTCATTGGTACTATTCGCCATCCTTTCCCGACTCCGGATTTCTCGTCATTTATTCTACAGGCCCAAGGCTCTGGAGCGGATGTTGTGGCTCTGGCCAACGCCGGTGCAGACACAACCAACGCGATCACTACGGCTGGCGAGTTTGGGCTTACCCAGTCGGGCCAGACGTTGGCTGCCTTGCTGCTGTTTCTCACTGACGTACACGCACTCGGCGCTGAAGCGGCTCAGGGTATTCAGCTGACCACAGGCTGGTACTGGGATATGAACGCCGACGCCCGCGCCTGGGCTGATCGCTTCCTGGAAGAAACCGGAGTGCGCCCGACCATGGTTCACGCGGGCATCTACTCCAGCACCATGCAGTATCTGAACGCCATAAAAGCCATAGGTTCAGACGAAGCTCAAGCAGTGCGTAAGCAAATGATGGACACGCCCATCAACGACATGTTCGCCACCAACGGCCGCATTCGTGAAGACGGCCGCATGGTCCACGATATGTACCTGGCGCAGGTGAAAACCCCGGCCGAGTCTACAAGCGAATGGGATCTGTACAACATCGTGCGCACCATCCCGGCTGAAGAAGCTTTCCGCCCGCTGTCTGAAAGCGTGTGCCCGCTGGTAACCAGCAAGTAAGCAGTTGAACCACGGGGCCCCCGGCAATCCCGGCGGGGAGCCCTCGGACTCAAGCAGAACGGGCACCAACCTCTGGTGCCCCCTGCATTGCTTTTGGAGTTAGCTACATGTCCATGATTTTGGGAGTCCCTGTCGCTGTGCTCTTCGGCCAGTTACTGCTTGGGCTGATTAACGGAGCCTTTTACGCGCTTTTAAGCCTGGGCCTCGCTGTTATATTTGGTCTTCTGAAAATCATCAACTTTGCCCACGGCGCCCTGTATATGCTTGGCGCCATGGCCACCGTTATTCTGTTCGATACTCTGGGTATCAGCTACTGGGCGGCGCTGTTTGTTGCGCCGATTCTGGTGGGCTGCGTGGGTGTCGCCATCGAGTATTTCCTGCTGCGTAAAATCGCAGGTCAGGATCATATTTACAGCCTGTTGTTGACCTTTGGCGTCGCGCTGATTATTCAAGGCGTGCTGACCAACATATACGGCGTGTCTGGCTTGCGTTATTCCATGCCTGACGTGTTCAAAGGCGGCATGAATCTGGGCTTCATGTTTCTGCCTTATTATCGAGCCTGGGTTATCGTGATTGCGCTATTGGTGTGCTTTGGTACCTGGTTCATGATTGAAAAAACCAAGCTTGGCGCTTATCTGCGAGCCGGCACCGAAGATTCCCAATTGATGCAGGGCTTTGGCATCAACGTGCCCTTGTTGGTCAGCCTTACCTACGGTTTCGGGGTGATGCTGGCGGCCTTTGCCGGCGCACTGGCGGCACCCATTTATTCGGTTACCCCGGATATGGGTTCGCACATTTTGATTGTGGTGTTTGCGGTGGTGGTTATCGGCGGAATGGGTTCTATCGCCGGTGCGATTATTACCGGAATTCTAATGGGTGTTATAGAGGGGCTGACAAAAACCTTCTACCCTCCGGCTTCGTCAGCGGTGATTTTTCTGGTGATGGTGCTTGTGCTGTTGGTGCGCCCATCCGGCTTGTTTGGAAAGGAGGCGTAACCATGAGCAATTCCGTAAATCCGGCGGATATTCACAAAACCATGCTTGATCAGCAAAAATCAGACCACCGTAAGCGCTTGATCGTCAATCTGGTGTTGTTGGCGCTGTTGCTGATTGCACCAATGGTGATGTACCCGGTTTTTCTGATGAAAATCCTGTGTTTTGCCTTGTTTGCTGTGGCGTTTAATCTGTTGCTTGGTTTCACCGGTTTGCTGTCGTTCGGCCATGCAGCCTTCTTGGCCAGTGGTGCCTATACCACCGGTTATCTGTTAACCACGTTTTCGGGTTTGAGTACCGAGCTTGGCATTATCGCCGGCACACTGGTAGCAACCTTGCTGGGCCTGGGCTTTGCATTGGTGGCTATTCGTCGTCAGGGCATTTACTTTGCGATGATCACCCTGGCGTTGTCGCAACTGGTGTTCTTCTTCTTTGTGCAATCAGAGTTCACCGGTGGAGAAGACGGCTTGCATGGCATACCCCGTGGCCAGTTCCTGGGGCTGATCGATTTGAGTGATAATCTCAATATGTACTATTTTGTGCTGGCGGTGTTTCTGGCCGGGTATCTTTTAGTGCAGCGTATTGTGGGCAGCCCTTATGGGCAGGTGCTCAAAGCCATCAAGCAGAATGAGCCACGGGCGATTTCCCTGGGCTATAACGTTAACCGTTACAAGATCATCGCTTTTGTGATTTCAGCAGGCCTGGCAGGTTTGGCGGGATCCATGAAAACCGTGGTGTTCCAGCTGGCTTCTCTTAACGATGCTCATTGGCACATGTCGGGCGAAGTCATTCTGATGACCTTGCTGGGCGGCACCGGAACCCTGTTGGGCCCGGTGGTGGGAGCGGCTTTTGTGGTTAACCTGGAATATCAGCTGGCGCAAGGCCCGCTGGGTGACTGGGTAGATGCCATCCTTGGCGCTATCTTTGTGCTGACCGTGCTGATGTTCCAGAGCGGGATTGTTGGCCAGGTTCAGAAGTTCATGAAGAAAAATATCGGTTAAGCCGGAAGATAAGGGACAGATTTCAAATCTGTCCCCGGTTTTAGGTTGGGGACAGACTTCAAGTCTGTCCCCAAAACCTGTCCCCGGTTTTGGCATTAAGAAAAGCGGCCACTGCGCCGCTTTTTTTCATTGCGGCGCATAAGGTACCAGGCCACAAACGCCACCAGCGATACCGCCAGAATAATCAGCGTGGCCAGTGCGTTAATCTTTGGCGACACACCCATGCGCACCGACGAGAACACCACCATGGGCAGGGTGGTGGCGCCCGGGCCGGACACAAAGCTTGCTATCACCAGATCGTCCAGCGACAGGGTAAATGCCAGCAGCCAGCCAGACACAAGTGCCGGGGTAATCACCGGCAGGGTCACCACAAAAAACGTTTTGAGTGGCGTGCAGCCCAGGTCCATGGCGGCTTCTTCAATCGAGCGATCCACTTCCTGTAAACGGGCACTGACCACCACAGCCACATAAGCGCTGCAAAAAGTGGTGTGGGCAATCCAGATGGTGACCATACCGCGATCGGCAGGCCAGCCGGTCAGTTCTGCCAGTTGCACAAACAGCAGCAACAGCGATAAACCGGTGATCACTTCCGGCATCACCAGCGGTGCGCTGATCATCGCCGATAGCAGTGTGCGCCCGCGCATGCGTTTGAAGCGAGTCACCACAAATGCGCACAAAGTGCCCAGGCACACCGCCATGCTGGCGGCGTAAAAGGCGATTCTCAAGCTCATCCACACCGCAGACAGTATCTGCTGGTCTTCAAACAGCGCGCCGTACCATTGGGTAGAAAACCCGGCCCAAACGGATACCAGTCGTGACGCGTTAAACGAATACACCACTAGCACAAACATCGGCAGGTACAGAAACAGCAGGCCAATGACCAGCATAAAGCGAGAGAAACTGATACCTCGGGCGTTAACCATGTTTCGACATCTCCCGGCTCTGAAAACGGTGGAACAGCACAATGGGTACCAGCAGCATGACCAGCATGACAACCGCCAGGGACGACGCCACCGGCCAGTCGCGATTGTTGAAGAACTCTTCCCACAGCACTTTGCCAATCATCAGGGTGTCTGGGCCACCCAGCAGTTCCGGAATCACAAACTCGCCCACCGCCGGTATGAACACCAGCATGGACCCAGCTAAAATGCCGGCTTTCGACAGCGGTAGGGTAACGCGCCAGAAGGTGGTCATTGAGCGACAGCCCAGATCCGAGGCGGCTTCCAGCAAGCGCGTGTCCATTTTTACCAGGTTGCTGTAAATCGGCAGCACCATAAACGGCAAATAGGCGTAGGTAATCCCCAGAATTACTGCAAAATTGGTGTTCAGCATTTTCAGTGGTTCGTTGATCACGCCCAGCCACAACAGCAGGCTGTTCAGCAGCCCTTGATTGCCCAATATGCCCATCCACGCGTACACCCGAATCAGAAACGAGGTCCAGGTCGGCAGCATGATCATCAGCAGCATCACCAGCTGCCAGTGTTTGGGCATTCGCGCCATGGCGTAGGCCATGGGGTAGCCCAGCAGCAAGCAGCATACGGTGGCCAGGAACGCGGTTTTCAGTGACCCCCAATAAGCGGCCACGTACAGGCTGTCTGACAGCAGAAACAGATAGTTGCCAAAATTCACCACCACCGACAGGGTGTTTTCCGCGAACCGGAACACCGGCTCGTAGGGTGGAATGGCCATGACCGACGAGGTCAGACTGATTTTGAAAATCAGTGCGAAAGGCAACAAGAAAAACAGCATCAGCCATACAAATGGAATGCCAAACAGTACGCGCCGATTGAACAGCAGTGTACGTATCCGCGCCATTAACGAGGCGAGAATCGGGTTCTTGTTCATGGCATTAATTCCAAAGCAGAATGGGGCTGGAAGCTTCCCAGGACACAAACACCAGATCGCCCCAGGTTGGCCGCTCACCGCGGCGTTCGACGTTGGCCATGGTGGCTTGAACACGCTTGCCGCTGGCTAGCTTTACGTAATACGAAGTAATATCCCCCAGATAGGCGATATTCTCGACAGTGCCCTGGCTCCAGTTAAACTCAGCCTCTGGCTTGTCCCTGGTCAGATAGATTTTCTCTGGCCGCAGGGCAATCAGGGTGTCGGTGTTCTCGGCCGACGTGGTTACGCCGCGGTCAATGAACACCGGTGCGTCTAACAGCTTGCTGGTCAGAAGAATATTGTCGGAGTTGTCTTCCTGAATGCTGGCTTCAAAGATATTCACCGAGCCAATAAACTCCGCCGTCATGCGGCTGTTCGGGCTTTCGTAAATATCGATGGGCGAACCCACCTGTGCAATCTGCCCGTAAGACATAATGGCTATTCGGTTAGCCATGGTCATGGCTTCTTCCTGGTCGTGGGTCACCATTAGACAGGTGGCGCCCACGTTTTCCAGAATATCCACCAGCTCCAACTGCATTTCCGAACGCAGCTTTTTGTCCAGCGCGCCCATGGGCTCATCCAGCAGCAACAGTTTTGGCCGCTTGGCCAGCGAACGGGCCAGGGCCACACGCTGTTGCTGACCACCGGAAAGCTGCTGCGGCATGCGCTTGGCGTAGGCGTCCATTTTTACCAATTTGAGCATGGCAGCCACCCGCGCGGCGATTTCGGCTTTTGGCAGCTTGTCCTGCTTCAGGCCCATGGCGATGTTCTGCTCCACGGTCATGTGCGGGAACAACGCGTAAGACTGAAACATCATATTGGTTGGGCGCAGGTAAGGCGGCAGGGCGGTAATGTCCTGCCCGTCCAGCACAATGCGGCCGCTGTCCGGGGTTTCAAACCCGGCCAGCATGCGCAACAGAGTGGATTTGCCAGACCCGGAACCACCCAGCAGGGCGAAGATCTCGCCCTTGTTGATGTTCAGACTGACGTCGTCTACCGCCAGTGTGCTGTCAAAGCTTTTAGAGATTCCCTGAATGCTGAGTAGCACCTTCGCGTTTGCGGAGGTGCTTACGCCGTCCGCCACCCCTAGCGGCCCGACTTTACGCTGGTCCAGGTGCGGGTCATCAGACGCTGTGCGTCTTGCGGCCGGCCCTGCATCAGGTAAAGGTTGTCCATAACGGCTTCCGTCGGGTAAATGGAGGTGTCGTTTAGGATGTCCGCATCGACAAATTCGTTCGCCGCCAGGTTGGGGTTGGCGTACCACACATAGTTAGACACCTCGGCGATGACCTCCGGGCGCATCAGAAAGTTCATTAGTTTATGGGCGTTGTCCACATTGGGGGCGCCGACCGGTATGGTCATCATGTCAAACCACAGAGTGGCGCCTTCTTTGGGGATGGTGTAGCGAATCACGTTGCCGTTATTGGCTTCTTCAGCGCGGGCGGCGGCTTGCAGAATGTCGCCGGAATAGCCGGCCGCTACGCACAGGTCGCCGTTGGCCAGATCACCAATGTAGCGGGACGAGTGGAAGTAGGTGATGTTCGGGCGCACGGCTCTGATCACTTCACCGCCTTTTTTGATGTCGTCGCTGCTGTTGCTGTTTGGGTCCAGACCAATGTAGGCCATGGCGGCACGGACCATTTCTTCGCCGGAATCCAGCATGGCAATACCACAGCCACCGGCTGCAAGCTTGGTGGTCACTTCCGGATCAAATACCAGCGCCCAGGAATCTACCGGCGCGTTATCGCCCAGAATTTCCTGAATGCGGCCTTCGTTATAGCCATAACCGTTTGTACCCCACAGGTACGGCAGCGAGAACTGGCTGCCTTTGTCGACCACTTCCAGCTGCGCCATCAGTTTCGGGTTCAGGTTGGTCATGTTCGGCAGTTTGCTGTGATCCAGCGCCAAAAACGCTTTGGCGGAAATCTGCCGGGCTACGTAGTGGTTGGATGGCACCACCATGTCGTAGCCGGAGCGGCCCGACAGGAGGGCGGCTTCCAGCACTTCGTTGCTGTCGTACACGTCATAAATGACTTTAATGCCGGTTTCTTTGGTGAACTTCGCCAGGGTGTCTTCGGCGATATAGTCCGACCAGTTATACACACGCACTTCTTCCGCAGCGATTGCAGAGAAAGTGCAAAAAGACAAGGCTACAGCGGCGGCCAGCGCCTGTGGCTTACACAACTTGAACATTTTGGAGTCCCTCACTTAAAAGGGATGGATACAAAACGTGCAGGACGCACGCGGTGTTGTGCAAGTCAGCTTAGGGAAGGCCGCAATGCGACCCCTTTGGGGCTTGTCCTTGCTACGGCGGTGGGGAACCTGCCGTATTTATTCGATTTTTAACACGAGGACGCACGGAGCGCTACAAAAATTTTAGTTGCTCACTTGAGGTTTGTACGGATGGGTGTATTTCACACATCGGCAGCTAAGGGTGATCGCAGGTTCAGTTCAGTGCGAGTGCAACAGCCTGGTCGACATGGATGTCTGTTGTGTCATAAAGCGCAACCTGCGTATCGGAGGCCTGGATGAGCAGGCCGATCTCGGTGCACCCTAAAATAACGGCCTGCGCCCCTCGAGCGGCCAATGCAGCGACCACATCAAGATACGAGACCTTTGACTCAGGATTAACGATGCCCTGACACAATTCGTCGTAGATTATTCGGTGTACCACAGCCCGTTCGTTATCATTTGGAATGATAACGGTAATACCCTTTTGCTCAAGCCGCTCCCGGTAGAACGCCTGTTCCATCGTGAATTGGGTGCCAAGCAGTCCCACCGAGGTTATTCCATCGTTGAGCAGCTCTTTAGCGGTGGCGTCAGCAATATGAAGCAGGGGTATGGCCGTGGCTTGCTCAATTTGCGGGGCGACCTTGTGCATAGTGTTGGTGCAAATAACCAGAAAATCGGCCCCGGCGGATTGCACGGATTGCGCTGCGGCTACCAGTATTTTGGCCGCTCCTTCCCAATCGCCCTGGTGTTGGAGCGCTTCAATCTCGGAAAAGTCCACGCTGTAGAGTATGAGTTTTGCCGAGTGGAGCCCGCCGAGCTGTTCTCGTACTTTCTGGTTAATCAGGCGGTAATAAGTCTGAGTTGATTCCCAGCTCATACCGCCGATAAGGCCAATGGTTTTCATGTAACCTCCTTGTTAACAAGGCGCCGGTTTCCTGGGCGTGAAATAATGAGTGCGTGTCTCAGGCAAAGAGGGTCTTAGCCTAAAAACATCTTTTTGGCCAGTGGCAGGCCGCGTAAACCGCTCACTGCCACAGC
>Ga0307930_1003928_pt1 | contig 10611 bp, 13 predicted proteins | sample OrgLakmetageno46_FD_203161 | JGI IMG/M metagenome (GOLD analysis project Ga0307930, IMG submission 203161) | Saline water microbial communities from Organic Lake, Antarctica - #46 | ecosystem: Environmental > Aquatic > Non-marine Saline and Alkaline > Saline | place: Antarctica: Organic Lake... | reverse complement strand
CGACGGCGAACGCCATCGGCCGCTGAGAGAACTTCGATTTGAGGGCGGTGAATGAAATCTGACATAAGGTCGGACTTATCATCGGATCGTAGACGAAGTCAGACGGCTCCCGCCGTAGCCTTACTTTTCATCGTCCAAATCACCGAGGCAGTGTGACCGGCCAACATCCACCACTCTTGGCACCCATAATTCTTGCAACTCGTCTGGAGGGAAACGGATATTTTTATGGCCGAATAAAGTGGACACCATGTTTGGATATTTGAAGCGGCTCGTACGCCAACAGACTTTCAGTTTTCAAATTGCCAAGGCCCGGAGAATGTGCCGACCGGAATGATATCCGAAATCAGGCAAGGCGCCGTTCCGGCCTGCCACCGATAGACCGTGACCGCACCCGGTTCCAGCACCAGCCCCGGCTCTTGATCTGATCGATGATCGATGGCCACTGCATGACAGGGTGCGGGCGCTATCTGACAGGTGATGGAACCAATCCGCCCGGTCACGGCACGATGGACGTGTCCTGAGATCATGCGCACAGGAGCGGGGTGGTCCGATAGTCGCTCGAAAAGTTTAGCGCCATTGCGCAGATTGTCGGCATCCATGGACGGAATGCCCGAAGGCACCCAAGGGTGATGGGTGGCTACGACTACAGGCCGGTTCATGATCGCAGACAGGGTCGCATCCAGAAATTCAAATCCATCGCTCGAAAGCTCTCCGTGATGGGCGCCTTCGAGAAGTGTGTCGAGACCGATCATTGAGAAGGCGCCGAAATCGCGGGTCCAATGAACGGGGCCATCCTCGGGCATCCAGCACCTGTCCGCGAATGCCGCACGCATGCAGTCGCGTTGGTCGTGATTGCCGGGCACGGCCAGCCATGGCAGGTCGAGCGCGGCCATGATTGCCGAGAAATGCGCGTACTCCTCCGGGGTGCCATGGTCTGTCAGATCGCCGGTGACGATGGCGCACTCCACGTCTTCCAGGAGGGGAAGCTTCGCGTTGATCGTCGCGATGGCCTGTTGCAGGGCGGTCGCCGTGTCCGATCGGCCGCAGGTCAGCGCGCCTCTCGCGACGATGTGGGTATCGGTGATCTGTATAAAACTTGGCATTCAGGGGTTATCTTCTTCCGGGGGCAGGATGAGGATGGCTTCGGGCGCGATGGACAGACGGACGGACTCGCCTGGCTTCGGCGCGCTCAGCCCGCCGTGCAGGGCGAAGAGCATGTCCGGGGCGGCGCCCGACAGCGCGATGCGGTAATGCGTACCAAGGAAGGTTACGGTTTCCACGCGCCCCGAAACAGGGCCTGCGGGATCAATGCGGATGTCCTCGGCACGCACGAAGGCTTGTTGGCCTTCAGCGGGCGCGGTCAATTGAATGATGCCGCCAGCCAGATGCAGTTTCTCGCCGACGATGCGCCCCGACAGCGGCATGGCATCTCCCACAAAGCGCGCCACGAAGGCCGTGTCAGGATTGCGATAGAGCGTTTCGGGCGTGCCGATCTGGGTGATTTCGCCCTCGCGCATCACCGCGACGCGGTCGGCGATCGCCATTGCTTCGTTCTGATCGTGGGTGACGAAAATCGCGGTGATGCCGAACTGGCGCAACAAAATCGCCAACTCATCGCGCAATTCGTTGCGCAGCGATGCATCCAATGCCGAAAGCGGCTCATCCAGAAGCAGGATGCGCGGGCGCGGCGCGATGGCGCGCGCGAGCGCTACGCGCTGTCGCTGTCCGCCTGACAATGCGGACATCGCCCGCGTGGCATAGGGCTCCAGCCGACACATTGCGATGACCTCGTCCACCCGTGCGTTGATTTGCGCCTTGGGCAGTTTCTGCATCCTGAGCCCGTAACCGATATTGCCGCGCACGGACATGTTGGGAAAAAGCGCATAGGACTGGAACACCATTCCGATCCTGCGCCGCTCCACGGAAAGATAGGTGACATCCTCACCGTTGAATGCGATGCGCGCACCCGTGTCGGCGCGCTCAAGCCCCGCGACGATCCGAAGAAGCGTGGTTTTGCCACACCCCGAGGGGCCGAGCAGAGACAGGATCTCGCCTTGGACGACGTCCAGATCGGTGGGCATCAGCGCGCGCGTGCCGTCGGGGAATGTCTTCGCGGTATTGCTCAGACTAAGCGTCATGTGGTGATCCTCTGGGCGCGGGCGCTGGCCCATTGCATGGCCATGAGCAGTGGTACGATCATCACAAAAAACACCAGTGTATAGGCCGATGCGACCTCCAAGCGCATGGAAGCGTAAGCGTCTGCAAGGCCTACTGGCAGGGTTTTCAGGTAAGGCGTGTGCAGCATCCATGTCAGGTTGAATTCTCCCACCGAGAGCGTCACTACGGTCAGCGCCCCGGCGAGAATGCCGGGCATGGCGTTAGGAACCACGAGATCTACAAAGCGCCGTGCTGGCCCAGCTCCCAACGTCGCGGCGCCTTCCTCCAGCGTTTGCAGGTCGATCGCCGCCAGCACCGAAAGCACGGAGCGGATCATGAAAGGCAGGGTATAAAGCACATGCCCCACCAGAATGAATGTCCAGCTCATGCGAAAACCCTGATAACTGCCGTAAAGCTGCAGAAGCGCGAGAGCGAGGGCAAGGCCCGGAATCGCCAGCGGCAGTGAGACGAATTCCTCCAGCACGCGAGAGCCCCAACCCGGATTGCGCGCCAGCGCGTAGGCCGCCGGAACCCCGAGAACCAGCGTGACCGCCAGACAGGCAAGCGCCAACCGGATCGACAGGAAGATACTGTCTGAATAAAGGTCCCAGACTTCGCCAATCCATCTCAACGTTAGGCCCGAGCAGAGACCGCGAAAGTAGTTGACCGTCAGCCCCGCCAGCACCGACATCACGATGGGCACCAGCAGAAAGGCGCAGGCCAACAGCGTGATGCCGAGGGGGATTGCCTTAGTGAGACGCTCCATCGCTTATCCTCCCGCCACCACGGTGGTACCCGAAAAGCTGCGCGCGATGAGCAGCATCGCCCATGTCACCAGTCCAAGCACCACAGACAGGGCAGAGGCCATGGCGATATTGGCCGACAAGGTGAATTCGGTGTAGATCACCATTGGCAGCACATCGATATCCGTGGCCAGTGTGAAGGCGGTTCCGAAGGCCCCCATGGCCGTGGCGAAGGCAATGGCTCCGGCAGCGATCAGCGCGGGGGCAAGGGCCGGTAACAGCACGTCAAAAACGATCCGCCAAGGTGGCGCGCCCAGCGTCTTCGCCGCCTCCTCCAGCGCCGGGTCGATTTTCTCGGCGGCAGCCATGACGGTAAGCAAGACGCGCGGGATCGAGAAATAAAGATAGCCCAGAAAAAGCCCCGTAACCGAATAGGCGAACACCCAGTAGCCCGGCAGCATCTGGTTGAAGAGGCCCTGCCGCCCCCCGAGCAGGATGATCATGAAGCCCACCACCACGCCCGGGAAGGCAAGTGGCAGAGTGAGGATGGACAAGAGGATGTTGCGCCCCCAAAAGCGGTTGCGCACCAGATAGAGCCCCGCTGTCGTGGAGACGGCCAGCGCCGCCGCCGTGACAGCGAGCGAGACAATGACCGTCTGCATCAGCGTCGAGAGGTAGCGCGGCGTCTGCAGGATTTTCAGGTAAATCGCCCAGCCGTCCACGCCCTCGCCCGAGGCAAGGATCAGTCGCGTGATTGGTATCGCCAGAAAGGCCAGCGTGAAGATGGCGAGCGGCAGAATGCACAGCGTGGTGAAGGGAATGCGGGTCAAGATCCTGCTCCGACGAGAAAGTCTGGACGGGCAGAGCGTTGCCGCTCTGCCCGGAACAAGGCGTGTGCGTCACCGCACCTCGTTCAGATACCGGTCGCCGAAGGCCGCTTGTGCACGCTCCATCTCGGCGTAGTCCACGGCGACGGCGCGTTCGTAATCCGATGCGGGCAGAAATTTGTCGGCCACATCCTTCGGCAGGTCAACCGGGCGTGCGGGCTGCAGATAAGCGTTGGTCCAGATCGCCTGACCTTCATCCGACATAATGAAATCCAGCACCCGCTTGCCGGTATCCGGATTGGGCGCATCGGCCACGAGGCTCATCACGTAAGGGACCCGAACCGAGCCTTCGCAGGGCAGGACGAACTCGAAATTGCCGTCCTCTTCGTATTTCCCGCGATAGGCGTTGAAATCATAGTCGAAAAGGATCGGGATCTCGCCCGACACGACCCGCGCGAAGGACGTCTGCTTGGGCACGATAGGATCGTTCTTCGCCAGTTCGCTGAAATAGGCGATGGCGGGGTCGAAATTTTCCAGATCACCGCCATTGGCCAGGTTCACGGCCACCGCCCCCGCATAGCCCACGAAAGCAGAGGACGGGTCGAGATAGCCTACCATTCCGCGATATTCAGGCTTGCTCAGGTCGGCCCAGCACTGCGGCACCGGCGCGTCACCAAGTGCATCCACATTCACGAAAAGACCAAGCGTTCCGTAATGCACAGCAAACCAATTCCCGTCTGGATCCTTCAGGCCGTCGGGGATCTCATCGAAACCTACGGGCTTGTAGGGCTCCACCACGCCTTCAGCGCCGGCCTTGATACCAAAAGTGACGCCGTAATAGGCCACATCGGCGACCGGGCTTGCACGTTCGGCCAAAAGCTGGCTCAGGGTCTGGCCGGAATTCTTATTGTCATGCGGCATCTGGATGTCCAGACGCTCGTCGATCGCCTCGAGCATCGAGGCCCAGTCGGCCCATTGCGGCGGGCAGTTGTAACAAATGGCGTTATCCGCGAGGGCGGGCGCGGCGATCGCTGTTGCGAAAAACGCCGAAAGAACAGTATGTTTCATGTGTTCATCCTTGTTTGAGGTCAGACTTGAGCGAGAGAACAGACGGCGGTTGGGGGGCAACCCGACCGTCGTGCAGCTTTCCATGCGGGGACGAGCGAGCGTTGCACCTGCACGAAAAGTGAACGGCAGAGGCGGCGGCTGAACCAGCGCCCTCCTTTGCATCAGGTCCATAAGGCTTCGGGTCGCCTGGCGGCCCATTGCCTCTGGCGCGGTCTCGATGGTTGCGAGTGGCACGTCGAGCAGCCGACCGATTTCTATCCCGTCGAAGCCGACAACGGACAAGTCGCTTGGCACGCGCCACCCCAAAAGACGGCATGCCTTCTGTACCGCGATGGCAAGAAAATCATTCGATGCGAAAATAGCGGTCATCGGACGGCGCGATGCGAGGACATCCGCCAGCTTGTCGGGATCCCGCGCGTCGGCCTCGCTCAGCTCGATGAGCGTCGGATCCGGCAATCCGCGCGCCCGGCATTCAGCAGGAAACCCCGCGTAGCGATTGCGCGAGCGATCCAAGGTGGCGAAACGCAGCGCGAGAAACGCCGTGTGCCTGTGCCTCAGATCGGCAAAATGCCGCGCCACTTCGCGCGCCGCCTCGAAATTGTCTACATGTGCAGTGGTAAATCCCTCGAGCGGGTCGTGGAACATCAGGCACACGGGAATGCCGTGCTGGCGCGCGAGGTTCAGCGCAGTGCTGCGCTCTGGCGCAATCATGGTCACGATCAGCCCGTCGACTTCCTTTGCGATGAGGGTGGCGAGCGCGTCATTGTCCGCACCCCCATCGTAATTCGAGCTGGCGATCAGGAGCTGGTAATCTGTTCCCGAGAGCGTTTCCTGCACACCTTGCACAGCTTCGGCGAATACCGGGTTAGCCAGTGACGGAACGAGACAGCCGATGGTCATGGACCGGCTGCTTTGCAGCGCCCGCCGGATCGAGCTGAAGGAAAAGCCCAGACGGCGCGCGGCGTTTTCCACGAGCGTCCGCACATCCGCACTGAACCGCCCGGAATTGTTCAGAACGCGGCTCGCGGTCGCGATCCCACACTCCGCTTCACGTGCGACATCCTTGATTGTGACTCTGGTCTTCATACCGAGTGGGTCCACACGCTTGGAAACGTTTCCACCGTTGGATAGCTGCAATTCCCAACAGGAATATGACAGTCGTGGAGAGACCGCGATCCAAACCAGATCGGTCACTTAGTCAAATTTCGTCAATCGTCTAATCTGATTCTTAGCGATTTAGGCAAGCCTGAACATACGACTTGATGAAGTCGCACCGCAGCGCCAAATCTGTGCAGATCCGCAGACAAGGACTTATCATGCCCTTCGGCCATGGGTGGTGGTTGGGATCTTTGCAAATCCCGCTTTCGCTACACCGTGTTTAAGTAGATTGACGGACGCACACGTCCGACAAAGAATGCCAGATGAGGGCATCCAGCTCTATCGCCGACCTTGCCCAGCGCCTGCCAGCGTTTCCAGTTGGCGCGCCGTGCGGATGTAATCTGCCCGGGGCGCGCGCGATGCCGCAAGCGCATCGGTCCCTCGTCGGCCTCTTGCGCTGGGACAATCATCCTATCCAAGGCCGCGCCTTCGGCAACGCCGCTGTTAAATCTGTCTCCCGCAACATGCCCCCGTCGGTCAATCCGTCGCGGATCCAGCCCAGCGCTTGCCACCAGTCGTCATATGCGCGTCGCGCAGCTTCGATCTGCCTTGAGTCCGGGGAGAATCGTACCGGACAGGCACGGACCTCGACCGTCCGCCGCTTGCCGCTCACCTGCACCTGCTCGGTGCCCACGACTTCCGTCACGGCGCGGTCGCCGTGCCGATTGCGTTTCATCTCCACCGGCACGCAGCGCGGCACGGCACCGGGCATCCAGTCGGGGGTAAGCCCCGCGCGTGCCAGCTCAACCACGCGGATCGCCATGCGCTTGCCGCCGAGGCCGTCGGGCATCCCGGCGACGGTGGCGGCGATCACCTCGGCATCCGGATGTGTGTAGCTGCCCATCTTGTACTGGCCGCCGTCGACCTTGCAGCCCAGCGCAGCGCGCTGCATGAGGACGTATTCCAAGCCGAAGCCAGAGCTTTCCTCCGACACGTCCCGGGGCAGCGGCAGCTCCAGTTGCGCCTTTTCCACACGAAACGCCCATTCCAGCGCCGCCTGCACGCCCAGCGCGCGTTTTACCCTCGTGCCGCCTGCGCGGCTGATCCGTCCCTGCATGCTCATCGCTGCATTCCTTCAAACAGGTCCATCTGCGCTGGGCCCTCCAGCCCCTCCCTCGGCCGCCAGATCCACGGGCCGGAGGCCATGGGCAGCTGCGAGAGCGCGCCACGCATGTGCCGCTGCCAATGGGTGAACTCCGTTGCCGAGCAGGCGCAGAGCGCGTGCCCGATGGGCCAGCCCATCAGCCATCCGACGAAAAGCGGGTTCAGCCGCCGCCGCGACCGGCCCTTCAGGATGCGCCGACATGCGGCGCGCCCATGCGACGCAATCATCGAAGCCCAGAGCGGGCGCGAGATCGGGGCGTGCGGCGAGGATCGCTGCCCATGCGGCATGGTCGCCGGGTCCGGGTGGGTGAATCCCTGTTCCGCCCTGTAATGCAGGATATCCATCCGGGACTTGCCGTCGGCACGGGTGATGCTGTCCGGGCTGCTGCCCTTCCAGTTCTGTGCGGCTGGTGTTGGCCATTGCGCCGCTCGCGCTGACAGGGGCGGCGTCCCGCCCGGGCCATAGCTCTGGCCCGGACCCCCTTTCGCGCCATCCGTGTCCTTGAGTGTCGACCAGTTGGTGATGCCCAGCGCCAGCGCTTCCGCCTTGCGGGTAAAGTCGCTGTTTCCGACCGGCTTGTAGCTGGCCGTGCTGGAATGCAGGCTCATCGGTGTGAGCCAGGATGAAGATGCGCAGCCGTTGGTGCGGCGCGCCGACCTCTGCCGCGCTGAACAGACCCGCCGCAGGCGTGTAGCCCATGCCCCAAAGCTCTCGCAGGACGGTCTCGAGCCCGAGGGTGACGTGGCCGGGGACGTTTTCGAGGAAGACCCATTCGGGGCGACACTCGGCAATGACCCGGCCGACATCGGGCCAGAGGTGGCGGGGATCGTCGGCCCCGCCGCGCTTTCCGGCCGCACTGAAGGGCTGGCAGGGATATCCCGCAAGGACGGCGTCAAAGGCTCCGCGGAAGGGGCGGGCGTCGAAGCTGCGCAGATCGTCCCAGATCGGGGCCGGGGCGAAGTAGCCCGCGCGCTGGGCGGCAATGAGCAGAGTTCGGGGCCAATCCTCCCACTCGACAAAGCATCGGGTGTGATAGCCGGGCTCGGCGAGCATGAGGCCCAGATCAAGGCCTCCGCCGCCTGCGCAGAGGCTGAGCCCGTGCCGGGGAGGTAACACCATGCCATTCACTGCACCCCCCTGGCCTGCAGCCGCTCCGGCGTGACAAGCCCGCGAGCCAGCATGGCGTCGCACATGGCGTTGCTGATCATGCTGGGGGGCAGGAACCGGTTGGAGTTCACCAGATCGGCGTAGAACGCCGCCAGCTCATCATCGCTGGGCCGCGGACCGGTATCACGCTTGCGCTGCCGTTTGGATTTTCGACTGCTGTCCCCAGCTTGGGCGGCCTGCGCATCGCGCTGGGCGGCGCGCTGCATGGCGCGGTCCAGCGCCTTCGGCCCATCGGGTGGATCGGGATGCTCGCGCCTTGTGTCGCGGGTCACCTCGATGATCTGATCCCCGCAGAGGCCCAGCTCGTCGCTCCAGCGGCGCACATGGGTCCGGGCAGGCCAGCCCTGCCACCAGGCGGGCAGCGCGCCCTCGTGATCGAGGCCCAGCGCGCCGAGCAGCTCGGCAAAGAACCAATCAAAATCGGCATCGCGCGCCGGCGCGCCCTCCTCCTCCTTTACTGGTTCCCTTAAAGGTTCCCTTACAGGGTTAGTGTCCCAAAATGAGACACGGCTTTGGCTGTTTTTGAGACACGGGTCGGTCTCGAAATGAGACACGGCTCCGTGTCCCAAATCGAGACACGGCTCTGACGCCGTTTCAGGCGGCAAGTCGTTGCAGCATCGTTCATTTTCCGCGTTGCCCCCGTGTCTCAAATCGGGACATGGGAAATCGAGCCCCTCCAGGTCGGATGGCGCCCCGTCACTGCCGTCGGGATCCCGCGATCCGGGTGGGGAAAAGTCTGGCTCGAAGCCCAGCAGATAGCGGGTGGGGCGCTGGCGCTTTGTCCTGACATCGGTCACGCGAATACGGTGGATCAGGCCACGGCCTTCTAAATCATCGAGATGGCGGTTCAGCGTGGCGCGCCCGATCTCGCAATCGTGCGCCAGTCGCTCCTGCGAGGGAAAGCAGCCGTAGTCCGGGTTGAACCGGTCGCAGAGATGCCACAGCACGATCTTGGTGGTGGGCTTGAGGCCGAGATGCTGGATGGCCCAGTTGGTGGCGGCGTGGCTCATGGCAGAGACCTCCGCGCCTTCGTGCTGTACTGGCGCTGGGCGGTATCCTGCGAGACCACGCGCGTCGTGATCCCGTGATCAGCCAGCGCGCCCAGTGCGTCGTACAGGCTGCGCACCAGCGCCCAGCCAAAGCCTTGCGTCTGCACGGCATCGCGAAACGCCGCCTGTGAGGGGCTGAGACTGCCCTTGGGGGATTTCAGCTCCAGAAAGAGCACGCGGCCCTCGCAGAGCACGATCAGATCTGCAAAGCCGCGATGGACGCCCATGCCGACCAGGATCGCCTGCCGCTTCGCGCCACGGGGGCCGGGCTCGGTCACCTCGTTGGCGCAGTGGTGGAGGATGGCGGATTTCGGCAGCGCAAAGCGCAGGGCGCCGACCACGGCGCGCTGCAGATCCGCCTCGGGCTTACCACGCCGGGTCATGACGTCATCTCGGGGTCGTCATCCGCGTCCGGGCGCTGGTGCCGGCCGTGACGCTGCGGCGTGCGCGCGTCGACGATCAGCAACAGAACCTGTGCCTCCCTGCGCTCGGCGTCGCTCTCGCCGTGCCGAGCCAGCACCTGGCAGGCTAGACAGATCAGGTGGTCCGAGTGATGTGCCACGTCGACGATCACCGCGCGGGCCTCGGCGAGGCGCTCAGCCGACCAGGCCCTGTCCGGCGGCGTTGAACCCTGTCGTTGGGTCTTCATGACGGCACGGGTCATTTCCGCCCCCTGTGCCTGCGTGTCGGGCGAGTCTGCTCCTGCGCGTGCAACCAGTCCTGAACCGAGGCGCGGCGATAGAGGACCTTTCGCCCGATGCGTGTGCAGGGCGGCCCTTCGCGACGCGCCTCCCAGCGCCCCAGCGTATCGGGGGTGACGCTCAGTTCCCGGGCCAGCGCGTCACGGCTGATCCAGTCGTCGAGGAGATGCGCCGGTGCATGGACCGGCTGGGTATCGGTTTGGGTCATGGGTCTGCTCCGAGTCTGTCGCGCCCCAAATCGGCGGGGGCAGGACAAACGAAGCAGAGCGCGAGGGGCGGAATACAGGCAGAGGGTGGAATTGACCGATCCACCCAAATTCCACCCCTTGTTTTACTGGGGTTTGTGGATTTCGGCACTTCGAGCGGTCGTGTGGAACAGGATGCGTCCGGTCCGGTTTCCCGCCCTGCTGACGCGAATTTTCATAAGCGTGCTACGTTGTGCCACATTCACCGACGCCCGACGGTTTTCACCGGATTCCATGGGGTGGAACGCGGGACTGGCCTTGATCCGGCACACTACACGACACAGGGCTGGCTGAGGGCGACAGAATGGATTCAACTGGACGACTCCGACCAAGGAAACGTCCCATGCCGAACCGAGCCATTGCCGCCCTCACCGAGATTTTGCGCCCAGAG
>Ga0307930_1003925_pt1 | contig 10613 bp, 12 predicted proteins | sample OrgLakmetageno46_FD_203161 | JGI IMG/M metagenome (GOLD analysis project Ga0307930, IMG submission 203161) | Saline water microbial communities from Organic Lake, Antarctica - #46 | ecosystem: Environmental > Aquatic > Non-marine Saline and Alkaline > Saline | place: Antarctica: Organic Lake... | reverse complement strand
TGTTTGTTGCTCCAACGCTGCCGCCACCACCCCACACGATTTCGACGAATTCAGTTGGTTGGCTGATAAAACGAACAGTCTGCCAATCAGCGATCGACAGAAGAAGAATTTTTGAAGCTTTTTTCCCGGAACCCTATCTCTGATCTCTGATCTCTGATCTCTCGTCTCTTGAGGTTGGGACTGGGTATGGGCAATATCTTCTCGACTTGCCAAGACGACACTCCTGGGAAACCTCTTGATTTATCACCGCCGCCGCCTCCAGAATTCGCCCAGAAGTCACTCGCGCAACGATCGACCGCCTCCAGAGCTCTCATGAGTGACCTAGAAACGAATGCAGCCAATGCTCAAGAGGCGCCCAATGCTGCAGTTCCTGATGCTATCGCAGTTGACGGCACCAGCCCTGCTTGGTTGAGCTCTGTACTAGGCCTCGAGGTTGAATCAGCCTCGGCTGAATCAATGGCAGCAGCAGGCGGGTGTGTTTCGCTTTTATTTGCATGGAATCTGGATTGTCTTGTGATGGCACTTATCAAGATCGTGTTTACGCCCTGTTGCCACCAGTCTCATCATCTTTTCTTTTTTACATCCTGATTGACTGAACCAGGGCTAATGGGACTTTATCCACTTAAATCGTGTATGTTTCTAGGCTCTCGGGAGACATGCAGCGTATTCGAGTCACGTATGCAGCTTCGCCAGAGAGCAGCTCCCACCCATCCACTTACGTGATGAAGCAAACCAAGAGTTCGGCCGCAGCAACTGCGCAAAGCCAACAAATGGGCCTCGTCCGGGAAGCTCTCTTTTACAAGTTCGTCGTAGGCGAGGTACTGCTTTCATAGGAGTTTGGTACCACAGTGTCGCGTGCCTATGCATCGAGCTTGATTTCATGGATGTGCGCGTGGGCTTGAACACGTCTGTCCACGATCTTGTTTTATTATTCTTTATCTCGATGCCTTTAGTTTAATCATGAACGCAATTCTCTCTCCCTGTTTTTAATCTCTGTTTTATGCAGGATTCCGAAAGTGCATGGCGGGTGCTGCCGTTGCCACGGGTGCACTTTGCGTCTGCCGATGTGGCGGCGGGCACTCAGGTGATGCTGTTGGAGGATCTGAGTAGCTGCGTGCAGTTGGGCTTGTTTTTCGGGCCTGGGTCGCCCTTGAACTGGGGGAAAGATCTTAAAGCGTTGATCGCGCCTCTTCCCGACCTCAGCGTAGCGAAAGTAAGCGCGCTTATTGTCGGCTACGAGAGGGATTATCTGATCACACTTGGTGTTTTTTTTTGTGAAATGACACAATACGAGCGCGACCTTTGTATACTTATAGTTGCCTGATCTTTTCCTCTGGTCACCACCAAAATCATTCTGTATCAGTATCCTCTTCTTCCTCCTGTCCCTGAAGGCCACTGCTCTGGGGTTTTCCGCGGCGGCCAAGCTGCATGCGCCTTCTTGGGGCACTACATTAGAGCTGGTGGGGGTGCAGGGGAGCTGGCTGCGCGGGGCGGGGTGGCTCAAGGGCCAAGGCGAAGACGCGTGGCGAGGCTACCAGGTGGGGGGATACTACTAGCAGCACATGTAACACTTGAAAGTCACACACTGCGGGGAAGGACAGAGTGAATGAATCAAGACCACAATCTCATTTGCCGCGTCTATTCTTCTTGTGTATACCAGCTATTAAACGCATTCACCAACCCTTTTTTCATCTCCACTCACGCGAATACGCCATATTTCTCACTACCTATCACATTAGGCCCACGCTGCGGGCGCGTGGGCTACTGCCAAAGCTAAGATGAACGAAGGAAGCAAGGAAGCCAAGAAAGAAGGCGGCGACGAGAGTGCAGCAGCAGCAGCAGCAGCAGTACAGTGGGACCCTGCCTTGGTGGCCCTCGTTGATGCTGCCGTGGCCAAAGGCAGCGCTGCGGAGGCCTGGGACGCTTTTCAAGCCGAACTGAAGACACGGCCCCTCACGCTGGTACTGGAGTTTTAAAAAAACTAAGTTAACGAAAGGGAAGAAATGCCCCCGATTTGTGCATTTTTTCGAAGCTTCTTTAGAAAGAGTCAGAGGACTGATGACGAGAACAAGGTCGACAAAGGGTTGTTTGGGCCTCACTGCACTCTAATATTTTGCAACGATGACATACTACATTAGGTCCACGGGGACTTCCACCCAGCCAACATGATGGCGCGCCCTCCTTCTTCTAGCAACCCAGCAGACGAAGCCAGCATTGTCCTCCTCGACTTCGAACAGGTTCTGTTATCATTTGTATTTTTCATTCTCATGTAAAAAAAGAAGCCTCTTCTCCTTGTATTTTTCAAGCTACCCTCGGTACTTATTCTGCCTGCCTTAATCTCTCTCTTGCCGTTTACTTTTTCTTCGATATTATAACAAGGTGGGAGTTGGCTCGGGTCCTCAAGATTTGGGCCAATTTCTCATCAGCCACGCTAGCCCTACTGACCGCCGCACCATTGAATCGAAAGCGGTTAGAACAAGTGCATTGACCAACGGCAGAGTCTTATTTTATTTGCCATTCGTTGACTAGCCTGGGAACAACTTCAGCCATTATTCATTCTGACGCATGCAATTATCTTTTCCTTTTCTTCCATTTTTGGCCCCCTCGTTAACCCATTCGATGTTGTGCCTTGTGATCATTTACAAAGGTGAGCGACTATTACAGCGAGCTGTGTGCGTTGAATTCCTCGGTGGCAGCCAATGGCTTCAGCGAAGAGGACTGCTTCAAGGAGTAAGTTCAGATTTATAACGCAGTCTTTTTCTTGTTCTTGTTCTCTACTCTTGTGATGATATACCTATTCGTTCAAATTCGATTTACCCTTTGATTTTTCCTCCTGCTCTTTTTTTTCCTCCAATTTTAAATATTTTTTTAAGACTTCCTTATCCCTTTCTATGCTGTCTCTCCTTCTATAGGTATGTTGCGGGGGGCCTCGGCCGTTGGCTGTGGTTTGTGCCGGTGCTCAACGCAATGTGCCCGCCCAAAATGACGCAGTACTTCTGCGACCAGGTGGGTTGAATTCGTATTTATGACCAATTTAAAGCCACTCGCACCCTTTACACACTCCCATCGAACCCACGCCAGTGCACTATGTATATTCGTAATTTCAAAACGATTGTATGGTGATCTTTGAAACAGGTGCTGGCTTTTGCCAACGATCATGGTATCACTCCAGAGAATGTACCCATGCCACGGGTGTGAAGTGTGAAGTGTGAAGACTTCATGTGCAACAGTGCTGCGCACAGCCAATTCACTTGGGCTAGGAAGTTCCTTGGTTAATAGTTGTTACAAAAGATTGGATTGGATTGAATTGGTTTGAATTCCCAATAGCGAAACATCAAAGTACCAACAAATAGCACAAGCCACGTGATCTATAAATTGCCGCCTCAGGGGCATGCAGAAGATCGCTTTAGTTTTTAGGGATACCTCAGGGATAGGGGTAAAACAATCCGTTTATGCCACCATGTTGCTAGCAACCAAGAGAATTTCCCGATGTATATGTAAGGTTTTTAGCTTCCAGGAGTTCTAAAAGGGCATTATTATGGTAATAATAAGAACACCAACACCCCCTTCCCCTTCCCTCCTGAGACCCTGTGGGAGTCAAGAAGGCGATCTGCCATTTCGAGTCGAGATGGTGGTGCGGGTGTGGCGGCTGAAGCTCAAAAGGGCATCTAAACCCCATGCAGTCAGTCGGCCAATCATAAGTCGTTCTCTACTGCTTTTAACTCCTCAGCGGTGTATGAGAAAAACTTGGGCTTCAGATTGGTGTTGCGTAATCTCGCCCCGCTACTGCTGGAAGCAGCGTTAGAGTGTGACTGACGATTGGCAGAATATGACCCAGCTGCTAATGCATGCGCACCAGCCCTAGCAGAATGCAAAGGCTCACCATTGCCACTGCTGCTGCCTTCGCTTTGTTTAGAAGGCTCGAACCTGAAGAGTGCTCGGAGCGCAGTCAGCAACGCTGTAAAGGTACCCACGGCTTGGTCATGAGGGTGAGGAGGATGCTGATGCCTACTTGCTGTGCTGTGAGAGTGGGATTTCTTTGGGCAAGAGGCACTTTGATCGTGGTTGTGTCTACTGCTGACTTCACCGTACACCGCTACGAAAGAATCAGTCCAGGACTCTTCGCTTTTTTCACTGTGCTCTTCTCTCTCATCGTCTTTCTTCAATGGCGTCGGAGGAGGTACTTCATCGAAAGCTCTTCGCCGAATCCCGAGCGCAATCGAAGCAATTGAATGGAGTTCAAGATCGAGGCTATTCATGGCCGACACCTGTAGAGTAGACAACAATATTGCCCCAAAAGGAGTAAACACGTTTATTTCAATGAATTATGCGCACTTCATGCGACATGAAGATCGAGTCAAAAAATGAAGAAATGGATCGCGGGAATTGAAATTGACACTTGCCTTACATGAAGACGTTAAACTTTCCTCTCTTCCTCATGCACAGCACTATACCTGTCGCCTTAGATCGGGGTAAAGGCGCTCGAGCAGCACCCGAGCTTTCGATGCTTGCGCTTGCTGATTGGCTTCGAAACACCATGCCAACTCGCAAGCTAAAGCCGAAAGACCTCGTTCAGCACCGTCACTATAATAAGACTTGTAGTTACTGCTACTTTTGCTTGTGGAGGTGCTCGTACTGGTCGCGGGTGTCGAAAGAGAACGAGTGGTGTGGCAGGCGAGGTCGCCTACGGAGAGGCCGAGCGCGAGCTGTAGAGCAGAAATGAAGATACAATTTTGCACTTTACGCGGAAAAGTCGCTTGGAGCATACATACGTAATATCAGAAGCGAACAATACATCTGCAAGTTAACTGCCCCTTTTGTCTCCCTAATTTGATGACAACCTGAAACATTGCGAGCGACTCCAAAAAGCGCTCTCCATGACCGACACCACCGTCACTGCTGCTGCTGCGGTCAACTGGCACTTGCTCCCAACTCTTCCTTGATCGGCTCCCACTGTAACTATTGCTGCCACCAGCACTGTCATAACCGATGCTACTACTGCTGCGTTCACTTGTGTCTGTCTTTGTCTCAGTGCGTTGGTGAGCTACGATGTCAGCGGTACCTCGCATTTCTCGGTAAGGCCCACGGGGAGGCAAGCCAAAAGGAGCTTGGTCGTGAGTGCCGGGACGACTGCTGAAGGCCCATGGACGGCCGTCTCCATTGCCACGGTCGCTCACTAAAACCTGCGCATCATGTGCCATTCCCAACATACAGCCCGCACACGAAAAAAAGGAATAAAAGAACATGCGTTACGGCATCATTCAATAATCCTGAAATAGACCCCTATACATCCCATTCTCAACTTAACCCTCTCTTCACAATTTTATACATACATGTTTATTCCTTATCAATGTATTTTCGTTCGCTCACCAAGTCAAACTGGGCCAGCACCAGGAGCGGCGTGAGCCCCCATTCTTCCCCCGCCTGAAAGGGCAACTTCTTCAACTTCCCAACGCTCAGGCCACCTGGCGGCTTGGGCCTCAACAGACGCCACTGCTCATTGCGGCACCGCAAGGGAGTCGTAGCACTACCACCCATAGAACTTCCCTCGCCTCGCTTTTCTTCAAGATCTCCCCACATGCTGTCAGGCTCAGGGCCTCCAGAATTCGTAACTTGAGACACGAGCTCATCGAGTGATGCTTTATCTGGCTGTGCAGCTGTCCTCTTCTCATTCCATGCCCCGTTGGATGCCGTCTTTACTGTTTTTGCATTCACCAATTTCTGCAACGTTGCCAAGACCAAGGCAGTTCCGTTCACTGTCTCGCGGTCAAGTCTACTCCCATACAGTGCGTTTTGAGCACTAACCTGCTGCTTCCGTAAGAGCTTTTGCTCCCAGCGGCTCAAAAGCGCATCCATGCAGCGGTCTACGGGGTGTGAAATCATGGTCACTGCTAACGGTCGCCTCGGCCCGTTCGGCAGCGGCTGTCCATTGCTCGATGACGAAACCCCCACGGTCGCCGTCTGCGGCAAGAAGGCTGCGCCAGGAACAGTCTGCAAAAAGGCATGCCTGTTCTGAGGTTTTACAGTAGACCCCCCGCTCACGTACCAACTCGAACTGGGTGTCGAAACATTGTTCCCTAGAGTCAACGTGCTCGGCGGAGTGCCGCCGCGCAGCCGGTCATCGCCCTTGTCAATTGGATCCATGGGCGCACGGCGCCACTTGAGCAGTCGCTCGGCCTGTCCCTGCACTGCGCTCCAACGCTGCCAATCACGGCTATTGCTGCTGCTGTGGCTATTGCTATGGCTCGCGTGACTGTCGGAGCTGCTGGTCTCTGAAGACAAGGCATACGTTTTCAGGAGAGGTGCGAGCTGAGCAAGTTTCAGCAACGACGCCACTTCGGTGGGCGACCGTTGTCCTGTTGTTGTTGTTGCTGTTGTTGTTGCTGGTGTTGCTGCTGTTGTTGTTGCGGATAATGCTGAACTCGTTGAGCGAGGTAAGGCATCCACGATAGACGCCAAGGTCGCGGCGTATGGAGTGTTAGGCAGGTGTATAAATTTGATTTCGTGCCCTGTGGCAACCTCGTCACCCGAAGCAGCAGCGGCTCGAACCAGTTTGGAAGCCGAGAGTACCAGGGTAACGAAGAACTGCCAGCGCATTAAGGTGGTCAGGTGGTAGCAAGAATGTGGTGCCATTTGTCCAGAGCGCTGTTGACAGCAGTAGTTGGTCAATATTATAATTAATGCTAAACAAGTTGTTCTGTATTATCTAGCGTTACAATGTTCACGATCCATTATTGAGAATGGTAGCTTCTCGATATCATCCACCGCACTACTGACGCTATTCCCTAGCATTATTAGATAAAAGCTAGCATCAGTTGTAAGCACCACTCTTTAGTGTAAAGCTCGTGTACTTTAAATTGCAGTAAATACAGCAGCTGCAGCGGTGTTGAGTAGTGGAGTTTAGTTGTGAGTCGCCGTACAGGCAACGAACTACGAGCTACGAGCTACGAGCTACGAGCTACTTATGAGCTATCTGTAAGAAAGCTTATGAGCAAAGAGCAAACGAAAAGAGCACAAAAAGAGCACCTCACGAACAGTTACAGGGTTGATAATTACTAAACACCTCGGCACCTTTTCTTCCTCAAAAAATCTTAGGAGACATCGATTGTTCGTGCTGAGCTGGCTTCCACAATGGCCGCGCTAGAGCCCGCCGAAGGATCTCACTCGAAGAACGCAAAGGCATCCCTTCATGAGGTGAGACTATTAAATGCGGCACGTTTGGAAGTCTAGCTTCTTGGCTACGCTAGAGAACACGGTCTGGGCTTGCTCGACGCACATACGTTTAACCGTTATGTCGCTTTGGAATATCGAATGCTTCCCGCAGGAATCAGCCGATGGCCTTGACAACAAAGATCGGTGGCATTGGAAGGAGCGTGACTTGAGAAGTTGGGTCAATGAGTGGCTCATGGCTGCTTTCGTGCAGGTAATCTTCCACTGGCATTTCAGGCTAACACGTGTTCCTACGTAAACCGAATCACGCAGCGAATGCTCGCAGCCTCCGCTCATTTTTTATCTTTTAGACCCAGCAACCCAGCTAGCATGCACCGCGAATTAATCAAACCATTTCAGCTATTTGAGTGATTCTTCAATTACTATGGCGTGGTACTACGCTTTACTCACCATCCATAAACTGCTACGTTCTACTTCTACAGTTCAACGGTGGCTTGTTGGTGGACGACGATGATTTGTCGATCCGGTGCAAGCTCATTCGCGCCGATTACGAACCCTCTGGGGGTGAAGCGTTTCTGACCTGGCGCAAAGGGGCCGGCTGCGCCACTTACCATTTCGGCGTGCGCGTAGAAGTGCAGTGTTTGCTGCGCGTGGACGGGCGGGTGCTAGGGCAAGCGAAAGGCGTGGCGTGGTTTCATGACGTAAACGTACGTGTTTTCAGGGGCAACAACACTCGTACACGCATTGGTTTATAATGGTCGAGGTGGAACATTGTTCCGAAGAACTTGGAGGATGGTTGTGCTTCGTGTATATTTTTTAGTTTGGAATTATTGTTGTCGAGCACGCCTTGGTTCTGACTTGATATGCCTGCTGTTATTGCTTGTTCTTGCACATGTATCAGTTTGACGACGACGACGAAGCCGATGCCAACCGACCTTTTGCTCAACTGCAGGTACTGTTTGCTAGTTGCTCCTTTTTAATTGTGTGGTGGTTTCGTTTCAGATTATATTTTCTCTGTGAACGTGAATAGCTTTTCCCTGATATCTTCTCATTCTGTATCTTTAGCTCGTGGCTTCACCATTGGGATGGGTTGGGTTGAATTAGACCATGCTTTTATTCCACTTTTTGTGTTCAATTACAGGGGGCCTGGGAAGTGCCGGACGTAGGGCAGCAGCACCAGCCCGACGGCGCGTCCGGCAAGAAGTTCCGCCCCCCGATGCCCTACGAAGAAGCCCTGAAGGACGCCATGGGCTCGCGCGGCCTCCAAGCACTGCGCGTGAAGGTTCGCTTTTGGTTAGAAGAAAACGAGGACGAAGCAATGTGAATATATAATTTTAGAAATTATAAACCATGTTTACTTCACCTCGAGATGTTTTCTAGCAACTGGGATTCAATCTAAGGCCACTAACAGTTGCATGCTTTTGAATGCGGCTGCTGTATGTGCTACTACTACTACGACAACTCCTACTACGACAACTCCTACTACGACTACGACTAGGTGGCATCGCTGCGGTCGGCGCTCGCGTCCTTAGCCCAGGACGAAGACGTGCAAAGCTCGAGGGGCGCGAAACTGCCAGACGCAACCAGTCATGCGCACCGAGCCATGACGGCGGCTGCCGACGCGGCTCGCGCTGCGTCCAGCGCAGACTTGCCAGAAACGCTGCAGAAGTTAACGCCCGAAGCTGCGGCCGCGGCCAAAGCCTCCGCAACCGACTACGTGGAAGGTTTGAGGCGACAGCACCGGTCTGCAAAGCTGCTGGAAGCCCTCGAGGGTGGGCCGGAAAAGACGGAAGTGGTGGCCAACTTGTGCGACTTGCGGCCTGGGGCGGATATCGATGATTTAGTAGTGGCAATTCAGGTGAGGGCATTTCTAAAGAGGAGCGTGGTAGTACTATAGTACTCGACAGCTCAGAAGTGTTTGATTTCACATACGACATCCTCTTCTCCTTTGGTTTGTTTGGTTGTTGCGTACTCCCAGGCGAGCACCAGCGCGAAAGTAGTTGATCTTCGTGACAACCCTGCCTTGGATGACGGTGCTCTTCAGCCGCTCCTTCTGGCCTTTGCGACGGTGAATGGCTCCCTTACTTCTTGGTTCACTCAATATCTCTCTTCGATTCTTCTCCCAACCCCCTTCGCTCCTTCCTCTTCACTCTTTCGCCTCCTTCTTCTCATCTTTTTATCCTTGCCCTGATGTCTTCTTCGCCCATTTTTTCACCCCCACAACAGGGGGCCTGTCCCTCCTTAGAACGGCTGCGGCTGGGCGGCACTTCTGCCTCTGTAGTTACTAAAAATATGGCCAGCGGATTGAGCCTCATGCGGAAAAGTTTGGTAGTGGAATTTGATGGCTCAGCTCTAGAGGCACCTCTTTAGAGCACCACAAAAGTTCAGGCTTCGCGGGGACAAAACCATATAGAAATCCGGTGTTCTTAGGATTGAGCCTTAACGATCTTGTTTCGATTTCGGTGAATTAAAGCTCTATTTACACCCGAATCACATATCGCAAATCGGCTCTGTTCTGTGGCCGGGGCGACGCGTTCTCTTTTTCGATCCGAAGCCCACTTTGTTGGTACTTCGGTGATGTTTATTCTCTACTTCTACTTACAGGACACGGAAACAATCCAGGTATACTGGAAGGCCAATCCAATACAGCGCTTGAATGCCGTGGGGTACCCTATTAATTTGATTATGTATTCCACCTGCATCTGGTGTTATTGTTAGTAACTACCAGCATTCGCAATGAATTACCCCGCGACTATAATAGACCATACGCATTGCGCTGCTATGTAACAATACATGGCAAATATGTGAGCACAAAAATCCACATGACACATCACACAGGTCGGTGGTTAACACAAAACAACAAAAGTCTCGATGGCCAATAGCCGACCGCCAAATTCGCACTTCAGCGTCCGAGATCCAAGAGTAGAGTCTGCTGCTAGGCCTTTCGTAGAAGGAAAATGGCATTTCCAAATCGAAGCAGCTCGCATGCTCGGACAATTATGGAACCAGCGAGCATCCTTACCATTCAGTCTAAGGCAGCACGGTGCACGCCATGTTGCCCGAAATGATCGCACTTGGCCCGTTAGCGTAAGCCGCGTACGGCACTAGAGGCTTACTCCAGCCGTGGCCATACGCAGAGCCTGGTGCTGCCTTCATGATAGTGGTCGTGGTGGTGCTTTCAGGCAAAAGCAGAGGTTGGAAGTGGCCGGGCACTGCGGGAGCGCTCGCAACTCCCACGAACAAATGCCCCACTACTGCACCTTCTTCTCCACTGCTGCTGCTAGTGTTGCTAGTGTTGCTTGTGTTGCTGTCGCCATTGCTAGTGTTGCTGCCTCCATCTTTGCCCTTGCTTCGGCTCTTCGAATTGGCAGTCTTGGCAGCAGCAGACTGGCTCCTTTTATCGGCCTCCAGAGGAGCAAAGAGTGGCAGCGGGTTCATCCTCG
>Ga0307930_1003923_pt1 | contig 10614 bp, 6 predicted proteins | sample OrgLakmetageno46_FD_203161 | JGI IMG/M metagenome (GOLD analysis project Ga0307930, IMG submission 203161) | Saline water microbial communities from Organic Lake, Antarctica - #46 | ecosystem: Environmental > Aquatic > Non-marine Saline and Alkaline > Saline | place: Antarctica: Organic Lake... | reverse complement strand
CAAGAGCGCACCTTCTTCTTCTCCACAAGCAGAGGTGCCCAAGAAGACGTCCACAGTGGCAAAAGCGCCGACTGCTGCTGCTCCTAAGACTTCACCTGCGCCTCCATCAGGATTTATTAAAGATGACGAAGAAGACGCATTCGAGGCGTGGCCATCGCGGCCTTGGATGGCTCTGGAAGATGAGGACGAATACGAAGATGAAGAAGAAGATGAAGAAGTGTCACATGAAGATGAGGAAGATGAAGCGTGGGAAAACGGCAACTTGGAAGAGACCATTCAGTACCGCGCCTCGGTAGCCGCTGCAGAGCAAGCTGAGCGATGGGAATGGTTTGAGAACGAAAAGAGTCGAGGTTTTGAGGCAGGAAGCAAAGGAGGAGCCAGGGGTGCTAGTGGCAGGAGTGACGCCGCCACAGCCGCAGCCATTGGGAAGGCTCAAGCAGCAGCGTTCGATGCAACGGCACTCTCGCGAGCCAAGAAAGAGCTAGCTCAAGCGGAAGAAGCAAAGGCTGCCCTGGCAGGAGATTCAACGCGTGGCGCCTCAAGTACCAAGGGAATTCAGCAGAAGCAGCCACAGCCGTCATTACAGCAATCGGAGGAGAGAAGAGCAGCAACTGCTGCTGCAGCTGCGCCCGTTGGCGAGAAGACCAAAGAGGACAAATCAGGTATATCCACTAAGAACAACGATAACGACGCCACAGCACTTGCCCTCGAAGCAGCGGAAAGAGAAGCCGCGGCTGTGAAAGAGGATCAGGTCGCAGCGTCACGATTGGCCGAGGCTGAAGCCAAAGCGAAGGCACTCATGGAACAACAAACGACGAAGAGCAATAAACCTGCGGCAGCTGCTGCTAATAGTGCTAGTAGTAAGAGTGCGAGTCCACCACCGCCACCAGAAACAGCGTCAGCGTCAGCTGCAGCTACTCCTGCCTCAAAAGCTGCTAGAAGTCCTCCAAAGACCAAGGCGCCTGCACTGCCATCTGCGGCTTCAGTACGAGATGCGTTATCGCTAAAGACGCGCACTTTGCTCGAAGTGACAGCTGGGGAATTGGCGCGAGCACTCGATGCTGGAATAGCCATATCCCCGAATGAGGCGCTATTGGTGCAAGACGTTGCGGAGCTGGCAGACTTGCTGTTACAACTGCCGCCGCCACAGCCACTGGAGTCGCAGTCAGAGCCATTATGAAGATGGAAACGATGACCCTGCCGCTTATGGAGAGAGCGGCACACGCAGGGAAGGACCAACACGCGTATCCGCATGCACGACCTCTTATAAAACGGACGCCGGATAATCATAACCAAGCGCATAAACGCCATACTTAAACCCCCAGCTCTTCATAGGACGAACCCCATAAATATAGTACATTATTCTTTTTTCTTTTTTGTGTAGTAGCCTATCGACATAAACCACAAGTCGCACCTCCGGGAATTGATGAAGGGACTTGCTGATTGCTGACCTAACTGGGACGTATTGTTCATATTGACTCTTGTCTGCGCTGTGGTTAAAACAGGAACATAGGGTTCGGGTTAGTAGATCCCGCGATGTTCAGGAGCAGGTGCAGGTAGGCTTCGTGCGATTCGCGCGAGATGTACAAGTTTTACTTCGATGTGACCTCCATCCCAGTGCCCAATACCCTCGCCCTCTTATTTCCTATCACATAGGCACTCAGATCTTGTAATGAGTGGCAATGAAGTCATCACTAGCTTTCATGCCATCCCGAACTCCTCACGGGTATCCTTCGAGGTTGAGACTTGGATACTTGGATCTTGAAGCGCTTCGAAGGCTCGCGGCCCTTATTGGCTAGCCACAGGCCGAATTGCCACTCATTGCCGCTTCCAATACGCTTATTCCTATAGACACATGCACTTGCGGTGCGGCTGAAGATAGCCGAAGAGTACTGCGCTGCTATAAAGTCTGAGAGGAGCGCGATAGAGTCGCGGATTGAGCTGCTCGCCATTTGCCGTTGTTGTGGCGAAATGCTAGAGGGGCTTGAAAAGTGGAGTTTGCAGGGCCGAAAAAGTACTCCCGCTGACCTGGGTGCAAGCGAGCGTTGTGGATGCTCACAGAGGCTGTGCAAGCGCGGTTGTTCCAAGGGACACCACCACCAGTGCTGCTGCTGCTGCTTGTGAATTGCTTCCCTCCGCTGCCATTGCGAGAGGAGCTGCGGCTCATCGAAGACTGGCTCCTGTTTGACCGACTCGGAGAGCGGCTCGATATAAAAGAAGAAGAAGAAGGCGGCGCCATAGCACCACCACTAGTGTGCCTAGCCCCTACAGAGCCGGGGCGCGCTGTGGCACATACTGACGACGACGAGGAACCAGGGCGCTGACGACTGCTGGTTGTTGTTCCGGGGCGAGATCTGCCTCCACTTCTGCTGGTGCTCCTGGCAGGGCTGGATGAGCGCTGGCTGTACCATCCAATAGGAGGAGGTCCCGCGGCGACAGAAGTCGCACCGTCCTCAAATACTAGATTGCGAGTGCCATTAAAGTCCACTGAGGGCATCAGCGAAGCACTGTCCTCTTGCTCGCTGAAGCTCCACCCGAACTCAGCGCTTGACGTAGTGTCAAAGGAGAATCGGCTGCTGTCAGCAGTGCCACCGCAGCTGAGGCTGCCACTGCCACCACCACCGCCACGGCTGCGAAGGCTGCGAGACGACGATGCATTCCCAGGAGTAGCAGCCCGTTGGTCGGCAGCTGCTGAGGCTGCCTTCAAGTCATGCGAGGTGGCTTGCCCGGGGAGCAACTTTTCGTCGGGTTCATACAAGGGGTCACTTTGCCGCCACACGGCATCTCCGAAGCGAGGCAACGGGCACGAGGATTGGTCTTCGGGTGGTGGTGGAGCCTGGCTCAAGCTGCGCTTGTGGGTTGCGTGCGCAAAAGGCGCAAACGACTCGGAGTGCATCGAGGGCCGTGCCATGGGAACTGGTACAGTAGTCGTGAAGGGGGGGCGAAAAAAAGGGGGGGAAATAAAAAAAAAAGTCGAAAGTCACACCGTCGTTAGAGCAAGAGATTCCATTGGAGTAAGATGCTTCCACACCCCAAAAACGAGCTCGGAAAGTCTATCATAAAAGCCACTTACCGGCAGCTTTAGTCGGGAAGTATTCACGAAGGCTCGGGTGAAAGCGGGTGTTGTGCCGAGCGAAATTCACATGGTGAGTCTCGTCCCACGGTGGTGGCTCCGCGGCACCGTTGCTGCCAATTTTCCCAACCCACGGCATCTTCTTGAGTTGGCTCGTGGGCGATTGCGCGGCAGCAGTTCGAGCAGCAGCCGCTGCTGGCGGCTGTCGGCTATTCTTCCAAGCCCGCATGGCAGCGGTGTTTTTGGTTGGTTTCAAGGGGCTCCATTGCACTTTTGCGGGTAGTGCTGGCTCAGGCAGGGTCGCAGCTTCACCCCACCATGACGCGTCGTCAAGCGCCGCGGTGTAGGCCATTGGACTGAGAGGCTCCTCGAGCGAGGAAATGGTCTGTTCGGAGTTTTCGAAGAAGCTACTTCCCGCCCATGAAGCTGCAGAAAGGGACGGCCTTTCTTCGGTTAACGGCACCATTTCACTCATCGTGTTATTCGACTCTACATGTAGACCGGTTGTCTTGTTGGATTCGAGTGCTTTCGAAAAAGTTTCGCTGCAAGGGAAGGCAGTGAAAAATGTAACGCCAGCTTGATCTTCGATCGAGCACGAAAACATGTGGTCACAAGTGCGTCACGGAATGATACTTCCACACATCGAATGGAGTGGATCGTAACTCATGACACACTTAAAACAGTCTTAGAGATTCAATTAAGCGAGGATACAGTCGACGAACCAGCAATCCACGGCCCTCAAGGTAGCCCGCAGCTCACAGAGAAGGAAAGTTGTCTCGCTGTCACTGCATTTGCAACATACATAATAACGAGAAGCGTGAAGCCATCCCGGCATCCCGGTCCGATGAAGAGGATTCATAAGCAATTCATGAGAGAGGAACTTCGAGCAGAAAGTTCCAGAAGGGGTTTTTGAGGTTTTTGTCCGGGTTTCCGTTTCCTCCTCTTTTTTATCTTTCTTGTTGTTCTTGTTTGTGATTTGCGGACGTTGGACGCTGCGTGGATGTTAAAATAAGGCATCGACGTCACTTGCCGGCCTGCCATCTTTTTGGTGGCTTACCCTCGCCATCGTTAATCAGCCCATTTTGACGTACGAAGAAGAGTGAAATATGTCGTCCCGCAAGCATCCTAGCGATCCTCTCCCCAAAACTCACGCAATGGCTAAGACATCAACCTTAGCCGGTCAGGCGCAAGACGGCCGATTCGGCGGCGACAGAGTGAAACAAGACGCCAATGGTGAGTATCTTCAGGCTGGGAAGCATTCGATTCGTTTTCCCAATTTCAATTCTTTCTGATTTCATTTTTTTTTCGATGCAACATTCTGGCATGGCTGAAGCTCTTACTGGCAGCTTAAAACATCATTGCTCTCATCCGTCAATCGAGTCACTCTTTAAATCAATTGCATTGTTGCTGCTTGCGTGCGGGGTTTACACCAGCTAATCGAAGCCAGCTCAAGACCACGAGCACAATTGCAGCTCCAGCGTCGGCGCCTGACCACAAGTTGAACGGCGGAAAGCTCTCGAAGCAGTCTCAGCTTCACGGCACTGGTGGGAACATCCTGTCCGCGCCTGCGAGTGCACCGGACAACAAATTGAACGGCGGCAAGTTGCATGGGCAGTCGCAGTTACACGGCAGTGGGCGCAACATCATCGCGAGCCCGCCTTCGTCTTTCCAGAAAGGCGGCGCCATGGCGGGCAAGCCATTGGACAAGCAAAGCCCGTATGCCAAAACTACGACCACCGTGAAGCCGGCTGCTGCTGCCAACGCGGGGAGCCCAGGCATGACGCCCAACTCCAAGCAAACGATGGGGAGAACGAGCCTTTGGTAAGCCCAGACCTGGTTTAGATTCCTCGACTGGAAGCGCCGATATCTGTGTTTTACCACACTGCACAAAAACATATGAAAACATAAGGCTGCTGGCATAATACGTATCAGTAGCCGCACACCGTCCTTAACTGAATTACTCAAAGCCCGGTTCAAAGCGCCAGCGAGATCAAGTTCCTTGCATAGATGATGAGGTTGCAAAAGTAGCCGTGTTCATGAGGTAATCTCTTGTTGTATTAATTTTATCTGGCATACATATCATTCATGTGTGGGTACGCGCTTGAAACCAGCTATCAACATCACTAAACATTAAGCACAATAAATCTAAATCAGGCGAAATGGTTTTTTGGACACAAATTTCTTTAAATCAACAGCTCGCTCCCTGCCTCGAGGTTCTTGCTCTGGGGCGTGGACCCTCCTCCCAGAGGTTACACAAAAGAAACAAGTAGCCGTGTAGCCGAGTAGCCAAGCCGGTACTGTACTTGTACTTGGAATAAACTACCATTAAACTGTTGAACATTAAACACAAAATCAGAGCTCTGTAATATATGGAAGCTGCATGAGCATTTGGGGGGGGAGTATACACGTTGGAAGCTCACTCCCTGCCTTAAGACCCAAGGCCGGGCGTGTGCACCCCCCGCCCAAAGGGTACAAAAGTAAAGGAATTGGGGGAGAAGAACCGAGGATCGGGGGAAGCAGATAGCCGAAGCAGCACCCCTTGAAAGCTTCCTGGCAAGAACTGCTTGTATGGCAGCTTTCAGCATCGACGATCACCGGGTCCCACTTCCGGAATAATTTCTCCTCAGCTGTTCTTCTCATATTCGTCTTCCTATTCTCTTCTCGTCTTCTCTGCGCCTAACTTCGGTTTCGGGCGCATCAGTTGCACAGCTGCCTCACGCGGCCCACGCCGCAACTCCAATTGCGCGGCCAAAGTTGGCGTTTCGCACCTTGCTGCGAACTGGCACAAGGCACTCTGGCGCAATAGCAACAAAAATTTTGAAGGGAAGCGAACCAGCCAGCGCAACCGAGCAACCGAAGTAGCATATCTACTTTTTCGGGAGCACGAGCTTAACTACTCACGAAATAGCTTATGAGATCGCACGGTGGCTTCGTTGGAGCTCACTCCTATTTCTGGCAGTCTCAATTTCGGGAAATTTCCTCCCATTGCAGCTCGGAATAGAAGTACAAAGTAGTAAGTTTCTCTCACTTTTCGTCTTTCTCGAATTGCCTCATCTTAGCTCGGCGCCTAACTTGGTTCCCGGCTCCTCGCTGGCAAAGCTACCTTGCGCTTCTTGCTGGCATAGTGCACTTAGGCGTGCACTCAGCAACTCCCTAAAATCTTTAACTTTGATTTTATAGATAGACGATGTGGTAGATAGATGCTGCCCGATTTCCGAGTTGCGCGACCCCACTTCCCCTAGGCCCGCGTAACTCACTTGTATGAAATCACATATCACACAGCAGAGTCGTAATTGTAATATGGTTTTGAGAAGTCCCACAAGCAAGCCGGATCAACCAACAACAAGAAATTACGAGCGTTTTAGTGGGCCACGTAAAAGGACCCACCGGAATTCAAATTGCTACACGGCCAATTCGAAGGATGTTTTGGTGTTTTGGTAGAAGAAAGCACTGTGCTGCTGTGGGACTGCTCTTTGGTTGGCGTAATGGCTTGCGAGTGGCCTCAGGTCCCAAGCTCCGTCGACCTGGAATCATATTTTGTTTTCACGCTTCACGCCTCACAGACCTTACTGCTCACAGAGTGGACTCAGCGTGAGGTTCTAGCAAATCATCACCCTGTACTGTGGTATCATTTTTCATGATCATGCCAAGAAAAATGGTGTCAACGGCGTGATGTTTGATTGATTGTGAAAGTAATCAGCTGGAAGTCTATAAACTGACTTTGCTATGGGTGCCATTCCAGCATTGGAATTATCTGTGCTGGCGCTACGTCCGCTCGTTGGAGAGATCACAATAGTTGTTCTCTTCATTCTTCTCATAGTATGGCAACTTGGAAAACCATCGACACATCGTGAAGAGAAGCAACCAAAACCAATCAAAGACATCTCAAAAGCCAAATTGCCAGCTATATCAAGAGTAAAAACATTAGAAAGGCTATCTACCGAAGCAGCTGCTGCTACACCTCATTTTGTAAATAGTGAGGCTATTTCAAGCACCCAAACTCCAGCAGCCGCAGCAACAGCAGCGCCAGCAGCAGCAGCAGTAGAAGCAACAGCGCTTGGAGTGGGTGATCGCGCTGTGAAGGATAGCGCAGCTGTGCGAAAGTGCGCCGCTTCACTTGAGACAGACTTTGGAGTCGATCGCAGCATTGCTTTGCGTTTTTCACGCGCACGCCAAGGTGACCTTTCAAAAGCACGGCAATTCTTGAAGGCTGACCTGGAGTGGCGATCGGAGAAACGACCTGAGCTCATTACGCAGCACGGTTGCTACACTGCTTTATCTTCCGGCTGCTGGCGATTCCTAGGCACTACAGCGACAGGGATTCCCGTAGTGTTCATTCACTTGGGTTTGTGGGATCCTAGCCAATACAGCGTCGACGAGTACGAGCGGTACATTTGCTACTTTTTGGAGCACTGCTGCCGTGCAGGAGAGCGCTTTGTGGTGTTGTTTGACCTGGAAGGCTGGAAATTGAGCCATGGGTTCCACATGCGAAAAGTAGCTCGGCTGCTGTCAACGCTGCAGGACCATTACCCTGAGCGGCTGGAGAAAGCGTTGCTTCTTCGCGCGCCCGGGCTCTTCCTGCGGGCTTGGAAAGTCATCAAAGGCTTCCTCGACCCAAATACGGCCACTAAAGTCGTCTTCGTCAACGGCGACTTGAAGAGCGAGCAAACGGAGCTCCAAGCATGCAACACTTGGAATCTCTATCCGCACTCTTATGGCGGGCCGAGCCCTGAAAGCTTGCTTTGCCCCAACATTCCTGATGAACCTGACGTGCCGAATTGCCCCCCTTTAAAGCCCCTGACTGAACGGCGAGGTGTTTGAATGCCCTTGGCGCTGATTTTTTAGGCGTTTAGATCTCGCGCTCGCTAGGTGAATCAAGAATTCCCTGTTTATATTAAAGTGAGCGGGCACAGGGCACAGGGCCATGCTCTAAAAGGAATGTACGAATTTACTTGCACTTCTTTGTTCTTTCTACTTCATACTTGTATCTTTAATATTGTGCGTTTGAGTTCGTTACATCATTAACCATTAACTAGGTTCCATTTAGCACAGAGCTGAGTGCCCATGCCTATAAGCCCATAGCCTAAGCCTATATAGCTATCCAGCCTCAGGAATTCTTTTAAAAAACAGTCGCTTTCTTAATTAGACAAATGCGCATGTGCTACTTCGCACTTCGGACTATCTATATGGCACTAAAAAATTGTCAGTAGAGTAGGTCCACGAAAAATACGAGAGCCGAGATGGCAAAATTGAATTAGGTGGGAAAGTAGAAATGAAAATAAAAAAGCGCTGTCTGATTCGCGATTTAACTGCCTCCTAGGCACATTCTCTTTCGTATCCGGGTTTATGGTGATTGGGGCTTGTTTCAAAAGGCTGCAGGTGACATGACCCATATGCGTCTGCGCTAGGCAGCACGGATTCAATCGGCATGTCACTGGTTCGTCTCATATTTGTTTTTTGTACAGGTGCTCTGCGCTCAATACAAGCGCTCTACGGGCAGCTTTGGCGTAAATTGCGCACTTCCGCCAAGGACGAGAGGAGGCTGGCTTCGAGGCTGTCTAATTGTGCGGCAAGTGCGGTCAAGCATTTCGGCCCTACTGCGGCGACTACTTCTGCTTCGCCTGAACTACTGCTGAGCTTCTCTGCGTGAGGCGCCAAAGAAGGCGTAGTAGTATCCTCTACCTTCTCCTTCTGAGAGAACATCGCTGCATTCATAACAGCGTTGCTGCCGCTGGTAGGCACGGTTTTACTAGCGAGGTCCGGTGAAGCGCTTTTTGTCTTCGTGGGATTGGTCACTACATCTGCTTCGCAAAAAGCTATGCTAGCACTGGGAGATTTGACTCCTCTACGGGAGGGTTTGAAAACACGTAAAAAAACAAGAAAGAAAAAGGCAAAATAGAGTATAAGTGCTTAGACGGGAGAGTCATAATTTTGAAGGGAATAAATAAGCGGGCTTGTCTAACACAGCAAATCGTTGCATTCACAAAAGCAACAGCACCGGCGATTCTTCTATTCTCAAGTTTGGATGCATATGAAGCTTGCTGCTCGCATTCGAGAGTAGAAAAATAACTTACGAATTTTCAGCCACCCTACTGCTTGGGCGCTCCTGGCTTGGATACTGTCGCCTGGACTGGTATGCCTGAGCTGTCCGCGCTTCATACGTCTCTTCAAATCTACTGAGGCATCAATTCAACATGGAGAATTAGAGATATTGCGCGAGAATTCAAGAGCGAAAATGGCATTGGCAGAGCTCTCATTCGGTCAACGAAAAAGGTTTCAGCACAAGGGTAAAGCTGAACGCCCTACGACTATGGTGGTGAGCGCGCTATTGAAGTTAGTCGTACTGATATGAATTATCCACGTGTTCCTCGCGAGCGAAATCAGGCGCCTCCACTTCAATCATTCCGTTGGCCTGATAATGGGCCATAATCTGGAAGGCTAACGGCGATAGGTTGACTCCCTCTGTAGGTTGGTCAACGTCGTGGTATGTTTCGGTCGGTAAAGGCATTATAGTCCAAGGTTCCATGATACTGGCAGAACGGCGCGACTGTCGATTGCGGGGCGAAGAACGGCATGGAAAGGCTAACACAGACCAAGAAAAAGTTGTAACTAAAAAAATAGGTGCAGCTTGTGGAAACCGCATGGCCCAATTGTGTTGCGCCAATTTGCGCGGACCTACAGAGTCTCTTGACAGTGCCGTTCCACGTACGAAGTAGCAGTTTTGTTCTAGTTGATCCAAGTTGATCGTTATAATTTCTTCATTTCTGGCAGCACCGTCTGTTTGTGCGTCGATCCGCACCGCGGCTCACACAACCGACGGAGAAATTCTTTTTCGATTCTTGCTTTTCTTCGGAGTTCCGTTGGGTTGTCACGAATCTACTTGATCTTTTTGGCGTTCTCCAAAATATCTCACCTTTCATCGCCAGAATGGTGCGCTTGTACAGAAATCCGCGCCTGTGTGTGTGTGCCTTGAGGCCAGGCGTTGGCAATATATATCTTCGTTCCGCGCGCGCACTCACATGTCCATTATTTTCACCTCCAGGATTCCAAGGCGTGCCACAACTGCGGCCAAACCGGTCACCTGAAGCGTGATTGCCCTTCAGCGCCCACTGGCGCGGCTGCACCTCGCTCGCGCGCGTGCCACATTTGCGGCGAAGAAGGCCACTTGAAGCGCGATTGCCCTCAAGCTGGCGACTCTGCTCCTGCTCCCCGTGCGCCCCGTGCGCCTCGGGGCGACGGCAGCGGCAAGACGTGCTACAACTGCGGCGAAGTCGGGCACATTGGTCGCGACTGCCCGGAGCCCGCGAACCCTGACGCTAAGAAGCCAGAGCGATCCGGCGGCCGCGGCCAGAAGTGCTTCAACTGCGGCGACTTTGGCCACATCTCGGCAGAGTGCCCGTCAGGCGGCTACGGACCAAAGTGCTACAACTGCTCGCAGTTCGGCCACATCTCATCCGCCTGCACCGAAGCCCGCGCGTAAGTGTGCTGCTGCTGTGCTTCCGCAGCACTCTCTCTTTCTGTGTGCCAGAGCATGTCGAATG
>Ga0307930_1003922_pt1 | contig 10614 bp, 13 predicted proteins | sample OrgLakmetageno46_FD_203161 | JGI IMG/M metagenome (GOLD analysis project Ga0307930, IMG submission 203161) | Saline water microbial communities from Organic Lake, Antarctica - #46 | ecosystem: Environmental > Aquatic > Non-marine Saline and Alkaline > Saline | place: Antarctica: Organic Lake... | reverse complement strand
CACTGTCGCCTTCGCCTCTACCTTTTTCGCCGCCGCTGCTCGAAGCAGGCCAAGAAGTTGAAGAAGGCGACGAAGCCGCAGTGACGTCATCGCTCGTTTCCAGCACGTCCACCGCGCACACGCGCAAAGCTTGCAGCTGAGCCAAGTACTGTTCGGGAGGGGGTGCCGAGGAGGAGACCAAGAGGTTGAGGGCGTCCTGATGACTGCTGCTGTTGTTGTTGTTGTTGCTGTTGTTGCCGCTGCCTCCGGGTACTGCCAGAGGCGACGTAGCTCCGCCATTACCACCACCACCGCTGTCGCCGCTGCCGCCGGCACCGTGGCCATCGTCGTCGTGGTCGTCGTCGTTCTCGTTTCCGCCGTCTTGGATCTGGAGAGGCGACGGGGGCGACGTCGGGCCAAAGGCGTTGGCCGCCGCGATTGCGGCGAGCTCCTTGCTGCTGCGAGGGGGCTGCTTAGGCGGCTTCTCGGCGTGTTTCTTGCCCGAGTGGCCCCAGAACCCAAAGTAACGCAGGAAACCACCACCCCCGCTTGATTTCTTTTGGGGATCGTGGCCGCCGCTGCTAGGGCTTACGCTGCTGCCGCCTCGAGCGTTGACCGTGGCATTGCCACTGTTGCCGCTGCCTCGCACGCTGTTGCTACTGCTGAACCCGAAGTCCTTGCCCGAAAGCACTGCTTTTGGCATGGGCGGGTCGCACGAGTGCGCTAACTCAAACACGCACAGCACACCGCCACTGCCACTACTGCTGCTGCTATGGTTGCTGCTGTCTTTGCTTCCATCTACTGCCACGCTTGGGCTCAAGCACCAGGCAGGCAACATCAGGTCGCCGCACCCGCCGCTCATATGGTCTTTTGGCGGAGTAGAAGCAGAGGCAGAGGAGGCCCTCGCTGAGGCTGAAGACGACGACGACGAGCCGTAGAAAGAAGACACCAGGGGTTTCCGGGCCGATTTTCCGACCGCCGACGCAGCTGGCACGCCACTACCACCACTCGTACTACTCGTCTTGTTGGGAGGTGGGGGTGCGTGCAGGTCGGCGATAACCCTCCCTGTACTAGGGTCCACCACGCACACGGCGAGCCGCCCCGCCGCCAACGCTGCCACGTCCACACCCGACAAGTCGGCCCACGCCCCATGGTCGCCCTCCTGGCCTACGAACGAAGAAGCAGTGCTTCCTCCTGCCCGAGCGTGGTGCACCGTAGACGATGATGACGATGACGAAGAGGGACCTTCGATTGGTGAATGCACAGTGCTGCTACTGGTGGTGCTGTTGTTGGAGGTACTAGAGTCAGGACTCAATGGTGAAGAGACCCCTCCTGTACCTGCAACTCCTGCAGCCTTGGCTGCAGCTGCCGGCGCCGTCCCTTTGGTGGTCGCGGCAGTGGGCAATGGCAGTGGCAACCACCCAGGCAGCAAGCGGTGGCGTACGGCGAGCCATTTTCGCAATTGCCCTGCGGTAAGTATGGAAGGCAAAGACAAACAATGGTGTAAATCGATGATTATCAAAGCATGCAAAAAGGACCGTCAGGACTCAGCCCATAGCCAGGCAGACTGTTGTTCAGAAGGATCCATCACAAACAATGCTTCTTCGACATTTTTGGTGCGTGTGTTTTTCGGCACAGAAACACTGTCTAATCTGGTGTATACCTGCGGTAGGATTCGCGCCCAAAGGAGCCGCAAAAGCAACCGCGCCGCTGTCTTCCATCACCCAGTCCTTGCCGTCTCCTGTTTGGTTGCCCGGGGACTTCTTCTTCGTCTTTTTGGGCAAAGGAAAGAACAGCCCGCGAACGACGGCGCTGGCTCCTCCTCCCGCAGCAGCAGCAGAGGATGACGAAGAAGCCGAAGAAGAAGCAGCCACCGTGCCAGCGTAAGATCCAGGAGCCGCCGTTGTGGAAGCGGCGGGGGTGGAAGCAGCGGCAGCCGCCGCAGGTACAGGGAGGGACACCATGGTGAACGGGTCGAAAGCGCGGGTCTGCGCCCCGCACAATGCGCAGGTGAGGCGGGACGCCAGCTGGCCGAGGCAAAAGTCGTATATACGGCTACGCACGAAGAAAAGGAGGAGCAGCAGAAACAGCAGCAGCAGCAGCACGAACGGGATTGGAATTGCAGTTGGTGAGAAATGTCGTAAGATTCGATGACGAGAGGAAATGTGAGAAGAAGCGAAGATATGGACACTATGTATAGTTTCAATGACACCCTATTCAAAGCCTCATTGAAGAGCACACGTTATTCATGGCTTCTTCGCCTTCTCTATTTGAATAACTCCGTCTTTACATTATCATCATCAACGCCACTGCCACAATCATCATTCTCATAATCGTATCCCTAAGTCACCTGCGGTTCCGGGCCAGCTCTCGTCTCAGCGCTTCTCTCGCGAGCAGTTCGTCGGACGCCGTGTGAGACTGGGCCCACCCGAGGCGCTCGAAGTAAGGCTTCTTGGTGACCACCCGGTTCAAATCTTCGTGCAGCGCGTCCAACAGCACCTGTGGATTGATAGTTTATGGGGATGGATGGGTAAAATTGGGTTGGATTCATTGATTGTTATAATAATAGACTAATGTGGTCTTATTCTGTCGTCTCCAAGTGTACCCCCCTCCCCCCCCCCCCCACACAAAAAAAAAGTCAGAAAAGAGGATGAGAAAAATGAAGAACCAGAGGTAACATTCAACATGCACGCAAGTCAATCGATTCGCTGGCTCGCGGCTAATCCGCTTTCGGCTGTTTACTTGTTGCCTCACCATGAGGAGCTCCGAGGCATCATGCTGGTCGTAGCCCTGGAACTGGCACGCGAAGTCCGCGATGCTGCGCTTCAATTCCACGGGCACCACCGTGCGGTACCTAGAGTTCAAACATGCGTATGCGGTGATAAGAGTAGCAGAAGCATTACAGTAGTGCAGCAAATTTAGTGTAATTGTACACGCGAGTAAAAAGCGAACTACGGGAAGGCAAAAAAAACTGTCGACCAATTGAAAACCCAAGGAGCGAAGTCAAGCAAAATGCCTTGATTCATCTTCCTTATTTTTCTTTGTCAATTCCTTCTTCACTTATTGTCTGTTTACCTGCCCGACCACACGTCCCTCTGAAAGGAGCCAAACGCCAAGGCCACGCGGCCGCCGGACCCTAATATATTGTCCTCGTTCAATTCCCGCATAAAAGGGGCGTTGCCGTCGTCGTCGTCGTCGTCGCCGCCACCCTGCAATCAACACACACATGCATGTACAGCAAGCACACATATATAGAAGGTATATTTGAAGGGTCTACAAGAAGAAGAAAAAAGGGGGGAAATGGTGATTTCAAGCGTCGTCAAACAAACGAGATCTAGCATTGGCAAAGGCATTGAAGAATAAAAAAAAAGCGAATATATACAAAAAAGAGCAAATGAAACGAAGTATAGTTGCGCATACCCTCGAGCTCACGGTAGCCACGTCGTCAAGAAAGAAGTCGCGCAACTCGTGCAAGTGCAACAAGCACTGGAGCACCTGTAGAATCGAAGGATATGATATGCATAAATACAGCAATCAAATGATTAAACCGTGGACGGGAACAAGACAAAAAAATAGAGGATGGACCCAACGAGGTAGTGCCCCACATCAATCTTCTCACATGACATCACATACAACGCAGCGTTGCCTTTCATTCTCGTAAATTTCAAGAGCGTTTGGGTCCGTTTGTTTCGTCGTTTCGTGTGTAAGTTTACCGAGTTCATGTAGCAGGTGTTCCCCAAATTGGTCAGGCCCACTACGCCGGGCGCGTCTGGCGAGCCTTCGGCGTTGCGCTTCGCCAGGGAGCCAAACCCCACGCCGCTGCTGCTGCTGCTGCTGCTAGCGCCGTTTCCATTGCTCCCGCTGTCGGCGCGGGGGCGCATTGAGGATGGCCGCCGGGCCGGCGACGCGAAGCCGGCGGCCCCCGGGCCGCCGGGACTGTTGCCGACGGGACCACCGGGGCTGTCGTCAAAGGCGCCGCTCATGCTCCGGCGCCGGTAACTGCCTCCTGCGGGTGACGCGGCGGCCAAAGCCTGTGGTTTGTTTTTGTTAGTTCGAACAAAAGATGTATTACGCGATGACAGTACACAGCATCGAACGCAGAGGTACAGATAGCAACAAATAGGACCACTCGAGTAAATGCATGGAGAAATTGAGGGGATTTTATCGAGTGATGATGGTGCTAGCTAGAAAAGGTAAAAACGAGGAAAGGTTTTGCACATATGCAACCACATCACATCATCAAATGGCACCACCAAACCGCCACACCACACCACGCCACACCACACCACGACATCACATACGCCACCACAACATCGCCGCTCACCTGGTTGATTTCGCGCGCGGTGTGCTTGGCCGCCGCTTCGTTTTGGTGGGTGCCAATCCAGCACATGTGGTCTGCGTCAACGTCCACCGTATAATTACGGGTGCTGAGCCCCCCCACAAACGCGCGCACGTGCACTAGGCCCTTTTCCGCTTCCACCCGAGCGACTTGCGCTGTGTACCACAGCGCTCCTCCTCCTGAGGACGACGACGACGACGAGGCTTTCCTACTGCTGCTGCTGCTGTTGTTGTTGACTAGGGCCGTGGGCATTTTCACTTCCACCAAATCGTTCACGGCGAGAGCGGCCCGCCAGTTGGGAGTGACGCTGAAGCGAGGGCGCAAATCCAGCGCGTGCTCTTTCAACAACTTGCACTCGTCGAAACGATCGGTCCAGGCCTGGATAACAGTAGGTGTGGTTTATAGAAAAGAGATAAAAAGAAGGCAGTGAGAGGACTGAAAAATCGGACGTTTCAACTCATCTCCATATCATCAACACCACATCCTCACCTTGAAGTGCACCACCACCGCGTCGGCCGAGGGCTGCTGCGCCACCTGCTGCTCTAATGTAGTCCTCTGAGGAATGCCCATGCCCGTGCGTTTCACCAGGGGGGGTGCTAATTCTGAGACGGCGCCTCGGGCCACCACCACTGATTCGAACCACTTCCCCTCGCGGTCCCGTGCGTCCAATGGGTCGTTCGGGCGCAAGTGCAGGCGCCAGGCCCGGTCCCGCGGGTACAGGTCGCCACCGTGCGAAGATGACCTCAGCGGCTGCTCTACCTGTTGTTTGTTGATTTTGAACGAGAAAAAAAGAATAAAGAGAAAGAGCCTCAAGAGGCTTGCGCAGAAAGAAAAATCGGAAAAAAAATTCGAAAACAATTTTGACTTCTCATTTCCTCGTCATCCTTTTACGCAGGAACCTTCCCTCAATTTCTCGTAAACTTATGATTCGAGCATGCACAACCTCTTACAGGCACCAACATACCAGGAAGTGCACGCTCGCGAGGCTTGGGGCCAATTCTTCCACCAACAAATTCGCCACCCCCAGCACCACCTCCCACCCGTCGCCGCACCCGCCTACAGGGAGGGTTTCACCCTCCGACGACGACGCCGCAGAAGAGGCCAGGGCATGGAGGTTTCCGCTGCTAAGGTTGTTGCTGTGGCGAGAAGTGCCCAGGCCGCCTGCGGTAGGAGAGGTAGCCGTTGAAGACGACGACGACGACGATGACGCGTCGCCCGCCTCGGCTGATGGCGATGGGGGCGGGCGGAACCACAAACGCGCGTCGTCCGACTCCCCCTTCGGGTCGAGCACCGACAAATTGGCCCACTTCTCTCGGGCTTCGTCGAGGGCGCGCTGCTGCTTGGGGCCTGCACTGCTCGAGGACGCCGCTTGCTTGCATTCTTCGAAATGGCTCTTTGCTGCGTGCCACGCTTCCGCCAAGCTGTAGACCAGCTTGTGGCGCACCTGTAGTTATTGAGTATCATGATAGAGTGGCAACACAAGCAAGAACGTGACATGCACCCATACAGAAAAGGTTGAAAATTCTTCGATCATTGCAGTCCAATACATAAATATCTTCTGCTTCTCTCGATTTTTGGAGCAGTCGATGTGGCATCGAATGACGAGAAGAAAGACAGTTTCGAGATGAGCACGATAGAATCCAAAGACCATACGGGCAGCTCTCTTCGCCCCTTATTTAGTACCTCATCCACTTGGAGGGTTGCCGGCAGCAGCAGCCGGAGCGCGCACGTGGCTTGGCTGAACAGTTCGCCGCTGTCCGTTGGGGCCTCGGGATTGCACAGCCACACGTGCGCCACTCGGGGGTGCGCTTCTAATTGCGGCTCCACCGCTCCCGGCCGCAGGAAGGCACGGCGCAGAATGGCTACATGGCCGGGTTGCAAGCCATATTGAGGCCGCAGGCACACCTAGGGAAGAAGAGAGACGAGAGGCAGTGTGAGCACATGGCTCAGAGAGGAATAAAAAAAACATGGGGTGAAACAACGGAATTGTGAGAGGGAGGTCATGGATAGATAGGTTAACGAATGCACGAGGAAAGAAAATTGCTATAAATAAAGAGTAGATAAATTGTGGCGACTATAGCAAAGCAGCGACTGGTGTCTGTTGAAAGGGCTTGCCTTCTCCCAGAAGGCGCGGGGCACGAATGAAAAGTCGCGATCTTCCGCCAAGTCTGGCCGCAAGCCTAGTCCCCAGTCGTCGAGCAGGGGCAAGGTGGCTAGACGGCCGGGCGGCTCGTCCCGCTGCGCTAGTTCCTCGAAGGAAGGGCCGTCTGAGGCGGCGACCAGCTCCGGCACCCCGTGCTGCCCCCACTGGTCTTCCGGCAAGCCTACGAACAACAGCCAGTGCGCATACCACGACGTTGGAATCGCAAACCATTCGTCACCTGAAAAGAATGGCAAAAAGAAAATAAGGGTGTCGATAATTTGCAATGCACCTCGTTGTGCGCGCTAGCTAGAAAAAGGAAGCGCAATAAGTTCTGAGTAGTATTGTCGCAGTAGGTTCAAGGATCAGGCATTCTAGTTGAGGGAGATTCAAGCAGAAAGGAATTGGTCCGTGACGTTGTCAGAGTCTTTGTCGACAGCAGTTCTACGCAGGTCCTATAGCTCTATACCTGGTTCAAGGTATGCTTGAAGAGCTTCGAGCCCTTCGTCGCGTTCGGCTTCTAATGATAGTGGACCTCTCTCCATTTTTGAGCCCCCCAGGAGCTTACACGCAAATAAGCCAAGTAAGTGCGACGCAATAAGACGCAAGACGCAAGCAGTGCCAACAAAAAAAGAGAGCCAATAATATCCAGCAAACCGGGAGATTCTGGCCGGAATTTCGACTCCTAAAAATTCTCCAAGTTACGATTGCAATTTGTGCCCAGTGTTACCGCAGCACCATGGCCTCGCTTTCACGGTATGCACACCAGCGGGCACGCGTGTCTTTTCAATGAAAAATATTATCTTCTTCGCTGTTGTTAGCGTGTCGCAGTTTACATGAAGCTTGCTAAAACTCCGATCGTGTCGTTAGACCCTGCACTTCAGGACCTTGACATGTGCATATACTTGTTTGTTTATCCCCTTTGATTATGTTTCAACGTCCCGCGCGCAGTGTTATCCGCCCCACTGCGACCCGCATGGCTCAGCAGCCTGTGCGGGCGTCCAAGCGCTTCATGGGCGGCCACGTAGACCCCGCGACTCTGCCTTGGCCGGACAACAAGATTCGCGCCGTGATCAAGGAGGACTGGCAGGTGAGATGCTCCGCGGCCTCCTGTCACATCTTGTGCGCAGTCTCCTTGCCTGAATGATCACTCACCGGAGGCATCGTGCGGATCCAAATTTCCCATTTAAAGCCACTCCGCCGTAGGTTCTGCCTTCTATGTGGGGCGCCTTCCTTTTTTTTTAACGGGCGTCCTCTCACAATTCCGCTCTGTTGTTTCCTGTTTCGGTTTATGCCTCCGACTCGCTCCTTCATCCCACCTTCGCGCCTCTTGTTTGTTTGTTCACAGATGGTGGTAGCCATCTTGGGCATGTACACCACCATCTACACCCTCTACAAGGTGACCTCCGGCGGCAAGAAGGAAGCCCCTGCGGCGGGCGCGGCGGCTGCCAGCGCCCCCGGCTCGGCCTTCGACGCCTCCGGCTACAAGTCCGGCGTCGAGCCGTCGGGCGGCTCCGACGGCGTGCTGTCCATGTCAGATGACGGCTTCGAGGTAATGATTGCATGCAAGATGTCATGATGAAAGTGAGACTTTGAAGTAGCGTTTATTTGGTTCGTTGGTATTTCGTTTGGCGCCGCTTCCGCTGTTGCACTTGCTTCCAGACTGTGTACTTCATTCAAGTTTCTGGGGTACTCCGTGTCGATATCTGACCCTTATTGCCCAATGTGCACGTGCTATTATTGCAGGAGTGGTCCAAGGTGCCTGCCAACATGGCTAAGTGGGAAGCCGAAGTGAACAAGATGTAAGCGTGCTTGCTTGAGTTTCGTTTTCGTCATGCTCTGACGTGACTCGAAAGGAAAACGGCCTGGAAAATGCGCTTTGCAATCGAGCTTGGGGATTCACTTGCAGTTGGGGTGTTGATGTAGCGCAGGGATATTTATCTAATTCCATATCATAAATCGGGCATCGGGCTCCAAAAGAAAAATATTTGAGGTCGACGGTTAATACTTAAGCACCCACATTAGAAGAAAAAGAGAAGTTTCTCTCGTTTAAAGGAGTTTTAGTTCTTCTCCTGGTTATAAATATATCTATCGAGATCCGTTTTCTCTCGCGCTGACATATATCCTATATCCATATCCACAAGCTATTGCAGCTATATAAAGTTTTGGCGTTTGGCGTTCGAAGTTTAATAAAGACTAGTTTTACACGTTACACGGAGGGCCAAATGCTTGGCTGAGGATTACGCCCGTTTTTCGTAAACGATACGAGATCTCGTTTCGATTTCGTCAAAAGAGAACGCGTAATAACGCCGAAATAACGCGAAATTGGGCGTTATTCAGCGAAATAACGAAAAATACGGCAAATTTTGACGATACGATTTGTCATAATACCCAGCCAGGGCCAAAGGAAAACGAGCACAAGACGCAAGACGCCCCCTTCTCTGAATTCGCCTCTCGTCGTTCCTCGGGCTTCATAATGCTTTATTCCAGTCGGAATGAGGGACATGCCGGTGTCGGCTGCCTTTGTTATTAACATCCTTTTCCATCGGCAAGGGCGACGCCCGCTCCTTGTCGTAAAATTTCGGGCGGTCACGGTTCTGCCGCTCGGTGTCTCTTGTGGCAGCTGCAGCTGTACCTAGTGCCGAGGGGCGGCCTCCCCGTCCCTGTGAAGGCTGATGAAACCCAGGCACAGCAGCAGCCAAGGAAGAAGAAGAAGTGGGCAGCAGCGGAGCACGACCAGCACGGCAGCGAGTAAGCCAAGCAGCAGCGGCGCGGCGGCGGCGGCGCGTGCACAGCACCAGCGCAGCCAAGGCGCCCAGTGCAAGGACCAGGGCGACGGGCCAGAGCCAGAGCGCAGTGGCTAAACCCGTGTGGTCGTGTTTTCGCCCGTGGCTATCGCGCGCGTCCGCCAAAAGACGCTCGTTCGTTGCCCCGTGAATGCTGTTGCTTCTACTGCTCGGGCTGCTGCTTCTATCACTGCTGCTGCTGCTGTCCCTATTACTATGACTATCGCTGCCATCGAAATAGCCACTAATGTCACCGCTGCCGGCTAAGTCGCTGGGAGGTGCCGGCGGTTGTTTGTTTCGACTCAATGATGAGCGCATGAGCGCTAAGCGCTTCTGCACTGCTGCTTCCGCATCTGCGACCGACTCCACTTCTAAAAGAGCACCGCGAATGGGCTGATTGGGTGCAGTATTTCTGGAAGAAATGGTCAAAGGTGGCGTCGCGGCTGCCTCCGAAGTTTGTGAAGCAAGCGGCCAAGTCTGAGGTGCTCGAGCGCCACTGCCCCCATTCATCATGGAGCTTCTTGCACTGGTTGCTCTCCTGCTCCGTGATGACCCGCTAGTGGTCGCAGCGTCTCTAGCCGTGCTCACACCTGCAGAAGCCTTCGATAACGCTAACTCAGAGAAGTCTCTTCGAACCAGGGCAGCACCAGCAGCCGTAAAGGTTGGCCCATGCAAGGTGCGTTTTGCAGCATCGTTTCTTCTAAATCCTGATGCATCCTGACTTCCCGAACTGCTGCTGCTGATGCTGCTAGATCTGCTGACGGAACTGCTACCTCTAATTTTGCTATTAACTTGCTCTTCCTTTTGGTGAAAGGTCGCAGCTGCGCGACCAATCACAGTTGCGTCGTCGCCGTCGTCTCGGCTGTTGCCTCCAGACAAACGGGCGCGGTCAATGCGAGCTGCTTCGTCTCGGATCGCCTTCAACAGGCGCGCTTTGTCCATTATGGATAGCTTTCTCCCTGCCGCTCCCGCAGCTATGTCTGCTGCTTATCCAAAATCTGCTTCCGTTCTATAAAAAGCAAATAACCTCAAAGAACGCCCCACGCCCCAAATCATGCAAGATCCACGTTTGAATAAACGTATTGCATTTTTTTTTTTCAAACGCTACCGATTTTCCATAAGAGGAAAACCTTTTTAAGCTACGCAAGTATTGTCTGCAAGTATGCGCATCTAGCTACCATTTTAATGAACAATCAGTTAGCATCTTTGATAATCATAATCTTGGGAGCGGAGCACTTCTTGACTTCAAAAGCTGCGACTAGGGTCGAAGTCGAAACACAGGGAAATGGAAACATATGAAACAAACCCGGATTTTGCGCGTGTTTCGTTTCTAAGAAACACAAAAAGCGCCGCCCTGGGCGTTTCTGGTT
>Ga0307930_1003921_pt1 | contig 10617 bp, 6 predicted proteins | sample OrgLakmetageno46_FD_203161 | JGI IMG/M metagenome (GOLD analysis project Ga0307930, IMG submission 203161) | Saline water microbial communities from Organic Lake, Antarctica - #46 | ecosystem: Environmental > Aquatic > Non-marine Saline and Alkaline > Saline | place: Antarctica: Organic Lake... | reverse complement strand
GCTTGCCTTTTTTGTTCGACTTCTTCTTTTTCGAAGCTCCTGCTGCTTCTTTTGCTGCTGGACCTTTGCTGCTGCTGCTGCTAGGCTCAGTATCTGATGCAGCCTCGCCGTCCTTGTCATGCCACGCTTCAGGCAACCTACTGGCCGCTTCGCTAGGAGCGGTGTCCCTAGATTCGACCGGGAATGGTTCAGTTCCTTCGACTTTTTCGCCAACCTCTTCGTCGCTGCTTCTGTTCTCATCTTCGTTTTCTTCTGACGAAGAGGACATGGCAAACTTCATCGGCAACCGACCATTCTTTGCCTTCGGCGCTTCATCCTCAGAACTAGTCGATTCGGCGTTCGCTCCGTCACCAGTGCTAGAGGACGTTCCCAAGTGCTTCGATAGAAGCTGCCTATGGCGCGGCATGGTGCTATCTAGTTTGTTCTGCCTAGTGTCGGTTGCGTCTACTAGCGAGCTTAGTCAGTCAGCTACCATGCAGTGCTAGCTAGTGATCCGCGATGCCGCGAAGCCGCGAAGCGATGGAGCGACGAGATGAGTCATATACACTACTATGGTATGAGTTGGATAATCATTTCAACTTCTCATCGCTGATTGGCTCAAAAATAGCACCTCAATGAACAGCAGCACAGTCATCAGGAGTGGGCGAACGGTCCTTAAGGACCGATGAAAAGCGTTGCTGCGTTATTGCACAGAAGTTAGTTCGCGACCTCGTAGCGAGTGCATAGAGAATCTTCAGCGTGCGCGACTGCTAAGGAGCTCTATAACCCATTAGAAAAACGGCGGGCTTCTCAAATCTTAGAACAGTCAGATGGCTGATACGTTTGCAGATCATTTGAAGCAGGAGGTAAGACAGCTTTAAGTACACACTACTAGCCAGCGACGATCCTGAGACCCCCCCCATAGCTCGAAAGGCATTGCAAGGACCCACACCTAGCGTTTAAGCCCGTAAAGTGTGTAGTTTCGAAGTTTCGAATTAATTCACTTCAAATTCAGCAATGAGATACATCGAGCTCCTGCTCTCTCAGAGAGATGCCTAAGTGCACCTGCGGCCGTTGAATAGCTACTTCCTAGCACTTGCGCTGGACCACTCACTAGCTAGCTAGGCACGAAGTGCTCACTTCAATACATTCGATGCACTCTGACGTAAACTTCGTCCTTCGCTACAATGCCCATCCACGTGTAGGCGAAGAAGAAAGGCCCGATCAAAGCCAAGGATTTGGCCAAGCAACAGTCGGCTGGCAAAAGCAAAAGCAAAGTGCAACCAGAGGACGACCACGCACCATGTGCTGCAGGTAAAAGAGCACGCTTATAGAAACAAAAGCAATGAGATTCTCAGTAGTAGTGTTTGTCTATGTCGAGTCCTTTTGATTCATAGATCTGAGTACTTCCTGGACGGTGAAGCTACTTAAGTAGGTGTGTGTTTTTGAATGATCATCTCTCACACCACCGCCACCGCCACTAATGTACACGAACAGACACCAAAAAGCACTCGGAGCACGGCCTATCCACGGCAGAAGCGGCGCTGATTGAGCCTTACACCTTTGCGGGCGGCGGCGGCGGTCTGTGTGGAGGAGCTCCGACCATAGTGACCATCAAGGGACTACCTGCAGCAGCAGTCCGGATGGTTGGCCTGACAGGAGCTCAGGTTGGTTTACAATGCACATCGACAACCATCGCCCCCCCTTTATCCCTCCAACACTGTCCCTAGTTTTATTTTCTCTTCAAAGGAGCTCTCTCTCTTTTTTTTTCCCTCGATGCGTCTGTTTCATAGTTTATTCCATTTCCTTTCGTGTCCTATCCTCTTTCACTTCGCGTTCTCTCCCCATACTTACTTTCCTCGACACATCTCGAGTGAATTTCCTTCATACACTATCAGCTCCCTTCACGATCTCAAATACCTGCACCGTTCTACTCTCCCGTTGTCACTGTATGGAATAGGTCAACAAAATTTACAAGTGCTTCAATAAAATCGACGCGGATAAGTCCAAGCAAATCGATTTCGAGGAATTCTGCGAATTCATTGGTAAGGATATGTATCATGACAATGTTGCTTGGTACATGTCGAATCCAGCGTCGTATTTTTATTTCTATTAGAGAGACTTTGCGAAACCTGGTCAATGAACGCATGCGTGTGCGCGACTTTGTGTGTGTCTGACTGTAACCGTACGTATCTTATGGCTGTCAAATACAAACAGAGACCGTGCCAACTCCGTTCAGCAAAGACGTGTGCGATCGAATGGCGTTCGGCATTACTGATATTGATGGCGACGGAAAACTGTCTTTTGACGAGTTTCTGTTTGCCGCCATTTTACTTGGCACTTTTTCTCAGGTACCCACATGTCTATCAGAAAGTCTGTTGAGTTGATGTTATGCTTCGTGATAATATGCGCTTGCGTCTTTGTACTTACGTAGATGCTTAGAGTTTCTAAAAGGTAGAATGGTTGTAAACTCACGCGCGATCTTTTGCCTTCACCCCATTTATACTTTTTTTTCTTTCGTGTGCTGCGACAGGACCAAATTTTGTACATCATGTTTGAAATGTTTGACGGCAACGGGAACATGTTCATTGACCACAAAGAATTTGGGTACTTAACGTCAGCTGTGGAAGAGCTCGCGGGAAGCATGTCAGTATTATGGATTCGGTCTTTTCATAGTCACGATCTCTTGCACTGTAATGCCCTCCTTCACAATTGAATTCCTCAAAATCATTTATCATCTCATCCGGTTCCTTTCTCCTTCGAAGCCTATGATGCATACCTCATTCTTCTTTTCTCGCACGCTTTTTTTTATTATTCTTTTGTAAATCAATAGGTTCCCCGGCAATTACTCATCATTTTGCACGCAATTCGACAAAGATGGCGACGGGCTGATTGACTTCAATGAATTCATGGGCATCAACAAGAACTTCCCGATGGTGTTCTTTCCGGTAAATAAATCAACACTGCAGATTGGCAAAAAGAAAGATAGAAAGCAAGAAAGAAACAAAGCAAGCAAGAAAGCAAGAAGAAAGAAAGCAAGCAAGCAAGAGAGAAAGATTGAAGGAATACTTTGATTTTCACACGGAGGATTAGTACCGCTGCACCTCTTCAGTGATATTCGTTTTACCCTCTTTCTTCTACATCACCTCAAATCTTTCATGACTCTCGTCTCACCTTCTGTCTCTCTGCCAGGCCCTCAAAATGCAGGAAGCAATGCGCAAGCACACGCTAGGCGCAGAAATTTGGAAAAAGCTCGAAGACAAGTTCGACGCCAACCACAGGAAAGAATTGCAAGTCGAATACGACGCAGAAATCAAAGATGCAGATGAAGCGGGGCGCCCACAGAACTTGAAAGCGCCCAGAAAGCCCAAATCGTTTTATGAGCTGATTTTGGAGCTGAACGCGAAAATGAAAGCTTCCCACTCGAAGCACAAAAAGCACGGGTCGAAACACAAATGAGTAGCAAAATAACAGCAAATAGCCCTGCAAGAGAGGCCAGTGCAATAGCAACATTAACAACCAGCACCGCGAACAAAGAACAAAGAGCAAAAGGATCATTGGATTGTTAGTATTTCTTGGCCTGGGTGTGCTATTGACACTTGAGAGATGAGAGATGGTCGGCGTCGGCATCGTAATGATATTTCAATTTTGGTGATCACAATCGAATGGTAGCCCGCGTCGGGTATCAGGTAGCTCAAGCTCCGGAATATTAAATATTATGGGCTCGGAACGGGAAGTCAAAGGGCAAAGGGAGCTAAAAGTAAAGTACTCGTAGAAACTAGAAACGAAGCTACGTGACCTGAGGCGCTTGCCCTTACCCCGTTCCACGTTCCCTGCTGTTTCTATAATTTCGGCCAACCAACGGCAGCGCTATAATGCTGCATATATCACAGCAGCTAACCAGCTAATGGGAAACCAGCAACCAGAACCCTATACACAAACTCCGATATCTCCAGTCTCCAGAAGAAATAAATTTCTCGTTTTTCGACTAACTTATAACTTGGAGCTTAGAGCTTGGGGAAGTCGTTGGGAAAGGGAAAGGGGCCACTAAAATAAAAATTAGTGTGAGGCCGTACTTCACTGCAGGGTTGCGATTCCCGTTTTCTCGGAATTTCCGCGCGATGCCTAAAAATTTCACTTCACGTGGTATTTCCGTACAAGTCGGCGGGACTGTACGGAGCTTGATAATCTTTCACTTTCCGCGGGCTTCTCGCGGGTTTTCCGTGCCGTGGCCATATAGGCACTGCTAAATTCCCGTCGCGGAAATCACGTCTGATTGGTAAAATGCACACAAAGAATACAATAATACACTTAAGCTGCATATATGCGCTAGAAAATTTGCTCCAGAAGGCCAATTAAGGCTCCAACTGGCGCCTTTCCTCCGTACAAGTCGGTGGGACTGAATTTCTGAGTGCTCGTTCGTGTGTCACGTCCCAGGTCCACGAGGCAATTAAGCTTCGCTGCCATTTCGATTAAGAAGTATGTTGCTTCTAAATTTCCTTCTGCTTCGCGAATACCTCTACAGATGCTCCATTAGGAAGATAACAAAAATTCTTGTGTGCGTGTGTGTGTGTGTGTGCGTGTGTTTTTTTTTTTTGCGTAGGAACGCAGTGAGGTGGAAGTACAAATAAGATTTTTCGAAGACGTCGAGAGAGGAGTGAAGAAGGTTGAGGCCGGCTCCTTCATCATCACCAAAAAGAATTCAGGTTCCGATTTGACGGCCTGTGTTTGGCACAGTTCATTCTTTTTACTCCTGCTTGCGCCACACCGTGGCTTCCGACACGATGTACTGGTACTTGCGCTGGTGCTCCCGAATCACCAGGGGCACCTGTTCTTCGTGGACCTTCACCAGGCCCCGTTGGTTCATTTCAGCCTCAAGCACGTCCTTGGCCGCAAGATGCTTCCCTGTAACGGCGTCCTTGGCGCCCCCGAGCCACTCTTCTGGAGGCGTGAATTCGTCCAGCCAGGAATAAGGCGTCACCACAACCGCCACCCCACCCGGCTTGAGCACCGCCGCCAAACCGTCGAGGAACGCCCGAGGCTTCGGCAAACGGCACAGCAAGTTCGCCACGACCGCGCCGTCGAACTGCCCGTTCAAGAGAGGGTCCTGGGCTTGGTGGCGGTCCAGCAGGGCGCACGCGTCGCCCGTGTGGAACGAGCAACGGGCGCGAGCTTCCGAGCTCACGTTTGGCTCGTGGGTCGCCGTGACTTGAGCTTGATAATCGCCCTCAATCGGGACCTTGAAGCTAAGAGATTCACCGCGCTGCATCGCTTGGGCTGCTTGCACAAACGAGGCCGAGAAATCGAACCCCACCACTTCATCGAAGGACGTGGCCAGTTCAAACGAGGAGCCTCCAACCGCACAGCCAACGTCGAGGGCCCGCGTAGGGCCTTCCTTCGTCTTGGAAGATGATGTCAGGGCATGCTCGGCGAGGAGCTTTGCCACCCGCTGTGGGAACCGAAGAGCATGGTGAGGCGCATTCTCGTGCGCTAGCAGTGGCGCCACGTCTTGTCCTTGCCCTCCTTGCCCATTCGACGCTGGGAAGTGCAAACCCAAATACATGTCCAGAAGGGCTTGCGTCTCGTAGACGGGGGTGTCACCACCGCTGCCGCCACCGCTGTTGTTGCTGCTCTTGCTGTCCGCTGCAATCTTCACTCCCGTGCCAGACACCTTGCTCTTGGGCGCGCTGCTAGCACTCGTGGTGTTAGGGGCAGCAGCAGCAGCAGCAGCCTTGATTGCAGCGGCAGCGGTGGCGGCAGCTTCTGCAGCTGAAGCTTCCGCGGCAGCTTGAGCCTCTTCGAAAGAGGCCGCCAACAGAGTGGACGGGCATTCGCCCTGGGGCTGCGACACCAGACGAAAGCCCGAGTGCTGCAAGAAGTGAGGGCGGAAATGGTAGCGGGCGTGCAGGGAGGCTTCCTGACCGGTGGAAGCAAAACTGCCGCCCATGATGACGTGGTGCCTTCCGTCGAAACAGGGGGCACTGAAGTCGTCGTAGTACGGGTGCACTTGAAAACCCGGCAAAGGGTTGAAATGGTCTTCGGTCCACTGCCACGCGTTGCCACTGACGTCGTAGTGGCCCGAAGTGGACGGCGGCAACGCGTCTACAGGGGAACACGAACCAAACGCGAGGTTCGCGTTGGCGGCACCGGCCACAGCAGCACCGTTCGTGGTGGTGGTGGCAGGACTTCGGTGGTGCCCATGCGGCTGCACTTCGTCCGTAGACTTGGGCGCTGCGTTGGCGTTGGCGTAGTGCTCACCGGTACACCAGAGGACGCGATCGCCCGAGGGGAGTTGGTCGCGCAAGCAATGGTGCTCGGCTTCGGTGAGCATGCGATAAGCCGCTGGGCTGTCGGGTGACATGCCCTCTTGCTGCGACTGCCAGGCCGCAAACGCTTTTGCCTCGTGGTAGGTGACTTCCGCCGGCCAAGACCAAGGCATGTCCACCACCTTTTTGGTGTGGTTGGAGGATGATGCGAGAAAACAAAGAAACTGAGAGAGCGTTTGATACTTCGTAAAGGCACGTGGGTTTGAGAAGAGGATGCATGATGTTTTCGTGTATACAGGTTAAGAAGAAGAAGAAGAAGCTGAAACGAGAAATTGAAGGGTCGAAAACAGAACAAAAGAACAAAAAAAATTAGACAGAGCAAAGAAGTAATGAAATTGAAAGAACGACAACTTAATACACACCTCAAACACGGTGCGGAGCTTGTATGTGTGACTGCCCGAGGGGCCATCGAGCTGCCAAAAGAAGGGGGCCTTCAAATTCCTGTGCTTGCGCCAGGCCCAGCCGTCTGCAGACCAAAACTGTTCCTCGCGGTAGCCGCCATCGGCCACGAACTTGAAGTACTCGCCGTTGGACACCAAATGCTTGGAGGTCGCAAACGACGCCACCTCCACCTCCCGAGCTCCGTACTCGTTGTCCCACCCAAAAGAGGGGAAATCGTCGGGTTTGCCAATGGTCACTTTTTTCCCCGACACCCCAACCATGGCATTGGCAGGGTAGTGGGTATTTTCCACGGGTTTTGTATTGGGGCGAAACCCACTCCAAGTGGAGCGCGCAAAGGAGCTACTGCTGCCCTCGTAGTTGTTGCCTGGATTGCTGCCAGCAGCGTGAGCACGTTTCTGCTCTTCCTCTTCAGTCAAACGTGCCGTAGGGTGCAGGCCAGGCCAAGCTTCGGGAATTTGCACCAAATGCTGCGGGGTTTCCCGAAACAGCACCGACGACGTCTCCAAATGAATGCGCTCGTGCTCGAAGCCCATGTACAGCGACCACAGGGGTGTATCTTGGTTGATCACTGGGGCGAAAGGCGAAGAAGAGGAAGAGGAAGAAGGAGCTAAATGAGGGTGCTCCGCGATGACTTCGCTCACCTGTTTTCAACGATCAAAAAAAAAAAAAAGAGATTGAGCGCACGAAGGAGGTCACTAGGGTAATAATGAGTTTTTTTTTTCAATCGAACGAAGATAGAGGAGGAAACGAGTACACGAGAGTATGCATCAATCATAGTACACGTATCGCACGTGTTAACAATGAACTAACTCCCTCTCTCCATCACACCAACCTTGTCGTAGACTAGCTTCCGGTAGTCTTTCACTTCCAGCACCGTGGGCCACACCATGTCGTTCTTCGCCATGTCGTCCCACAGCATTTCGTCCACGCCCACTTCGAAAATGCTCTCAAAGTACGGGTCGACGGCCTTGTCCAGCACCCCCGCGACCCGGAGCTTGTTCACGTAGAGGCACGGGGTGTGCCCATAGTAGAAAATCTGAGGATGCCGCAAACCGTGCGGCGGGGGGCGGTAAAAGCCTTCTTCGCCCTTGAGGCCCGCGAACAGGGTCTCGGTCAAGCACCACCCGTTGTCGAAGTAAGCCTGAGCGGACTCCCGCGTTTGCCGCCCCAGGTGGGGCTGGGCCAGCGACCGCAGGAAGCCGTCCTGTTTGGACATGCCGGGGCAGTTGGAAGGGTGCTTCCCCGTCCACCACTCCCGAGGCCGAGGCCCAGTGAGCCACGCGTTGTCGTTGTCGCGGCCCATGTTGACCTGGTGTATTTTATTTGGTAATACAACATTAGGGAGAGGGAGCGAGGGAGAGAGAAAAGGCAAAGGAGTAAAAGGAGGGTATGTGGGGGGTTATGCATGCATTTGAATGTATTTCTGCACCCAAGGAGATGTTTTGGTGCATTGAGTTGCATGCTTAAAATATATGTTATTAGGGTAGGCATGTGTCTAAATTTCTGCACCCACGAAAGAGATATTTCGGTGTATAGAGTTGTAAGCTTACAATATTCTTGTTTTGGGGATACGGGTAGCACAAAGGGTGCAGACTCAGCGTGGGAGTGGAAATCAAGGGCGGTTGTGTGAGCAACAGAAGAGAGTACGAGAGGAGGGGGGGAAAAGGTTGCACAACGATGTCTGCTTTCAATAATGATCACAAGGCCCTATGAGCTGTCCAAAATGAGATGTTTTATTGCAACATACCATCCAATCTTCACGTATGGTACGGCCTGCAGCGCCGGCAGCAGCAGCAGTTGCAGTGGCATCAGCAGTGGTGGCGTTTGAGAAGGAAGCGTCATCTGTTACCGTCGCCGCCTGACTTTGCCCTAAGAAACGCGTGCCTGTCGCAAATCCACGGAGAAGCTTAGAGCCGTCCAGGGTGGGGGCTGGTGATGGGCACCGCATAGTTGTGCCGCTGTTGAGGAGGCGAGCGCTCGCCATTTTGCCCCGAGCCCTACAGAGGTTAGCCGAAGCTTGCAGCGACGTATAGCTTTTAACCGAGCGGCCAATGTTGTGCATTCTCATGCCCACGGGGAGGTTCAGGCAGGCTGCGCTGAACATTTTTGAGCTTACTGCAGAGGCAGAAATAAAAACGCGATGCCACGTAACACCAGAAGCAATAATTTTTCGAGGATGATTAGTGGGGCAAATTTGGCACGTACGTGCAGCCAAAATTTACCGACCCATCAAACATCAAGGTTATGACCCTTGATCTCTCTGATTTTTCTGCAGGTGGGGCGCCTAAGTGCACTCGCAACTGATACACGATTCATTTGTGTGATGTCTCTCACGGGTGCCGTGCAGCAGACGTGTGGCGAGCTCAATGGAACATACCTGGAATCTGAAGGATGACGGAGTAGTTGAAATTCTGGGTCCCAACCAACATCACTACTTACCTCGTAGTTGAAGTTGCACTTTAGTGCGTTTTCAAGGTAGCCGTCGGGAAGATGTTCAAAAATAATGGCGAGAAGATAAAATACGTATACTGTATCTGTGGCTAGCTGAACACCGAGGGCACACACAGGAAAGGGCTACTTCAGATAAAAAGTAGCCACAGTGCAGTAGAAAGAGCGTTGATTAAAAGGAAAGTAGGCCATTTCTTCGACACCTCAGGATATACTGCTCGTGACACTGTCTTTGTTTGCCTAGGCGCTTCTTCAGGAAGCTACTCTTGAGAATAGGAAATCCACACATACAATAAATACGCTGTACGCGGGTTTCCTTTCTCTTTGAAGAATTGACCCTGCACATACAAATTTCAGACTAGCTAATATCTTGTCTCTAACAGAGCACTGCACTATAGTGTCAATACATCAATTACCGTATTTGTCATGCTAGTCTACCGCCGGCTGCTTTCCTTCAACACTCAACCGGTTCATGCTCGGGTGGGAGCGCTCCCTCTGCAAGCGTGTTTCGCCTCAGACACTAGCCATCGACCAAACGACCCTACTAGCAGTAGTCCCAACGACGCTACATATAATGCAACCGGCAAACAAGCGAATAATGCAGGCTACCAGTCGATGGGCTCCTTTCATTCGGACGACATCGACATGCTCCGTGCACTGCCCGCGACAGAGTATCAACCACCTTCCTTACCAAAAGGCCTGTCGCCTATTCCATCGCCAATTCATGCTCCGACTATCACAGGCCATTCTTACGAGAACGAAAGTAGCAGCAACACTGATGCCGCGCGGAGACTTGACGAGGCTATCGCGCATGCAGCTACATGTTCCCTGGGGCGCGAGCTGAAAGAAGCACATTTCTTGCTTGACCCCGAGTGGACCTTCGTGAACCACGGTAGGTGACAACATTGACTTAAATTTGTTACACGCGTGCCCTATTTGTGTCTTGTACATGAAACGATGTTTCAGCATGAATGATCTAGCGCTGCCATGCGTTGAGATGTTTTTTTTTTCTTCTGAACTTGCACGAAGTTCCTTCCAATCGACTGTCTCTTTATTGCGCCAGACTTGAAGTACTATGACCAGAGTTGAGTATGCCACTAGAACTAGCGTGCAAATATTATCACAGACTCATTGCTGGGTGTATGACTGGCAGGTGCTTTCGGCGCCGCAGTGCGGATTGCACACGAGCACGCAGCCGCTTGGAGAAGGTTCGTGCTATTCTAAATAGTGGTGCTAGCTAGGGTAGAAGAGCGTACCAGGTGGGTTTTGATTTCTCAGGTTAGGCGCCAACGATGAGAGGCGCACTTGGCGACAGAGCTTACGCGACTGTTTTGCTCTTCAAAAAATGAAAATCATACAGGTACTCGGAACTCCAGCCGCTGCGTTTCTTTGACCGAGATTTGTTGCCACACTTAACCCACAGCCTGCGGTCAATCGCGGTAAGTGCCTTTGCTTGGTTTTG
>Ga0307930_1003919_pt1 | contig 10618 bp, 7 predicted proteins | sample OrgLakmetageno46_FD_203161 | JGI IMG/M metagenome (GOLD analysis project Ga0307930, IMG submission 203161) | Saline water microbial communities from Organic Lake, Antarctica - #46 | ecosystem: Environmental > Aquatic > Non-marine Saline and Alkaline > Saline | place: Antarctica: Organic Lake... | reverse complement strand
AGAAACGAAACAATTATGTCGTGCTTTTTCCCCGGTTTCTCGTCCATTCCGGTGCACCCGGGAAACAATCCCTGAAAAGTCTATGTTTCGTTTCTTCCTATTTTCCGTGTTTCAACTTCTTCCCTACTGATGTGTGCTGATGTCGCTAGCTAGCTGATGATGTGCAAGCAATTTGCACAACGCACAACATGTGTGAGTAGCTTTAGCTTATCAACTTGTCGCGAGGAGCTAGGCTATAAGCTATCGGAACTCGGATAAGCCCCTGCTTCGTTGTCAGAGCTGGCAAAGGCGTGCATGAGTGCCAAATTTCTAATCGAACATTGTATGAATAAGCTATAACCTGTGTTATTCAATCTCGACTTACGGCCGGAGCCCGTCATCTCGGTATCTTGAATGAGGATAACAGCACACCATCTTTTGGTAGGTAGCCCGTAACCTATAGCCTTTTGCTGACCTAGTCCATAATGGAGTTCTGCCCTGGAGACCCAGACCTTTTGATGGTGTTGGAGCCTTCTACGGGCTTGATACTCAGCTCGTTCAATCCAATTGATAAAGCTAACACGCCGATTCTATCCCTTCGGAACTCTCATTTAAGTTGCTTCGAGTGGTCGCCTCGACTTTCTGACCGCCTCGTAGCTACTGGAACGGACGCTGGCATAGTTCACGTCGTTGAATGTCGCACTGGAAACGGCGCTGATCAAGTCCCTCGTTGTCATGCCGTCGCCTCCCTTGCTGCGCGTACCCCTCCTCGTGGACTTTGTAACGCGGTGGCGTGGTCGAACTCAAGTGAGAAAATCGCATCTGGCTGGGAAAAAGACGGCAGCCAGCGCGAAAATGGCGTTGTCGTATGGGATGTGGCTTCTGGGGTAAATCTTTCCACTTCTGAGTTCTCAGCTTCGGTAGAAGAGCGCCTTGTAGCTCCTGGCGCAGCCATCAAGTCAACTGCAGGAGGTATCTACGGTGAATCGGTTCTAGCTTTGACGTGGCTTCCGGGACAAGAAAATCTTCTCGCATGCGGGAGCACGAAGTGGCTCCGAGTTTGGGATGTTCGCACGCCCTCTGACACGGCCCAACGCGTGATGGCTCACCAAAAAGGTGTGCGTGGCATTCAATTCGACCCCGAGCGGCCGACCATCGTGGCCACCTTCTCGGACGGCTTGCTGGAACCAGTCAACATTTGGGACTTGCGCAAACTCGAGCAGTCGTCATCTCCGGAGCCCTGGGCCGTCTTACGACCGTGCTCGAAGTCGAATCCTTCACCGGTGACTCAGGTGGCATGGTGCCCTGACTCTACCAGCACGCTGGCCACTATTTCCGCGGACATGAACCACATTTCCTTGTGGGATGTCGCTCCTGGCCGCCCGCTGCAAGTCCCCAGTCAAGTGCACGGCACGCCGCACAGCCCTCGCGCGATTGCGTGGCGTTCCAACGGCCAAATTGCTGCACTCATGAACGAGCCGGAGTCGGAGCTTTTCATCGCTGAGACGAGGTCCACGGCCCTTGCTGTCTCCAAACTCGGTGCATTGGCGGCGTCCTCCCATGGTTCGCCGGCTCCGCAATTCGCAGATGCCGCAGCAGCGATCGAGGAAGACGACGAAGAAGATAGCGCCAACGACGACGACGATGTAGAGGGCATGGTGGTGTCAGGCACGGTGATTCGCGGGCGGGCTTTGGCTGGCTACTCTTTGGACGTTGGCCGCAACTTGCAAGTGCTCTCCGATGAACTTGATTTAGTCACGCACGCAGGGGCGCGCAGGGATTTGAGCCGGCTCACGGCTGTCTGGAACTGGGTGGGGCGCATTGAGCAAGACAAGAGTTCGGATTCACTCTCGTCGTGTGGTGTAGTTACGCTCCTGGAAGACGAAGAGAGTGTCATCGCCATTGCGGATGCTGCGCTGAAATGCCCCGTGTTTGTGACGAGCGGCCGGCGTGCAGTGCTCGCGGCGTGTGGGTGGGCGGTGTACAAGGAAGGTATTGACGACGACGAAGACGACGACGAGCATGAAGCAGTGGCCTCGGACCATAACCCTCTGGTTGACCCCGCAGCCTTAGAGCAAGTACTCATGGAAGTGGAGGGTTCGGGCGACTTTGAACGAGCAGCCGCGCTCGCTGTCTGGTCGGGAGATTTGCGGGCCGCCTTAGGAGCTTTGACTCGTGCTGCGGAACTAAGCTCATCGGCAGACAACAGCGAGTCGAACAAAACCTCAGCATCGCCTCTCTTGCAGCTCGTTTCCATGTGCGTACTTCACTTCTTTTCCTTTCCTCCAACACGTGACTTTGTTGCTCAGCTCTGCATTGTTTCGTCACTGCCCAACTCATCTACTTATTTTCCGTATGGTTGGATGCAGGTGTGTGGCAGGTTACCCGGGGTCAGGCGCAGCCAATATGCTGTGGCAAGACATGTGCCGCTCTCTGATTGGCGCTCAAACTGAAGGCCACGCGTATCTCGGCGCCATTGCTGCGTTCCTCCTTTTTGCCTCCAGCGACCAGTACTACGAAGGTTCACTTTGGTATGCAGACGTGCTCGAGATGGACGGGCTGTCGCTTGAGGACAAAACTGCTTTTGCGTCTCGCTTCTTGCCTCCCGCTCAACTGGAAAGCTTCTTGCGCACCACATGTGGCTTGCAATTTGAACAGGGTAACCTCGAAGGGCTCCTGCTGCTCGGCCTCACTCCTGATGGCTCCTCCCTTCTTCAGTCTTACTTGGACAAATCCGCTGACCTTCAAACCGTGGCTCTCCTCTCTTGCCGAGTTCGCGATGCCGCGGGCCCAGGCACCAGTGTCTTTGCGGCGTGGGTGGAAGATTACCGCGACCTTTTGGATGCGTGGCAGCTGTGGGAGTCTCGGGCATTGTTGGATGTCGGGGCAGCACAACTGCGGCGCGGGACCTCAACAGAGCGTAGCGCGTTAGCAGCGTCAGGTCCCGATGGGGCAGAGGAGTTAGGGGACCACATTTGCCCGGGCCTCTTTGTGCGCTGCAACTTTTGCAACGGCCCTTTGCCACTTGCGCGGTTGTGCCGTCAACGAGGTCTTCAAAACAAGAGCTGGCTCCAAAACCAGAAGCCAGTGCTCTCGTGCTGCCCCTCTTGCCGAAACTCCCTTCCACGCTGCTACGTTTGTCAGCTTAGCCTCAGCAGCATTAACCCGAGCAGTGAAGTGCGCGCTCGTCTCTCCGCAGATGGTGGTCTGGGGCGAGTCAATCTCGAGCGGCTCACGACGCTGCAGTTCGGGAACTGGTTCTCGTGGTGTGTGCAATGCAAGCATGGCGGCCATGCGGACCATATCGCGCAATGGTTCACGAAGCATTCGACTTGCGGCGTCAGTGGCTGCGAGTGCCAGTGCGGCTTTAGTTGAGTTGTGTGGTGATATCTTCCGTTGGCTACTGCTGCCTCCTTTGGCTTTGGCTACGTATTCATAATTTTCGCACGGCAATGCCATATTACCACAAGACAGTTTAATACAGTTTAAGACAGGGGCCGACTGGATCTGTGAGCTAAGAATTGAGCTCGTTTGTGATTCTGAATAAAACTTCATATAAGCAAAAAAAACTCTGTTTGGGATTAAGATCGTTTAATAATAAATTACAGGATTTATTATTGCATTCACCTTCACATCTTCACATTCACATTCTCGGTTTTCGTAGTTGTTGTTGTCCGTTGTTGCGTGTCCGCAACGGGCATTTATTTTGCCATTTCTCGAGGGCCCAAAAGCAAAGCCATCTCCCATCCTTATCGCCTACATCAGTAGGCTTTTCTATTTCTATATCAATATCAGCGATCAGTAATAACTAATTCGAAGTCTGAAGTCACTGATTTACGCGAAAGCAAACGAGCGAAGTGTCAATGTATTAAATAAAAGTATGGAAGCCTGAAAGGAGAATCGAGGAACCTTCCGGTGCAAAGAGCCCGCCACAGCAGCTCCGGGTAAAAAGGTGCGTTTCAGACTTCGGCTCATACTTCAATTGTTATAACGGCGCTCTTCGGAATACGCCGCTCGTCGAGGAGTGAGCAAATTCTTTCTTTGAATGAGGGTGGCCCAGCAACCAAATACATGGTGCCTTCAGAATACGATACTGGCATAACTTCGTTGAAACCTTTATTTGATAATAGCCCAGGACCTGGGAAACACACATGAAATTGCATCTGGACCATGAGTGAAACTTCAAAGATAGATCAAACCCAAATAAATAGTTACAAACCCAAACGACATGGGAAATAATACAACAAGGTCCGCAATGAAATTAAGATGAGCTGAAAAGAGGCTCAAGCACGGCGCAAAACTCTGATACGAAATAATATAGAAGGACGCGGATGGGTATTTACATTCGAATTTGAATTTATCAAAAAACGAGGAACGCACCGTCAATGTTTTTCTCCACCACGCATGCTATGTCGAGAATTTTGCTGTGCCGTTTGTAGAGCTTTTCCACGTCATCATAAATCATGAAGTCCTTTTCCGCCTGCAAACACCATCGAATTAAAAAAAAGAAATCACACGAGCGCATTTTTTTAAAGTTACAGTGAAATAAGGTTCGCAGCAGCAGGATAACAAGGCAGCTCACCTCGTTGACCCAAAGTAAGCTCGCCTGCTCAATGCCTGCGCCACGGTCCGTCAGAAGCTACACGTTCAAAACACGCATGGGAGGGTTGCGGGTTTAAGAGTCAACGAAAAAAGAAGCTAAATATACGTAGGCACTCAGAGATATCTGTGATAAGCACTCACTTCTCGAAGCAAGCCATAAGCGGAAGTCACGCCGAGGTCTGAGACGATGCACATCACGTCCGAGACAGGCCCCAAGGCGTCAGCGTCGTAGGTCATGAGCTTTGAGCCGGGCATGGCCGCCACTTTGTGCCCCAAATCCATATCTTCAAGCATAGCGGCAAAGATTGAGGCATCGCCCGCGGAATTGCCCTGTGCCGCGAGGGGATACATGTAAGACACACGCACAAGACGTTGAGAAGGCGAGAAGAAAGCTACCTGAGATGCGGCGCATGGGTTAGGGGTAACGGCACATGGATTAGGGGTTAGTTCAGAAATACCTCAGGGGATGCGTCCCTTAAAATGACTTCAAATTCGCCTGTGGTACTCAGAGGCCCGGAAGGAATAACTTCAGTTTGCTTCATTTTTCCGTGCTCGTCGAGTGCCATGAGCGACAGCGATTCGCAAAGGTCCAGGTCGAAAGTAAGCTCAGGTGCCGCCAGCTCAAAAGTATACTTCGTGAAGCCAGAGTCGCTGAGTGGTTCTACCTCGGCTAGCATTGCAACTGACCACTCCTTCGGCGGCAGCACCTCCCGCTTCATTGGTACCAGCCGCCGCGCAGCACTCGTGATGCCGCTCGAGACACCGTACCCGATATTCGATAGAGCCACTCCTGCTGCAGCGAAACGCTCAGCAGGCTTTGCGCGGTCCCAGAAAGACTCATCCTTTGCCTCTTCAGACCACTCATCCAGGTCATATTCTTCATCGTCTTGTGCCGTCAAACGGATAGCACCCGCCACAGCCACCGCGCCCACGGCCATGGGGATGACGTATTTCGACATACCCATATCATCTGCTGCGGCTCGACGCGGAGGTTCCGTAAATTGCAAGGGATGATCCAAAGACACCGCAAGCTGAGAGGCGTGGCTAGCTTGCAGCGGAGTAGCTGCGAGACCAGCGGTGGCAGCGGCGCCTCGAATGAGCACTCGACGAAGGCGCTTTCGGTCGTCATTGTCTACCTCCACGTCACGGGCGGCAGTGTGAGCTACTCCGACAGCGCGTTGGCTCGAATGAGGATAGACTGATGGTTTGAAGGCGTCAACTGCAACAAGCATAAGCCATATCAAGGCTCGGCCCATGGCGCTAGGTCCTGCGTGCCAAGCCAGCTGCCCAAGCCGAGAGGACAGTGCAGCTTATGGATGGATGTGTACAGTTCGTACTACAGTACTACTGCGGTACAGCAAACATGCACATACACAACATACGCATACCTACGTACTTACTTACTTACTTACTTACTTTATGCTACAGAAAAATGCGACGAAGGTGCAGCCGATGCAGAAACATCACTAACCAAGAAGAGTAAGAAGTGAATCAGCTCACTCATAATATCTTCAGCCGGCACTTCCGCTCACTAGCCAGTTGAATGGTACAGCTGTAGAAGCTAGCCTTGAAAGACGTGCGAGCAGCGCTGTACTGTGCTCGTTCCATACGGTCGTCGTGTTCGTACCTAATACAGTGCTTTGCCGCTTCGTGCTGAGCTTCTTCGTCAAAAACATTTTCTGTTATAATTGAAGACTTCCTTTAAGTTTATTTAGCGCTATACTGTTACGAACAAGGTGCTCAAATCCGCCGAGATATCAACGTTAGGGCGACTCCCTTCGCCTTGAAAGAACTCGAATTTGCAACTCATTCTTCCAATAGTGTGCAGCTAAGGATGCGCAACTCAGGGCATTGTGACCGCTCTGCCTCCCGCGCCGCTTCTAGCGAAATTGAGTCTAATGTTTTATCTTTAGATGGCGCGCACGTCGACCAGCTTCCTGAGAATTGCCCACTGAACCCACTGAAAGGCATGTACCATTATCAAGAGTCGAACCAACGCCCAGGACGACAGAAAACCGTGAAATGTGCATTTTGTGGCAAAAGTTTCAAGAACCAGCATTACATGGACCGGCATATGGATTTGAAGCACGAGGATAAGCTCCTAAATAATGCAACGGTGTGCTTGGCAGACTACTGCGACGTGCTGCACTGCCAGAGTAATGCACCAGTGGCATGCCGGGAAGACGACGTTAAGCACAGCCAACTTCGTTGTCGCGCCCTTTTTGACCGTTGTTTTCCCATGGAAGCGGACAAGCGTCTGCACGACTTCTACCTGCATCACTACTGCGACACACTTTCATGCCGAGGATCCGGAGGCGAAAGGCGCTCGCCATTCTCACAGCTTCACAGCTCACCTGGTGATGCTTCAGCCCCGGGCGGGCGGGTCGTGTTAATCTCTATCCTTGTTGTCTTTTTAATCGTATACTATTCAGCGATGCTTTACTTGAGGGGCGAGACAGCAACGAGGCGAGACCTCCGACCATTGCGGAACAATCGTCAGGCAGGATTATGGACGAGTATTTTGAAAGCACTTTCTCGGGGTCAAGGCCACCGTGACTAACTTTTCTTTTGAACTACGTGCTTTCTGCAGCGAATTGCTTTCATTTGAACTCATTTGAACCCGGAAAAGATACCTACGTACACCCGCATAGAGATTTCGACTGGCAAAGCAAGGCGAAACTGAGGGCACAAGAGTAAGGTGGGCTAATCTTCAGTCCTGTGCTTAATTCTTACTTCATCACGTACAGTGTAGGTCGAAGGTGAATTCATACATCTTTCATCTTTACATTGGCAGCCAGCTCGGCTTCCTGTCTAGTGGTCCTCGCTAATCCGACATAGCAGTACTACAGCAGTACGAGCATTCAAGATGCATTCTCTAGTTGCTAGTTGCGGGGTGGGTTGCGGGTCTAGCTATAGTTAGTGGGCAGTTCCGCAGTTCGGTGTATACTCAAATGTAAATTACTTATTAATCATGAATAAATAACGAACATATTCCTGGGTTTGTTTCTTTGATTTCTTTGTTCTTTGTATGCGCTATGAACCGGATAACAAAGCAATTCGCCATCGCCCTCTGAGCTGATTCATTTTCTCAGATGCCAGGCGCCGCGATCAGGAACTCGGCCCATCCTTTCGGAGGGTTCTTGGAATAAAAGAAAATTTACTCGGACCGGATGGCGCCTCTGAAGTTACTTCCTTTTTCGGGGCTTGGCCAGTTACATAAGGGTTTGTGGTCGTAGCTACTTTCTTGCTTTGAGGTAGAGCAGCGGGAAAGCGCGATCGTTCCACTGTCAGGCCATCTTTTGTGGTAGAAAGTGCCTTGGAGACCGCCTCTGGATCGTTAAATTGCACGAGTCCTTCCCCGCGGCTCTCCCGAGTGCCTTTGGCCAGCAACACCCGCGCCACCGTCACCGTGCCACAACCAGCAAAGAGCGCCCCGAGCCCTTCGTCTGTTACACTCTTGTCGAGGCCAGCCACGAACACAGTCGTTGGGTGGCTGGGCACCCCTCCCGCTTCTGCCTTCTTTTGTTTGGGCTTCGCTGGCGCCTTCTGTGTCTCTAAGCTGAGTTGCAATGAGCGGTCGCCTAGAGTTGCAGTGCCACCGAGGCTGTTCAAGACTCGCAGCGCCTCAGCACCGGACCCGAACTCAACCGTGGCCATTCCCCGAAAGCGGCCAGCTTTATTGGTACGCCGAGTCAAGCTCACAATGTGCTCAGCTGAAGCAGCAAACACCTCTCGAATGGACTCATCGGTCACGTCAAAAGGTAAGTTTGAGACAAATATCGCTGAGGGGCCTTCAGCCGCGCCCTCCTCCGATGCTGGTCCCGATGCTGGTCCCGACGCTGGTGCCGATGCTGGTGCCGATGCTGTCGCCTCTACGCGCGTACGCTTTGCAGTGACAGTAGCGGATGCTCCCGCATCACTGACCTCCACCGCACGCTTCTTCACTGGTCGAGCTGACGCTGGTTCAGCAGTCCCTGACACTTTAGCTGCCGCTTTCTTCGAGTCAGCTTCTCTTTGGGCGCGCCGCTCCTGCGCTGCCTCTTTGTCGTGAAGCTCTGCTCGAGCAGAAGAGACCCACCGCGATGCGTCCTCGAAGTCACTTAAGGAGCCTCGCAAGCGCTCCATCAAGAGCCATTCGTCACAGAGGCTGGCCCACGGAGATGACGATTCTCTGGGCACTGCATTCAAAGCTCGGCGATAGACCGCTCGTTCAGTCGCGGGTTCACCGCACCGACGTTCAAAGGCTGCAAAGAGCTGCCAGGACGATGCATCTTCACGATATGCCGACACGCACGCCTCCCACACAGCCCGTGCCTCCGCACTCACAGCAGCACCACTGATGTCCCCAATGAGGTCTTCCTCAACAGCAGCGTAGAAGTGAAACAGGGGGAGGCGGCTCTGGTCACTGCTGGTTGCTTCCATGAACGCCAAAGCAAAGCCCAGCGAGGCTCGTAAATGTTGCACCCACGTCACCACATCCTCTTGCGCGGGCGTAGCCTGCTCCCATGCAGCTGAGAGCCGCCTGCGACAGAAGGCCGCGTGAGCAAGGAAGATTTGACAGTGATCGCGTGCGCTGAGGGCGGCCACCCCCAGTGCTGCCTCCTTCAATGCATCCATTTCTTCGGGGCTGCAGCCGCTCTTCTCCTGGGCCACCATGCGCGCTTCGTAAAACGCGAGCACTTGAGGGCAATTGCGAGCCGCCCGTGCAGCTACCGAGCCCTCCAGAGCATGGTCTTTCAGGCTCGAGGCGAGTTTCAAGTAAGCAGTCCACACAACCGGAGAGCTTCGCGACGACGCGACACCTCGCTCAAAGATACATAGGGCCAGCGGTATCTCGCCTGTTTCTTGTGCCCATGCAGCATATGTTACCCAAGCCTCAGCTACACATGAGCTCGCATGGAGCCGCTCTGCATCATCGCTAGCCTGCGCGATAGCTGCTGCCTGTGACGCCACTTTCGCTTCATAGGCCTCAACTTTGCGGCGAAGCTTCAGGGATGCTTGGTGGTTAGCCTCGGCCTGTGAAGCTGTGGCTGGATCACAACTCCGAAGCGCTTCCATCGCCGCTTCAGCGAACTTGGTTGGTGTCCCACTCTGCCGCTTGTACAATGCAGCAACTTTGTCCCCGGGACCGCCTTTCACCCTACTAGGGCGGCTGCGCTCGAATTCACGATACTGCTTGAAGAGCCTATGACCAAGCGAATAATGCATCCCCATAGAAGCGATGGCCCGCTCGAAGAGTGCGCGTGATTCATCGTCATCATCAGCTTCATTGTCGCTGTCTGCGTCGCTATCTTCGTCCTCGCTCTCTCCATTTTCACACGGGGACGTGCCAGTACAAATTTGAAGATAGGTCTCCCAAATTGGCACGTCTTGGAACTCAGCCAAAGCAGCTTCACATAGACGCAGGAGTTCTGCATTATCCTCGCTCATGCCCCCTCCTTTGGCTTGATCAATAATCCATTGGCGGTACATGGCTGGAGGAAGCGGGTGGGAGGCCGCAGCGACTTGCCTGGCTTGCTGTAAAGCACCGGCCAGTCCATGGGTTCGCAACGCAGCAATCAATGCGGCATGGGCGTCGAAAGTTCCTGAAGCATCTCGAGCAGACCTTAGTGCGCGCAACTCCTCGTCTTCGGCCCCAATTTCCTCCTTGCATTGAAGCTGCTCGGCCCGTGCTGCTGGTCCGTCAGTCCAGCCATCTTCTTCCATTATGACTTCCTTAGGATGATATTCCTCTTTTCTAAAACACTGCTAGCCTTGGGTCCTTTATTAAGCTAGCTAGTGATGATTCAAAGTAAGGAGTTTCGGTTCCGCCAAAAGGCAGTAGTTGTATCAGCCAGCGACCAAGATTATACCATTGTGGCCCCTGCATCCGATCCAGCACTCGGTAAAGTAGAATAGAGACCTTCACGTATTTGTTACTGAAAGTTTCACTACTACTGAAACTTTCAGTAGCTCGGTTCTTGTGGTTCATGATCTCCACGAACCAAATCAAAAGCAGAACCGACAAACCAACACCAACCAAATTAGTGAAACTTTT
>Ga0307930_1003916_pt1 | contig 10627 bp, 10 predicted proteins | sample OrgLakmetageno46_FD_203161 | JGI IMG/M metagenome (GOLD analysis project Ga0307930, IMG submission 203161) | Saline water microbial communities from Organic Lake, Antarctica - #46 | ecosystem: Environmental > Aquatic > Non-marine Saline and Alkaline > Saline | place: Antarctica: Organic Lake... | reverse complement strand
AACAGTGTCAGGTCATCATATAAAACAACGAAATCATAGTCGGTGTTGAGGGTGTTCAGGACCACACTCGACAACAGCGCCATGAAGCCGTCGATATAATTACTATCCACATAAGAGACAAAGCCGTACCTGGGCGTATGCATATCTTCAGGCTCCTTCAGGTGCGGCAAGGGGGATCATACGCAGAATATGGGTGTCGACGGCCGTCGTATTGGCCTCGATCCATATATCTTCCTGAGAGGAATCATGGATGGCGGCAAGGGGCTCACGCATGCCTTCTGCCGTTCTGTAAGCACCACTTTTATAGCCATCAAAGCCCACCAGATGCAGGTGTTTGAAATTGGAATACAGGTGTAACAGCCGCAAAATATTATAGCCCATCGTCGGGGCGGCATCCTCCATGCGCTCATCAACCAGTCCCTGGGCGTATAAGGGGTATTTAAGCGTATCATCCCCGACAAACTGCTGTGCGCGCCCGCGCAACCGCGTCAGTGTTTGAACCCATGGGGCGGAAACATTGCCCATAATCAACCGGATAGGGACGACGACATCGCGGTTATGATCCTTGAGGTGGATCGAGCAATGAATGGTGGTTTTCGTGCCAGTATGCGGCGGGTCTATGGCAAAGGAATTAAACCGGATCACCACATCATGATTGTCGATAAAGGCGCCGTAATGTGCGTCCAGCAAGCTGCCCGAATTGGCGACAACACAAATTGTTTTACCCTGCACAAAATCACGCAGATCAAAGGCACTGATCAACTGGTCTTCTGTCAGGTTGGACGGCCGTCCATGCACAATCATCCGCCGGTAGCATAGTGCTTCGGAAAAGAGAAACTGCATGCCCTGATCGCAATGTACGGCCAGAGGTGCCAAGAAACACAGCGGATCCCGCGCGAAACATTCGCACAACACCTCCCGCGCCTCTCTATCGGACAGCGAAACGGGTGGATCCGCAACACACCCGATTGCCGCAAGAAACACCTTATTGCAACACAGCTGGTCCATCATCGCGTCGCGTATTTTGATGTAGGCGGCGACCGTTTCAAGTCGTTGAGAAAAAGTTGGGTCTTTAGTTTGCCGTACAAGCTGCGCCAAGCAAATCTTTGCGGCATCGAAGCTTTCCAGCTGCTCATAGGCGCGGGCCAAGTGACGCCGCGCGGCAATTGATTTAGGCTTCATCTCAAGAAGCGCTTCATAATAATAAGCGCGGAATGCGGCATCGATACCCGTGTTGGGCGTAGGGATAGCATCGAGCAACATCTGAAGAATGTAGTTAAATGTCTCCGACCCGACTGACGTATTATCAGCGCGTTTCGAAATTTCGTCGCGTACAGGCACCAAACGCCTACTAACTGCGCTTGTCCATTTCCTGGCGCTTGACATTTTTGCACGCCGGATAAGCTCAACATCAATACGTAGTATGGTTTTAAGAAGCGCATTCATACTTATGTTTGAATTTGTATGCGCCCCTTCAGGCGATATATCTTTAAAATCCGGAGTGGTCATCAAGTATGCCTTAGATCAACAGATTACCCTTTAAGGGGCATTATGCGCTTATGTGTCGCTTTACGCGTACACGTTGGAAACGTAGTTCTTTCAACCAAAAGGTGCAACGGGCGATCTAAATCAACTCATCCATCGGGTGCATTTCAGGGTATCAACGACAGCGTACTCCGCCCGCATGTCAAGGAAAGAATTAGATGTCTAGGACCAGGAAGTATTGATCGTCCGCTTACAGCCTGACTCGTATTGAGTAGCCTAGAGGGGCCGCCCGCTGCGCCCGCCAATATGTGATCCATATCATCTCGGCACGGCGCGCCACACGAAAAGAAAGGACGCGGTATGAGCAAGGTTGAATACACACGCGAAACGCTCCCGCCTTTGACGAAGGCGCAGCAGGACGACCTCAAGCGACGGGCTGCGATGCCGAACGACTGCCGGAGCTGACAGCCGCGCAACTGGCAGGGATGCCAGCGAGGCGCGTTCTATCGCCCAGTCAAGACGCAAATCACGGCGCGGGTTGATGCCGATCTGTTGGTGGTCCGCATTTTGAGAGGTGTATGTTGAGTGCCATACCCTTGCAGGATATGGTCGTTGTAAACGCATGATTTTGGATAGGCCCTAAAACGGCCTCAAAAAGCGCCCCAGAAGCGCATAGTGGTCGTTGAATAGGGAGACGTAGCCCGAAGCCTCAGAATGGTGCCCAGAGAGCGTCCCAGAGGGGCCTAGCGACACTTATAGGGCAAAACGGGTGGCCCTAGGTCCCAGAACAGTCCTTGGCGAGCGCGGAGCAAGAAGCCCTAAATGAACCCGCGACCCATTCTCAAAAATTCCGTCGCCCCGCCGCTGCAAATGGCGAGGACGCACGGCGTGAGCATTACGGTCAAGACATCCTGTCCTGAGCTGCGTTTGAAGTGTTGGGAATGACGGTTTTGGCTGCGCTACACATACTAAACCCTCTCATAAATATTCAAAAAGGAACGCAGTTCCCTTATTTCCTAAGGTTTCTTTATTTCAGGGACATGTAACCAACTGAAAATACAAGAAAAATGGGATTAGGAAACACTTTTGGGGACCTGAAACACTTATTGAGCATTCAAAAGTGTTAGTTACAAGTTTGTCATGGGATATGCAGTAAATAGCGCCGAAACGAGCAGCCATGACCCCGCCAAATTAAGCAAGGCGGGTGAGCTGGCTGACGGGCAATACAGCGAGCGGGCCTTGCGCAACCCGCCGAGCTTGCAGGCGCTCAAACTGCAAGACGTGCTGATGAAGAACGCAGGCGGAAAGATCGCTGACGATCAGTGGCACGAGCTGCCGCTGGCAACATTCAAGCAGGTGAAGGGATTTCGTAACCTGACCCATGAGGACGTGGTGCGGCTCTTTGAGGAGCTGCGCAGCGTGACCATGCGCCATGTGAACAATGCCGAGGGGGTGTTGCGTTTGCAGGATATGCGCAATGTATACCAAAATTGCATTTTGGCCTCCGGAGATGAAGGCAAGAAGCGGCAAGTGCACCCCCACCCATTCTTAGAAATTTCACTGCCTCGCCACTTGCAGCGGCGGAGCCGCAGGGCTTGAGGTCGGGGGAAATGATCTAGCAAGCGCCAAAACCACCCCATATTTTTACAAAAAAGCGCGTAGCGCCTTCTTGTTCTATAAGTTCTATAAGTTCAGGAGAAATTACCTTTTTACTTTCAGTGTCTTGTGGGGATATCGGCAACATATGGGGACGCTCAGGCAACATATGGGGACCGTTAAGCAACATATAGGGACCGTTAAGCAACATATGGGGACTTAATCAGCTCATTGACAGGCAACAAAAAGATTATAAAAATGTTGCCTATGTTAAAGACTTCAAAAATTGCCGCTGACCGTGCCTATGATCAGACAAAAACCGTGCTGCCTGTCGAGGTGGCGCGGGGCGTTTATATCGAGAACCCCCCGAGTGCAGAAGCCCTCAAGCTGATGCACTTGCTGATTGGCAAGGCAGGCGGTCGTATGGCCGACGATGTGCGCCATGAGTTTAGGATGGCCGACATCAAGAAAATCGAGGGCATGCGCAATCATACCCGTGCAACGCTCAGGCAACTGTTTATCGAGCTGGCAGGGGCCGTGATGGTTTTTGATGATACCGAAGCGCAATGCGAAATCATTGGCGGTTTTCTAGATCGGGCAAAGCTGGATTACAGCAGCGAGGCCAGTGACAACCTGATGGTGGCATGGTGGTTTGGTGGGGCTTTCCGTGAAATGGCGGAGAAGTCCTGTCATTGGGCTATCATGGATCGCCAGACTGTATTTGCCTTGTCCTCCAAATACTCGATCCTGTTGTTCCAACACATTGCCTCACTGGTGAACCTTAACCACATCACCAGCAAGACGTTCACGGTATCCGAATTACGGGCTGTTTTGGGAGTGGTAGATGGAAAGATGGATAGGTTCTCGAACCTTAACCAGCGCGTAGTTCTACCCGCCATAGCCGAGATCAATCAAACCTCCCGCCTGAAACTCACCGCCACGCCACGTAAAGTCGGGCGCACCGTTGTCAGCATTACCATCGCTTGGGAAGAAAAACCCCAAGAGGCCAAGCGGGGTGCCAAGGCCGAGCTGGACCGCCCCAAGGTAGGCCGCAAGGCACGGCGGGAGGGGACGGCGGAAACGCCAGTCGTAGCTTTCCCAGAAACCGGCAGCGTGAAGGGTGCGCAGCCATGGGACAAGATAGCCCGTGACCACGCGCCCAAACTTGAAGGTCGACACACGCCAGACCTGCGCGTGCTGGCCGACAGTTTTCGCAAGTGGTGTGGCGAGAAGTCGATCCCGCTTGATGCGCCCTCCATTGAGAAAACATTCACGACCTGGACCACGCGCTACTCAGCCCGATAACTATTCAGCAAATACAGTTGAACCAAGCGTAAGGGTTGTGTGAAGGTGGCAGGAAATAGCATCGTATGACATTTGTGACAAATGACCAAAATGCTCGATCACACAACCCGCCAATCCATCGCTAAGAAAGTCAGGGAAGGCGTCCGCCCGCAGGTGCTTGCCCGCGAATACGGCGTCACTGTGCGCACGGTTTATCGTTGCGCCCAGGTCATGCGGGACATCCAGACCGAGAGCGGTAGCCGGACCGAGGTGATCGTATGCCGCGTCTCGCCTGCTGACCTTGCCCTGTTTGACGCCAAGCTGAAAGAAGTCGGCGTGCGCAATCGCAGCGAGGCGCTGCGCAACGTGATCCGCAACACAACTGGAATAGCGATGCCAGATGCAGAACTGGCAGAGGCGCTGACGGGCATGAAGGGCGCATTGAACAAGGTCGGCAACAATGTGGTGCAGATTGCCAAGCGTATGAACGAGGCCAACAACAGGGGTCAGCCCGTGACCTTTGCAGAAGGAGACCTGATGGAGGTCAGGCATCTGGCGAGATTTGTTCTGGATTTTGCCGACCAAGCCGACCTTATGGCCAGAGGCCGCAGCGCCACCTTGGAGCTGCAAATTTCTGACGAGCTGAGGCGCATGGCCGAACGTGGTGTTTAAGAGGCAAGGGGCGGCGGGCATCATCACAGACCAATGGACAAACCGGACACAAACGCCATATAGTAGCGTTAGGTATTACCTTTTGGTGGAGACAGACATGGCATCCGCAACTTCCGTGAAACTTGATGATGGCATGAAGGGGCGTGTCCAGCACCTCGCCGAAGCTCGGAAACGCACATCGCACTGGATCATGCGCGAAGCTATCTCGCAGTATGTCGAGCGCGAAGAAAAGCGCGAGGCGCTGCGCCAAGATGTTCTCGAAGCGTGGAACGAGTATCAAGAAACTGGGCTGCACGCGACTGCCGAAGAAGTCGATCAATGGCTTGCAAGCTGGGGAACCGAAAACGAACAGCCTGCTCCTGAATGTCACAAGTAAAATTTGCACCGGCAGCAATCCGTGATCTGCAACGGGTGCGTGATTTTCTGCGCCCGAAAAGTGCTGATGCCGCACTTCGAGCTGGTGACGTTATCCGGCAGGGCGTGAAGGTCCTTTCTGCACATCCTCGCCTTGGTCGGATGATTGATGATCTGCCAGAAGAGTTTCGGGAATGGCCAATAGACTTTGGCGACAGCGGCTATGTCGTGCGGTATCGGCTCAGCGACGATGCCGTGACGATCCTTGCAATCCGGCACCAAAAAGAGGCGGGGTTTCAAGCTTCATAGGCGCTGGGGAGGCGTTCAACAAACGGTCGTTTTTGGAAGTGAAGAGTTATGCCCGAAAGTTGGTGATGGTCTGAAGTAGGCGGCATATCATGGCGGTGTTCAAAGACGCCGTCAGTCTCAAAGAGAAAGGATATGCCACCATGGCCAAATCTACTGTTGTACCATTCGAACTGCCATCGGAATTTTCACCGGATCCGCTGACGGAGGTGATCCAGAATGGCGCGAAGGCGCTTTTGCACACGGCGATCCAAGCTGAGGTGTCGTCCTTCATTGCAGAGCACGCACATCTTTTGGACGAGGCAGGTCGCCAGCGGCTTGTGCGCCACGGGTTCTTACCCGAGCGCGAGGTGATGACCGGGATCGGGACGGTGCAGGTACGGGTGCCGCGCGTTCGTGACCGAGGTGCCAATGAAGATGGCAGCAAGATCAAGTATCGCTCGGCGTTGGTTCCACCCTATTTGCGCAAAGCGAAGTCGGTCGAAGAACTGCTGCCCTGGCTTTACTTGAAGGGCATCTCGACGGGGGACTTCGGCGAAGCGCTGGCGGCGCTTCTGGGCCCTGATGCCGAGGGGCTGTCCTCATCGACCATCACACGACTGAAGGCTGCGTGGTGGGAAGAATACGAGACTTGGCGCAAGCGCGACCTCAAGGGCAAGCGCTACGTCTACATCTGGGCGGACGGGGTCTACTTCACGCCGCGTCTGGACGGCGATCGTCAATGTATGCTGGTGATTATCGGTGCGGATGAATACGGCGAGAAGGACGTTCTGGCTATCATGGACGGGTTCCGGGAGAACGCGGACAGCTGGCGCGACCTGCTGAACGGGTTGAAGAAGCGCGGTCTGGTGGTGCCGCCGGAGCTCGCCATTGGTGATGGTGCGCTTGGATTTTGGACCGCGCTGAGGGATGTCTTTCCTACGACCCGCGAACAACGATGCTGGGTTCACAAGACCGCCAATGTCACCGGCGCAATGCCAAAAACGCTGCACGAAAAGGCGAAGTCTGATCTCCAGGATATCTGGATGGCTGAGACCAAGAAGGAGGCCAACGCGGCTTTCGATCTCTTGGTGGAAACCTACGGCGTGAAGTACGAGAAGGCCGTCGCCAAACTGCTCAAAGACCGCGCGGAGCTGCTGGCCTTCTACGACTTCCCGGCCGAGCACTGGAAGCACATCAGGACCACGAACCCGATTGAGAGCGTCTTTGCCACGGTCCGCAACCGGACACGGAAAACCAGAGGATGCCTGAACCGCAAAACCGCTCTCGCCATGGTCTTCCGGCTGATGATGTCAGCCAAGAAGAAGTGGCGGAAGATTTCCGGCCCAAACCGTCTGCCCGAGGTCATTCAGGGGGTTGAGTTCAAAGACGGGATCAAACAACTTCAAAACGCCGCCTGATGAGGGCCGTCACCAACTTCTGGGCATATCTCGAAGTGAAGGCTAAAGTAGACACCGGTTCCTTCAGGGAGATTTAATGCATCGAAAAAATGGAGTTCTTTAGCTATGGTAATTTTTGACAGCACATATTTTTCTGTTTCTCAAGGATGGCTAACCGGTTGGAAGGTCAAGGATAAGACCACTGGTGCGATAAGAATCCCGAATGCTGCTATGAAGTGTCAGATTGGGTTGGTCTGGATGCAGGTTCGAAGGACGAAGAGGCATCTTTCTCTAAATCATGACCAATCCGAAGACATGCTATTCTTCAGTTTTGCCAGTGCCGTCCGCGATCCAAGCAGTAACGACGGAAAGCTGTGGATGTCGCTAGAACCGGACGCATTGGCAAAACTGCTAATTTCAGAAGCAAACAAGACTGTTCGCGATCTATCCCACACCCCGAGTTGGTGGTAATACGTCTGTTACTGACGCTAACGCGGGGTTGAGGGAAAGAGTATTCCGTCAATGTATGGCAAACAAAAACTATAGATATGTTGACCTTCCACCGTGCCCCGCAGGAGCTGTTTTGAGAGCTGGCGATGGTGGCTTACCACCTTCTGTCGAATACAACGTGTTACCGAGTGAGACTTGATGGCTCATGGACAATCTATCTTCCCCCCTGCCCTAATGTGGGGTAACGTTACCCCTAGCAAATTCTAACATTGTTAGATCATGAAAGGGGTAGTTTTACATGGCGTTACTATCAGCAACACAGGCGGCAAAGGCTGTTGGGAAAAGTGTTCCCACAATCACAAGAGCTATAAAAAACGGTAAGTTGAGCGCAAATAGGCTCGATGGGGGAGGGTATAAAATAGACCCGTCAGAGCTTTTTCGTGTTTGGAGATCCGTTACAAATAGTAATAGCGTAACCCAACCAATGTTAGAACGTGAAACCCCCATAGAAGACAATGTGTTGCGGGCCAAACTTGAAGTGATGGATGAGCGTTTGAACGACGCGCAGGCTACTATCAAAGATTTACGTGACCGATTGGACGCTGAAAGCGCCGAAAGACGAAATCTGACCGCTCAAATAACAGATCAACGTCAAAATATACCAGAACCACAAAAGCTGGGTTTCTGGGCTCGATTGAAGGGCGGATAATAAGATAGGGGAAGCCGTTCAACAATCGCTCGGGTTTTGAGCCGGCGCGGTGGAATCTTTCTTGAGACATTTGTTGCAGCTGTCGTTCTGTATAACCTTTTTAGCCACCGAAAACCCTAACTGGAAAGACCCTCGCAGATGGTCCTTATATTGGCACGCGTAATGCCCCAAAGCCGGTCGATTTGCTTATCAACCATAGCCAGATAAATGTCGTGTTCCGACAACATTTTCTGTGTTTGGTTCAAAAGCGCCTCTGAGAAAGCGCCGTCTACATTGATGGCGCATTCGGGCATATTGACGTCTTCGAGGAAATAGCGAAGTTTTGGGTGTGTCACGAGGCTGATGATCGGGGTGCGGCACCCAAAAGGGATCATGCCCGCATGACCACGCATACCAACAACGACCCGTGGCTCTTGGTACAGCCTGACCATCTCTTCCTCTGTCAAATCGTAGAGCCGCACTGCAGGCAGCGACAGGCCTTCGTACTTGGCCAGATCAATGAGGAATTGCTCATCCACCACGGCATGCGCAAAATAATGCACCGGCGCTTCTTTCGATACCTCGCGGATAAAAGCCGCCATTTGCGCCAAGAAAACCTCATAATTGTCGCCAAAACGTAATCTAGGCCGGTCAAGCGCAATATTGAGGGCGATATAGTTCTTGCGGCGCGGTGTATCGAATAGATGCGCATGGGTTTTCACCAGCACCGTCGTCGGGCAGGGTTGATACACAACCTTATTGGCAAGCTCTGCCGGAACGTAGGATTTCATTGCATTAATCGAACCGGAATTGCGCAGGCCGAAAAAATTGGCTTTTTCCAAGAGCAGCCCGACGCTTTCGGAAAATATTTCTGATAACTGCCCCTGACCATAGAACTGATTATAGCCCACAGCAAAAACGTTGATTGGCACGGTGATACGCGCAAGCTGCTGCATGTCGATGTTCCACTGCCAGCCACTGGCGCGGTTGGCGCCTGTATCAGCAAGAAACAGCCCACCACCACCGATAATCAACCCGCGGGTACGATTGATCCGCGCAACCACATCCTCCGAGACACGTTGATGCACATGAACAGGCGCCCAAGTCGTCGGGCCCGTACCGGTTTCAATAGCACCGCGCACCGACCAAGGCAAAAGCACATCGCCCGCATTGCCTTGGCGGGTCATATAAAAGGCGGCATGACTCAGGGAGTTCTTATCCCTTTCGGCGGATTGCGCATGTGCCTCAAGGGTTTTGGATAGGGTAATGCGTCGCTTCAAAACGCGATTACCCCTGGCCGCAGGGTTTTGTGCCAGACAAGATTCCACCATAAGATCTGCCGGTTCTAGCCGCCCCGCAACCCAATAGGCACCGCCTAACAGCTTATTAACGCGTTCACCGCCATGCAAACTTGCCGCAAGGTACATCGCGCCGGTGCCCGCAGTCTTACCCAAGGCGGTATGCACCTCGCCCAGATAGCGCAAATAGCGAGGATAATCATTCGTATTGGGCGCCACCGGCGAGGCTTCAAGCAATTCCCGCGCCTCATCCCAGAGATTGAGCGCCCGAAAGGCGGGAAAGGAATTGAAAATGAGTGAGGGCGCCAGACCAACACAACGGGCATGCTGGCGGGTCGCAAAGACTGCCATCTCATAATTGCGCGCATCCACGGCCCGCGTCACCAACTTTGTAAAATAGGTCACGTCATCCAGATGATACCCACCCCACGCTTTCTGGAGCTTCTCATAGCCCAGCTCGGCTTCAACCCATGGTTTGATAGGGCCGGTGAAATGCAGGATTTTCACCGAAGCCGGGACCGTCGCTTTCAAGAGCCGCCGTTTGACCATGTTATATTCGGGTTTAAGCTGGTGGTACGATCCACCGAAATATTTCGACAATACCCCTTGATCGTGCTTTTCCAGCTCATAGGTACCAGCCCTGCCGATTTCGCACAGCGCATCCCAAGTGCCGGTTGACAGTACCGGTTTGGAAATCACCAGCAAACCAGAGTTCAGATTGCGCCCCCCATCCGCATTGAAGAACTGCGGGCATGCCGCAAAGGGATGATCTAATGTGAATAGATCCGCAATCGGCTTGAGCACGACCATGTCTGTATCAAGGCAGATGACGGTATCATAGTCTTCAAGCTTGAAGGCTTCGAGTATGAAATATGCCTTGGTAACCAGATAGTTAGACGATAGCCCCTTTTTAAAGCTCTCATAAGGGGTTGGATCGATTTTGCGGAAAACAACACGATCATAACGCTGCTTGATGCGGTTGCGGTCAAACAGTGTCAGGTCATCATATAAAACAACGAAATCATAGTCGGTGTTGAGGGTGTTCAGGACCACACTCGACAACAGCGCCATGAAGCCGTCGATATAATTACTATCCACATAAGAGACAAAGCCGT
>Ga0307930_1003912_pt1 | contig 10634 bp, 14 predicted proteins | sample OrgLakmetageno46_FD_203161 | JGI IMG/M metagenome (GOLD analysis project Ga0307930, IMG submission 203161) | Saline water microbial communities from Organic Lake, Antarctica - #46 | ecosystem: Environmental > Aquatic > Non-marine Saline and Alkaline > Saline | place: Antarctica: Organic Lake... | reverse complement strand
CGCCAAGGCTATGAGAAGCGATTGAATAATATAACGCGCTTAGCTAGTACGAAGTAAAAAGGGGTAACTATCATTTTAGAATGGAGCTGAGATATTAAGAAGGTGGAATTATAAGCTTTCGGACTCAGTTCATTTGTTCTTTCAGCCCACGCAATCAAGAAAATTAAGGCGAGGCAAATCCAGGTTAGCGCTACGGCGCGCTCAAATTTTCGCCGAAAGTGGTGTACCCACCAGCGCGGTCCAAGATGAGGTTATGGCTGCGGCTATTGTGCATGGCTACGTAATGGGCGGTGGCAGTAGTCGCGCGGCGAGCGTAAAGGCCCCCGCCTTCTTGTCGAGCTGACGGTTGCGCCACACTTGATCCCGGGCTTACGCTTCCCTTGGCTCTTCGTTTCTCGCGCAGTTCAACGTCAAGGCGAGCCAACTCCTCCTCAAGCCTTGCCCGCTCGCTGCGCTGACGCTCTCGCACCGTTGCTGTCGGCACTTTCTGAGCGTCACCTTTCACGCTAAATCGCGACGTGAGCTGCAGCATCTCCGACTGGCGCTTGGGTTTTGTAACAAAGTCCCTTTCGAATGCCCTGTCCTTTGCGAGAAGCGCTTCCACAGCTGGGAGCCGCCCCTCAGCAGCTAGGGTTGAAACCAGGGCTTCGCTGTTATCGTGCATGCCTGCACCTCGCAACTGCCGCAGCTTTTCAGCACCCTGAAGCACGCGAGCAGTCTCTGACCTGGGCGTTTCCTCGGCTAGCATCGGGTTGCGAGCTCGGCGTGAGCGACGCTTCAGCATATCTGCTGCCAAAACCGCGGCTTCGTCTGCGATAGCTCCTGAATTGCCCTCAATCGCATCGGCGTGCATAGAAAGATAAGCCATGTCTTCGCGGTTGATGTCTCTCCTATGAATCATATCCTATAAATGCAGATATATAAATTAATTTAGTGGTTTTTGATCAGCCTAGATGTTGCATTCATTTTAGAAACAAGACTGGAGCGCACTTATGATGTTACCTCATGGATAGGATACGTGACTGCGGGCGCCCGGTAAACCTTAAAGGAGGAAAGGACAGCGACATAAAGTTCAACTACGCGTACATACCTCTAGAATATTATACACATCAGCATCTCTATCTTGATTCAAGCTCATAAGTCAATTGAACAAAGTAACCGCATCCGATATACCTTTTCATTATTCATGGTCGAGCGACTGCCTGGGCGACTGCCTCCGTAACACTCTGTATATCCTCAGGGGCTGCTCTTGAGAAGAGAAAATAATTAGAATTATTCTTCGAATGCAAGCTTTCAGATCTAATGGTTCCAGCGCTCAAGTCGGACCGTTATTGATATCACTTATAGGTAATGTAACGCCGCATTGCCGCATCTCTGACTGAATTACCTTTTTGGTATCTAAACTATTTTAGTGTGAACTATATTAGCACAGTAAGGAAAGGCGATTCTGAATTCCTTCTCTTTCTCTGTTCTCTGCAGGTGGGTACAGTGGTACAGCGTACAGTAGCTGAGAACACGGAACCCGGCGACTTCTAAGCGCTAAGCGCCTGTTGAAACACAAAGGGCCAGTGTGGTAAGATTTATGTGCTTTTGCTGCTTGTTAATTTCTTTTGTTATTGGGGAATACTTTATAGTCCAAGTCGAAGCAGCCGCAGGAAGCTTAATAGCTTATAGCAATCTAGTCTAGTCTAGTTAATACTCTCCCGAAAACAAGGAAAGGCAAGTACACAGCAGTCACAGAGGCACATCAAGAATGCACTTGAGCTGCACATGCGCTAGCGAATTCGCCCCAGAAGGCCAATTAAGGCTCCAACTGGCGCCTTTCCTCCGAACAAGTCAGCAGCGATTACAAAAATAATACCATTGAATGTATTCATATTCTACACGAATTTCTGTAACATGCCGCTGAGCTTTGGAGAAAGAACCAATATGGATTGGAGCTCCTCTTTCTGCATCTTATTTGGCTTCGAATGCTTGTGGCTTCTGTTATGAGTTGTTGCTTTTGGTTGACGGCCAATGGCACGCAGAGCATCTCGTTCTGATCGTTGCAAGGACTTCTTGGCTGCGACTTCAGCTTCTGCCGCTGCCTGCGCCGCCTGTAGAAGATCATCATTCATAGATGCACAAAAATATGCAATCAATTATATTAGAAGTAGGATTAGGCCCTTCCGTAGTCTTCAAGCATAGATCCAAACTTAAAGCGAAGAACATGACCTGGAGGTCCTCACATGCACTCAGGAGGAAAAATGCATGTATTCCTGGACATAATTAGTGCATACCTGAATCTCGCGCCATGACTCGCGGCGCCGGCACCGCTTCTTTCTTTGAAGCTCTGTAGATACCGCTTGGCCAACAAGTTCATCATCATTACCACCACCGTTACTGGAAGGTTCAAGTTCAACGCCATCTCCTTCTTCTTCATTGTGGGCAGAGATTTTCCCAGAGGAGCTCGTGGTTGATGTGCGCGGAGGAGGAACACCGCCGCCATCAGCTAAAAGTTTCTCTGTATTATCAAGGATTCAAAATACACACACACATTTACAGGGAAGTTGATATCGCGCGGTGGTCACGCAAGACGCTTTCAAAGAAATAAATGCCCATACACAGAAAGTCTTCGAGGGAAGTATATTGAAACCATGTCGACTCTGCTTCGTGCATACGTGTTTCACATTCAAATTAAGAATATAACACGACACACACTCACCGAGCACGCCATGCAACTTGTGCCTCAGCAGCGGGTGCACGTCCTCTGGCTGCTGCCACCCTAGCTCATAAAGCAACACATCCAGCGCAGCAATGCCATAGGCATCGCGCAAGCTTAGGCCGTCTAGCCCACTTTTGCGAATCTTCTTGGCAAGCACCGCATAATCCCGTGCCGGGCCTAAGGAGGCGACCAAGGCACTCAAATCTTTGGAGGACCATAAGGTCAAGCGCACAAACCCATCCTGCGTGTGGGGGTGGCCTACATGGGAGGAAGTTGAATTAGGGAGGAGGGTGGCAACCAAAGGACAGGGGAGTGAGCCGGTGTGAGCTGGAGATAACGAAAAATAGAAACCAATGTTGTGTTGCCTTAAGCGTTCAATCGTGGGTTTGACACACGCAGCATTCAGCTAAGAGAAAAGGAGAGCAACTCTTCACCTTGTAAATGCACTTCGTCATCATCTTTTCCACCGTTCTCTTCAACCTTAGCGTCTGTCGCCTTCTCGTTGTCATTTGGGAAGAATCCCGCAGCTTCGAGGTTGGCTCTCATGGCCTCCGACGCGCGTTCTCGAGGGGTAGACGCGCGCGCTAGAGAAGAAGGAGTTTTCTTCACTGCTGGGGTGTGCGGAGAAGTACTTCTGGCGGCGTCCTCCTTTGATGCTCCCTCTTCTTCTGTTGCTGCTTCTGTCGTTTGGCCTTCGCTGAATTCTTCGATCCCAATTGCATTGGCCTGATATATCGAACGAAAGAAAAGTCAAGGAGCCAATCGTGAAGTTGTGTGTGTGTGGGAATGTGATGAAATTTCGGACGAAACAACAATCAACCTGAAATACGTGAAATGATAAAAATGCATTAAATTCTCGCGCATGATAAAAAATCCTTGAAAACGAGAAAAGACAAACCATTTATGACTTCACCTGAAGCAATTGAACAAAGTCCGAGGTGCTGATCACGCTGTCGTCGTAGTTATCGTCGTCGTCGTTCGTGTTGGAGTCAAGCACATAGAAGGCACCGTTCGTAGCGTTCGCCGAAGTCTCATTCGAGGTTTGGTCTTTGGGACCTCCTTTGACTTGTCCATTGCCACGCTCTTCTTCTTCTTGGTCTTGCCAACGCACTCCCCGAGTTCGCGAAGAAGAAGAAGAAGGCACCACAGCTCCGGACTGCGACCCTCCGCCTTCTCCTGATTCCTCGGAAGAAGGGACAACAGGCGAGGGCGTCGCCTGACAGAGAATTTGTGAACAAGGAAGAATGAAAGCAAGTTCACAAAAGAATGATGTGGGAAGGTACAATCTGTACTAGCCTAACTGTAAGATGTAGTCTGGATAGGTACCGTACTCCCTCAGTTCCTCTCTTTCCATTCACCAATATGCCGTCGAAGTTTACCTGATTGGCTAGCATCGCCATCATTGCCCGGATGGAGATGGTGCCACTCTTATTGTTGTTCGCAGAGGTAGGCGTGCGAGCCGGGGTGGCACCGGCACTGGCGTGCGAATGCTGGTTGATCAGAGGCGAAGAGTACACGCTGTTGCCATCGCCATCATCACGATCTTCCTCGTCGTCAGTGCTAAAGACGGAGCGGCTGTTGTTCTGAATGTTGGGAGTGGCAGGAAGGCTGGACGCTTCGAGCATTTCATTTTGAGCTTGTTCTTCGGCCTGAGATGAAGAAGAAGAGTAGAAGGGTGAGTCATATCGAAGGAGTGTCTAAACTAAACGTGCACGTTTTCGTCTGAAATGAACCAAATATAGTTCGTTCATTGAAACAATGAAATAGACGCTGTAAAACAAAACCAAACTGAGAAAACAAGCTTTGTAAAGCAAGCACGCACTTCGCTGCATCAGACGTTTGTGACATGCATTGTGCATATCATATTAGCGTACCTCTGCGAGACGCGCGTACAAGTTTCTGGAGCTGTTGCTTCCGGGACTATCATTCTCATCCTTCGCGTGCAGAGGGCTTTGAGCACCTCCTCCTTGCTTAATCGGGCTTGAAGAAGATGGAGAGGCAGAAGATGACGAAGTAGTAGCGGCTTGGGCAGTTATCTCACACCCGTTGATGAAGTCGTAGATAGAAATTTTCGCTCCTCCTGTATCTGTCTGCACATGCGGGTTAGCGTGAGCGGCTAAGGCTGCTGCCACCGCCACCTGTCAATGATTACAGTGACGACAGAAACACAAGAGGGAATCGAGTATTATGTGACACCAGCTAGTGAAACCTCAAAGCCTCTCACAAATGAAATAAGTCATCAATAATGAAGGTATCCTTTACGGACTCTGCACAGAGAAAAAGCATTGATCAGTATGTTTTCTTTGCCACATGTATGTATATGTGTGCACATGCGTGTACACTCGAACAAACCGGGGGTGGGGGTAATTGGTCTAACACAGCGGCGGCGGCGGCTGCTGCTGCCACTGCTGCCGGCGAAAGGGGCGATGATACCTATACACGGCAAATGGCGGATTGCAGCAAAGCATGTCCATTGGTAATCGCGCATCGAGTGGATATTCAAGACTTCGACAGTGGAAATATGCACCAGTACAGAGACAAAGCAATGAACCCAAACCTCTCGTTGAAACGACCCGCTGCTGCTTCTCCTGAGCTCATGGCCGCCTGCTAGAAGAGTAGTGGGAGAGGGCAGCGGAGGCCTCTTGTATTCTCCTCCTCCTTGTGGATGATTAATGTTTGGAGACATGATCAGAGGTGGCACTGGTAGAAGGTTAGGCGACTTCAGCAGTTCATTTTCATTCTTTTCCTTGTCATCATGGTCATCCTCTTCATCTTCATCGCCTCCACGCATTTTCGAGGCGATGCTCGCGCTACCATCCTCATTATCATTCCGAGAAGCATAAGGGGTGTTTGGAGGGGCTACTATAGTAGAGGCGCCCTGATCTTCACCCTGAAATAGCAGATAAAGAAGGTGAATGTGATGTAGAGAAAGGAACTTATTAAAGCGCAGGTGTGACAATTTTCGCGGCACATTTGTCCTATGCGCGTACACACAAGAGAAGTCCAGGCTCAGTTAGCCCACATTCAACGCACTTGGTTCTTTTCTTCGTCTTCTGGCAGGACATCGGCAGTGAGGCTTGCCTCGTAGAGTGCAGTGGCCACCTGTTCAGGGGGGTGAAAATGGGGAAAAAACGCGATGACGTAGAACGAGATTGAATTGCCAGTTTGCTCTCTAATTCAATAAAAAGAGCCATATAAAAGGATCGCGCAAGAGTTGAAGTAACGCCATTGTTTCGTTACCTCGTACAGCTGCGTGCGTTTACTAGTCGACTTTGGCGTGCTACTTGCAACCGAAGCAGAAGGGGTTGTAGTCCTTGACGCAGTGTGTGCATGTTGATCGCCTCCCGATGCAGGTGAAGTAGGAGCTGCGTTGCTGTTGCTTGTAGTCATGCCGAGCGCACGAGCGTTAGGAGGATAAGTCACGGCTGCCGCTAACAGCGAGCTCATGCCTTCGTTTCCAATCACACTGCCTCCCTCATGGCTGCTATTCCTTGGTTCCGACAATGGTTCCTGTTCTTGTTGCTGTTGAGCGCTGAGCCACTGTCGAATGGCGTTGGTCTTGGACGCCTTGTCTTTCTTCAGCCGCTCGTTTGCTTCTTCTTGCGCTGCCAGTGCTTCCACCCGTGAGGATAGAGCTGTCTTGCGAGGTGACTCGTAGCCTTTCCCTTCAATCAGCGCTCGGATTGATTCCGCGGCACTGTGCGCTTTTTCTTCTTCCATACTCCACCGGTCGGATTGCTTCACTCGAACCTCACGCGACATGGCCACCTCTTCTTTCGCTGTACATGTAGCCTCGGCGCGGGCTGCAGTGACGCTGCGCCACCACTGCGCAATCTCACTGGCTGCTCCTGAGACGACCACAGCTGGAGTGGTGCCCTGTGCTGATGCTTCTGAGTCAGCGAGGGAAGAAGAATGCCGTTGGGAATGCGCGAGTGCCAGCGCTGAAGCGATCATAAGAGTAACACAGACAAAAGGAGTGTAAGAGGGAAGAAGGTCATAACAATTGAAGTCGCGCAGCTAAGTACAAGTTGATCAAACGGTATTGTGCTGAGTGCTTGGTGAATAGTGCGAAGTAAACAGAGTAACTACATGCATATAAAACATCACTCACCACTGGCCGCGTGTTCCGATCTGGCAAAGACGTTAGCCACGTTGCTGAGCAGTTTCTTGCGCAGTGGGGAGGGGAAGTGCACTACTCCAGCGGCCGAGGGTGAGAAGGACCGTTGCGAAGAGGGAATCGAGATACGAGGCGGTGGCGTGGGGTACGCTTCAGCTGCTAGGTCCGAGGCCATGCTTAGTCCGTGCTTCTTGTTCGAGGAAGGACCAGAGGCGATTGCAGGGCTGTTGGTCGATGATCTGCCACTGCCACTGCTAAGGGTTTTCGCTGAAGATGACGATGGAACCTGAGGGCTGTTGTTGTTGGATCGAATGATGCGTTGCACGACGTTCATGGGCAATACAGGAGAGGATTTCATCGCCTCTTCAAGCACTTTCGCGGCCTCTGCAGCGGCCGTAGCTTCCTTTTGAGCTTCTTCGGCAAGTGATTGGAGTTCGAGAGCTCGCTGTGCTGCTGCTGCAGTTGCTGCTGCTGCTTCCCCTTCATCATCATCAGCATCTTCATCTCTTGGTGTGGCTGCTGCTGTGGCGACGTCATCTTCTTCCACACTAATGGAATCTGCCTCGTCTGATGGCGAGGAAGATCGCTTCTCCATCGCAGATCGCAGTGCTAACTGAAACAATAAGCACAGCAACATTGGCACCAAGTCAGCATAGCGCAGGAAATGAAGAATGAAACAAAGGAGTATCTAAGCACAGGGGCACAATACAACCAACCCAACCACCAACACCCCTTCCCTTCTTTACCTGGGCTTTGGCGAGCACAGCAGCGGCGGCATCGCTCTCAGCTTGAGCACTGGAGGCTTCTTGGGCAAGAGCATCAGCGGTGGCCATGGCCGATTCCACCGAGGCGCGATCTTCTGGGCTGGTGGGCTCGTTCTGGAAACAGGAATGTAGGGAGTGCACGCACAATGGTGATCGATGTAGGTATAGAGAAAGGAAGTTATTGCATGAGAAATACTCCGAGCATTTGTATCCACCAACTAGAAATCCAATGAAAATTGAAAGTCGATTCAGCACACATTAATATTAGGAATTCAGTCTCCTAATAAAATAAAATAAAACACTCTTACCGCAGTGGATGAACTCGGCAAAGTTTGCTTCTTGTGCTTGAGCGCGGCTTCTGAGTGCTCACTCTTGGGCTGACCGCACACGCACTGCCCAAACGCAGCCGCCGACAAATCCACCTTGTAAGCGCTGCATTGCTCTCGCTGCCTCTGCCGCGCCTGCGCTCGCTCCTGCACTCGTTCCACCGTCTCTGAGGCGGCCGCGGCTCGTCCCGCAGCAGCTAGAGCCGTCGCTTCTTTGACTCGCGCTATTGCCTGGGCTTCGGCCACTGCTGCTTGGGCGGCCGCGGTAGCTGCCTCGGTGGACACTGGGCTACTCTTATTGTTGTCAGTACCTCTACTGCTCGAAGCAGCAGCGGCGCTCGTCACTGCTTCATTGTGACCGTTGGTGTGTGGACTGCTTTCGTTAAAGCCAGAAGAAGAAGAAGAAGAAGATGCTTTCTTCTTGTTATTCTGATCATTGATTGGTTGAGTCACGCCCGCAGCTTCAGCGGCTCTGGCGTGGGCAGTGGCAGCTTTCGCTGCGGCCTCAGCAGCCCACGCCTGCGCCTCGGCCAACTCCATCTCTGCGCGCATGGTGCCTGACAAGTTCATCGAGGCTACTGAGGCCGAGCCAAAGGAAGGCGATTGGCCGAGTTCCCCCGCGGGGGTGTGAAAAAAGGTGTGGTTGGCGTTAGTAGCAGCAGGCGAAGGCGACAAGCTATTATCCGATCCCAGGGAAGTGGGGTCTTTATACACGGTGCTGCTTGCTCCGCTTCCTTGCTGCTGCTGTGGTCCGCCCGGAGTTTGCGTGGCCCATACGGTCAGAGACGCGTTGGTGGCGTCGCTTAAACCTACGAGTGATTCGTGCGAGAGCGCGCCGCCCGAGCCTTCGCGCGGCGCATAGATCGCCGCCTACAATTGAGAGATAAGGAGCCGTGTATGTTTGGGACTAAAGTGAAATATCGGTGGGAATTTTAATGAAGAGGAAAGTGACAAGGGAGGGAAATGTGCACTCTCTAGTATGCATGTAAGATAAAGAAATGAAGAAGCAGTAACACTCGAGATTAACCACACTGCAAGTTCATGGAGGATCATTTACGTACAGACCTGAAAGTCTTCGAAGTGAGCAAGGGCTTGTTCGCCCAATTCGCCTCGCTGAATGCGCGACTCGAGGTCGAAGAACTCGTCTAGCGTGGAGGGGCGAGCAGCGAGCACTTCGGGCGGCCGCAGCAGAGGACTCATCTCGTCGAAGTTCGCCACCTAATGGGGAGGGAGGTAGATGAAGCAGCAGCAGCGGTGAGAAATGGCGAAAGATTAGCATGGCACAATGTAGCAATTGACAATATGAAAAAATAATAATATGAAGCGAGGTGTTGACTATGTACCTAGAAGTCGCTGTGCTTTTGTAATTATGCTCCCGGGCACCTTCACTCAATAGTCCATAGGAATAATTTGCCGACACCTCTCTCACTCAGGCAGAATCAAGCACTCGCTCACTCTCTCCCTCTAGCTCCAGACCCCCACCATTTCGAGGTACAAAGTGTGCCGCTCTGCGTCGCTCATTGGCTGAGCAGCGCCATACACGTATAGCTCCGACGAGCCGCGGGAGCTGCCCGAGCCCAGGGAGCCCGATTGCAGAGAGCCTAGAGAGGTCCCACGCTGCAACCCGCACAAAGAAGGAGGCGACTCGGATGCGCCCTCCAGTGCCTCGGGTTGCCCTTCTGCGTGGCTTGATGAAGATAGACTCTTCATAGCATTTGCATCGTCGTTGGCTTGCGATGATTGCATCGTGCAGCCGGCGACAGGAACCCTGTCTGCATACAATCCGCACAAGAGGAAGTACGAAGGTAGGTTGAGATGATTGAACTATTAAGAGACACGCGACCTTCAAAAAGATCGCGAATACACGTAGAAAAATCTCGATACTGCCCTTCCTTCAACGAGCGGTCATCGTGTGCGTCCTCACCGAGGGCTTCGTGAAATGCAGGAGCGGAGGTTAAGTCAACGAAGAAGTTCTCCACCGTTATTCCATTTTCGACGTCGACATGCAACGGCTAGAAGTCGAAAATCCGTTACAGGGGGTATTTTATTTGGCGAACTGATTTTCTGATTTCGGCGTGGGTGTGTGGGTGGTGGGTGTGGGTGTGGGTGTCTGTCTGGGTTCTGGGTGTGGGTGTGGCTCGGTGCGATGAGAGGGGCGTGCGATGTAAGGCGCCGCACGGCCAGGGGTATGGGGCGTGGGGTGCTCCTCCACCAGTTACGTGATTTTGAACCCCTCATATTTGCTTAGTGAACGCAAAATTTAAACTGCGAAGTGGAAACTCTTATCTACTTATCTCGCAGCTTTATTATTAGGGAAATTCTTCGATCTCACTGTAAGGCTGGCCCCACATTTATTTCATGAACAGTTTCCACTTTAGAGAGGGGGGGGGTCCAAACTTCCTCGCCTCTCCACACTTCCTATTTACGATTTTGACTTGCGCGCAACGCACGCGCGTACACTTCTGCTCGCAGATCTGGAATCTGTGTCATTTGGGTTTATATTAGTTCGAGTTCGAGTTCTGTGTCGCGGTAGAAGGGTAGCAAGGCTGCGTGATACAAATTCCTATGAAAACCGTGGGGATGCGGGGGACTTTAAAGGGGGGGCGATATTTTTCCTTGCTTCACTGCCTTGACCGGCAAATGTGGTCTCCTTCGTGGCCTCTGAGCTGCGAGGCCTGTCCAAAAATGCCGACATGTGCAGTGGCCCTCTCGCCAGGTCGCTA
>Ga0307930_1003911_pt1 | contig 10637 bp, 12 predicted proteins | sample OrgLakmetageno46_FD_203161 | JGI IMG/M metagenome (GOLD analysis project Ga0307930, IMG submission 203161) | Saline water microbial communities from Organic Lake, Antarctica - #46 | ecosystem: Environmental > Aquatic > Non-marine Saline and Alkaline > Saline | place: Antarctica: Organic Lake... | reverse complement strand
CTATGCACCTCACTATGTTTGGGATCCCGGTTGCACTCGAAGCGTTTAAAGCTTCGAAGGAGGTGCTGGTCCGCCGCCCAGCACCTCCCGGCATTCGCCCATTTTTAGAAAACAAACGGTCAATACAATATAATCTGATCTAAGCCAATATAGAATCAAAATTAAATGAACGCAAAATCAATTTGTTTATTCAGAGAATTCCCGGTCCTCCGTGCGCAGCCCGAACATTTAGCTGCAGACTGCTAACCACGCGCAAGCCGTTTAAAGTTCATGAGCTGAACTGAGGTGCAAATACGAGATGCGAGTACGAGTGTGTTTTGTGTGTGAGTGTCGCTTGGAACTCATTCGCCTTCGCAGGCCTATGTCCAGTGCCTTCGGTTATCATATGAATCGAAATTCTGACCATGCGCTTAAGGAAACTCGCGTTGAGAATCTGAGGATGAAATTTAACACAAAACTAAACCCTGATGTCTCCGGTTTCTAAAGATAGTGTCTTAGGTCTTAGGCTATCCTGCATTTGCCTGTGTGACTGCCGTCCAAGAGACTGAGGGGGGCGTTCGCTAGACACCAAACAAAAGCCTAAGAAACAAGTGCTTTTCTGCCGCCTTCTCATCACCCGTAAACTGCAGTAGGGGCAACCTGGGGAGTCCTGAGAGCTGAGAGCTAAGAGCTGAGAGCTGAGAACTGAGAGCGTCGCGCTACTGTAAACTGTAAAATGGTCCGTCGCCCCTCTTTTGGGGGCAAAAATTTCGGCACTTCGCGACTTCTCGACGGACAAAAAGTAGGCAAACCATCTTTCTGCACTGAACAGGAACGGCAAGTTGAGCGTGGGCTCAAAGACGGCGTGGGCTTAGGTGGCGATACGATAATAACCTCTTGACGAATGTCTATGGAAAAAACGCCTTTACTCAACCCGCACGAAATCTCTCATTGTCTTACTCTAGTCCCACAAATCATACCGTGCTCGTAGGTTGCCTGGTGCAGGTATTCATCCTAGCGGGCTACTCTGCACGGGGCAACGGTCTTAAATTATGGGTGCGCATTCCAAGAGTCATGCTTTTATAGCCTTAGTATAGAAGGAGTCTTGTGGGTGAAGCAAATTTCTCGTTCGTATTGTTCTGAGCGTTCCTAACAACAATTTAGCTCCCTAAACGCTCTCAATTCCTTCTCCATGATGTGTTCTTTTCTGCTTGTATTGCCCTTTTTACGCTTGGCGCTGAAGCTACCGCGAAGGAAGCCGTGGCAGCACTCGGGGGAGAAACGTCTTTTCTCACGACGTCATCGCCGCCCCCTCAGCTCTCTGCAGCAACACCAGCGGCAGCTAAGCCTACTGGGGAGGGCAAACTCGATGAAGCCGACGAGAGAAAGGTAACGAACCTACGTAACAAATTGTCTCAAAATGGTCACTACCTTGTCCTCGTGAGAAACACAAATTCAAGCACATCAAAATCGAGTGCATTTGAGCTCATTATTCTGTTACTCAACTTTCTGTCGCACATTTGCTTGTTTTGCTGGCCTCGTTCCCAATTTTCTGTCGGGAATATTGACTTCCTCTGAATGACCATCTGTCGCGTGCACACACCAACAGTTGGACGTGACTTTACGGCGGCGTGCCACCGAGTTCTTCGTGGGCTCAGCTTTCCATGGCCTCGAGCGGGGACAGCTCGAAGGGCGGTCGCTGGTCGCTGCAGCGCTTTGGAATGCGACGCTTTACACGCTCGGTCTGGTCTCCGCTGCCATGGTAAGGGTGTGTCGTCAAAAGGCCCGCGGTTTTTCTTTCATTTGCGTATGTGTCTACGGTCTACAATTGCACACGTCTGAGTACCTCATGGCATGTTTTGACTTTGAACCTGCTTATCTTCCCTCTCTCTTTCATCATTAAAATAGGTGGTCTACGAGGTCGGTTGCGTTGGGTGGGATGCACGATGGCGCATGGTGCATTCCGATGCCGTCTCTGACATGTACCAAGTGGTGACTATTGTAAAGGACGACCGCTGGGGCCGCTTGGTGAGTCTCTTCCTCGAGAGCTGCGTCAACAGAGCGTGCAATCATTTTGCCTGAGACAAGTTGCGTCTCTCGCACAGCTAGCTCTCACAGTCTTCTGCTGCTTCAACGATTAAACCCTTGCTTTCCCCTTACTTTTCTTGCAAATATTCGTATCTTCTCCTCCTCTGCGTGCAGCCGCCTTTGTTGTACGTCGTGGACGCGCTCTTGTTGGTGGACCTAATGGGTGACTTCAGTAGGCCCCAGTACGACACGCGCCGCGGCGCCATGGTCTTTCGCACCAAGGTACTGGCCAAACGGCTCCTCGCGTGCTGGCCGCTGATTGGTCCATTCGTCGGCACGTTCTGGCTGGACGCGCTGGCCCTGGTCCCGTTTGAGCTGGCGCTGCCGCTTACCGTGGATGACTCCGCCGTTATAACGATGATGGAAAGCGGCGGTGGAGGCTGGCTGGAAGCGTGGCCCTCCTTAGGGGTGGACGGAAAAATGGGTGGCAACGGCGGTTTGGCGGACAGTGTGGCCGTGGTGCGGCGCCTGAGGGAGCTGGTAGGTTTAGTCCGGCTCCTGCGGCTTCTGCGACTGCCGCGTATTTACCACCGGCATGCCGACATTCTCGACGGTCTCTCACCGGTAACACAAACAGACACCCCGTTTTTTTTGTCTCACTTTCTTGATATTTGAACTCTATTTCCAAGTGACTGTTGGTTGCATATGACCAGTCGTTTCGTCTTTTGATATTGACTTGTGAATGTCTTATTGCGGATTTTTACGTGCCCTAAGAATCGTCACTTCCCCCTTCTTAGGTCCTGGTGCAAGGCAGCAAGTTGATGCTGTTGCTGGCCGGAGTAGCCCATGCGATGGCGTGCGCCTGGTCGTATGTCGGAGACCTCGAGGCGCTGCACTACGCTGACGTTATGACTAGGTAGGTAGTGGGTAGAAGAAGGACAACAATCTATTTCTTTTGATTTTGAAATAATCAGAAACTCTACAATGAACTGATTCGGAGATGATAAGAAAATGATCACGAGATTCTTTTGCCAAGCATTCTTTAACCGCGAATTTACCCCCCTTAAAAACAGTGGCGATATGGGCAGCGGCAGCAGCGGTGGTTGGAAAGCTGCCTACGTCATGGACAGTGGCCGTGGCCTTGGATCGAGCAGCAGCAGTGCAGGTATCTTCAGCGGCCCTCGTGGGTACGGCAACGACGATCAGACGGAAAATCTGTATGGAGAAACGACGAGGCTGCGGTAAGGGAAAAGGAATGTCTCTTGGGTTGTTTTTTCCTTGAAGATTCGTCTTAGAAATGGTCATTATTCACTTCCTCAGCACGCGTTGATGTTTGATGTGCTCGTTCCTTTCGTAACGTCTCTCTCCATTCTCAGGTGGTATTTGGTGTCCTTGCAGTTTGGCATGGGTGCAGCTCTTGGAGGGCATGCTTCCCTGGCTAATCCTCGCGTGCGTGCGACGAGTGATCTGGAGTCGATTGTCGCGACTTTGCTTGGCTTTCTTGGTGGTGTCCTGTGGCTGTACGCCCTCGCTGAAGGGGTAAGCGAGTCGTAGAAGGCAACTTAATTGCCTCCCATGATTTCCATGCGCTGATGGAATTGATTACATTGACTTCGCAGAACATGCGTGCAAATGTTGAGGACTTCCATAGAAAAAAAGGATGTGTTTATAATGCAATCGATTTCCTCTGTTCTTGAAGTAATTGAACTCCAAGCGCGCACGAATCTTTGAACGTTGGGGATCTTACACCGTGAGGACTGCCCCACCGCAGGTGCGGCTGCTCCAGCGGTGCCGCAAGTGGCAAGACCGCCACGCCCTGGCCTTGGACGAAATGAATGCCATTATGGTGGCGTCGAACATGGCCCCTCGCTTGCGGAGGAGCTTGCGGCGCCACCTGCGGCGCTCGGCGGGGGCGGTAGGTGAATATGTCGCATTCAAACACATGTGCACGAGGGTGCGTCTACTTGTGTGAAGTATTTCAATGCGCAATCACTGCGTGCACGGTGATCACGAGAAAGGCGGACAACATTCCTTTTGCATAGTCGAAGTATCACCTGCGCTTGCATTCTCTCACATGCGTTTGTTTTCTTTCTTCGCCCAAACTATCATCAGGTGAGGCTCCGGGAAGGGCGCCACCACGCGTACAGCGCGGTGAGCCCGGGCCTACAGGGACAGCTCGCGCTCGCGGGGCCGGAAACCACCTGGGTGCGCGGGGTGTGGTGGCTGCGGGATCGATCGGTGTCGTTCTTGATGGACTTGGCCAAAGAAATGGTAGAAATAGGGATTTTCTGAAAGTAGAACAAGACGAAGAAACGTGCGAAGTGCACGGAAATTTGGTTTAGTGCTCTGTTGGCGAAAACAAAACCTGTGTGACTTGTGCACCCGCGCGCGTGTATGCAAATGCAGGTGCCCGAAGTGTACGCAGCCGGTGAAAAAATCACTCGGCGCCGAACCCTGTACTGCGTGGGGGCCTATGGCATTGTGGCGCGCAATGGCAAAGTGTTGGTGAAAGGCATGGTGTGGGGCGAGGACATCATCATTCACAACGAATACTTGATCGAGTCGGCTAACGCGATTGCACTCATCGTGTCGGAGGTACTTGTTTTCGTTGCATTTCATTTTTTGTCTCGCATAATCTTGCAAAACGATATCAGTACAGTAATTTGCCCGTCTCAACTCGTTGTTTCTGGCGTAAATATCGAAGGAAAGTTCAGTTCACCTTCCTGTCTTTTTTTTCCCGCCTTTCTGGAAGGTCCACGGTCTCAGTTTGGCTTCTATTCTGGCCGCCCTGAGCCGCAACCCGCACGACGTGTCACCTTACCGCATTGCCGCCGCCAAATACGCAATGATCCGCGGCATCAAAAAGATTGCCATGGAGTACAAAGCGCGGCAGCGAGGCCAACTCACGCGCAACGCTTACGTGTCTTCGTTACTCGCCAAATTTCAAGACGATGACTTCACGAGCAAACCAGTGAGAAGAAAAAACAAACTTCTGTGTAGCTCTCTTTTTCCATGTTATCCTCATGCAGATTTCTTGAGAGGGTGCTCAATACCAGCGCCTGTGCTCTGCTTACTTGTATCTCTTGATCTCTTGACTATCTGTTCCTATTTTCATATTTTTTTGTTCTATTCACTTTGTGGCCGAAATTCTCCCTTTTTCTTTTTTCCTCGTCATCAAATTAGGACACCAACTACACCCCAGGCGACAACGCGGCTCTGGACTCGGCGCTGCGAGGCATTGAGCCGGGAGTGGGCCGCGCGGGTGGCAAGAGCGTGGGCGTGCGGGTAAGTATGGGTGTAGCTTCTCGCAGGGCATTACATGTGTGCACAGAGAGATTCGCAGAAGCGAAAGGTAACACAAGAGAGAGTGCGCAACGGTGCGTGCGCTATGGTGTGCAATGTGTGCATGTGGGCGGGGATGGCAACGAGGAAATGTGAAGGGGGGGAAGAGCGCTCCATGTGTTGCAAATATTATTTATCTTCGAGCGCGCACCTGACTTCACATACAACTTGGGGGCATGTTTCTGCAGGTGGTCAGCGGCGGCGTGGGCCATTCGGTCAACAACGACTCGTTCATCAGCAACGGCAGCCGCGGCAGCATCGTTGGCGGTGGTGGCAGTAAAGGTGGCAGCGGTGGTGGTGCTTTTGCTGGCGGCGGCGGTGGCGCTTCCGACGAGATGGTGCAAGCAGTGAGTGACAAAGTGGGAATTCTGCAACGGCTCGTCGAGCGCCGCTTCGACCATTTGAACGACCAATCACAGGCCGCCCTGGCCGAACAGCGCCACGTCACCAAGGTTCACTGACGTGTGGATGGACTTTTGGTCTCATATTCGAAGGCGAAGAAGTTTACTAACCGCACGCGCCAATGCTGAATTGCACTTATGTGATTTATTTACAAATGCTGTGTTATTCTAGGCCCTGTAAAGTTTCCCGAAAAAATAGTCGCTCGGTCCCATCAATTTCGTTGTTTTTTCCCCACCTTCCACCCGCTCTCCAGGTGTTCCACGAAATTTTGCTCACGCAGCACGGCCTGATGACTGCTTTTCGCGAACAAGTGGGCACGGCGCTGGCTCAAACGGCGAGTCGCAGCGGCGGCATTGGCACCACCTTCGCTCCTGCGGGCTTTCAAGCCGCCAACCAACCTTCTCCTGCAGCCACCACCGCATCGGTCGACGTGAACGCCAGTGCTGGCGCTTCTCCTGCTAGTACGGGTGCGATGGGGGCCAGCGGCAGTGGGCAGTTTTGGCCCGGCGGTGTTCCCGGAGGAGTGGCACCCCATCCTCACGGTGGCGGTGGTGTTGGCGGTGGGTTTGGCGACAACAGCGGTGGAGCTACTGGTTTTGCTCATCCTCACGGAGCGCCTGCCCACGGTTGGCATGCTCTGCAAGGCGCTGTAATAGGGCCGCATGGCGTGCCCATGCCGCCACCGGGATCCATGTACATGATGCCAGGCATGAACCCGTGGGGCTTGACCGGTGCGATGTCCGGCCCCGAAGAAATGCTGGCGGCTGTGGCGAAAGAAGCTGAGAACGAGATCCCGCCCGATACCATGGCACCCCCGCCACCGCCTCCACCACCGCCTCGGAACCACCACCAGCAACCGCAGCAGCAGCGATCACCGCGAGCGCAGCAGCAAGCGCAGTACGAAGACAATGGCCAAGCTTTCAACGAGTTGAGGCAGGATGGCCAGGGCTACACCGACCAAGACTACATCGATCAAGGCTTCGACAGCCAAGGCCATAACAATGACCAAGGCCAATACGAGAACGAGCAGGAACACAATGACAACTCCGGCGGCGGCGCTGGTTATGTAGATGCCATGACCGGTGAAGATCAGCAGCAGGATAACGGGCACCGCCGCATGTCCTTGATGCAGCAATCGATGCAACAAAGCAGCGAGCCGCCTTCCGGTTTCGACGTACTGCAACAGCAAACCAACTACACTCCAGTGCGTGTCAACAGCAACAACAACACCAACCAACGCGGCAGTACGGTAACAGGGGCAAACATGCGCGGAGCGTCCGAGCCGAGAGGCCCCTCCAGCCACATGTCGAACCGGCTCAGCGCAGCTACCATCCCCAAGCGCCCGAGCATTTTGGACAAGCGAGTGAGCTTGGCGACCCTGGGGGTAGGCAACGCCGCAGCCAGTGACGCTGCGGCTGCGGCTGCTGAAAGCTTTGAACAGGGCTACGGGCAAGAAGACACCAAGGAAGAGGCTAGCAGCAGCAGCCGGCCCGTGCACACCCGCAAGTCAGCGGCCGAAATGGCAGCGCGCGCTGTGAGCAAAACAGCCGGCGGTGGCGGCAGTGGGATTGGTGGCACGTCGGGCGGCACCCGAGCTTCGGTGGGTGGGGGCATTGGAGTGCAAGCAGGCGGTGGTGGGAAGCGCTTTTCCAGCATGTTGCTGCCGCTCCCACGCCACGAAATGGCCCTCGCGGCACAGGACGGCAACGGCAGCAATGGACGAGGAGGAGGAGGAGGCCCTGCGGTGCGCCCCCAGGTGAACCGGGCTTCCACCAACGCGCGCCTGCCGTCAGGCCGAGCGCCGCGGCCCAGCAGCGCGGTGGCCTATGAGAGTAACACGGGAGACCACCAGGGTAACCTGATTTGAGTATAATTAGAGATAGAGATACATCTAAAGAATTATTCGATATGCGGGTGCTCAGTAATTGAAATATTTTTACCTCGGCCTCTTTGCCCTATGAGTTAGCTATAAAAATAACAACAAAAAGCCAAAGTAGACACCAGGTCCCGAGCAGATACGAAGCAGAAGCAGAAGGCCTCTGTTTGGCGAATGGTTTCGTAATCTAGATTGTTCTAGCTTCTAGGTTCTAGAAGGATATGGCTGGGTTGCTGCCTCCAGCCTTAAGCGGGCGTGGTTTGCATGTAGATCTCTTCTCTTATCTTCGCTGGCGGATTTCGCCAAGGCACAGGGTAGAGGGTAGTGGTATCCTAATTCGAATTCAGAACTAAATCCTTTATGTGCCTCAGTGACTGACGTGTTTTTCCCTTCCTTTGCTTCTAGAAGAGTATCCGCCATATACTAGACTAGACTATTTCACCTATCGAATTTCCTTTCGCGGATTTTGCTTGCGACATAACGCAAGAGAAAAGAAAATACTTCAAATGCACGTCGGCTTTTTACATCTTCAATTTTGTGCCTCCCACGTCAGCACAGTGGACCGCATCTCGCCTGTGGCGAAAAACGTCTTGAGTTCTTCGTCCGTGCCGCAGTCCAGCACCACATTGTAGAGGCACATCAAAAACGCCGAGTGGGTGCCCACCACAATGTTCGTTTCGGGCCTCGCTCGAAGCCACTCCAAAAATGCATAGGCACGGTACGCCATTTCAGGGTAAGTTTCGCGTCGCGTTGCTTGCCAGAGCTCGTCTTCGTTTTGGTTCACCACTTGGCTGTAATCGACCATGGGGAACTCTGCTTGCAAGCCTTTGACAGGAAAGCGTTGGTCGCACACGTGCACGCCAATTTGTTCGCGGCACAGCTCCGTCGCTACGATGGGCAGTACCGTAGGAGTATGAACGATTGGAGAGTCGCCACTGCGGTGAATGCCGTGGGCTTCTTGGATTGCTGCATCAAAGCCCACGAGAATGGTTTCTGTGGCGCGCCGTAACGGGGACACCACAAGGAGCTGGGGCGTAAGCTTCGCCGCCAGTGGCCGAAGGCGCTTCGCATCCTCGAGGCCGAGCGCCGTGAGCGGAGGATCGCGCAGCGCAGGCAGCAAGTAAGGCGAATGAGACGCCATCGCTGCATGGTATTCGCCAGTTTCGTCAAATTCTTGTCCTAGGCCGTGCGCGAGCTCACCCACCAAGTTGTGGAATCCTTATCGGCCATGATCAAGTTGAGCGCAGGATTAGAGTGAGCAGGATGAATGTTAAACAACGAACTTGAAAAGATGACTTCATTTTTAGTTTGATCAAACTAGAAAGGGAGTGCACATTGTGGATAGTAGCACCTTGGCCGTGGCGAACGAAATGAATCAACTTCTTCGATGACGACCATTTGTGTTCACCCGAAGAAGAATACCGTACCGCACGAACTTTAAAAGGCTTCGGACTAAACGACTTGCGCGCCTCTGCTGCAGCAGCTCCGTGTTGAGCTTGACCGAGGGTTTTCAATTGTTCTGCAGCGCTTGTTTTCTCGGAGCTGCCTTCATTTGAAAATGACTTCGAGGACTTAATGGTGAAAGCATGACCAACTACCAGTAGAACGCCCATGCATCCTACTGCAAAGGTTGCTGATGACCATGTGATCTTTGAGGGCATTGTCTCTGACACTGAGGAGTTACTAGCCGGCGGTAATCAAACAAGTGAACAAGTGAAGAAGAATAGAGAAGCATGGAAGCAAGTAATTCAGGTCGGTCACTTAGGAGGCAAGAATACATCAGTTAATCAACTACTAGAATAAAAGGCAATATAACGGCCGGGACAAATTAGCGGTCGGGTGGTATCCTCGACTACAGGGGGGGTATCCTAGTGAGATAGAGTGGTTGGAAGCAGGTAAATAAGCCGTTTCGAGCTCAGTTCAAGGCGGATTTCCACCGGAACGGGAGTTAAAAGCAGGGGAAGTTCCCTTGGGGCTTTGCAAGCAAGCCATTCTAACATCCGGGCGACAAAAAGCTTAATGAAAGCACCTTCGAATAAGCAGCAAGATGCCCAGCTAGTGTATCAGAGATATGCTTATGATATTCCTCACCCATAACTACAAGTCAGCGCTCCCGCCCTGTTCCTTGCGGCTACTGCACCTCAGGGATCCTCGAAGGAGACTGAATGGTATGAAAGTTTAATCGGGATCGGAAGTCGCCTGCCGCATGAGGGGTATCTTACTCAGCAGAACATGCAGTACAGAAACAGAAGAAGTCAACATGCGCAAGCCTTGTACCGCTGCTACGCAACCAAGGCAGCTTATAACGGCAGTGCTTTCTGCGCTAAAAGGAAGGGAGGTATAGTACAACAAGAAGTGGCGAATCCCCTGTAAAAGAGCCCTCAAATTGGCGCATATGGTGCGTCTTTACATGCCATTTGGTGCACCGACCGGTATTTTACCGACTGTATCATTTGCTCCAGATTTCTATTTCTTCAAAAGGCATCTGAAAAGTGGCTTCATGAAGGAATTCAGCGCCCGCGTAAGTTTTTATGGCAAGGCAATTCCGTGTTCTCTTCATATAAGGCGAGAAAACAAAGAAATCCGATAACCATGGTCCTGAGGAATTTCTTTTTTCTTAGAATAGAAGTCGATTTTACGGTCGGCTAAGAGCGCCTTCTTAAGCAGTATAAACTCGAATGCTCTCGAAGTATCTTTAACTATGATTTCGAGGCATCGACAATGTGCATAGGAGCGTAGCTGCCGCTGAGAAATGATAGAAGTGGTTGTTCCGAAGACGGCATGGCTGCATATTTTCGAGACACACAGGACACTCAAAACGGGCGTGCTATTGCGTTTTCGACTCAACCCCCTGCGGGGGTCAAAGAAAGGTGGGGTAAAATTCAGCCGTGGGAAGCGGCAAGGTATTTTGAGACAGGCCCCGAAGGGCCGGAATTAGAAGACTAACAGGTAGAGAAAAAAAGCAAAGCAGCGCAAATTAGACCTAAGAAGCTAATCAGGCGCACATGCC
>Ga0307930_1003908_pt1 | contig 10643 bp, 13 predicted proteins | sample OrgLakmetageno46_FD_203161 | JGI IMG/M metagenome (GOLD analysis project Ga0307930, IMG submission 203161) | Saline water microbial communities from Organic Lake, Antarctica - #46 | ecosystem: Environmental > Aquatic > Non-marine Saline and Alkaline > Saline | place: Antarctica: Organic Lake... | reverse complement strand
TGAGCCGGAACTCCCATCTTGGCTAGCACTGCCCAAAGCACATCCCTCGGCACTGAGTCAAACGCCTTGACCAGATCAACGAACAAAACCCACGACTCTTGGCCATGCTCCCGCCGTTTCTGCAGCGCTTGTCGAATGCAGAAGCTCCCATCCGCACAACCCCGCCCGCTTGAAAAGCCGTTCTGTTCCTCAATTCCAATCTTATTTCCGCGTTCACTTGACAGAGATATGAATCAAGGGACTTCCTGGCACTTGGAAAAACGGAAACTTTTTACTCCTCTGTCGCCTTCTCATAAGACATAAGACACCAACACCAAGGCAAAAAGGCGCACGAATTAGTGAATTGACCCACGATTCTCGATACTCCGGGATTTTAGTTTAAGGAAAATAGTTAAACAAGGCCTCAATTGTGCAGTATATCGACCCTGCATTCCTAACTTCTCTCACTTTTTTGTGGGAGGAGCCTTTGTTGCTCTTCGTTTGGTCGCACGCTTGACCGGTAAGTCAGTATCCAGGACAGTATCCGTGCTAGTGGTTGGGCCCTTGCGTTTCGAAGATCGCGTTGGTGGCGCTGCTGCTTGCTTCTCCTTCTTGGCTGATATTACTGGTGCCTCTACTGCAGTTACTGCTGTTTCATTCACTACTGAAGCAGCATTTGTGTTGGGCTTCCTGCCACGAGTTTTTACTTCTGAGGTCGTCTCAGGTGGCGCTGCTGCTGCTGCTGCTCCTGCTGCTCCTGCTTTCTTCGACGCCCTTTTTCCATTCGCTGCTGGTTCGTTAGGAATAGCAAGTTTGCAGCGGGTGCTCTTTACGTTACCTTTCGCCGCTTTTACTCCCTTCCTGGGGGCTTTTTCGGCTTTAGCCTCCTCGACTACGGTTGTGGCCTCACCAACCGTATCCGCCAACGCTGCCACCTCGGGCCGTGTCCATTTCAGCATGGTTCTCACAGGGTTGAAGGACTTGCGGTGAATGGGGCAAGGGCCGTGCGCATGGATGGCAGCGACATGAGCTGCCACACCGTAGCCCTTATAGCACATGTATTATGGTCGTTTGTCGCAAGGACAAAGAGTAGACGAATAACGAAGATAAGCAGAGAGTGAATATGGAGAATACAAGCAAAGCGGAATGGACAAAAACAAAGACAAAGGGGTCATTTCGATAGTCGCAGAATGCATTCAAAGGCACGCACTTCATATGGCCATATTTCGGCCGAAGAGGAGAGACGACCGATAAAAATACTCATACGAACCTTGTGCTGGTCGAACCCGTATTTGGGATACGTCTCCGCGTGTTGGTTCATGAGGCGGTCACGTGTCACTTTGGCCAAGATTGAAGCTGCCGCAATGGAAAACACTTTGCTGTCGCCCTTCACAATCTGTGCGCGCGCGTGAATGGGTGATAGATAAGGAGAAAAAATATGAATGCCTTTGCATTAAGGCCCTGAAAATGCTGTATTACATACTCCTGCCACAGCTACTGCAACTTCTGGAGCAGCTAGGAGCACAGAATGATCACAGTGGTCTTGTGGATTACACCTGGGCTGAACTTACTGCTTCTGCATTGACATTCGAGTCTGCGTCGATGTCCTTCGGAAGGCGATTCCCGTCGATTGCTACGAACACCTGAAAATTTACAGTAGCAAAACTTCAGATACGAGAAAGTATTTGGAGCGTCACTGTGCGTCCAAAGAAAAAAAAATCCTGTAAATCTTCTTGTCCCAGCTTTTCTCTCACCATGTCTTCTCCTGATTTCTTTGGCTTCTTGAGCTGCTTCTCTTGTTGATGACGCACGTCTTTCGTGCATCGGCGCATTGCTTCCATGGTCGCTTCCAAAATGTTCAAATCGTCAATCACCTGCGCATAAGTCGTTCGAAATCAATAAACATGGAGCGATTTTTTCCTTAAATTAAAAGCAATGATAAAAAAAAATCCATAACAACATTTTGTGATAAGCTAATTTGCACTGTCTACATCCCATAAGTGCTACATGTTTTTTTTCCTTTGTTTTGGCTGCTTTGTTTTGACTACATTTGTTGAGGCCAAGATACCTCGTGGTCAAGCACGCAAACCGACCAGAGCACGCCTGGAGCTGTCGTGATTCTTTCGTACAGCTTTTCGCGCTCTTCTTCCTAACCACAGTTTGCATGCGAGCAGGCATGTACAAGCACATTTGTGATCGTACCTAGGTACGTTGGTAAAACACGGCAACACAGCATACGTTGCCCTGGAATGTCTACAACAGACTCAAACACTGAACTTCCTAGCTTTGAAACTTTCAATTGATTTAAAAAAAAACAAGTCATTCAAGTCGCTTATTTCCGCAACCAACCTTCGCAATGAGCTTCGAGTCGGTGATGCCATCAATAGCGGGGCAACTGGTCGGCCAAGAGCAGGCGCCTGCCACCACCGGTCCAGCTAGAGGGCCCCGTCCTGCCTCGTCCACGCCAATCAACGCACTACAACTTTCCTTGTACTTGCGCTCCTCGAAGGCCAAGGTCAAGCCTACTCGGTCCGATGTTGATGATTGGACAGAGCAGTCTGGGTTGGCAGGCAGTGCTGTTTTCGTGGTGTCTCTTTTACTTCTCTTCACAGCCGATGTTGACACCGAAATGTCGGCTTTCGACTTGACTACGGCGGTTGCGATAGTCTTCCTGCGAGGCTGTGAAAAATCAAGTTGGTTGTTAGTAGTAGCATTAGAAATGCGCTTGCCCTTTTAGCTATCTATTTTATGTGGTCTCAATAGCATATTCAAACCTCAATATAATGACACGAAGACCCCAAGCAAGTGTTGGGATTCCTAGACAAGGACTGCATAAAATTACCATGATGAATGACGATGTATTAGGAATACGGAATAAAATGGCTAGTGTAACGCAGTTGTGAAGAGAGCGAGCCCACATGCGCCAAGCAAATTTGCACTGGCAGAGAAAATCGGAGCATGAAGCGCGTGAAGCTCTCGTTTTGAAAAATGCAGCATATATGCACCAATCAACGATCACGCAAAGCTCGACTCCATGCCAGTGATGAGTGATGAGTGGAGAAGTATAGCTTGTATAGCTGGAAGCTGGAAAGCTGTGAGTGAAGCTGTCAAGCTACAACAGTTCTGCAGGAACAACTTACGAAGCAAGACAAACCTAGACGGCATTCTAGAAACGTTTATTTTTTTGTCGGCATAACATTTTCTAATTTAGCTAAACATACATCTGCAGTTAGTTCACTTGAAAAGTAAAGCTCAGGTAGCTATCGGTGCACTCAACTTGTTCACGCTAGACTGGCAAGTCACACTATTGAGAAGTTGCACGACTTGCGAGTCGCGTGAGCTCATTCAGTCGTATTCTGTACAATCTTAAAATGGCAGACGACCAAGCACAAATACCGATGAGCAGCTTTGCAGACTTGGATGATTTGGGTTTATTTCATATCTTGAATTTTGTGGCCACCAAGGACCTCCTAGGATGTGCACTCCTTTCCTCTGTGGTGCGGGATGTAGCACGCAGCGGCAACTTATGGGTATCTCGCCTGGAATCACTTCGCATCCGGTACCCGTTGGGGTTTCCTGCCTCTTTGGACGGAGCAAACGGCGGTGATCACCGAAGAAGTAGCAGCAGAACACTGCAATTGCCATTCTTACACCCAATGGCGCGTCTCAGCGAGAAAGCACTTCAAAAGTTGCCAGTGAAACAACTCAAAGCGCTAGCATCGTCGCTTGATGTAAGTGCGCATGGTTGGACGGATAGGAGGTTGGACGAATTGATTCATGTATACAGACATAGCCCTTGCGGAAAACTCTAAAATAAGTACCAAAAGCTAAGCTGAAAGCGAATTTGTCTGAAAGAAGCATCCAAGATGTTTGTCTGATTAAATGCTTTTTCTTTTTGTCTTCTTGGGAGGAGGTAGGTTGATTCCCGAGCTCTCGTCTCTTGTTCCGAAAAGAGTGAAATTTGCAAGCTGATTGAACAGAAGCAGTTGGCATTGTTACATGTGCTGCAAGGCTGCTGCAACAACGGTAGCGACTAATGACTGACTGCGATTTGTTATATTCTAATGAGATGAATAATCTCATTGCACTGTGCTTGAATTTTCCTGCACATGCGCTCCCCTCATTCGCTAATTTCGCAGTTCTGGATGATGCAACAGTGATCGAATTCATAGATTGTGTGTTTTCTTTCGCTCCTTCCTTTCTCACTGTGTTTCCTTCTCATTAGATTTGTGTAATCTTCTTTTTTTTATGATCTTTTAATCACATGCGTGTGTATAAATGCAGACGGAACTCGAGGCAAATTAGCGCTGGCGCGAGAGTGGCACCATGCTGGATTCGCTGCCTATTGGTGTGGAAGAGCAGATTTGAAACGCAATTTGCTGTTGCGACATGAGCTCGTGGCGCCTCGCGCAAGGTTCGTTGATTTCTGCTTAATCATCTGTTGGGAGGTGTCACTTTTCTTCTTAGACAATATTATTTGTGAGCTCGCATTCTTGTTTCGTCTATCGGTCAAACTTGTTTTTCCGATTTGTTATCATAAGCTTGTGTTCTCAATATATCATCATGACTCTTTTCTTGTCCTCACATGCATTCCATGATGCATGCTCGGGGTGGGATATCTCCTTAAATGAATGTACCTTTTCAACGCGCCTGAAGTTGGGCTTTGCATTGGCGGCCGGAAGCCGTTGGCCACCCAGGCGAAGCTCGGTTTGGGTTCTGGCACACCACGATGCGGTTTCAACCCTCGGGGGAGTACGATTCTGACGCGGCGGACTTGAACAACATGAACGCCAATCAAGTGAGGATATATACATATTTGCATACAAGTATAGTGTTGAGGTCGAGCCGAGCAATCGATTTAAGTGGGCGCTAAATTTCATGATTCGGCATAGCTGTGCGTGCCATTGCCTTGGTGCCCTAATCTTCACGCTTCTGCTGCTCCCGAACCATAATGACCTCTGCTCTGCTCATCTTTCGCATTCTGTGTTCTTTGTTTGTGGGCTGGTTAACTTTACGTGGAAAAATGGAAATACGGGCTATTGCTAGCGCTGGGAGTTAGCGTATTTGACCGGTGCTCATGCTACTGCTAACGATGCTGCTGGCTGCTTGGTAAGAATTGTCCGCAGTTATCTTATGTGCACTTCGTATTCATCGTCGCCACCCCCTTATTCTTGGGCCGCCTCAATTTTCAACCTGTGGGTTGTTGATTTGCAGGTGCAATCGCCGCATGAAACGTATCCACCCATGACTGTCAGTCGCACGCCACTTGGAGGTTGGCAGCTTTGCAACATCCATGTCATCATGCTCTCCCACGCTGCGACGTCGTCGTCAGCGAAAGCAGATTCTTCCATTTCTGAACAGCCTGATACAGATTCGAAAGTGCCAATACCAGTGTGCGAGCAACATTTTGGAAAGGGCGCAATGAAGCTGCTTTAAGGCTCCGCGTCCCTTTTGATGATCCTTATTAGTCTTGATGGCGAAGGGATTGGCTACTTCTGAAATGATCCGGATCAACATACATCTCTTAAAAATTCCTCTATATTTGCTATGCAAATAGCCAAAAAACGAATTCGAGCGAATTAGCCTAGTCCAATTAATGCCCCCCCAAAAACAAAGCAATGCAAGTACACAGCAGTCACAGAGGCACACATAAGGAATACACTTGAGCTGCATATGCGCTAGTAAATTCGACTAGAAGGAGAAGGCCGAGTAAGGCTAAGGCTCCAACTGGCTGCGAATTATATTTGTGAATATATGGATATAGCTGTAGGATTTTAAACATGAAAGCAAATAACTCAGATGACATAACTGGCAAGTGCATACACAAACAAAACGCACACTTCGATATCGCCGAGTCAACTACAACGACTCACGACTCAGTCCGGCTCACTTCGCCTTGATTACGGCGAATAAATCGCTAGGCATCTAAAATGCAGGCGCCAGTGCCCTTCCTGGAGCTTCTCGGCCAATTGATTTAATCCGCTGTTGTTTTCTGCTCTTGGCTATTTTACGGATTCGTATTGCTCGCGTTCCTGACTTCGAGGGGATTTCTATTTGATTCTGTTGACTGTTGACTAGTTGTGTACTTGTGACATCAATGAATAAAACTTTCATCTGTTGGGTCAAAAATCATCATTCATTAGAATACCCTATCAAACGAGAAATCGTGCCCTCGAAACAATATGAAGCTCAAGGCCATCTTTGAATCCGGCATCCTGGCAATGCTCTTCATGTCATCTTTAGCCGCGCCACCACCTTCTCAACAAGTACCATCCACAATTCGCCAATTAGTTGGCGAAGAAAATGTAAACCAAGCCCTGTCAAAAGAAGATGAGAATCAACTATCGAAGGCTGTCAAGATGAACGCAGCATCTTTTGTATTTCAGACGGCAATTGTGTTTGCATCGAATGCGAAATTATTGGGCGGGAAAACGAATCCAGAGGTAAACGAGGATTATCCTTCACTCATGACTCCAGCTGGGTATGCTTTCAGTATTTGGGGGGCAATTTACGCCTGGGAGTTCCTTATGGTTGCACAGCCTTTCTTTCAAACGCCCACTGGAAATCATCGAAGTGCAATTGTTTCAAGTTCTCCTTACTTTGTTTCAGCAAATGTTCTGCAAGCGTTTTGGGCTTTGACGTTTGCACATGAGAAAATTGCACTATCTACTGTATTTCTCACCGCGATTGCGGTTAATATGGCACGTGCCGTGACAGTAATGGGAGTGTCAACACCGCGTGAGAAAAGATTCTGGTTTCTCGCAGCGCCTTCTTCGTTGCATGCGGGATGGGTTGCTGCTGCTTCAATCGTCTCCTTCAATCTTGCTCTTGTGGCGGAAAAAGGCTCCTCGGCATCCCAAATCAGCCTTGCTTTTAACTCGCTGGCCTTGGCTCTGGTGGCTGGTTTTACTGCGTTCAAGCAACTTCCGCCTGGCTCTGACGCCCTGTATTCTGGTGCCATTTCATGGGGCCTCGTTGCAATCGCAGAAGAACTCCACAAGAAAGTCCTTCCGCGGATTGACCCCGCTTGTAGGGAGGGGCTGCAAGGCACTGCGCTCTTGTACGGAGGCTTTTTGGCAGCAGCCTCGTTTGCTGCTGCAGTGCTTTCTGGAACTAAGTGGAAATTCTGAAATAATTCAGGGCATTTGCATTTGCATAAATAGACATTTAGACGCGCACTACCTCGTGCGATATGAGGATTAGCTTTCTAGTGGCTCTGTGTTGATGTCGATATTGGCCTCTTTCTTCGGAAGTAGCCACGCACTGTAACCCCCAGTTCACGCATAGTAGTGCATTGCCCGTAGGTACTTCTATCTCTAATATTTTATGGTCCCCTGTAGTCCTATCGGCAGTCGCTTTGTAAGTTACGAAGGCGTAAGGCCCAAATACACTTGGCAATTCGCACTCCACCCGGGCACCCAGGAGCGTAAATTTTGTAGCCAACTCCAGAGTAATAACGCTTCTTGATTCCTTAGAGAGCTATCTTCGTGTGCCTCCTTGTATTTATACATCGAGAAAGAAGTATTGCGAAAAAGGACTATGATGTTCATGCGCTGGAAAGTGCGAATCTACTTGAGGGCTTTTGCCATAGCGCACTCAGTGGTTTGGATGTAAGGATATAGCCTTCCGTCGTCACGAATTACAGCTTTGGTTGTTGGAATGCTTTCATCTATAATGACCTTTGAGATAAATTATACACATCCGTATGGAATGAGAATGAGGTAAATAAAAGAAAAAAATACTTCAAGTATGTATATGCGTAGTAAATATATCAATGCAACGCGAATGAAAACAAATATCCATACCTCAAAGCCCATTTTCGTATACAGCTTTTGCGCACTAATATTGTCATTGTCGACTATAAGCGCAAGCTCTAAATAGCCCCAACTGCTTGTAGAGGGAGTTCGAAGAAGAAATGAATGACAAAGTGGAGAAATAAGGAGTAGGGGTACTATATACCTCAGAAACTTTCGTGAACATGTGTTGTTCTTCATTGCATTCAAGGATTGCGCCTCTTTCCCTGGGTTTACCAGTATTTAGTTGAGGTAAACAATCATAATTGAGTATCTCTCAATATTTATCCCAAAGTCTACTCAAACCCTAATCTTCTTAATCAACCCTTTCACCTGGATGCGATTTCTTCGCAAGCGCAAGCGAGCCGCTGCCCGAGCCCTCGCCGCCGCACTGATGGAGACACCTGTTTGATTTCAGCCATGTGTCAAAGAGGAAAACAAAGAAGGAGCTCATTCGTCCATCTCGCTGCGCTTTTCTAATGTTGCATACTTAAAAGTATATGTGAGTGCGTATCATTTTTGCACGCAATGCAGAGTACCCCTGCTTCCAATAGCACCTCCTCATCTTACCGCCAAATTCGCTAGTACAGGCACTAAATCGCTGCCAGAGCGCGCGCGACTCTTAGGGTCTCTTGATGCTTGAAGCACGGAATTTGGCTGGCCACTCACTTCCGTGTCGATAGGGGCACTAGAACTGCCAAGAGCGTCTTTCAAGGAGTTCCCCAGTAAAACGAGAGCTTGTCCCAAAAATGATTTGCCGAAAAACTCGGGCGGTTTCAAAAGTCCAGATTGGTCTAAGTCGCTGTAAGTTTGCACGGACAAACTCACCATTCCTACCACTTCACCGATTTGCTCGTCGTTATCGACTATTGTGCTGGTGTCAGGGATGAATTGTTCATCAACGCGTCGTCTAGCTATGAGAATAGCAGCTGGTTTGGTGGCGTCTTTGCTACAAGCACAGAAGAATAGATCAAATATTAGTAATGAGAGAAAGAGGAATTGAAAGCAGCAATTTCACATTTTGGAAGTATAAATTGATAGATTGGCTTCAGTTTTGTATAACTACCGCCGTGACATTCAATATGAGAAGTCCGTGTAATTTCTGTCCTTCGTCAAATCATATACCCGTAGCGACTTAACCACAGCCGCAGCTGTTGACGGCGCATGTCCTCTAGACCACGACGCAGGGCTAGAGAAGGTCCTGGCGGCGGTAAATTATCGATCGGAAAGAACGTGTCGATTGAAAAGTAGCTCAACTGCCTCAAGCAAGAGGTGTTACAATTAGCCAGCGCGATAAATCAAATGATAGTCGTCTCTGTAGCTCACTGAAAAGTAGGATTGATAGTGGCTCCTAGAATCCTTAAGTTGGCAGAATGCTCTGCCGAATCGTACCATATCGAAAGATTTTGATGTGACTTCATAAATATCAATCGAATTATCGGCCGCTGCGCTATCTAGCCAAACTCTTTGCTCCGAAGCAGTGTTCTCGGTGACATCTGATGCAACAGATACCGCTCTTGTCGTCGAGCCAATTCCCGCCCTGAATGTCCTATGAACAATCCACGGGCTCTGAAAAGCAGTTGTTGAGCGAAATGAAAGAGCAGCGAAAGCGGCTAGGCGCCTCGGTGCTCTCATCTAGACCACTTTCTTCACGCGGCGGCCAGCATCTTCAAAGTATCCTCATCGATTTCGTGACTTCAAGAGAAGACGACGACTAAAGTACTGTACTACAGGGCGGATCACTTTCTGTATTAGTAGTCTGTATTTTGAACGTTACTTTACAGGGCGGATTTGTCGAATAAATGCACCTTTTTTTCTCAATCAACAATTTAAACCAAATTATGAAATCAAAATCGGTTTTAGATTTAGATTACTCGCTTTTATATATCTACGTTATGAGCACGAAGTAAACCTTGAAAGCAAAACACAAATTTCCGTTGTCAAGCGAGATGCGCCTGAATGCAACCATTATGCTGCCTCAGCTCTTCGCCTCCTCCGTAAGCTCTAAAATTGCATCAGAAAGATGCTGAAATTCTTCTGGTTGGGTGTAGACCTAATCGAAATCGGAAAAACGAATGGGAAGCCAACGAGAGTTCGAGATGAGAGGAAGCATAGATTAGTTGTATCTTGCCAACTGCAGAGAGATCTCACCAATGACTACCAACAACAGGGCGGGTAGAACGCAACAGAGCTGGAAGGAACTTTCATTTGGTATATACGACTGTAGGACAGGACCGAATCGAATCTATAGGGCAGTTCAATGGATATAACATGCGCCAGACATTGCAACAATCAATCTACTGGCAGGTTGAACTCACCGCATGACTGAGCCGAACACAGCCAATCGACTGACTGCTCCCTTCGCCTTGTTGTTGTCTTGTTCCGGAGTATGCCTCATTCAACGCGACCTCACGACTTTTCATCGGGAAATTGCCAACGGCAGCTTCTACTCCAAACCTTACACAAGTAGTTCACAAACACAGCAACGTACGGAGAAAGTTTGTAACAGCCAGAAAGCGAGAAACTTAATGGGTTAGAATTGAAGAAGGAGCTTTTGACGTCAATGATCTCTTCACGAGTGTTCCGATGGCAAGAAAAACAATTCAAATGACAGATAGTGTAAATGAAAGCACTGATAGCAGCACCCTTCGCAGCCACACGCCACGAATATAATATACCTGGACCGAAGCAGCCCCCGAAGGCCCGCTCCTGGCATGCCAGGGACATCGGTGATTGGCAAAGTAGGCGGAAGGCCGACCATCGTCATGGAGGAGACCTGAGGGAGAGTGGAACATGTGCACACATTTGAAACACCGTATTCATGATCACAATCATAGACGTATGCAGATGCATCAATCCATGCGAAAAATT
>Ga0307930_1003903_pt1 | contig 10654 bp, 9 predicted proteins | sample OrgLakmetageno46_FD_203161 | JGI IMG/M metagenome (GOLD analysis project Ga0307930, IMG submission 203161) | Saline water microbial communities from Organic Lake, Antarctica - #46 | ecosystem: Environmental > Aquatic > Non-marine Saline and Alkaline > Saline | place: Antarctica: Organic Lake... | reverse complement strand
TTCCGCCCGCAGAGGAGGGGACTCGGGACTACAATGTAGTCCCTCAGGCGATCCGGAAGAAGAGTCGCCCATCCCCGAGCAATTGCGTGACCCCATTTGCTTGCAAGCTTCTGTCTGAACAAGTCTTTGGCTTCCGAAAAGCCAATGTTGTAGAATGCCGTGTGTTTGCGAGCCATTTCCCGAGCGACGAGGTCCAAAATGAGACTGGGGTCAGAGGAAGCACCCCCGTATCGGCCAATGACTGGGGTAAGAACATGGCCGCTTGGCCGTACTCATTAAGCATTTCCATTTTATGTAAGAAATGGAGTTGGGAGTATAGTTCCAGTCGGATCTCTCGAAAAAGATGTCAATGGCCGAATGTGAGCAAATATTGCTTCCCTGCTCTTTAACTGTAACTCTTTAGCTTACAGGTTACAACTTACAGTTACAACAGTAACTTCTGTAACTGTAACTCCTCTTATCAGCTTGTTGACTTGAATTATAAATTTAGTTTACTTCTAGAGTTAGGGAATAGCGCTATCATAAAATTGATGCTATATCATAATACGAGGGATACTGCAGAAGGAGCATTTGCGTTTGGGGTTTCGTGAGGATACCTAGAGTACCTGGGTATCTTGGTCTTGGTCTTGGAGAAATTCGAGTTACTTGAATTTGAGTCGTGGATCAGGATCGCAACATCTGGATCGCCATTGCGAAGGACTGTGAGCTCTCGCAACTCGCAAGGCAAAATTTGATTTGGTGGCTTGGTACTATATTTAGTAAGGCAGCGCGGGCCCTAGCGGCCCGTTTTGTGTAACGGTGTAATGTCAGCATATTTTTGAGACAGGCCCCGAGGGGCCGGAATGAGAAGACCAACAGGGAGAGAAAAAAGTAAAGCAGCTCAAACTAAACCCAATAAAGAGCTAACCAGGCGCACGTGCCCGAGCGGCCATGGAAGTGATGTTAGACGTCTAAATTTTTGGTGGCAGCCCGGTGGATGTCGGTTGGGGGGCGGTCTCTACGGGGATCGCCCACAGGAATTATCAATCTAAGGCGGGCTTGGTGCGCTCTTTATCATTCCTGTCGTTACGGATATACGGCCATTCATGTATATGTATATGCCCTTTTACATTTGGTTAAGAAGTCTGCTCGTTTCTGTGTTTGATCCGCTTCCTTGATGCGGATCCGCCTGCATTGTACACTTGGAGAACTACTAAGGCGCACCCACTACTAATTAATGCTCTCTCTGGCAGCACGCTTGTGCGTAGAGTAATTATACTCTTAAAACTTTCCAAAGTTTCTTTGTTTGAGCCCGTACCTCGATCTGTTCGCATCCAACTCGCCGTGCGAGCGTGCTGCTCAGTGGTTGGTTGGCGATGACGGCCGCAGTTAGGAATAGCATTCCGATATAGCTGAGAGAAGCGAACATTGCAGCAATGGGAGACGCACTTCATTCTGCTCATTAAAATCTGTAGGTTCTGCTGCTGTTTGCTCCTGGGGAGAATTAAAATTACTGGACTACACTTTTTTTAGGGCTCTCAACGCCAATAGGGGCATATTTGAAGCCATCGGAATACTATAGCCTCACTTTTGGTTAGTCACGCAAGGCTTGATATACGTGTATCTGACGTCCTGGCCCTGATATTGATATCCAGGTCTTAAACATGAGAAAATATTATACCTATAGCCTATCTACTGTAAGTATAGCTATCATCTAAGCTACAGTGTACTGTACAGCTGCACGATACTGTGTCGGAAGTCAGCTGTATATTATCATATTGAATCAAAGTAGAGCAGCGTTGCCGACGAAGAGATTCGAGTGGTTCTCTGACGATGGAATTTCGTGGTTCGTGGTTCGTGGTCGTCGTTCTTTCTGTACCTGCAGTACTGTACAGTAGTACAGATTTGTTGTGCACGTGCAGTAAAAAACAAAAACACAAGGTGGACCACGGGCACAAGAAAGGACACGCACCACGAGGACCAGAAGGGCACTCATCCACGGGCATCTCAAGGCCGCGCACCGAGGTGCTAAGAACACGCACCTACTTCTCCGCAGCAAACACATTGCTATGAAACCGTGCATCGCGCGGGCACCTGAACTTGTGTTTTGGCCTTCTGGCATGAGAAAGCAAAAAATGGAGGTCGACAAGTAGTAGTGACAATAATTGAAAAGCAAGACGCATTCGTCGGGGAGCAACCTTTTCAGCTTTGTCAAATTGATCTATTGTACACCATTCACTCTTCATGCTGGCTCCTTAGAACCGCGTTGCGATGTGACTAGGAACATGTCTTAGCAGCAAATCGGAGCTGCTTGAGAAGTCTAGCTAGGTAGTCAAATATGTATCTTTACTATTATGCTTTGAGCTTGCTGTGCCTAGGTATGAATTCAAGTCTTGGGCTATCTCTTCTATCAACTAAAATTACATTGAGGAAGCCGAGCCCATGTGGGACTATGTCTAGTGCGCAACCTGCATACTACAGATGTGCATCCACCCGTTGTATCTTTCAGGATCTACCGAAAGGTAGAAATGCTGCCAGACCTCGAAACGCTGCATCAAAGCGACGCATGAAACTAATTCAAAGACGGGCAATGGCGCTAATATTGGCGGTTTCACTGATAGTTTGGAGTGCGCCAGCAGTGGTAAGTGCAGCTCCAGTAGACTTCATTGGGGGCCTAGAAGTAATCGGAAGGAAAGTTGATCAAGAGCAAAGTAAAAATGAGCTCTCTCAAGTGGTTGCCGGCATGGATGCATCAGTGGAAGCCGAAGTTACTCCTCTAGTAGTAACTAAAGAACAGCGTGATATTCTAAAAGTTCTATATGCTTACATGGAAGAAATTGAAAGAAATATTTTCGCTCGGAAGTGGGAAACGGTCTATGAGTACACAAAAGTTTTCGCTCGTCAGGAAAGCGTCTTTTTGAGCTTAATAGATAATGCATTCCCTTCAGACGAAGATTTCGACCGCGAAGCAACCGCAGCTATTACTTACGAAGCACAGGCTATATTCTTAAGTTTGGATGAACTAGCAGAAGCAACAGCGTTTCGTGACGCGAAGAAAGCTGAGAAGGCGTACGTTGGCTTGGCGATTGCCTACGACAGGCTCTTAAAAGCTGGTGACTTATACGATGCTTATGACAATGTGAATAGCTTCAAGTTATACGAAAATATACCCGAGAACATGCTGGTGTTTGATCGCGAGGTCAAACCCAAGGTCCCTGATGAGGTGCTTGTGATTGCAGGCCCCGACAAAGGGCGCTTGGGCAGGCTTATTGGCATCAGCGATGTACCTGGCAAAGCTGTGGTTCGTATTATTTATGGTGTTCGCAGTTCTGCTGACCCTACTTACGAAGTGAAGGTTCTAGACTACGCAGCTATAGCAAAAAGAAATCCCGATGCTGTTGAGGATTCGCAAATGAAGGATCTCATGATGTGCCCAAGGGGGCTTTCTTTCGGTCTGAAAGGGATTGCATGTAAAGAATGATTCGCCCTCAAGTGCTTGATCAAAAGAATAGAGGACGTATTCGCACATGCATAAGACCGCGGTGATTTACTTCAGACAACCACGTTAGTATATAGTATCCAGATGGGGACATGTTTTATATCTGCTATCGGCACTACCAAGCACTTCAGAGCTATCAGCTAGCAGCTAGCAGTGTAAGAGCTCCAATTTCCCACCCCTCGTGACCTATGTCGAAAGCTGTACAGAAAGCAGATTATACTACTATAGTAAACTCCAGCACGTAGCGCACTACGCACCGGACATAAATTATCATATGCTATGGTTATTGACGCGGGCCCCGGAGAACCGGAATTAGAGAGATTACAAGCAGGAAAGGATTTCCATCCGATTCAAAGCAGAAGAGAGAGTAATCAAGTACATATTCCCGAGTTACCATGGAAGATTACTCATCAGAAATGGTTTCACCGGATGTTTCGTTTTCATCATCCGAAACTCCATACAGGCTTTGCCCACCATGAGGTTGTTCTCGAACTCTTTCCTCTGCTGAAAACATTTTCTTTGAGGTCCTTGGAGAACCAATATCATCAAATATCGCACGAAATTCACCAAAACCACCTTCCATCTGGTCTTGTATTTTACTAAGCCACTTGTGTGCTGCTTGAGCCGCTTTGAAGTGATCTGGGAGCTCAAGAATTACGGTCCGGGCGGAGACGCGAACTTTTCCATGAAGATCACGAACAATGGAGGGTGCATTGCGAGGCTGGATACCCTCAGGCCCACTTTGTTGGACCAAAAGCTTTTGAAGAATGCTGTCAAATTGTTCGAGCTCATTGTTTTCCAATGAGACTGAAGGCTCAGATGCACTTGTTTCTGCTAAGGAACGAACCCTCTGAATTGCATTGTAGGCCCTTTCCTTCTCCTCGATATCTGCGCTACGTCCTAAAATACTTCCTCGAAGTAGCATATACCAGCGAGTCTTGTCAAGGACACCAACGTACTGTCGAGTAGAAACTCTCTCTTTTGGACGCTTTGAAGCCATCAATCTGGCTGTAAGTGACCGCTCGGTAGGATGAAGCTCATAGCCTGGTTCTAGCTCCGACAACTCACAGAAACTTTTCGAACGAAGATTTGCTTGCTTTGAACCATTACCTGCCTCAGACGAACCGTCACCAATGGAATCATTATTCATAACGTCCACAGTTTCTTCTGTGATGGGAACACAGGAAGCCTGAGCGAACGAAGCATTGAAGAATGATACACCAAGTAACTTTGGTAACATATCTTTGCCCATGGCTCTGAAGAGAGCTTGGTATAGACGCATGTTCTTGTAAGGTGATGCTTCTTTTAGGTATTCAATAGTATCAACAAATATTAAGTGACAATAAGAGCTTGTCTGGTAGGTTAGTGTCATTGGAGTACCGAGTAATTGCTCGGTCATTCCAATCATTGCACCCGGCTCGAGAACTGACGGCTTGTTTTCTAATTCATCATCTGTACTCTCTCCTGTAGTCGAGGCTACACTGATATCATCACTACAGTAGCCAGACTTTACTCTCACCATGCCTCTAACCAAAATAAACCAACCATGTCGGCTGCGGCATGCACTGTGATCGTCTGATGAGCCAAAGACAGCAGTGTCCCCCTCTTGAAATAAAGTAACTGCAACAAGAAGAGAGCAGTGAGGCAAGATTTGAGTTATGAAAGGAATCTTACGTATGAGCAAAGCATAGCATAATCGCACCATGAGGGCGAACAAAATCTTCGCGGAAAATTGCGTCGGCTGCCAAAATTGACTTTATATCTTCATTGGTAACCCCTTCCATAATTGCAAGCTTTTTACCCATATTAGGGCCCGGAATACCATACTTCAGGACAGTTTTTATTGACCTAAGTTCAGTTGAGATAAATATTTGATAATGAGGAATATCAAGTCAGGTTCTCAAAAATAGAACGGAAGCGAACTTACCTCGTCTCTTCATAAACTGGGTGCCTGTAAACCTTACGCAGCATCGTGTCGGTCATGTTCTCAAAGATTTCAAATTCCCTCTCTAAGTGCAACAGAAGTTTAAATACGATTCATATGGGGTTTACTTTAATAAAGTTTTATATGTTTTGTTCACTTGTAAATCACCTGTCAGTGCACCATTTTCGAGGAGATCGTCCACAATGCGTTTATGGTGCATGAGAAGCTGCCGACTCGCAGTCCTTGTCTTCAGTGAATTCGATATATCAGGCCAGTCCATATTGCGATGCATAACGTGGAGAACCCTGCGCAACTGCACTTCGTTTTCTTTGCTTATTGCTTTGGCAGCTTCTTCACTTTCAAGAAGCTCAAAAACATCAACTTCCTCACGTGCGTAAACAAATTCAGAGGCAACCTCTTGAATAAGTGACATCTGAATGAAGACGCGATTACGAACAAAGTTGCGCAAAAATCCTCCCACGCATGGAAACGACCAAGAGCGTAGTCGTTGCAGTAGATTTAGGTAAAATTGCATACTTGAGCTATCAAGACGATGTTCTAAGTATTCCCAGTCATGTAGAGACTTCTCGGGGTAATCTAAAGCGACATCAGCACTCTCGCGTAGGTAACGGAGGGTTCGAGGAAGTAACCTCCCGATATGATGATTGGCCACATACCTGATGAAATGAGAATCGTAAAGAAGAGAAGGAAAAAAGGCAAATTAGCCGGCAGATGCAAAGCTTATGAAATTCTGACGTGTGAGGGCCTCACGCACTTGGCTCGAAGAGCTGACATGTATCGAGTTCGTCCCTGGATTAGATTATCTTCGTTTGAAACCGAATCTTCGTTGTTTTCAGGTTCTACATTTGAAATTTGTGAACGATAACCTTGAAGCTGCTTATGTACACCCGACAATTGCTTCTGCAGCTCAATGGCTCGATGTTCTAATGTTCGGCTACTTTCTGCTGTGGGAGTAGGCGCCGTAGGAGTCCTTCTGGAACGAAGTGTACCATCTCCTGGCTTCGGCATCTGTCCGAATTTTCTGTGATAGCGGTTCCAAGTTCCTTGAAGGGCAGGCGGGCAGCAGTGTCGTTGTTCTTGATAATTCCCACGACGACCAGTTCCTACAAGACCAGGGGATATTGCGTCTTGGAGCTCATAGGGGCCAAGATGCACCTTCCCTGATTCAATTCGGTGCCAATACTGAGCACAACTTAACACTGGAACATAGCGCCACACTTGCTGAAACGCGGCATCTCCAAGAAATAGATCTGTTTTCAATATGTTGTCGACATAGTTCTGCAAGAGAGCTTCAACTCGAGATACTGAGTGGAGAAATAGCTCTTCTTCAGCGTGTGTTACTCGATCGAGCCCAACCAGGTGGATAAGCGGATTCATTAGGCTTCCATTTAACACGAGCGATAAGAACACAATACCCGACATTGCAAAAACTATCAACCCAGCATTCTTTTCGTCGTCTTCACTGCCCCTAGCGCGAAGCAAGTCCTCTCCAATCAATGCCAGCGCTAGTCCAACAGTACCCCGGAGTCCAGAAAATGTGAGAACAGTCATTTCCCTATAATCCCAACTTTTGCCATACCCTCTTTTCGACTTGAGAACAGGCCAGGCTATAAGGAGCATGACAAAGCGAATAACCTGAAGAAAGATAAATAACATGCCCAGAAAAGCCCAATCCCATCCATCAATCTCTCCTTGCCAAACCACCGAGCTCACTATCAGCCCCGACACGACAAATATGACGGTATCTGCAATGTATTCCGATTCATTCCAAAATGTTTTGAGGCTCTGCTCTATTTTTTCTTCAAAAACAGCCCACTCGCTTAAGTAGAGCCCGCAAAACACGGTAGCAAGAACGCCTGAAACTTTAAGTTCTGTACCTTCCGCTGCCAAGAAGCAAGAAAAAGCAGCTACAAGAGTCAGTGTAATTTGAGCCGCAACGTCATTTTTCACGAACCAGTCGAGCATCCAGACTACTATGATTCCAACAAATACGCCAAGCAAAGGTCCACCGATTGCAAGTCGAGCTGCCCATGCAACAACTTGACCAACATCGCAGCAATATTCAACTGAAAAACACGTCAATGTATGAACAGTTTCAATACAATTTCACTATGTGAAGACGTGCAAAACAAGAAATGCATATAGAAAATCAAAACAAATGTATCGGCTTACACGTCAAGGCCCGCCCAAAAATGACGAACATGACGTATGCTGATCCATCGTTCATCAACGATTCACCTTCAATTAGGGTTCCAAGCCTTTCGTCAACACCCATGTCCTTCAGAAGGGCAACCACTGCAACTGGATCGGTTGCGCTCATCATGGATCCAAAAAAGAAAGCTACATTCCATGAGAAAGTTGGAATTATAACTTTTGAAAATATGCCAATTCCAAAGGCAGAAAATAGAACGCCTGGTCCAGCTAGACAAAAGATTTGAAGGGCTTCGTGGCGCATTATGTGAGGGTCCACAGTAAAAGCAGACTGAAAGAGCAGCACCGGCAAGAAGACGAACAACAGAACGTGTGCATCGACGTTGGTCCATGCTTCAATAGAGCTGCGCATCAAATTGTTTTCATATGCTAAATTTATGCACCCAAGCGAAACCCCAAATAGGAGAAGCCAGACCGTGTACGGAAGGAGACTGAACATATCGGCCACATTTTTGACAACCCCAACTTTAACACTTTTTCCACATACAGTCCGTGCCACAACGCCAAAGGCAAGGGCCACGACAACGACAGCAAGACCAAAGTCTTCGTAACTCCCTGAAGGGCCTTCATAATCGTCTTCTTCGCTCATCCCCACTTTAATGTGGCAAGATGTTCCCGCAGAATGAAATTGATATACTGGGACATTTTACCAGTATTACTCGAAGAATCCCGGACCGAATTCGTCTTTGACCTACTTGGCATACAGTATTGTGAACTTTCATTTTGGTGGTTTCCAAGGAGATGCCACACATTATCTATTATCCTCGTATCAATCGTGCGCAACTTCACGCATATGAAAGTTACACAAACCGTACTCACACCGAGTTTCTTGCGAATGATCACAATTCGCAGATTTTTATAATGATTACACATGTAATGATGCAGTAAGTAGAGCGTACTACTACTGCAGTATATGAATAAAAACTAGTGTATTGTCGAGAGTAGTATGCCGTTCAACGCGTTTCTAGCGCTTTCATGGGAGTTAATGAGCTCACCAGCTGTAGTTCCCCTAGGAATCCGCAACAATGAGTGAAAATGGAGAAATGGTTTTGCCAACAATTTCAGATACGATTGCCCTCAAGAAGGGAGCTGCGAGACGGAAGTCAATTATGCTTATTGAGTCTTTCCCTGTGTATAAGAAGAAACAGTCATTGCCCTCAACAACTCCTGAACCGGAAAGCATTCCTCTCTTCAATGAGAGACTCTTAGGTGAAGGTACTCCAAGTGATTCCAAACTCACCGACCAAGAGCAGCTTCTCAACTCAATACGAAGATTTGATCAATACTTGATGAGGCGGCAAAACACCTTAGAGACGACAACTGCTAACATTTTCGAAGCGTCAACGAAGAATTGTAGAAGCACAATATCTCATTGTGGGACTAATGGCGTGCTCTATGACTACTTAAATAGCACCAAACATGGTCAAGGTATCCGAATTGTTCGAGACAGTATGCAAAAGGCTCCTGAATCGATTGAATTATGCAGATTATCGGCATCCGTCATCCTGCACACCTTGATTTGCTTAGAGAAAGTGAGAATACTAGAGGAATCTTGCAGTAAATTAATCGGATGCGACGATAAACAAAACAGAAAGCCTGGGCAGGGCGGTGACGATGGGACCCAAGACGCACGTATCAGAAGGTTAACGATGCTTTCTTCGAGGCATAAATCTTCTTCGCTTTCACAAGAATATAAAACTCGATCAGTAACCAGACTTTCAGCTCTACAAACGGAAAGCTCGGCTACTTCATGCACTGGAGAAAAGCGCTCGAATCGATCATTCTGGTTACCTACTTTACCTGCTGCTTCAGATGTAGCGAGAGTCAAAGGAAATGAGACTGCTTTAGGTTGGACTGCGGAAATAATCAAAATGAATTTGTTGAAAGTTTGCTTGGTAGCACTAAATAACTCAACAGGAGAGCAATTCGCGCAGGCGCTACTTATTTCGGTTCTAAGGAAATTTTTGAAATTATGCCCTGAAGCTTCCATTCCACTTTTGATGAACCACCCGCTCACTTTTCAAAGAAGTTCATGGCATGCGCCTCTTTCATTTTGTTGTGGACTTGCGATTGTTTTGCGTTCCATGCAAATTCACGAAAATTCATTCGATATTCAAGCCGAAGGAGCAGCATTGATTTTAGAGCTATCAAGTACAGGTCAGCACGATGTTTCAGCAAAAATTTGCCAACTCGAGTGGCGAATACAATGTTATTCAAGACAAAGTTGTTCATCGAGTATGCGCAAGTGCCGTGGCTCAGCTTTCAATATAATGATTCGAATCATGCGAAGGTGGAAACAGATTACAGATAATGGGGTGCAGGCGCCTCATCGGTATTTGTCGACACTTGAGCAGCAGAAGTGCCTTCTGGCGCACAAAAAGGTAACTCAAGCACTTGCCAAACTAGTAACCGATAATCTGCTGGAGCTTCACCCCAAAGATCTTGCTTTCATCAAACGTATGACTTGGTTACACAATTTGAATCTCGGTCCTTGACTGTACATCATGTCTTAGAAGTAAGCGAACGCCCCACCGATGTTCATCCCATGTAAATGATTGCGCCACCAATATTCATTGCGCCATGTCGGCATTGGGCTTGTTAGCGCTTCTTCATGCCAATGATGTAAACTAATGTACCAAAAATAAACAGAATAACGCAAGATCACGAACACCGCAACCTCACAATAAGGGTTAAAGGAATGTGAGTTAACAAGCTTGCAAAACTAGCCATGTTACTAGATTTCGTCGAGTTTTCAACTACCTTCATCTCTTCTAAATTTTTATCTTGAGTTACCTTGTGGAGAGCACACCCCAGTGGAGCTTAAATCCGTTTAGTGCTCTAAATAGCCAGCACTAAATTCCACCGCCAAGACGCGGCCAACCTAGGAAGCCCCGGGGGCTTAAATTTAACGTTAAATTTAGCCAATTCAAGCCCACTGAATTGGCGCTAAATTCCACCGCCAAGACGCGGCCAACCCAGGAAGCCCCGGGGGCTTAAAATTAACTTTAGCCAATTCAAGC
>Ga0307930_1003901_pt1 | contig 10658 bp, 9 predicted proteins | sample OrgLakmetageno46_FD_203161 | JGI IMG/M metagenome (GOLD analysis project Ga0307930, IMG submission 203161) | Saline water microbial communities from Organic Lake, Antarctica - #46 | ecosystem: Environmental > Aquatic > Non-marine Saline and Alkaline > Saline | place: Antarctica: Organic Lake... | reverse complement strand
GAACCTGGGGCAGTCTGGCGGCCATTCCAATCTGGTATACATTTGCATGGGTACCCCAGCCAATATACTGGGCCATTGTGGCTTTGGCGTTTATTGTGGGTGTGTGGCTGTGCGGAAAAACCGCCCGCGATCTGAAAGTGCACGATCATGGCGGTATTGTCTGGGACGAGTTTGTAGGCATGTGGATTGCCTTGGGGTTGTTTCCAGACCACATCGTTGGCGTATTACTTGCGTTCGTCATGTTCCGTTTGTTTGACATTATAAAACCGTGGCCTATTAATTGGCTGGACGAGCGCCTGCCTGGGGGCTTCGGTATTATGGTGGACGACGTAGTGGCCGCCATAATGGCCTTGGTTTGCCTTTACTTGATCGATTTATGGATTATGCCGCAGGTTTTTTCCTGACAACGGCATGGTTTTTGTAAAACTGGCCCTGCGGCGCTTGCCCTGTTCATAGCCGCTGGTCAGAATGCGTAGAACAAAAGTTGGCTGTAGCCGATACAGTTGATTTTGCACCTTTTCTTTATTGTTGCATCAAGGAAATCCAATGAATCATTGCCGTCTGTCTGGCTCGTTTTCTGTTTTCAAGTTGCTGCTTCCTGCCGTTATACTGGTATTTCTTGCTGGCTGTTCCAGTTCCATGACCCGGGTAGAAACCTGGCAAGGTAACCCGGCCCAGGCCGTGAATGCAGCGACCTTGAAAGCACCGGGAGAAATTCGGGTAACCGAGGTTAACGGGCGCTCCGTGGGTAACTTCCTGATGAACGATCTGGCGCTGGACTACGCTCTGTTGCCCGGTAAGAACGATGTGGTGTTTGTTTATAAAACCATCTGGGCGAAGACCACCGTCGTAGACAACGGCGAATCCAAGGTCGACGTGGTTGAAAGTAAGCCGCAACTGGCCAGCTTTGATGCCAAAGCGGGCACCGTCTACGAATTCCGCTTCAACAAGCCGGCGACGCGTAGAGAAGCCGAGCGCGAAATGAAGGATTTTTCAGCGGAAATTGTAACCAGTGGTGGCCCGGTAGCGACCGTATCTGAGAATTATGTGCCAAGCCAGGCTCTGGCCAGAACACCTATTCCGGGAGCCGCGGGCGTGCAAGCGACATCAGCCGCAGCGCAAGGCAATGCTTTGGACACTTTGAAATCCGTTTGGGCAACCGCCTCTGACGAAGAGAAGAAAAACTTCCTGCGCTGGGCGTTCGAATAACGCTTACGTTTTGGAAAGGCTGCGTGCCACAAAAAAACCTGCATCGTTGGGATGCAGGTTTTTTTGTGGGTAAAGGGTTTTGATTGCCGGGTAGTTGCTGTTTAGCTAATGCGGGCAACCGCAATGTCGGCCAGCAGGCGAAGCGCGTCCAGGTGTTTGCTGGAGGGTAGGCTTTGCAAGCAGTCTTTGGCCTTCTGCGCCTGGTCTTTGGCTTTGGCCATGGTGTAATCCAGTGCGCCGGTAGCGGTTACAATCACCAGCACCGGTTGCAGATCGTCTAGCCCGCCCTTGCGGATCGCGCGGCGAATCAGTTGCTTTTCGTCATCGTTGCTATTGGCTATGGCATAAATAAGGGGCAACGTGGTTTTGCCTTCGGCCAGATCGTCGCCTACGTTTTTGCCCATGGTTTCGGCGTCACCGCGATAGTCCAGTACGTCGTCCACCAGTTGAAATGCCAACCCCAGGTGCGTGCCATAATTCTTCAGCGCTTCTTCCTGGGCCTGGCTTGCGCCTGCCAACAGTGCGCCAGAGTGCGACGAGGCCTCGAACAGCATCGCCGTTTTGTTATGAATCACCTGCATGTACTGGTTTTCGGTTAAATCCGGATTCTTTACATTCATCAGTTGCATTACTTCGCCTTCGGCAATCACCGCGGTGGCGTGTGATAACACCTTCATAATGGGCAGGCTTTCCAGCTCGACCATCATTTCAAAGGCGCGGGCGTACAAAAAGTCGCCCACCAGCACGCTGGGTGCATTGCCCCACTTGGCGTTGGCGGTGCTGCGCCCGCGGCGCAAATCGGAGGTGTCCACCACGTCGTCATGGAGCAGGGTGGCGGTGTGCAAAAATTCGATAACGGCGGCTAATTTCAGGTGATTGTCTTCGCTGTAGCCTGCAGCGCGGCTTGCAAGCAGAACCAGCAGCGGCCGCAAGCGCTTGCCGCCGCTTTCAATAATATACTGCGCAATTTTTTCGACCATCGGAACATCGGATGACAAACGCTGGATAATTAATTCGTTAACGCGGCTGAAGTCGTCTGCCACGGTGTCGTAGATGCGTTGGGCTGTCATGAAGGATTCCGGTGTTTGGCGGTGTTGTTGCTGTCGATAAAACAGGCAAGTCGCGGCAATGCTAGGTAACAAGGCGAAGAGTGTCAACGTAACAAGGTCAAGAGTGTCAACACAGCTTGTATTGCGTGGCGGCTTTTCGTACAATCACGCGCCCAACTCATCCCAACCTGCGCTCCCTGCTATAGGGTCGCCAAAGCGCTTCCCTTAGAACCAGGTGGATAAGAGCAGATGGGTCAATCGCGGAGAGTAGACATGTACGCAGTTATTGTTAGCGGTGGCAAACAGCACCGGGTTAAGGAAGGCGAAACTCTGAAGCTAGAGAAGCTGGAAGTAGAAACCGGTGGTAACATCGAGTTCGACCGTGTTTTGCTGATCGCCAACGGCGAAGATGTTAAAGTAGGCACGCCGGTTGTTGAAGGCGCCAAAGTGACGGCAGAAGTCGTCAGCCACGGTCGTCACGACAAAATTCAGATTATCAAGTTCCGTCGCCGGAAGCATTCCATGAAGCGTCAGGGCCACCGTCAGTGGTTTACTGAAGTAAAGATCACGGGTATCCAGGGCTAGTCCAGGTGAAAAGCCGGTGAACACCCCTTAATTAGGAGGCCTATCATGGCTCATAAAAAAGCAGCAGGTAGTACCCGTAACGGTCGCGATTCCGAGTCGAAACGACTTGGTGTGAAGCGCTACGGCGGCGAAAGCGTGTCCGCAGGCAGCATTATTGTTCGTCAGCGCGGTACCCGTTTTCACCCAGGCATCAACGTTGGACTGGGCAAGGATCACACCTTGTTCGCCAAAGCCGAAGGCCAGGTGAAGTTTGAAGTAAAAGGCCCCAAGAACCGCAAGTATGTAAGCATCGTTTCAGCTGCATAAGTAGTGGTCTCCGAGAGCCCCGCACCGCTTTATTGAGGCTGCGGGGTTTTTTGGTTTGTAGGGTTTCGCTTTCAGTGCACCGTTATCAGCAAGAGCTTCAGCCCGGCGTCGTACAGATCAGCCAGCATTGTAAAGAGCAGCAGCCAATACTTTAAAGAGCATCAGCCAATATGAAATTTGTAGACGAAGCCACCATCATTGTGGAAGCAGGTACAGGCGGTCACGGTTGCCTGAGTTTCCGCCGTGAAAAATACGTGCCTCGGGGCGGGCCTGACGGTGGCGATGGTGGCGATGGCGGTTCTGTGTATCTGGAAGCCAACGATGCTCTGAATACTCTGATTGACTACCGTTTTCAGCGCCAGCACAGAGCCCATAACGGCGAGCAGGGTTCCGGCCGCAATTGCACCGGCACCAAAGGCGAAGACCTGGTGTTGCCAGTACCGGTAGGCACCACCATAGTGGACATGGACACCCACGAAGTTCTGGGTGACCTGACCCGCATAGGCCAGCGCCAGAAAGTCGCTCAGGGTGGTTTTCACGGTCTGGGCAACACCCGCTTCAAGTCGTCTATTAACCGTGCGCCACGGCAGACTTCGAAAGGCTCTGAAGGTGAAACCCGGAATCTGCGGTTAGAGCTGAAAGTACTGGCCGATGTGGGCTTGTTGGGCATGCCCAATGCCGGTAAGTCGACCTTTATTCGCTCTGTATCTGCGGCGACGCCAAAAGTGGCGGACTATCCGTTTACCACCCTGGTGCCAAATCTGGGCGTGGTCAGGGTGCAGAATCACCAGAGCTTTGTGATTGCCGATATTCCCGGTCTGATTGAAGGCGCAGCCGAAGGTGCCGGCCTGGGCATCCGTTTTCTGAAACACCTGGTGCGTACCCGCCTGCTGCTGCACCTTGTAGACGTGGCCCCCTATGATGGGTCGTCGCCGGCCTACGCGGTAAAAGCCATCGCCCACGAGCTTGAAAAATTCAGCGAAACTCTGGCCAATCGCGATCGCTGGCTGGTACTGAATAAAGTCGACATGGTACCGGAAGACGAGCGTGAGGCCCGCTGTCAGGCCATCGTTGATGAGCTGGAGTGGAAAGGCCCGGTATTCAGTATCTCTGCCCTGAGCGGTGAAGGTACCAAGCCCCTGACCCAGGCCGTTATGCGCTGGATTGAGGAGCGTGCGGCAGAAGAGGCTGAAAACCCCGAAGCGGCCGAGCAGGAAGCAGTTCGCCGGCGCCAGATGGACGAAGAGGCCCGCGCCCGCATCACCGAAGAAAAGATGGCTCGCCGCGCGGCCCGCGAAGAAGACAACGACGACTTCGACGACGACGATCATGACGTAGAAGTGGTTTACGCCCCGGAGTAAGTGGCACCTGTAAGAGACCGTATTCAAATCATGACTGAACGCGCCCAGCTGCAACAGGCCCGCCGCCTGGTGGTGAAAATCGGAAGTGCTCTGCTAACCAACGACGGTGAAGGCCTGGACGTGCCTGCTCTGGGTCGCTGGGTAGACCAGATGGCGGCGCTGATGCAGGCCGGTGTCGAGTTGGTGGTGGTGTCATCCGGCGCGGTTGCCGAGGGCATGAGCCGGTTAGGCTGGACCCGCCGGCCGCAGCAGGCCCATGAATTGCAGGCAGCCGCGGCCGTAGGGCAGATGGGCTTGGTGCAAACCTGGGAAGCACAGTTCAAGCGCCACGGCATACACACCGCCCAGATTCTGCTGACCCACGACGACCTGTCTGATCGCAAGCGTTACCTGAATGGTCGCAGCACCCTGCGGGCGTTGCTGGAGCTGGGCGTAGTGCCGATCGTGAACGAGAACGACACGGTGGTGACCGATGAAATCCGTTTTGGTGACAACGACACCCTGGGTGCCTTGGTGGCCAACGTGGTTGAGGCTGACGGACTGATTATCCTCACCGATCAGCTGGGTCTGTTTGATAAAGACCCGCGCAAGCACAGCGACGCAATACTGGTGAACGAGTGCTTCGCCAGTAACCGCGACCTGGACGCCATGGCCGGCAGTAGCGCCGGCGCGCTGGGCCGTGGGGGCATGCAAACCAAGCTTCGTGCGGCGCGCTTAGCAGCACGCTCAGGGGCCTTCACGGTGATTGTGGGTGGGCGCATCGACAATGTTCTGGGGCGGCTGCGCGAGCGCGAAATGCTGGGTACGCTTTTATTGCCGGAGCAGGGCCGTGTAGCGGCTCGCAAGCAGTGGCTGGCTAGCCACCTGCAAACCCGTGGCTCTCTAGTAATTGATGATGGTGCGGCGCGGGTGTTGCGGCAGGGTGGTCGTAGCTTGCTGCCTGTAGGCGTTACCCGTATCAGTGGCGAATTCCGCCGCGGCGAGATGGTGGCGTGTCTGGATCAGCAGGGTAAAGAAGTGGCACGCGGCCTGGTGAATTACGACGCCGCTGCTGCACGTTTGATTGCTGGCCAGTCCAGTGATCGCATCATGGAATTGCTGGGCTTTATGACGGGAGAAGAGCTGATTCACCGGGACAACATGGTGATAGCCTCTTAGAATAGTGATCGCTTTTTAGAGGGTAATCGCCTCTTAGTGTTATTCTTTGCCGTTTCTGCAGACATAAAAAAACCGGCCAGCTGGCCGGTTTTTTGTGCACCCAAATGGCTTACGCCGCTTGCAGTGCCTTCACCTTGATATTCAGGCGGCTCTTAATGCGAGCAACCTTGTTCTTGGGGAAGATACCCTTGTTAACCATGCTGTCCAGAATCGGCTGAGCCTCATTAAAGGCAGCTTTCGCGCCTTCATAATTGCCTTCGGCGATTTGAACGTGAATCTTTTTCATGTACGTACGAGCCATGGAACGCAGGCTGGTGTTGTGCTTGCGACTGTTCTCGTTCTGACGTGCACGCTTTTTGGCTTGCGGGGAATTTGCCACCGTAAAACTCCTGAAAGTACTTGAATTCGTTGCTGAATATGTGGTTTGAGAGCGCCAGATGCAGTTGCAGTAACCCTTCAGTCACCTGTATCGCAACTCTCTTTCATCGCGGGCGCGCCAGATCCAGCGCGTCGAAATAAATGACGCGGAACTATGCCGCTCACAGAAAGACTTGTCAAGTCAAAAAGTGATCAATGCCAGCGGAGGCTGGGCTTGTGATAAACTCCCGCTTCTTTAATTTCGTCGGCCAAAACACCATGTCTGAACAGTCCCCCGGGCCCCAGAGCCCGACACCCGAACCCCCGCGCCCATCAGAGCCTTCGTTGCCGGCCGTTAGCGCGATCAAACCAGCGCCGGGCCTACTGCGCTCGTCGGGTGTGGTAGGGGTGATGACCATGACGTCGCGGGTGCTGGGGCTGGTGCGGGATATGGTGATTGCTCGCTATTTTGGTGCCGGTGCCGGCGCAGACGCGTTTTTTGTGGCCTTCAAGATTCCTAATTTTCTACGCCGGTTGTTTGCAGAAGGTGCGTTCTCGCAAGCGTTTGTGCCCGTGCTGTCGTCTTATCGCGAAAACCAGCCGGCAACCGAAGTAAAGCGCCTGGTGGATGCGGTTGCCGGCTCGCTGGGCCTGGTGCTGCTGGGGGTCACTCTGGTGGCCATGCTTGGCGCGCCGGTGCTGACGGCGGTGTTCGCGCCGGGCTTTCTGGGCGACGACATAAAATTCGCACTGGCCAGCGATATGTTACGGATCACCTTCCCGTATTTGTTGCTGATCTCGTTGACGGCGTTCGCCGGTGGCATTCTTAATAGCTACGACCGCTTTGCCGTTCCGGCGTTTACGCCGGTGTTGCTGAATCTGGCGATGATTGCGGCCGCCGTGTGGCTGGCGCCGCTCATGAACGAGCCGATAATGGCGCTGGCCTGGGGGGTGTTGATTGCCGGCGCCTTGCAGCTGTTTTTCCAATTACCGTTTTTAATGCGCCTGGGGTTGATGCCGCGGCCACGCGTGGATTACCGTCACGAAGGTGTTAGCCGGATCATGAAGCTGATGGTGCCGGCGCTGTTCGGCGTATCGGTAAGCCAGATAAACCTGCTGTTGGACACCGTTCTTGCCTCTTTTCTGCAAACCGGCAGTGTGTCTTGGCTGTACTATTCCGATCGCCTTGCGGAGTTGCCTTTAGGGGTGTTTGGTATAGCCATTGCCACGGTGATTTTGCCCAGCCTATCCCGCAAGCACACGGCAGACTCGGCGGATCAGTTCTCTGCCACTCTGGACTGGGCGGTGCGGGCGGTGTTGATCATTGGTGTGCCGTCTGCGTTGGCCTTGGGGTTGCTGGCCGAGCCGCTTATTGCCACTTTGTTTCACTATGGCGAGGTGACTGATTTCGATGTGGCCATGTCGGCCCAAAGTCTGCGCGCTTATTCCGCGGGCCTGCTGGCATTCATGGTTATCAAAGTTCTGGCGCCGGGCTTTTTTGCCCGCCAGGACATTCGCACCCCGGTGAAAATTGGCATCATCGCCATGGTCGCTAATATGGTGCTCAACCTGATACTGATCTTCCCCTTGGCCCACGCAGGCCTGGCGCTGGCCACATCGTTGTCGGCCTGGCTCAACGCCTTTTTGCTGTGGCGCGGATTGAAAGCCATCGGCGCCTGGCGCAGCCAGCCCGGTTGGGGCAAGTTCGGGCTGCAGCTCGCGCTGGCGAACGGCGCGCTGGTGGCGGTGATTTTGTGGCTGAACGTGCCGGTGAATCAGTGGCTGGCAGCCGGCGGCTTTCAGCGCTCTCAGGATATGGCAATACTGGTGATTGCAGGCGCACTTGCGTACTTTGTTACACTGGCGCTGGCCGGGGTGCGGATAAAACATTTTCGCCACAGGTAGGGTATAATCTCGCGCCTTATCATGTGCCAAACGCTGATTGGTTCTAATCCTTGGTTCGATTTTATTGTCGCGATTCATTGATACTTCATTGTCGCGATTCATTGATACTGTTGATCGGCAATATCCACTAGTAAAGAGGTTTGCTTTGCATGCGCTTGATTCGCGGCCTGACTAACCTGAAAATGCTGTCGCGATCGGGCGAGGGCCCACTGGCGCGCGGCTGCGTGGCGACCGTGGGCAACTTTGACGGTGTGCACCGCGGCCATCAGGCGATTCTGGAGCAGGTAAAAACACAAGCCGAAAAGCATAACTTGCCTTCGGTGGTGGTGATTTTTGAACCCCAGCCCCAAGAGTTCTTTCGTGGTGTGGATGCGCCGCCGCGACTGACCGGTTTCCGCCAGAAAGTGGAAGCTTTGCGGGGGCAGGGTATCGATGCAGTGCTGTGCCTGCGTTTTGACGAGCAGTTCCGCCAGTTTTCGGCCTGGGGCTTTGTAGATAGCCTGCTGATTCAGGGCCTGGCGGTGAAACACCTGGTGGTGGGCGACGACTTCCGTTTTGGTTGTGACCGCTCCGGTGATTTTAAATTTTTGCAAAAAGTGGGCGCCGACGCCGGCTTTACGGTTGAAAACACCCGCACCGTAGTGATCGAGGGCGACCGCGTTAGCAGCACCCGCATCCGTAAACTGCTGGCTGACAATCAGCTGGATAGCGCCGAGCATTTACTGGGGTGGAAATATCACATTGCTGGCCGCATTGTTTATGGGCGCCAGCTGGGGCGAGAGATTGGCGCGCCAACGGCGAATATCCGCCTGGCTCAAATGCCTGCCTTACAGGGTGTTTACGTGGTAAAGGCCAGGTTGGCCGATGGCACCGAGCACGACGGCATTGCCAATATTGGCTTGCGGCCGACCGTCGACGGCAAACACCCGGCGCTGGAAGTGCACCTGTTTGATTACGCCGGCACGCTTTACGGCCAGAGGCTCGAGGTCACCTTTCGCCATGGCCTGCGTGATGAAGTCCGCTTTGAATCGGTGGACGCCCTGAAAACCCAGATTGCCAAAGATTTCAGCAGCGCCCGGCGCTGGCTTGCTGAGAGCCTAGCTCAGAACCTTGCTGCGAATCACACTACGAATACAGACTGACCCAAACTGACCTAATAGAGCACGCACAGCCATCATGAGCGACTACAAGCACACTCTGAATCTGCCGGAAACCGCTTTTCCCATGCGCGGTAACCTGGCCAACCGCGAGCCTGAAATGCTCAAGCGCTGGCAGGACCTGAACGTATACGCCAACTTGCGCGAGCAGCGCGCCGGGCGTAACAAGTTCATTCTTCACGATGGCCCTCCTTACGCCAACGGCAGCATTCACATTGGGCACGCGGTTAACAAAATTCTGAAGGACATGATTGTGAAGTCCCGCGGCTTCATGGGTTTTGATGCGCCTTACGTGCCCGGTTGGGACTGCCATGGCCTGCCTATCGAGCACAAAGTCGAGCAGAAAATCGGCAAAGCCGGTGTGAAGGTAGATTACAAAACCTTCCGCCAGGCTTGCCGCGATTACGCTACCAAGCAGATTGCCGGCCAGAAAGCCGACTTTATTCGCCTGGGCGTGATGGGTGAGTGGGACAAACCCTACCTGACCATGGATCCGAAAGTAGAAGCGGGCATTGTGCGTGCGCTGGGCAAAATTGTAGACAAGGGCCACCTGGTGCGCGGCTACAAGCCAGTGTACTGGAGCGTGGTAGGGCAGTCGGCCTTGGCTGAAGCGGAAGTGGAATATCAGGACAAGACCTCCACCCAGATCGACGTGCGTTTTACCGCAGTGGATCAAGCCAAAGCCCTGTCGCTGTTTAACACCAGCGCCGGTGAAGGCGATGTGTCCGTCGTGATCTGGACCACCACGCCCTGGACCATTCCCGCCAACCAGGCGGTGTCATTGGGCGCTGAACTGGATTACGCGCTGGTGCAAGCCGACGTGGGCGCCGGCCCCGAGCGCATGATTCTGGCCAGCGCTATGGTAGAGGGCGTTATGGCTCGCTGGGATGTGACCGACTACCAAGTGCTGGCACAGTGCACCGGTGCCCAGCTGGAGCATTTGTCGCTACAGCACCCGGTTTATGACAAACAGGTACCGGTTATTCTGGGCGATCACGTGTCTACCGACGCAGGTACCGGCGCCGTTCACACCGCGCCAGACCACGGTGTGGAAGACTTTGTGGTGGGCAAAACCTACGGCATTGGCACCCTGAATATGGTTCAGGCCGATGGCACCTACACCAGTGCTACCGGCGAGTTCGCCGGCGTTCACGTGTACAAGGCTGATGACCCGGTCTGCGACGCGCTGACCCGGGAAGGCAAACTGGTACGCAAAGAAAAGTTCCGCCACAGCTTCCCCCATTGCTGGCGCACAAAAACACCGCTGATTTACCGCGCCACACCGCAGTGGTTTATCAGCATGGAAAAAGAAAACCTGCGCGCCGACGCTCTGGAAGCGATTAAAGGCGTGCGCTGGGTGCCTGCCTGGGGCCGGAATCGCATCGAAGCCATGGTGCGCCAGTCGCCAGACTGGTGTGTATCGCGCCAGCGCACCTGGGGCGTGCCAATTACTCTGTTTATCCACAAAGAAACCCAGGACCTGCACCCGAACACGCAGAGCCTGATCGAAAAAGTGGCTCAAGCTATCGAGATCGATGGTATTGATGCCTGGTATGACCTGGATGCCCGCG
>Ga0307930_1003898_pt1 | contig 10662 bp, 16 predicted proteins | sample OrgLakmetageno46_FD_203161 | JGI IMG/M metagenome (GOLD analysis project Ga0307930, IMG submission 203161) | Saline water microbial communities from Organic Lake, Antarctica - #46 | ecosystem: Environmental > Aquatic > Non-marine Saline and Alkaline > Saline | place: Antarctica: Organic Lake... | reverse complement strand
GGAAAGACTGGGCAGTGACCACGTATCATTAACGAGGTAGGAAACAAGCATCGCCAACAACAGGAACCCTCCCTGTATAGCTCTGCAGCTCCTAAAGGAGCCCGCAAACCCCACTGCTCACATATCGGCAGTTATATGTTGCATCTTACTCACTCCGAAGTCCTCTATTGTTGCTGGAGTTTGAAATGCGAAACAGTGCGCTGCTAGATACAGCAGTCTTAGAAATCGCAGGCTGCTGGCTATACAAAAGAACAAGTAGACACATGAGATATACAGCAATACACCAAAGACCAGGCGTTCTGGCGTTTCAATTTGGTCGAACAATCCGTTCAATCGCCGTCGTTGTTTTCAACGTAGGCGTCTACACTCCATTCCGTGAGCTCATCCGCGCCACCATTGCTCTCCGCTAACTCTTGGTTCGCGCCTTCGCCCTCTGGCTGGCCTCCTATTATCGACCCCGTGTCGTCCGCGGCGCCACGCCACCCGTCCGGCTGCAAAGAGCGCACCGTGCGGTTTGCAGCTCGTTCCACGTCATCGTCGCCGGAGTAAGTCTCCAACAGCGGTTCCACCAGAGCCAGGGCGTCCTCTTCGGTGGCCATGACATGTGCGGCTTCGCAGCGATAAACACAATTATAAATGGCGCGGCAGGCATTCATCGCCACTAGGGCATTCTCGTCGCCGGCAAACTTCAGCGCGTGCAATGCCAAGGCAACTCCATCGTCTGCGACCCGGGCACGGTGGTTGTTGTCGCACGCCATTTGCGCAATCAATTTGCAGGCCCAGGCGCAGGTTTCGGCCGCCTGTCGAGTAGGTCGCTTGAAGATCTTCTTCTCTCGCTGCCCACTAGCGTGGTCGACCCACATTTCGAACTCGTCGCTCTCGCACGCCATCACTGCCGCCACCATGGGCGTTACCCAATCTAATTTGAACATTTCCCGCCGCAGAGAAAAGTTGTCGGCAAGCACGGCGAGGACGTTAAGCGCGGCGCCCTAGTAGGTGGAGAGAAAGACAATCCATGAATGAAAAACGCGACATGGACACAATAAAACTTACGCGGGAAACCAATCCAGCCAGATGGTTTGAAAACAACGAAAAACAGAAACAACAAAGAGCTGATTTCATGGGCGATCGATATGCGTGCAAACCAGCGTAATTTATCAACATTCAACAGGTCTTTCAAGTTTCGAGCGTGGCAAGCGTAAGCGAGTGAGTTGATTTCGGTGCAGTATGATCAAGCCTCCGTACCTGAATCGTTTCGTTGGCTTTGTACGCAGGCAGCACATGTAGGACATAGTCCAGCGCGACTAAGCCTCCCGGGTGCGCAAACCCCGTGTCTCCTTCTTCGGGGTAATCGAGCTTGGCTAGATTGTGGAGGCCGAAAATTTGCACGTCCGGGCGATGATGAAAAGCCACCATGACGTCGACGATGCTGTTAAGTTACATGTGGTGGCAGAAGGAAGCAACGGGAGAAAAATTGGAACATGATGCGACGAGACGGAGGGACGAAGAAAAGGAATCGTAACAGAAGAATGGTGCACCTAAGTGTGCCTCTAACCCTGTCATCGAGACTAGCTTTTCTATTCTAATCTACTTCACACAATATTCTATAGCGTACACATGTGAGCCACCCCTGTCACTTACGCTTCGGCGCCATCTACAAAGGCGGCTCGGCACAGAGTCATGGGCTCCAAAGTGCTTTCGCGCATCACGCGGCCGTCCACTCCCATCACCTTTTGGTATCAAGGGTTTAGGAGGAAAGAATGTGAGAATGATTTGAAAAAAGATAAAGTTCTCACACGGTCAAGAACGGAAGTTCAGGTTCAATGGTGGAGTCTTTGAAATAGGCAACGTGCAACGTTCCAAAACTGCCGTCCCTCATCACCAAGTATACATACATTCGGTACTTCACCAAACAAAAGAAGTATACGGTACTACCAGACAAACTCACTTTTTCGCCGAGCGCCCATTCTTCATAGTTCACGTCTTCGGGTCCCAGAAAAGCCCGGTCGCCTCTGCCTTGCGCTAAGGCCACCCGCTCAGAGGGGGGAGCGTGCGCGGGCAGTTTGTGAATGGCAGTGGTCATGTGCCGCCCGACTCCGCTGCGCCGTATATACGGCCCGTTTAAAATGGATTCCTTTGAACAGCAAGAAAGTACCAGGAAACAGGCATGGTATAATAATCAGGCGTACTAGTCTCGAAATATGTGTGCATGCACACGTGCATTGAAAAGCAATACTGAAACGAGAATAGGACAAACCTGATCGAGGTATTTGAAAGCTGGAGGTGGCTTGAGCATTCTTGTGGTGACCACCGGCAGAGGCGGTCGCGCTGTGACCCAATCACTGCCATTGTCCTCGACCCTGCCTCCCATACGGCTCCCCATTCGGCTGCCAAAACGAGAGCTCATCCGGCTGTGCCCGCCGAGGCTGCCGCCACGGCTAGCGCCGGCTCCGCCGCGACTTACACCACGACTCACGCCGCTGCCACCGCCGCGGCTACCGTTGCGACTCCCGTTGCGACTGCCTCCGCGCGAGGAAGGCCCTGCTTTTGAGCCAGGCCTTGATTCACCTGTCATGCCAAGTGCAGAATTGATGCAGCGATGAGACTACTAGCTAAGAGAACTCTAGAGGCTTGATAAAAGATAGATCTCAAAATGGCACTACTGCTTTGAAATGGGCTGATGAACAATTGAGGTGACGTCACACACCTCTAGCCAGTGCCTCAGCGTCATCAGCTGCTGCGACCAGCCTGGCTGCGGCCAATAAGGCAGTTGTAGATTCCGCTTCTCGAGCGTGCGAATCGCTTTCTTCGGTGGCGTACCAATCGCGAGATTGGTAGGGGTAGGGGGTGGTGCGGCCGTGGGTCTAGAATAGATAATGCAACGTGAAAAAAAAAAAAACGCACACGCGAAGGAATACACGAGGAATGAGTACTTGAGTTTCTTCGTTCAGAATTAAGTATTCAAATTTGACGATGTGCTCTAGTGTGTTGCAACAAAATTCCTGCATTTCTAACCTCCAAAGGCGGCAAGGGGAAATGTTCATTATCGTTTGCGTCGGTCTTTGGAGCTACCACTGCGGTGCTGTAAAGAGGTTGGTAAGCACCTCCGTGAAGGCGCCCGACCTGAGCACGTGAATGTGTAGATGGTCAAGAAACCACATATGAATGCAAAATTGCGATCATAGTCAAAGCAGAAGGCAATTTCAACAATAATTTAGGAAAAGTCGCACGAAGAAGTATGACTTTCTGTACTCTTCCGCTTTCCATTCCCAACATACCTTGGTCGCTCGTCGCTTCCACGGCTGCACCGAAACGTCGCCATCCCTCGGTAATTCTAGGACTTGCCCTGAAGCTGATCGATTGCTGCCTCGGCTGCTCACGTTGCTGCGGCCAGCATTCTTGTCTTTTGGGTTCCCCGCACGCAGCAGCTCAAGTTGTTTCTCTCGGGCCTCTTGAGCCGGGTGCAAGGGGGGAAACATGCCTCCACCGCCTCCTGTTGTTGTAGAGCCTGAAGGTGTTGTTGGCACAGCTGCTAATTCAGCAGTTTCCGGGTACAGCACTAGCGCACTTGGGGTACCCTCCTCGTTGTCTCCGCCGGGGTACCCCTCGTCAAACATGCCCTCGTCATAGCCACCATCCCCACCCACTCCTTCTTCCACAACAGCACCGCCACTGTAATCACCACCACCGGTGTTGTCGTAAGCGTCGACTCCTTCGCCATAATTGGGGTAAGCATCAAAAGCCGGATCAACCACTGCGTCATTGGACTCTCCCTCTAGCTGTTGCTGCCATTCCTCACTAACCTCAGGCTTTTCATAGGTGGCTTCGCCGGTTTCGTCGTTGTAGTAATACTCGGCGCCTCCGACGTCGTCCCATAACACTTGCCAAGGCCACGGCAAGTCTCCACCAGCGCCGCCTTCCAAGGCCACGTCACCATCACCATGAATGCCTTCCTGTGCGGTGCCGCCTTGAGCTTCAACCACTTCGCCATTGACTGCGTCAACAGTAGCAACGAGCGGCTGGTCCAAATCGGCACACGGCATCGTGGCAGGCACTCCCTGCGGCTTGCTCCACAGGGTAGCTCCGTCTGCGCGCTGCACCCAAAAGAAAAACCCCGCCGCAAAGTCGTAGTGCTTGGAGTACAGCGCCTCCGCTTGGTTGAGAGTCATCGGCCGCTGCCGCCCCCAGTCGACTTGCTTCGGGTCACACGTAAACACCGGGATGTCGTGAAGCGCGAAAGGCTGGTCTTCTCCTGGCCGGCGCCATGCGGATAAGTTTCGGTCTAAGCCAGTGATGTCACCATTCTGATGACAGAAAGCGTAAGCGAATGCGAAAAAATATTGTGATGAACAGGGCAACTGAGTGTAAAGGGAGGGCTTTGCGGAGACTTCCAAGGTGTATGCTACTCGTGGGAATGGAGCATAATCCTAGTAAAGAAGGTGGCTACCTCACTAGCGCCATAGATGGTTTCTCCTGTCTGCGATCGAAAAGCGTAGTATTGTTCCTGGCTTTCGTCCCAGCAAAGAACAAAGTCTGGCATGTAGACCTCGCCCATTATCTTCGTAGACTATACGGTGTAAGGCCGTGATTTAAGCTCAAATGTGTACCAATCTACTACCTACTAATACGTGCCGTAAGTCCATGATAAAGCTAATTTCTAACTCAGACTCATGCTATCAAGTATACACGCCTCATACTCGTGGCTGTGAGGCGCTAGCTCGTTGAAGACTGCGTCCATCTATCATTGAAAAGCTACGGCGCTAAAGCTACATTTTTTTTTTAACGAATGTGTACTACAGAGTAGGGAGAAGTGAAGTGAAAAGCGCAAAAGAAGGAAGAAAACGGGCACGGTTACAGAAGTACAGTATATTTTGCTGCCAATCACACACCTCCCAAAACTACAACAAGAGATCAAGCGTGAAGTCGTGAAGTGCTACACGATGATCGCTCGCGCCGCCGTGTTAATAGCGCTCGTGCCATCGGCCGGGGCTTTCTTGCCTCCAGCAGTTGGAAGGCATAGTTCAGCACTTAGAGCTCAGGCCAGCCAGGTGGTTCAAGTGGAGGAAAAGCCGGGGTCGTTCATGCGAGATGAGGTGACGCAAACAGACAAATGAATTGTCGTTGATGTCACGCTAGAAAACACACATGAAAGAGGCCAAATGCTTTCAAGCTAATGCTAAAAAAAATCCACTCTTTAGATCTTTCTCAGAGCGGTGCTAGAAACTAAGAGACGTATATTGGCAGCTAGGTATTTCCCAAGCAGGGTCAGATCACTGAGCGACCTAGATCTTTGAATGCGAATCAGTTTATTGCGGTAACGCAATCTTCGAGCTACTTGATCAGCACCTTTGTAAATCTATGTTTTCATTGATTTGAATGGTGTATACATGTGGTAGGTTCCTGACGACGGGCTTCAGAAATGGGTGGCTGTGTGCGAAATTGTAGCCGACAAAGAGAAGCGCATGGCGAGAAGGCGTGCCTTGCAACAAGACCATGTGGTCTGGGAACGGTGCGTGCGAATACAGTGAGAGAGATTTAACTGAACAAATCGCTGAGCAACTGCTACAACTATATTATAAAAAGGTCAATACTCGCTGAGCGATTTATGTGCGATATTCATGCAGTTGGTTCCTCCTTACAAGCGCTACTTCGTATTTCTCGACATCACGTCTTCATGCCTCTTCTCATGGTCTGTTTGCACCCTATACCCACCCACACATGTGCCTCCTCTTAAGCACGGTGATGTTGCCGTCGCAAACCGCCCAAAAGCAAACCGAGTTCAAAGTGGCCGACGAAGACTGGGACCGTCCGGACGAAGAAAAAGAAAACCCGCGCGTGCTGTGGGACATGAGCTTGCTCGAGGAAGGTGCTTTCTTCCCCGACGGAATGGCGCTCTGCGTGGCGGCGGCGTCGGAAGCGGACTTTCTGGCTTTCCTGGCCCAAGACCCTTACTTGCGTGAGGGGGACGTGTTCGATCAAGTGACCACCTACCGCTGGACCCAGGTTCGAGTCGATTTTATGGTTGGTTGTAACTTTGTTGTTGTTTTCTATGCGACGAAGTCGTACTATTGTCACGCACATGTGTGCGTGCCTTTAGATGGCGTTGGAGTCTAGAGTCGGGTTGCATTGATGCAAACTCTCTCTAAATAGGTAGATAGACCTACTTATTTATTTTATTTACCTTTTTGCTCTGTACTTTCGTCGCCTTTGTGGTATATTACATTAGGTCAACGAGCGGGACCTGCGGCGGGACCCCTACAATGGCACACCTCATTTCGTCGTGTGCGCCGACAAGCCGAACACCGCAGACCTCCGGGCGAGCACTCGGGAAGCGCACTTGAAACACCTCGGCGACTCCGAAAAGGTGAAATGTAGTGTTTGATTTCTTCTAGAGGAAGAGAGAGGGGCAAATCGCTTGGTATTCATAATTTTTTATTCCATGAATTGTCTCAAGTGCAATCATGGAACTAAAGCAGTTCGAATATATTTCATATTATCGCCAAGTGCGCACCTTTGATTCTTCCTTCATTCAACCACTAGTTGAACCCACACCCAACACGTGACAATGAGGGTCCTACTGCTGTTCCTACTATTACCTTTCAGGTGATCATGGCAGGCCCTTTGCGGGGCGCGGGCGGCAGTTACGTGGCGCAAACCGCACAAGATTTCGTGGCCGCCAAACGCAAAGCCCAGGGCGCGTTCAAAGCCGCGCGGGTGCAGGCCGAAGAAGAGCGGCTCCTGAAGGAAGCGGAGGCACCGGCGCGGAAGCGCACCAAAGCAGAAATTTCCAAAGCGGAAGAGGCCGCGATTTTGCTCGAAGAAAGCGAGCGCGGCGCCAACATGTAAAAAAAACAGCAGATTGAATCGCTTGCAAATAAGACATGAAGAAGAATGGATGTGTGCTCATATGTACCTACACGCGTTTCCTTCTGCTTATATTTCTCTTTCCAGTAAATTGAAAGCGGCAAAAGACGAAGCATCCCGGAAAGCCGCCGCTGAATTTGAAGCTGCCACGCTTGCAGAGTGCATAGCGTCGGGGCCTGTGGTAATGAAAGAAAGACAGGATGTACTTGAATTGGTTCATTGTACACACAGGCTAACCGATGATCACTTATTTGGCTTTACGATGCTCATCTCTTTCTATGTGCTTTTTTTCTTTTTCTGCGAATCTCTTTGTCATCAATTCATACCTCTCTCTGCTCTCCGTTATTTTCCATGCTTTCTTGATGAACAGGTGGGTTCTTTGCTCTTAGCCAGTGGGCACAGTGTGGAAGAAGTGAAAGAATGGTGCCAGAGCGACCCTTATTTCACTGCAGGCGTCTTTGAGTCGGTGCGTGTTTATTGAATTCTTCCTTCTCCTCTTCCTTCTCCTCCTTTATCTACATACGGTATGATTATATGACAACAGGAGTCACCAATTGCAAGCTTCGCTCAATGCTGCACTTCTTTGCATACACCGTTTGCGCGTAGCCTGCTCCCCACTTGTCTATCCCTTAAATACTATTGCATTATCTCTGCTCTCACTGCGACCACCTTTACTCCATCTCAGCGCGCAACTTTGTTTACTCGCCTTGTCTTTGCATCCCAAACAAGGTCAAGGTGCGGCGCGCGCATACTGTCGACGTGACTGGCTTGTACGTGCTGTCCGAAGCCGAGGGAGGCGAATCGGGTGACGTGGCAGACATCATGGAGTCGAAACGCCTGCAAGCCGAAGCGGATTTGCTGGGTAACTACGAAGGAGAAGACGATGACGAAGATGATGAAGACAATGACGAGGAGGGCGACTACGCGGGTATGTTGTTGGTTCGCTGCGATCATGAAGGCTTATTATTTAGTGACCTGTCTCCCCACTTGCGTCACCACATCAATTCTTCCTTTCATTCGTTCGCTCCTTGCCGTTATGGAAAGCACACCTAAAATGTGTTACAATCCTCTTTATCATGAAAGCTCTTTTTGTTTCGTTTATGTTTCGTGGGCTCAATCAGACGGGCTGTCGGACGATGACGACGACGATGACGACAATGGCCTTGTTGATGGCAGCGCTGGCGCGAGTGGTGGCAAGGGAAGTGGCGGCGACGCCGACGATTTCCGGAAGTAACGCCAGAAGAAGCCGCCCTGTTCGAAGCCATTGAAAACGAGCCGTAATTACAGGGAGGAGGTTAAGTTTGCTTGGAGCCGCTTTGTTGAAAAATAGCATGGACTGCGAGCACCCTCATGTAATTGGAAGAGCCGAAAGGAAGCTTTATGTATTATTAATGAGCCATCATGAAATCTGAACTAATATTGGACTTAAATTATTTTTGAGCGAACTCGAACTCGAACTAATACAAACCCAAATGACACAGAAGCCAGTGCTGACAGTGTACAGAGGGCAGGAAGCTAGGCTCGGTTTCCCGCGGGAATTTTCGTATTTGTACTAATTAGACGGGAATTCGCTGGTATTGTAGTGACGTCATCGTAGATTTAGCTAGCCGAAGGGTGCATATGGCGGCAAAGGGTAACTCTTCTCTCTGGAAAGAGACCACGTGCAACACACGGCCATCTCCATGGAGGTTTCCAGAGATGGGCAGATTGCTCATAAAGTTCCTGGGTGGGAATGCGTTCACTGCAATTTAAAGGTGTGGAAGTGTGATGTATCGCGACTTGCCTTTCATCTTGCTGGCGATGTTGGTCTTCGCGATGCTGCCGATGGCTTTACTAGCATTGGGTTGTGCCCTGAAATTAATTCGGACGTCGCTGACCGCGCCAAGGCTGAAATAGCGGAAAGATGGCGAAGAGGGCTCGCAAACCCAGCCTCAGCGCGGCGGGCCAAGTGATGGCTTCAGATGAAGGCGCGCAACCGCCTCAAACCAGCAAAAGGTTGAAGTGCTGAAAGACCGCTATAGCTCTATTCGTACGAAGAATCGCTTCCAGTTTGACGAAGGAGCCCTGGCGGATGCAGAGTTCGTGAAGTACTGGGGTATTGAAGACCTAGTTGACCCAGGTGTTCAGACCGTCGCGCCTACTACGCGCACTATGGCGAATGATATCCAGGAGAATGCCTTCCACGAATACTTTGATGACTGATAGGAGGCGCTTCTGACTACCAGCGAGGCCGATTATTCCACGGCTCGCTTCAGACTTGCCACCAAATACATAGGGATGGGCATGTTTGATGCCGAAATGGTCGTGTGGCACATCGTGGTTGATCTCGATAGGACCAGCAAGAAGGCCTACGGCAACGAGAAAAGCTGGGTTTTGGTTTGCGAGCTTATGCCAGGCCGCCACAATATCGAGATTACAGTCGCAGTAGACAAGGATACCATTCGCGAACCGTTCTACATCAACGATGCCACCTCTGTAGATATCATTGCCGCGACCAGCGCTCAAACCCGCCCCATGATAATGAAGATCACCGCCGGCGAATCTGGCGACGAGTGAAGAGCTAGAACTCAAAGCGAAAAAAGGTAGATGAGAGAAGGCGTGAATTGAGAAAGACGCGCGCACCACACAAAAGACAGCACAAAAGTGGTACAACAGACACAGCGGCACAACACCACCCAAAAGCCCCAAACGCACACCAAATCCCCTGTATTTACCGTATATTTGAGTATATACGGGCACCATATCACTTCTCGAGTCTTTTCCGTCGCTTGGGCATTCTTGACATCGACAGTTACTTCCATAATCGGATTTTTCGTTGGGCTGGCCACGTCGCACGTATTCCCATGAGCCGGGCGCCACGGCAGTTACTGACTGGTTGGGTATCGCATTCTCGACCTACTGGTTGTCCACAGATTATTTGGGGCAGTGCGTTGGAGAACGCACTCAACAGTAAGGGCATTTCGAAGGATTTCGATGAGTGGATCGCCGTTGCCAAAGACAGGTCGAGGTGGAGACAGCTGACTCACTCCATTCCTAAGCCTCCTGATGCCTGACGGCTGAAGGACACCTCGAGAGAAAATGATTACAATTGCATTACGCAAAAGGACACTCAGCCCAGTCAGACTTGTTCTGAAGGTTACATTTTCTGTTGCTATTTGGCACAGTGGTGTTTCTTTGTATTTTGGGGAGAACTAAGTAGACCTAGACTAGACATCTACCGTATATACACGGGCACGGTCCGCGGAATACACGCACGAAGTGAAAAATTTAACCCTCGCGCGGGAATTCCGCGGAAACGGGAATCGTAACCCTGGCAGGAAGCATAATACTTCCACTCCCTTCCAGGGCTGAGATTCCCGCTTCCGCGGAAATTCCGCGCGATGGCTAAATATTTCACTTCACGTGGGATTTCTGCGGTATTTCCGCGGGTTTTCCGCGGAATTTCCGTGCCGTAGTCATAATGGCACTGCTCAATCCCCGTCGCGGAAATCACGTCTGATTGGTAAAATTTCCCCTTTCCGCGGGAAACCGAACCTAGCCCCCTTCTAAAGCGGAAACTGTTCATGAGCTGCTTAATACTTTGCAGTGCATAAGTTACAGGTTTTTGACAGAGACTTCGGAGGTTCAGAATTATAAGGCGGAGGCCAATATCGCCAACAGGCAGAAAGCAGAAGCGAACTCGAACTAATACAAACCCAAATGGCACAGAAGCCAATGCTGCGGGCAGAAGTGGGAATGCGCGTGCGTTGCGCAAACAAAGCAAGTGCGGAATGATTCAGGAGGGAGAGGGGCATTGGC
>Ga0307930_1003894_pt1 | contig 10667 bp, 14 predicted proteins | sample OrgLakmetageno46_FD_203161 | JGI IMG/M metagenome (GOLD analysis project Ga0307930, IMG submission 203161) | Saline water microbial communities from Organic Lake, Antarctica - #46 | ecosystem: Environmental > Aquatic > Non-marine Saline and Alkaline > Saline | place: Antarctica: Organic Lake... | reverse complement strand
GAGGGCAGGAAGCATAATACTTCCACCCCCTTCTAAAGTGGAAACTGTTCATGAAATAATTTTGAAACCGGACTTAAGTCGTTTCTGCGTCTGTTTCTCTTTACAGGGGAGATCAATTTCTATACCTGCTGTCTGTTTACTGCTAAGTTACTAAATTTATTTCCCTTTCGGAGGGGGGGGGGCTCGTTCAGGAACGAAATGATACCGCATGTCTCTCGAACTGCAATATCAAACGATTAAGGCAAGGCAAAATTCGCTACCCTGGCTTTGATTACCTGCTTCTAGGTAAGTTCGAAATGGGTGGTAAAGGGAGTCGCATCAGAATCCAAGACATTGGACTTGTTACACAAGAAAAAACACCTACAGTGCTTCCACTGCCATTGCAGTACAAATAGATTTTCTCCCATGCCTAACATTTCTACTGCAGCTACAGGTATTCAACTCTCACATGTGCGGTAGGAATCCATAGTTGTGGTCTTCTGCTCTCTCGTGGCTATTATTCTCGTCAGGCACGCTGCTTTGGTTTGGAGCATGGAGAGAAGCACCATCATCTACAAAGGGCTCTAAACGAAGCGGCCCTCTTCCCTGTAAGCTAAATGGGGTCACATCTAGTGCTCCAACACCATTACTGCCCCAGTGAGTTGACGCCACATCGTGTTGCTGTTGATCATCTTCAAACACTAGTCCTTCCAATCTACCGCCGCCATTGGCACTACCATGCATGCCATACGAATTGGCCGGAGCTTGCCAGTCCCAGGCTTCTAATGACACCTTTGGCTGCGCCACCTCACCAAATCCGAAACTGGGTACAGTGCTAGAAACCGCTGCATCTTCCGTTGAGAGGGCAGAAGAAGAATATGATGACGATGACAAATGTGTCTCACTCGAATATGGTTTCGAAGATATTTCCCACGAATCGATTTCTTGAAAAGATGTTGCAGCAGTAGCAGCACTTTCCGAATATGCGCGACCTCGGGAGCCAAGAAAAGTGGGCGAAGAGTTACCAAAGTCAGGTGTGATCTCGGTTGAATGAGCATGATTTCTGCCGTCAGTGTCGTTAAAACCACCACCACTGCCTGGGCCGCCGTAATTGTCGCCCCACAGAGCACTGACGTCAGCATATTCGCTGCTCGCATAGACCATTCCATCATCCATGTCACAAGAGGGTTGCTTCATCGTATCCGTCGATTGGTGGTGCTCAGTACCATAGTTGTTGCCGTTGCCGCTGCTGCTCTCCTCTTCTTGGCTCACTTTGAGCAATGTCGAATGCAAATCGTCTAACGCAGTCGCCACGTCATCTATAGCAATAAACGGAGGAACATTTGTTTTGGATGAGCACAAGCAGGTAAAGAATAATTGTGAGGTGAACATACTTATGTATAAAGACTATATATTTCCTTTCTGGAAACTTCCCCTTGGCACGATTCATTTATTGTACATGCCACACAATTACGGTTAGGCTTGTCCTCTTTTCATGTGTTCCCACTCTGTCTTTTGCCTCTACCCCAGCATCACCGTTACTGTTATCTATATATTTGATCTTTGGATCTAATCTTTTACCCATGCTCGGTCGCGCCAGTGGATCTTCGGCCCAGCATCGCACCATGAGAGCCTCCAAAGGTTGCATGGTGTCGAGAGACACGTGCAAAAGCTTAGACTCTGACTGTGACGTACAACCACCACCAGTGTTGCTGCCGTTATCGTAGTGAGCATCAGCATCCCCTAGAACATCAGCATAACCAGGGTCACCAGCAGTAGTGGCATTATGTGCTGCTCCAGCGCCTTCTTCTGTGCCAACACCTGCAATATCAGAGTCTATAATCGGGTTCGGCATACTCACTGCACGTTTCTGCATGGATGCTTTTTCACCCGCCCAAGAGGAGGAAGCAATGTTATTTGTCTTTTGACCATGGCCTTCTTCACTGGTGGTAGCAGTGCTGCCTCCTGCATTTTCATCTCCATTCTCATCTCCGCCACCACCACCACCGCCGCTGCTAACGCTACCGGTACCGGCACTACTTCCACTACCATACCCGTTCCGACCTTCATTGGTGTGATCCCATGTTTCTGCGCCTGCCTCCGCCCACCACTCGTCGTCGTCGTCGTCGTTGCCGTGAGTGAAATTCCAGTCGGCTACTTGCGACGGTAAGCTCATTCGAACACCCTATCACAGTTATACATAAACCCAAATATTGAGGTGAAAACAAGGGACAGAAACCGATAATGAGCACTACAGTAGAATAGCAATGAGGTGGAATGTACTGGTAATCAATGATACATAAACCCAATCATTACGGTGAAAAAGAGACGAAAACAGATAAGGAGCACTAGCAACAATGAGGTTAAGTGTACTGGTAATCAATGATACCGCAGCCTATACCTGGCACACGAGCACCACCACGTCCATGTTGGAGTGACCCCGCCAAGGCGCACAGCGGGCCACCATCTCGTACAGTAGCACGCCAAATGAAAACACGTCCGAGGCTTCCGAGTACCTGTGAAAGTGTTGTTCACATGTAGTCGAACCAAATGGCAAGTAAGAAGTGATAAGCATTACAAGGACATTTCAGCCACAATCGAATTCATAATAGAATTCAGTGTATTAGAGAATTGCCTTTTCTTTCATTCATTCATTACATTACTATTCAGTGGATTACTCACCGCCTTCGCCGTATGGCTTCTGGCGCACTCCACTTGATGGGCCCCACATTCGAAGTGGTGTAGCCTCCTTTCTGACTTCTGCCTGCTTCCTTCAAGCGCGCAAACCCGAAATCAGCGACCCGCACATGTAAGTGGGCGTCCACCAGCACGTTCCGCGCCGCCACGTCGCGGTGAATGACCCCTTCCGAATGCAAGTGTTTCAACCCTAGAGCGGCTTCCAGCGCCATCCGCACCAGGATTGCTTCTTTGGCGGGTGAACCGTAAACGGGCGGCAAGTGTGTGATCGAGGCCAAACTCGATGTGGGGTTGCTATTCGAGGGTGGAAGAAGGAGTTGCGGGGATTGAGTCGACGAAGAAAGAGGCGCTGGTGCCTGTGCTTTCTCGCCGCTGTTGCCGTTGGTGTGATCGTAAAGGAGCTTCTGAAGAGATCCGTTGGGCATGAAGCGCATCACCACGGCGAGCTGGTCTGGGACGATTCCTACGAATTCTACCACGAATTGGTGGTGGCACACCTGATGATGACGATGATCATGGTGAATTTGATGATATGATGTTGGTGATGATGGCGAGAAGACAGGCCCGAGACAGCCCGCAGCATAAATGAAACCATTACGAAAGAAGGCCAATGTCGTGCAATCGAAGATTTTTCCAAGGTGTACACAAGTACTAATTTCTTTCTCTCCTCAAAACTTACCCTCGCCAAAATCGCCGCTTCGTGCCTCAAATCAGCAGCAGCGGCGGCAGCGGCGGCAGCGTTGCTGGCCGTGGATGTAGTGATGGTTTTGATGGCAACTTCCATACCTCGCCAGTACCCTCGCCGCACCTTTCGTTGAAAGGAAGTAAATGAATATAAGAAGGCAGCAATTTTATACGGGTGCAGAAAAGCTGAAACGAAAAGATTAAGTTCATTTTGTATATACTCCTTTATGTTTAGCGTGCGATGTGGAAAATCACGTGTGCTGCGTGTGACTCATTTACCTGTCCGAAAGAGCCTTCTCCAACCACATCTCCCACTTTGAGTTCACTCCACAGCAATTCTTTGGCATTTCCATACGAAGACGATGTAGATGAGGACGATGAGGACGGAGGTTGGTTGCCCTTGCCATCTTGTTGACTCAACACTGTTGCTGTGACACCACCACCAGTACTATTGTTGGAGCTAGTAGTAGTATCGCCTATTCGCACATCTGTACCGTTTCTGGTAGAGTTCGCATTTTCTCCACCACTACTGCCAGTATCAATGCTGCTGCCGACTCCTCTCTTCCCAGACTCTCCATCACCGTTACTGCTGCCACTGTTGCCGCTGTCCAAAGTACTAATGCTTTCTGCGCTGGTGTCACTGCCACTTCCTACTGTGAGTACAGGGGCGGATGGGATGGGCTGATCGATATTGCTGTTCGAAGTACGTGATGATGCAACTGCCGCTTTCCTCTTTTCTTCTTCTTCTTCTTGTCGATATGTGTCCATTGCTGAAGGAGCTACTGTGACTTGCACTTGCTTTGGGCCAAAATGAGTTGAGAGAGCTGACGCCAGCACCCGCACTTCGCCTCGCTTCAACCCTAACTCTTCGAAATCTTGGTCGGTGGCTAACATCAATCGGTCTAATGAATCGAAGCCCCATTCCTAGAAATTGAGGACATGCAAGAGTCGTTGTTATGCGTGCATATGCAATAATGGAGCATAGTCGTAAGTGAGGAGAGAATTGAGCTCAAACATCACAACGTCTTGTGAAAGAATGACATCATAAACTATTTCCTTACCTCAAATTTCGGAGCCCAGTGCTCCATTCGTAGTTTTTCTAACCAGTCACGCAATTCTTGAGCAACTCGTGCATACCGATCTGACGCCTTTTCTTCTTTTTGCTCTTCGCATGCTCCATCCTCATCTTGCTTAACGTTTACATTCGAGCCTCCACTACCAGTGCAATTGCTGCTGCCTTTGCCAACGGCTTTGGGAATGCTGCCGTCGGCATTTGTTGCGCTGTTGCCGTCGGCAATGGTGTTGCCTTCGGGAATACTGGCAGCGAGTTGCGTAGTGTTCGGCTTGAGTGACTTCATTGAAGCTGTCGATGACGACGATAACGATGATGATGCTTTGTTGCTGGATGCTTTACTGTGGCGAGAGCGAAGTCTGTGCCGGGAAATGCAAGGGACGAAAACATGAACTAAGAATGGAAGGTGCAGCCTGTACGAAGAGGTTGGTGATAAGTGATGACACTCCATATAGTAATTGTGAAAAAGCATGAAGCAAACTCTCACCGGTTGTCCTTCTTCTTTTTGGCCTTTTCTCGCGCTGTCTGTTGGGCTGTACTGTTAAGAGCATTGCTGCACGCAGCGGCTGCAGCGGCCATTTTTCGCCTCCTTTCTTTGCCATAGGTAGCACGCACTACCGCTGCTTGCGCCTGCACGAAAATCAATGAATCAATAGGTTTAAAGACGTGTGAAATTGACACGGGTGATGGTGTTGTGCATGTTTTACGTTGCTCATTCACAATAATTTTCTCTACGTACTTCACGAACCAAGTACAACCACATCAGCTGTGATGTAGCAAGAATCCACACACGCAACCCGTTCTATATACCTTGTACGACTGCGAGTCAGACGCTCTCGCTTGCAGCCATGAAACCACTTCGGCGCGAGACCCATGCGTCGGCTCCTTGGCCTGTCGCAAAAAATATAATATCGACCAAATAGTAGAATCAAAAATATAGATTGAGTTATTGTTTACTTGGACTGCACAAGATAAGGGAGAAGTGAAAAAGAAAAGTCAAGAGAGAGATGAAAATCAGTAAACTCGTTTTTTATGGATGAACAGAAATATCGCACTGTCCAACTGCGCATTTAGTTCTTGACCTGCGTGGCCAATTCGAGAAGAGAGCGCGGCCGATTCGATCGAGGCCCCGGGCACGTTAAGTCAAGACCGCCAAACAGCTCCAACAGTCCGGTGGTGTTGCTAGTGCTGCCAATACCGCTGCCACCGTGGTTGTTGTTGTTAATGCTCTTGCTGCTGCTGAGCTGTTTTCCATCTACTTCTTTGGCAGCAGAGGTGGTAGTTGTGGTGGCGGTGGGAGTTGTTGACGGAGATAGCGGCGGCGCAGCACCAAGAGAATGAAGAGGCGCAGAAGGAGCACCTACAGCAGGCACTGCCACTGATGAATCGCCACCACTTCCTGTGGCTCCAGCAGCATCAACAGGAGCTACATGTGCTCTTTGTTGCTGCTCCTCCCGCTCGAGGCGTGCATGCGCGCGAGACAACAGTTTCAAGCACCCCAAGTGGCCCTAATGGAGTAGGAATTAAAAAACACAAAGAAAAGTAATCCAATGTGTGATTAGAATAGAGTTAATCAATCAAATATAGTTTTAAAAAGTGCAAGTCACCAAAGCGAATTGTATGCTCTAATCTAGTTATATCACAAAACACGACTAGGATGACGTCATCAGCTCTGACCTGCTTGGCGGCATAATGCAGTGCCGTCATGCCCTTGGGGGTGCGAATTGACGGTGTTGCGCCCGCGGCCAGCAGCCATGCCAGGGCTTCATCGCGGCCTTCGTGCGCAGCTTCCATCAGCGCCGTGCGACCGTTGGTGCCGGTCCAGTCCAGCGGCGACGCTAATTTAAGCGGTGGTGGACGAGAGGAGGTGTTGCCAGTGTCGTTGGAAGAAGAAGAAGAAGCAGAGGAAGAGGCTGAGTCTGAGTCTGCTCCTGGAAGAGAAAACGGGCTCTTTTCTTCACTGCTTCCACTATAACTTCCACCATTGACAGCACCACCTTGAACTGATTCCCCACTTTTTGGCTCTTTAATGGTTGCAGAAAAATCTGACGCAGAGAGCTTGCGAGGTGCTCTTGAATGCGCCGCTGTGGGAGTTGAAGGAGCAGCAGAAGGAGCAGCAGTGTCAAACGATCCAGTTAATGGGATTATTTCTCCTCCTCCTCTTCCTCCTCCATCTTCATTGCTTTTAGAATCAGAAGACGAAGAAACATTCAGCTGTGCCATTTGCGCCCGAAGCTTCCTGAAGTCGCGCAAGAGAGCTGCTGATTGCGAGCGGGAAAAAGTCGCGCCATTGGGTCGACCGGAGTCGCACAGCAAGCGTTTCACAGACCTGTGTGGGTAGGAAGAAGAAGAAGAAGCATAGGTATCAAGAGAAGCATGCACAACCTAGGAGTAGAACCGTAGAATACCACATCAATTGAAGCATGCGGTGTAATGTGAATTACACAAAAGTATGTCAAAAGGAAACGAAACAAAGCATTCATCGTTGCATAGGCGCATCACTTACAGGGACAACGCAGACGGACTGCCAATTGCTAAACTGTTGCCATCGAAACTTGCGCCAATGGACGCGAATGGTGCTTGGGGTAACTCAAACTCTTCGGTTGAAATCGATTCGGTTGTGGTCGCAGTAGAGGCAACGTCTTCTTCTCTCTCTGCATTGATTCTTTCATCGACACTTGCTGCTGCTCCTCCTGATGTCATCTGTTTTTCTCCCTCATGGAGATCGCTTGTAATCGGAGCAAATTTCACTGACGAAGTTCGTCGGATAGGAGTAGTTGGAGCGTTAGCACTAGATTGAGCACCACCATTATTATTATCTTCAGCAGCACCACCACTAGCCCCACTAGTAGTACTGGAACGGGACATGATTCCTCCTGCGTCCGGTGATGGTTGTTTTCTTGATGCCTTGAAGGAAAATTGACCGAGCATGCCCCAGGCATGTTCTTCCATCCAAGGTGGAGGTGCTGGTACTTCATGGGTAGACGGCGATGACAATAAGGCATAAGGTTGAGAATGCGATGTCAGACGTGGCGATGACGGACTTGAAATTGACGGACGACACGACGACGGCGATTGCGGAGACGATGACGGTGCTCGAGGAGACGACGGAGAAAGACGGGATGACAAAGAGGAAGATGGGCGGCGGGACACTGTCGGGGACATTTGTGCCAGAGGAAGCTGTGAAGGCGGTGGCGGCGGATTGGGTTGTAGAGAAGGTGGTGGTTGGATCTCTGGATCTTCGAAAAAGCTTCCAGTAAGCAACGAAAACGCTGAAGGCACAGGCGATCTACTTTTAGTGGGTGTAGGGCTTGCTCCTTCTGCTCCTTCTGCTACTGCTACTGCTACTGCTCGTGGTGTTGATAGTAAAGTTGGCGGCACTGCTGCTGCTGCTGCTAGAGGTGATGACGTAGGCATTGGGGGAGTAGACGATGGTGAGGAAGCGTGAAGGGACAAGAAGACAGGAGATCGAGACGATGATGACGCAGATGATAGTCGAGGAGACGACGGAGGTGGCGACGATGACGACGATGAAGTCATAGGTGGTGGTGGAACTGGAGCAGTTATTTGTCCATCCTCAGTAGACGTCGTCGTTGTGCTCATCGCAGAAGTGTCGGAAATCGAGCGCCCTGGTGAAGATGGAAAACGGCTTAAAAGAGAGGAAGGTTCCAGCATGGACGATTCAGATGATGCTTGGGCAGAAGCTGTAGCAGCAGTGATGTCGCCAGATGATCTTGAATAGGCGTACGCCTCCTCTAACTCTTTCTTCAAGGACTCCAGCTTTCGAAGGTCTCCCGCCTATGGGTGAAGAGAAAGGAAGGTGCGTGCCATTCGAGTGAAGAAAAATGCTTAAAAAAGTAAATAAAGAAGAGCAACCTCTCAACCAACAAACAGGATGAAGATTATCATTTACCTTCGCAGCCGCCTGCAACTTTGGCCCTAGCCTAACGAGGACGGCGGACGCCGCTGCAGCAGCGGCTAAGTTGCTTGAAGAAGGGTCCGGGCTGCACAGCTGAGGCCACCGAGTGACGAGAAGGGACACCACCTGAGTATTGGGGTTGGCGGGGATAGTAAGTAGAATAGAGAGAAGAGGAGGAAAGGGGGGCAACGTGAGAACTACTATTCAGCATAAACAGTTTCCCCTCAAAATATAATTAAGAATGAAAATTCTAAAGGTGTACTATTTTCATTATACACATGCCTGTCCATAATCAAGTGTGCATTTCAAATTTCCCCCTAATATATGCCCATCTCTCACCGCTTCGTGGCCTTGTTCCATGGCCATGGAGCACACTTGCCGGTCGAGGCTCGGGCGCCCACCCAAGTACTCCCCCGCATCGCAGAGCCGCGCACAGACCTGTCATGGGGAGTTTTGGATCGTTAGGGGAAGAAGATGGGAATGGGTAAGTGCGGTTGAGAAGGAGATCTTAAAGGAATGGCGGTTGGAGCGTAGGAAATGGAACCAAGATGGGTGAGAGAGCGAAGTTGAGGAAGTGAGCTAGCAAGGAATGTTTGATGTGTTGACAAAGAAAGTTTTTATTTAACCTCTGCATATTGCTTCAACTTTTTACCTCTGCAATACACCACCTCATCTCATCGCCCCCTCGCCTTCAAGCATGCGTACAACTCAAGCACACATCATTTCATACCTGCGAGTGGCCGTTGAGCACCGCCAAGTGAAGAGCGGTTAAGCCACGGCGAGTCACTGCATCCTGAGGTACCAGTGACGACGACGACGAAGAAGAAGAAGTAGACGACGGGAATACTGAGTCAACATCTTGGCCGTCCAACTCCTCCTCTTGACGTGAAGGGATAGCCGCAGAACCTTCACTTTCGACTTCACCATTCCCATTTCTAACACCCTCTTCGCTGTGTTGAGACGCGCAAGTGCTGCTGTGCTGCCGAGTCGGAGACAGGGAAGAAGAAGGACGACTCTTCCCTGAAGTCTCCTCGTCAGCGACAGCGGCATCTTTGACGTCATTCTCGCCAAAGAGCAAAGGCAGCGGGGCTAGCATTTTGTTGTTGTGGTTGTGGCCACACAGCGGACCCGCGAGGAGCCACTCCACTGCGTCCAAATGCCCTTGTTCCGCTGCCAAATGCAAGGCCGTTTGCCCACCTCCTGCTCGAGCTTCGAGGGGCACGCCTGAAGCAATCATCGGACCGGCCAGCAGTTCTAGCAGGGGGACCAGCCCTACGAGAGCCGCGAAATGCCAGGCCAAAAGACCGTCTTCGTCCGCAGCCCCCACTGCCGCGGCCTGAGCCGTGGGGTCGTCCGCGACTTCGAGGAGCGCCGCCCGAGCAAAGTTCAAATCGCCCAAGATGCAAGCAGCGTGCAAACGGTGCCAGTGAGAGCGTTGCAGGTTGTCGCCGAATGAGCCTTTCCCCTCACTGTCACTACTACTGAGGCTGCTGCTATTGCCACTGCCATTACCGCTACCATAAGTGCTGCCACCTTTGCCTTTGCCTTTTCCAGCACCTCTTCCCGGGCCCCAATACCTTAAATGTTGCCCGCTCCCTGCGCCGCCGCCACCGCCGTTGAGAGGCCGCCACCCGTGCCCACCTTTATGGCCCTTGCCTTTACCACCTTTGAAACTGGCGCCCTTGTGAGAAGTGGTTAGTGGAAAAGGTGGCCCCGGTCGATTGATCCCGTTGTTGTTGAAGAGTGCAGCGTTGGTGGTCACAGAAAGGATGTTGTTATCCTGTTTAGAACTGTGCCGCCGGCGCCCAAAACTACTGGAACTTTTGCCGCGTTGCATCCTTATTTGTCTCCAAACTTGCTCGTTACAATTGCTGATGCAGTACACTCGAAATGTTATGCTTCACTGCTTGGAACTGCTGACCGGTTGTGAAGCCTCGTTTCCAAGCAAAAGGGATGACTGTGTCTCTGCAACGTGGAACGAAGTGCGTACTTCACTTTACGTTCGGAAAGTCAGCTTGCCGGTTGGACCGGTTGTGGCTAAGCGGTAATTCTTTTTTGGTTCTTGGTTCTTTTAGTGGAATGGTGTTCATGCTCCGTAAAATACCCCCGAGCTCGCAACAGTTACGACACCAAAGTCGTTGCTAACGCCTATTAGATGGCACCCTTCCTGTTAATACTAAATCCAGTCCCCCCTCGGGGGGGATCAAAAAAAAAATCACCAGGCTTCCAGTCCGGCCCGGGGGACTCTGCAAACGCCGACTAGATGGCACCCTTCCTGTTAGTTACTAAATCCAGTCCCCCCTCGGGGGGGCTCAC
>Ga0307930_1003893_pt1 | contig 10672 bp, 10 predicted proteins | sample OrgLakmetageno46_FD_203161 | JGI IMG/M metagenome (GOLD analysis project Ga0307930, IMG submission 203161) | Saline water microbial communities from Organic Lake, Antarctica - #46 | ecosystem: Environmental > Aquatic > Non-marine Saline and Alkaline > Saline | place: Antarctica: Organic Lake... | reverse complement strand
TTTAAATGCAAAGAAGTAAAACTACACTATGAAAACGGGGAACAAAAAGTTCCGAAAGAGAATGAGACATGTGATAGAATGAATTACAGAAACGCATCATAAAGAAATGTCCCTTTTCATTTCTCTAATGTGATACCTGGCTGTTTTCTTGCGAAGAGATGGCAACTTTGCCAGTCGGTGGATGCAGCGAAACGCTGGAGTAGTCCACGAACATTACAGAGGGGGGCAGCTTCAAAACTGCAACGGTCTTCCAGTAGCACGAATACCTGTTTGAAAGGGGGGGGGAAGTTGATAGAAGCCCCGCGCACACACATGCATGGAAAATCAAAACAATAATATAGTACGCACGCGTACATTGAAGATGTGAGGAGGAGGTGTAAGGATAAGGGAGGCAGAATAATCTTTGGCTCGCTCGATTGACATTTGACTTCTCGTCTTTTCGCAACCTCCCTTTCTCGTCTTCAACTATTCCTATCCCTCGTTTTACCCAGGCATAACGCCGCCACTGCTGCTGTCGTCATCCACTCGCTGCATCACTACAACTCGCCCGTTCCCAGCTTCTCGTCCCTTGGAGCCTTCCGCGCAGTAATTGCCTTCGCACAGACCCAGGACATAGAGGTTGCCGTCTGCCCCACGCACTGAGAAAGCACCCTGTACAGCATATCAAAGGATTGAAAGGGGCGCATGGGATGAGGGGGGAGATCTTAGAAGCGCAGTTGTTATAGGCTGAAGTTCGCCACTATGACAACATTAGCAGGGTTTGAGAAATGCGCACTTCGAGAAGTGAAAAAGAGATACATCAGCAAAAGATATTTTATAGATGCTGCAAAGAAGAAGATACGTAACAATCATCACTTCATTTTTGGGGGCGATACAGCATGATGCTTCTTACTTCAAAGCCTTTGCTGCTGCCTTCAAAAGTAAACTCTGATGGGCACTCGTCAACAATGGCGTAATTGTCGGCGCTCACGTCCAACTTGAGCACCTGATTTTATGATATGTAAGAGAAAGAAAATTTACTGTGAACCCACCGTGACCAACCGGTGAAAAATAAGATAAAACAAATAGTGGTTGAAAGTGCGCAGTGAATAACACGTTATGTGTAGCTAACAATTGGTATATTACAGACAGACATATCAAAAAAGACGAGGTAAAAGACAGTGAGCGAATTAAATTGGCAAAGAGAACCCACACCTGAACCTTTCGTCTTTTCATTACACCTATATACACGCACTTACCATCGCATGCCAAGAGGTGCTCGTAGGCAGCGCACTGTCATCGTCATCGTCGCTAGGGTTAGGATTAGGGTTAGGGCTACTCAGCCGGCGTTGGCGGTGCCTCACAGGCAAGTTAGAAGTAGGCGGGTTAGGAGGTAAGGAACTGTTGCTGCTGCTGCTGCTGCTGCCGGTAGAAGAAGAAGAAGAAGAAGAGGAGGCAGCTAGGCTAGCAGACTTGGTGGTGGTAGTTGAAGAGGCAGTTGTGCGTAATTTTACGGCTTCTTGCACCACGTAGACGTCTCCGGTGGCCTTGTCTTCGAAAATGGCTTCGAGGCCTAATCATGATTGGTGGTTGTGTTGGCGTTAGATTTAATTTGGTGGTGGTAATTTGGTGCGGTAAAAATAGAAGGAAATAATAACGTTAAGTGCAAAACAAAGGAACGAAAACAAGACGAAATTTGAAGAGAAAGGCAACTGAGAATACGGCAATTAAATCTAAAAGTGGCAACTGAATAGCTTGTATTTGAAGTCATCCTTACCGCTCTCTGAATCTCCGTCGCGCAGTGGCGACCCCAAAAGAGTGGATGCGTCCGACAAGGTTGGCAAATCTTGGTGCACCTTTAGAGTTCAGCACAATGATGAAAAAAAATATATAGAGCGCACCATAAGAAGATGAGGATATAGAAAGCAAACATGCCTCGCAGAGATAAGCATTGAATGCGAGACAATAAGAAGCAATATCAAGCAGCAAGAGTTATAAAGAAAATGGACAGACCGACGACGATGAAGAAGACGAAGCGTGGGTGCTGAAATGTGTACCTTAAACAGTGACCAAGAAGAGTCGCAAACCGAGTAAAAGTAGCCGTCCTGGTTAAGCCACCGCGAAGTAGAGAAATAAGGCGATATACGTAAGCCACGGAATTGCTTCCATCAATAATACAGGATGCTAGAAGTACACGCAAAATATTTCTTTGTACTACGGCGGCAGCTGTCGTGGCTAGTATTCTTACTTTGAGAATCACGTCGGAGGTTTCGAATTTCCGCTGGCCAGCGAGGTCTTTTGACACGAAAAGGCCGCCCACAGGTTTGTCCACGAGCGATTTCAAGGTGACCTAATGATGAAGTTGATGATGAACGAACGAGTGGAATCTCATGAAATGATACCATGTGAACACGTAAATGAAAAAGTGAACAAAGCACTAGCACCAGTAGGAAGCATTTATAGTGCACATCTCTAAGGCAGCATTACTGTGGCGCAACACATCATTTATGATGATACGCACTGATAAGAACTTATCTCGTTTGTAGACAGCGTCAATAGTCTATCTAGCGTCTATTTCAAACCCTAGCGCCAATTTCATAAGAAAATGATCATGCGCAGCCAAAAGAGAAAACAGTTTGAAAGTGCTTGTCTCTATATGTTTCAAACCTTGGTGTAGTCTTCGGCATTGGCGCAGAAGTCTCCAGTGTGAGGCGTAACAATGTCTCGAGTGCTGAGAAGCGGCGACTGCGGGTTGGTAGATGAGAACGCCACTGCTAATAGCGTGGAGGCAATAATGCTACTCGCTAGGAGGTATTTGAGCCTGGATAGTGCGTCAGCCGAAGTAGTGGAAGATGCTGGGACAGGATTGATGCTGTGGTATTGGGGTGCCATGTTATTATGCTCTGGGTTGATTGCTTGACACTTGGCACAGCTTCGTGACACGCAATGATGATGGAAATATTCCCGTTGGCTTGTCATGGATGATGACGATGATGACAGATGACAGTTGATGACAGACAGAAATTTGATGAAAATCGTAATTTATTTTAGAAGCTTGATGCTTGCTCTTTCTAAAGTACGCTATAGTACTACGCTCAGCGGTCAGCGGATGCTTGATACAAATCTGTAGTCTGTCTAGTCATTTGCTGCTAGCTTCTTTGCCTACATATTTGCAAAGCATATGGGCACTACTGCGCTTCAACACTAGTATTATCAGTAGCTCCTGCTGCTGCCTTGGTGGAGCTATCGTAGCTACTACGAGAACTTGCATTCGAGGCAGGAAGTTTCATAATACGAGAAGGTGCCAATATACTTATCTACTAACTTAATCTTTAGCAATGTAGGGAAACAGTCTAGCTAGCTCTATCAATCCAACTAAACCTAGACACACCACGTAGGCGTGCATAGCTTTAGCTTACCTACATTTATATGCCCTCATGAAGTACATAAATGCTACAATTACCTACTAGTAATGTTACCCATGTTGCCGACTTCTTATAACATATTTGTATCGCTTTCCGATTCCATCTTGCTCTGCAGCTAACAATTGAAGAAGATCCTAGAAATGGCTCAACCTAGTTCTGTTGGAACGCCGTGGGCTGTTGAAACGGGCGACAACTACCAACACACTTCTCTTGTGGCCGATCCAGTTACTGGCAACATCATAGCATTGGCTGCAGATGCTTCTTCTTCTCAGAAGTCGTCCACCAAGCAGGGTGAAACCTTTACTGCTAGTGAGCACGCCAGCTGGGGTGCTAGAATAGCTCAGCTGCCCGGTGCCGCTGCTTTTTTACCGGTGGGATTTCCCGACAGCGTGCGACCAGAATACTTGGAATACCAAGCTTGGGACACGGTTCAGGTACTAGCGATTCGAATGAGGCTGTCTTTTCTTTGAACCATACCACTTTCTATTTCTTCCTTCATTTAACTATTTTCTCAAACTGGACCTTCATAATTTACGATACATCAAAACACGTATGCACAGGCACTGAGTAGTTATTTGCGGGGCATCTTCACCACTCGAGCGCTCCTAGCAGCAGTGGGCGTGGGCAACAGCGATGCCTCGGCTTTAGCCGCGGCTATCACTTGGGTGCGTTTGTGCGAATTTGTGCGTTAGAAAATGGACGTGGTTGTGAGGAGAGTGACGTTTGTAGTGCTGAGTAGAAATGGGGAAAGCATGCAGAGTGAGATCGCGGTATCATCTTTGACAACCGAAACGAGCATATGCGCAACTTGCGCTTCTTTTCTTCTTTTGTAGAGCAAGCTTGCTGCCGTCGATACATGTTACTGGCCTGCCCAATTTTTGTTATTCTTTAAGTGTATTTTTTTATACTTCAATAGCCGTTTTCTTTAAACCTTATTCTCGCCTACGTAGTCGATGCGCGGCGGTGGCAATACCTTATTTTCAATGCTTTTTGTATATATCATATTAGGTGTTGCGGGACGGGGCGGGGATGCTGGGCGCTCTCATCTTTGGCTTTGTTGCCGGCGGGTCTTTCGACTGCCACTTGAAGGTAACGCACTACACCTGTAGTACTTGGAGAGTTGGTGGCTATAGTACTACCTTCCTAAAATAGAATCTGCTACGTAAAATTCCATCAATTCAGAGTGGAATCAGGAGAAGTGTCTCTCGTGCTGATGTCATCAAAAATACTCATTTTGTATCATATTCGTGCATGATACCGACCACAACAATAGGAGTGGCGGCTTTTTGCTGACGTCATCAACGACTTGGGCTTGACTCTGGACCTGCTTGCCCCCTCTCTGCCATCTCGTTGGCTCATGCCCATTCTGTGCTTGGCCACCCTCTGCAAAGCAGCGTGCGGGGTGAGTTCTTTAGCGCGAGAGATCGTAATGGGGGTGGTAAGTAAGTCAGGCCATGATTCCTTTTATACTTCTTTAAAAGTACTTCACACAGCCCCCCCCCCCCTGGCTTATCGCCTCCATCTTTTTGCATGCGCTTTCAATCCATACTCCCTCTTCACTGCTAAATGTCTCTTTTCCTTCTTCAAGTTATTCGTTCACCATTACCACCACAACTTTCACCGCCACGGCTACCACCAATGCACCATCATGCAAGTAGGTCGCGGCGGGATCCACCAAGGCCGCCATCACTGCTCACCTCGCGAGGCAGGGCAACACTGCGGACGTGCAGGCTAAAGAAGGCGCGCAAGAGACACTGGTCACGCTAGGGGGCATGTTGATTGGGGTAAGAGAGAAAAAAGGGAGCTTACTTTTGTATCCATACTCGAATAAGTAATCAATCTGTGCACCTGAGGAGCGACTTTTTCTTGTGTGAGCAAGCGCACTCGTAACGTTGAGTTGGATCTTGATTGTGTGCACATGCTGCTATTACGTACAGGTACTAGTAGATAGATCACACCTGAACTTGAACGTGTGCCCTCGTACATGTGCTTCTGCACGTGCATGAGCTCTCACATGCGCGCGCCAATACTCGCAGGTGGCGTTGGCGACACAGCTAGAACGGTGGGAAAGAGCTGAAAGAGAAGGAAGCAGTGAAACAGACGACGAAAGTACTTTTCTGGCCAATCAACAACAGCTGGAGCAAGAACAACACCAGGAGCTAGTTCAGAATGTTTGCTGGTCGTCATTCTTTGGTCTCCAGTCGATGGTGTGGGGCTGTTTTGGTGTTTTGACGCTAGTGCACGTGTACGCGAATTGGAAAGGGGTGAGTCCGATATGGAGAAGGGTTCAGGTGTATAGGCAGAATCATTTGAGGTTTTGTCCCAAACGTATACATCTTCTTGCATTGTTCATATCTTTGCGTGAGAAGTTTAGACGACTCAGGTCAAAAGCGTCTAAGGAGTTGAAGCGTATTTTTTGTTCATCTCCTGCCCACTTTGTATTTTTCTCTTCTGATATATTTGAAGGTCGTAGCGCTTCGTTTGCGCGTTTTAAACCGTCATCGTGTGGAGCTTTGCCTCAAGGCTTATCGTCGAACATCGACAACAGAAGCAACGGCAGTGTCACCACCACCACCTCCAGCAGCAGCAGCAGCAACACCGCTACATGTAGCAGGACTAGCCGCAGCAGTCACGCCAGACGCCTGTGCAACCGCAGAAAGTTCTTTGACAGAGTGGCTCCACCTCCCAAAACGCATTCGGAATCAATCCCGCATTGCATTAGGCCAACCTCTGCAAGAATTGACCTTCAACGGTATGAGTGTCTAAGTTCGCTTGTGAACGACGCTTCGATTAAAAAAAAAATCCACTTCTTAAGCCACATTATTCCGTCGATTTTTTTTGTGGTTCTTTTTTCATCTGCATTTTGTTTTGTGTACGATGTTGTGTGACTGTCTCGGACAAGATTTCTACACACGTGCCGACATCGATGCTGTGCGTGCGTGCCTTGCAAATAGTCCGTCGTTTTCAACTACGACTAGATTGCAGTCGCCGCCGCGGCGCTATTTGTTGACGTTTCAAAGGCGTTCTTTTGCCCATAAGTGGAGTCTGTTCTATTCTTCAGCTACCTCTGTAGTGCGGGCCTCGCTTGAGTCCGGCGCTTCACCGCTCGACGAACTTCGGTGTTTTCACCACGCCCGTGCGCTAATACAATACCTCGAAAACCACCCCACTGGCAGCACAAGTAGCAGCAGCAGCAATACTAGTCAAGGCAATGCCAAGGTTGCTCATACCAGTAATAGCAGCAGCAGCAGTATTAGCAGCAGCAGTGGGTGCACGAATGCAGGTGCAACTCTAGTAGAAGCAGTAACGGCAGCGAGAATATTGGCCGATGCCGAGTGGCCTCATTTCCTCAAGGCACTGCAAGCAAGCCCACTACAATCACCATTACCACTACCACCATCGCAGTTGTCACATTTTCCTGCCCAGGGAACGATAGCCGGTACTTCCTTGGTAGAGGACTCCGGGTGGGATCTCAGTCGTGTCGCGCTCGGAAGTGGGAGTTGGCGCTACCAGTTCACGGGCACTACAGGATTCAATCACAAAGAAGATTGACGCGCCTGCATTGCCCTGTCGTCGTTGTATGTAAATCTTGAGGGCCCTCTGCGTTCTTAACTGAATTCCCTGCCATAGTTCATAGTTCATTGATCCCATCAAACATCAAATTCATTCGAACTAGGCTCCACGGTCTTAAAGAAACACCAACAAGCATCATGGAGCTCCATAGTTATGATGAATTCACCTTATCTCTCATTATCTCTAAGTTGCCATGATTCTCAATTCCCATCAAATTAAATTGTATTGTGTTATTGTGTTCCCCAATCTCAAAGAAACACCAACAAGCAGAGTGGAGCTACTAAGAGGTGAGTAACTCATCTCACCTCTCGTGATCTCTAAGTATGCTCGTCAAGCAGCCAAGCGCGCTTCTCACGTGCCACATGAGCATGTGAGCCTAGATACCTAATGCCGCATGCTGCCATGCCCAACCAACTCAGAACCCAGCAGGGATCCAACAACCAATAACAAGGCCTCGCACATTTGTTATATTTTCGACTCTTTCCCTGTAGCTAACGGCTAACGATGCAACGATGCAACGCAACACGCTACTCCATGGGTTCTGAGTTCCGTGGGCGAGTACGGCAGCAGTAGCTTTTAATGACTTAAAAGAAAGATAGACGGCAGCAAAGCAGACAGCGAGACCTTGGTTCTTGTATCAGCTTAATCATCTTAAAGAAGCCGTATAGTCTGGATCGAATTTAGAAATCTGCCAAAGTACTTATGCCATGAAACACTTGTTGGAATGCGCTCGATACCAAGGAGTTTGACAAAAGCAGTTTAAATTCGCTGGTCAAGCGTTAGGCGTGTATAGGAGCCGACCTTCCAAATCACTGGCATTAAAAAGAATGATTGTCATTATGAGGCGGTTTTCAGCGTTCTACTAAGGCTGAATCGCGTGCGTATACCGGTATCAGTGCCAACGACGGTTGATACTGGATCAGGCTGTTTCAATTCTTCTATCGTAACGAGTTTAGTTTCAGAACCTCAACGTATTCAACTGCCTTGCAAATCAAAATTTGCTCTAGCAGAGTTGATTATTTCTGGCTAGATCTATTGCTATGGCGTCCACTCCGACTCGCAACGGAGGAAATGGCCTTCTTCCGTCTTTAAACAATAACAACAACAACAATGGACTCAATGCATCGCCGAGTTCGAGTCTTCACCCGCTGTCGCCAGCACCGGCTGGCTCGTATGCCAAGGCGCACAACCCTGTGCGGTCGTCGTTCCGCCCTGGTGGCCTAGGCTTAGGTCTCGCCGGCGCTGCCAAACTCAAAGTGCGTTTTTTTTTAAAGCCTCGCTTACTTCTCAAGCGATTTTCTTCACCGCAAGAAAGTAGCTGCTGTGGCGGTGCATTGCAACATTCCTTGATTCTATAATGTGCATCCCAATATATACATGTGGTCCTAGTTGCAGTCCCAAGACCATGTGGCAGGCCTTGTATCATCTACTTTTTTTGTTCTCGTCTTCCTTTCTCTTTCCATTCGTTACTCTTACATTAGGTGCGCGCGCACCATTTAGCAGACGCCGCCAAAGCAGCGGCCGGAGAAAGCGGAATTTCGGGGCACAAATTCCGGGAACAAATCAAAGCCGCGGACTTTCAAGCCGCTCTGAAGTCGCAGTCAAGCTGGGGCTGTTCGGAAATCGTTCGTTTGATGAACGAAGTCATGAAGCACCCAGACCTGTATGTGGGCGTGAATTTGCTTACCACCGGCATGTGCGTAAACATGATATTTCCTTCTACTTACTATGCTGCGCCATAATTACCGCCCGCCCTCTCCCTCTTGCTTCTTTTTTTCTTTTTTGCTGTTTTTGATTCTTAAATATTTTCCGTTCTCCTTCTACACTCGTCTTTCGGCTTGATCCACCCTTTTTGGGCATACAGAACTAAACTGACCACTTGCTTGGCACCTGAACAGGTACAGCATCTTCAATTTAGCGATCGACGACAGCAACCGAGCCAGCCTAGGGGAAGCCGGCGCTTGCGAAACCGTGCTGCAACTCATGGCTCGGCACAGCAGCGGCTACGAGAAAATTGCCCTCTTTGGTGCGCGTCATTCTTTATATGTTCTCCCGTTTAGGGTTTTATTTCATTTCTCGTTTCTCTCAAAGTCTTTCAATTTGATGTTCTGGTGGAAGTTTTTTTTCTTTTTTTTATCAAATATACTTCACTTTTATACCTGGTCTTTTTTTTCTATTTTCGTTTGCTCAATTATTATCACTATTTTCGTGCTCCTCGGGCACACTGGTCCTATATGTCCTCATGCGAGTCTAGGAGTTGCTGCGATTGCGAATTTGGCGTACCACTGCCGCCCTAATCAAGACCGCCTTGGAGAAGGCTTTGATTTAGGTTAGGACACTTTAGTGTAGGCTATTTGTAGTAGTGTCGAACTCTAGTTTAGTTGTGTCGAATCTAATTTAGCTTGTTATACTCCCCAAATATGAATAATGACGATCTGTTACAGCACGCAAAGCAGCAGATAAATATCTGACCTTTTCAAAGGGCTATTTCGACTTGAGGCTGAACGTTTTCTTCTGGCTGTATAGGTGCAGACGGAAATACGGACGCAGGCACGGTGATTGCCAACGCAATGGAACGAAGGCCGAAGCACCGCGAAATTCAGGTAGGGTGGCGGCGGCGGCTCTTATCATGAAGCAGGAGCACGCATTATGCTTTAACATTGTGCGCTGTGCATGCTCGTGGTTCATCGTTTGCGTAATAAATAAAGGATTCAACTTCTTTTTTTTTTTGAAACCATTCCCTTTTGCCTACACTTTGTGTAACCAACCGTGCCTTTTTTTCTTCTCATCTTCCCCGTACTCCTTGTTCTTCTTCTCCGTTTCACCGCCACAGATTCACGGCTGCGCGGCCGCCCGCAACCTCGCGCTGAACCACCCCGTAAATCCCGTAAAATTACGAGAAGCGGGCGTGCGCAAACTCATCACCGCAGCCAGTTGGGCGTTTCCCAACGACCCAGGCGCCTCTGGCTTGGCCCATTGGAGTGCGGAAGCTCTAGAGGTGATGTGGCAACAGTTGTGGTACTTGCACACATTTCCTTCTCTGTGGCATCATCTACGGGTTCTTCCTACTGCACTGGAGTTCACGTATTGCTGTGCACTTGTACATATTTGTGGCACCATCTTACGAAAATCTCTTGAAGCCCCAGTTGCCCCCTTAAGTCATCCAGGTTGTGGTTTGAATAGCTCATTGTGCCATTTTCACTGTGCCGTTATGACGACAGGTGCTACCTCCCGAGGCAGAAGGATCCCCATTGGTCACGATGTTGTTCGCCGAAATGGCGGCACAAGTGCACAGCGAGCACGAAGAAGTTGAAGGCATGGGAGCGGAAGGCGCGAAGAAAGAAGAAGAAGCTGAAAGAGCAGCTGGAAATGGAGCATCAGGTACGAAAAAGCACAGTCGTCGCCAGCGAGAAGAAGAGGAGGCCATGCGTCGAGGAGAAGAGGATTGATTCGCTTTCATAATAATGTGCGGTGGTTCCGTTTGTTTGCGCTCTTGTGTAAAGAACTTGGACTTGCATTTTTTTCTGCGCACTGCACTATCAAAATTAGGAACTTAGACCAATGATTTAGAAAACTTAGTCTCCCCCGACTGACCTCATTATTTAAGACCGAAAAAGACTGGAGAAAGTAGGGAATTAACTCGAACTCGAACTAATACAAACCCAAATGGCACAGAAGCCAATGCTGCGGGCAGA
>Ga0307930_1003890_pt1 | contig 10677 bp, 8 predicted proteins | sample OrgLakmetageno46_FD_203161 | JGI IMG/M metagenome (GOLD analysis project Ga0307930, IMG submission 203161) | Saline water microbial communities from Organic Lake, Antarctica - #46 | ecosystem: Environmental > Aquatic > Non-marine Saline and Alkaline > Saline | place: Antarctica: Organic Lake... | reverse complement strand
TGAATGCCAACATCAATCTCTGCACTATTGATATTGGCGCTACTGCTGCTGCGAGGCCGGCCTGGCCCGCGAGGCACCACTGCATTCGAGTCTTTGGCAGCAGTTGTATCAGTGGCCAAGAGTGGCACTAACGGTTTCGTAGCGACTCGCACGGGCCCGGAAGGGCACTCGGCCGCAGGATTGAGCAAGAGCTGTGCAGCAGCGACCTCCTCTTCCACCTCTGGCAGGACTTGCCTCGCGCAGTCGGCCAGCGCGTACAAGTGCAGCGCAAACGGGGCCTCGCCCTGAGCCGCCGCCGCCGCAGCGCAACCTTCCCGCCAAGCAGCACGAGTAGCCGGGTCTTGCCCACCTGGAGCCTCCAGCAACGCAGCTTCGGCAGCCAAGGCCTTGGCGTATGCAGCACGAGCAATGCCGCCACCTGTGCTGCCGCCGCCATCGTCGTCGTCTCCGTCGTCAGCGTCTTCCTCCATCTCATCTTCTTCTTCTTCGAGGTCTTCCTCTTCTTTTTGAGCGTCTCCCTCGTCATCTTCTTCTTCTTCTTCTACGTCTTCCTCACCATCATCGCCGACTTCATCCTCGTCTTCTGCATCATCACCATTCCCGTCATCGTCGTCTTCTACACCATCGTCATTTTCACCGTCTTGTTGCATAGACGCGTCTGCATCCTCGGTGGCCTCTGGACCAGTGGCGTCGGCGCCCACCGTGGGCACATCAGCGGTTGCAGCGCCCGTTTCCGTCGTGGGCACTGGCGCTGACTCAAGGTCAGCGGCGGTTGCTACCACTGACACAGCAGCGGCCTCTTCAGCGGCATCGTCCCCTTGGCCCGACCTGCGGCTCTTGCGAGATGGCTGCGGTGGCGGAGGGCCTGTTTTCTTGGCGGCAGCCGGCGCCTTTTTGTTGCTGCCGCCATTCTTGGCTCTCGCGAGGGCGGCGCTGAACTTGGCGTCAAAGAGCGCTTCGAGGCTATTGGCAGCTTTGTGCACCGTGGCGGTGGTGTCCGGAGTAAACGCGCGCGCATTCGCAAACACGAGCTTCACGTCACTGGCAAACGCACCGTCAAGGGTCTGCACAACCACTGCTGGCGGTGCCGCTGGTGGTGCATCTGTTGCAACTGGGACTACAGCACTTGAGCTGGCATCCGTATTAGACACACCTCCATCAGTTGCAGTAGCAGCGGCGCTATCCGCAGCAGCAGCAGTGTCGTCTGCAGCAACACCAGCGGTGCCATCATCACTAGCAACGGCTACAGCACCAGTAAGGGCACCAGAACTGGCATCACTATAAGCACTACCAGCGCGAGCAGCAGCCGCAGCCTCCGCATGCGCTTTCGCAGCTTCTGCCGCTGCCTTCGCCACCACAGCGTAATGCCCGGACGCTAGCCGGCTCCCCACGGTGCCCAAATCCATGGGCCTTGGCACAATCTCCCTGTAGTGAGGAATCCCCAGCGCGTCTGGGTCCACCGGCTCCGCAAACCACGCCGCTTGAGACTTGGCCCGCAGCGCACTGAGGGCGGAGCTACACGCTTTGGTGATGGCTGCCTCTAGGGCTGCTTCCTCGTTCGTGCTGCTGTTGCTGCTTCCATTGGTCGACCCGCTATCCGCACTCGTAGTGTAGCTGTTGGTGCTGCTGTTGTTGTGGTTCTTGCTGTCATTCTTTGCAGGGCCATCGCCCAATTCATCCAGAGCGCGCACCGCCGCAGCCTTGGCGGCACCCGCGCTGCTGGGCCTAAACAGCGACAGCGCACGGTTCAAGCGCGCAATGACAGCCGCGTGCGGCTCCGGGGCACTTTTCGCGGCCGCCATGGCGCGATCGAGCAGCTCCTTCACTGAGCGGCCTTTGTTGGCAGGCAAGCCTCGAAGCAAGCCACAGAAATGCTGCCACGGCAAGTTGCTTCCGGCGCCATCGTTGTTATCGTCCTCGTCGTCGTCGTCGTCTTCGTCGTCGCTCAATTCCGCCATGACTTCCGCCAGCAAAGCCGCTTCCGGCCCCCCTTCGCCCGGGTTCTGCAACAAATAGAGTGCGTTTTCCACCAGAAGCGCGGAAGGCCCCAACTCGCGCACGTCGTAGGCATGCTTCACGTCCCGCCGCCATGTCGCGCACGCCGCTTCGCCTAGAACGCTGGGCCCTAACAAGCGCACCTGGAAGAACAAGTAGCGAGGCCAACAACAGAGGCACACACGTATAGAATTAGATACGAACTAGGAAATTATATTTCATGAAGCAGGTGAAACTGAATATGTGCGGGCATTCACACACGCAAATGAAAGTCGCAACCCGTGTGAAGAGTAGCTCACGCTCACCGTGCGACTACCGAGAGCAAGGAGTTCTTGTTTGAAGCACCCAACTGCGTCGAGGGTGTCGGGCACGGATGCTAAACGCCAAGGAGCGGTCAGTGCGATATAGCCACCCGAACCAGCCACCCCCATTTCCGACGGTGCGACCGGTGCGGCCAGGGCCGCTGACGTCGCATCGCTGGCTGCAACAGCGCCTGCGGCTGCACCACTGCTGCCAGAAGCATGGCTGCTAGCTTGCACGGAGGACGAAGGAGGTGGCACCGTCGCCTGGAAAGGCTTCACTTCTTCTCGCACGCGCGACGAGCGCCGAGGCTCGAGGTCCACCAGTGCCGCTTGTGCTGCTGCTCGCTTGGCCACGCGCCGCTCTTTGGTAGCACTGTCTTCGGCATTTTCCAGCGCCATATTTGCGGCACCGTCGCCTCCACCGGCAGCAGGGGCAGCCGGTTTTTCGGGTTTGGGTTTTCGTTTCAAGAGCCCCGCCACGAGGTCCCAGTGGGCCAGCAGCTTTTCCTTCAGAGCCTTCTCTTTGATGCCGCGCTCGTCCAAAGCATCGCGCAATTGCTCCAACTCCTCTACCCAGGTCAAACAGCCCCACACTTCCTCGAGAGCTGGAGTGGCGCTCTTGTTCGCACCCTCCTCGCCAGAACTGGAAACAAGGGCCGAAGATGACGTCGGAGCCTGAGCCTGAGCCGCAGCCGCAGCAGGTGCAGCCGACACCTGTCGCCACGACACGGCCACATGCTGCAGACCCGGCACCGCCCAGTAAGCGCGCTCAAAGCGGTCTTCGCCCAGGCACTCGCGCCGCACCGTGAGCTTCGCTTCTCCCTGCGCTAAGGCTGCTGCGGTGGTGGTCGCAGCTGCCTCGGCTTCCTTCATGGTGATCGCTTCTTCAGAGCCGAGCGGGCGGCCAAAGAGGGCAAACCCTTGACTGCTGCAACTGCTGCTGCCTCCACCTTCTGCTCCGCCCTCACCGCTGCCCTCTCCTTCACCGCCCATGATTCCCTCCCCGCCTTCGCCAGTGGGGCGTTTCTTGGCCCGAGAACAGCCCTGGCTGCGGAGCTGCGCCCGCCTCAGAACTGCGAGGCTCCGGCGGTGCGCTAACCGTAGCTCCTGCAAGGCAGTGGCGTCGGCAGAGACTTTGGCTTCAACACCAGGCAAACTGAGCGCGTCGTTCACTAAACACTTGAGCAAGGCGAGGACTGCTCCGGATGGTAAGGATGTGTAGCTCCCAGCCAAATTGGTATTGGTTGCTGACGTCACTGGCGTTGGCAACGATGACGTCACTGCTGCTGCTCCGTTTGTGTTTACCTGTGCCGCGTCAGCATGAGCCACTTCTGCACCAATCTGATCAACTTGCATGCCGTCGTCTGTTTGAGGTAGGCTTTTAGGTACTTCAGCCCCAGCTCCTGCTGCTGATGCTGGTGGTGATGCATCAGTAGACGAAGTAGGCAGCGCCAAGGCTTGCGAGAGGGCCTCAACGGCGGCAGCAAGGGCAGGATCGCTCTCCAGAAGCCCAGCAGTAGCCGAAGCCCCACAATCGGGCTTGCCCTTTTCGAACAGAGCCCCACCGGTGCTGCTGCTGCTGTCACCCTCAGGATCATCACCATTCTCAGCAGCAGCAGCAGCTTCGCCACCACCTACGCCACTAGCATCGCCGCTGCTGCTCACTTCTGGTGGCGCAGCAAACTGCTGTCTGGCAACTTCTGCATTTGCGTCTTTGCTTTGTTGATCGGCCGCCACCACGTAGCGCCGCAGCAGCTCGGGCCACGTCAGCGCGTTCAGGAAATGGCCCCAGTAGTACCGCGCAGCTGGCAACGACAAGTCGCCCCCGCCGCTGCCCTCACCACCGCTGCCACCACCGCCACCACCTAGTCCTCGAGAGCTGCCCGCGCTCGCGGCAGTGGTGCTCCCGTCCGGCCCGACCGCAGCTGCATGTGAAGGCGCCCCGTCCCCTAGCCGACGCCCACAGAGCGCGCGCAATAGGCCCAAATTGAGCTCCGCCAGCAGCGTAGGCCGGGTGTTGTCCGGGCTGCGGCACACGGCCCGCTGGAGTTCGTCCAGCGTGAAGGTCGGCAAGCTCGCGTGCCCATTGGCGTGCTTGGCGGCTCCTCGACGACCCGAAGAAGGTTGCGCGTCACCGCTGCTGCCTGGCATTGAAGTATCTGAGTCAGGCTGCACCGCCTTGCCATAGAGGCGGCAAAAGTCCCAGATCATCACGAGGTCAGCCTTGGCTACAGGGTCTACGCTGTCGAGAGCACTGAAGGAAGGCTCCGGTAAATGTTGCAGAGGCCGCCCGAGGCGCAGCTCAGGATCGATATCCAGAAGGGCGTCCGGCACCTAGGACATTAGGGCAGAAATTAGGGCAAGATGGAAATTGTTTTACATGTGCAGAAGTTCTGCTTGTAGACATATTGTGATGATTAATATTAAAAAAAACAGAGGCAAGGCGAGATTGCTCGAATAGTAGCAATGAATGACTCACCGGAAAGCGCCTCTTGGTGGTTCGCACGCGAGGAGCCGCCACTTGCTTTTCTTTGCGTTTGCGTAGGCTCAACGCTTTCACTGCGGCCGCGCTCAGCTTGTAGCTGGCTTTCACCTTAATCACGGCCTTTTTTGCTACCGCTTGCTTGAGCGCCACCACTGCGTGCTTCTTACATTTGTCTTCCGGCACGTAGTAATTGGCCTGGGCAGAGACAAGAACGACAACAAAACAGGACAGAAAAAGGGCAACGATGATTGTCAAACAGTGACACATTTTCCAGTGGACATTCGAATGCCAGTCAATACACATGCCATAAATTTTGCAACGTCTCAGTGCACACGCGCGTACCGTGATCCACTTGACGATGGCAGCTAGACTGGAGCCGGTGCGGTCCTTCAACTCGCTGATCGCCAACTTCACCTGTACAATAGGAACAACAAGAAGAAAGGAAACATGTGCAACGCGCACATGAGTGTGAAGGATTTGAAGATGTGGTTCTGGAGTCAATTTCTCAATAAAATTCGAGCATGATGCATATAAAGAAGCAGGTGGGTAGGTTTGTAACACTTGACAGTACCATTTCGTGGTACGGCGGGTGGTCTTTGCTTCGAGCTCCACCTCCTCCTTTTCCGCTGCCGGCCGCTAGCTCGGCTGCCAGCGCTGCGTTGTCGATCGCTCCTGCGCCCATGCCCGTAGCAGCAATCCTGCTCATCTCAGCGCCACTGTTGCTGCTGCTGCTGCTGCCGACGCCGCCGCCGGGCAGCGAGGTCCTGTTTCCACCGCCCTCACCTCCTGATTTCCGCTGTTGGCGTACCGCTCGGTCTCGGGCCAGCGCTTCTTCGCGAACCCTTTTCGCCGTCGCCGCCGCTTCCGCAGCCGCCGCAGCTTGCGCAGCGATTGCTGCGGCGGCTTCTGCTGCAGCTTCCGGCGAGTGCTTCGCGAGTTTGTCTTCTTCCAGCCACTCGTCCCATTTCAGGCTCAGGCCGCGGTAGTGGACCCGGTACAAAATTACTTGCATGCGCCGAATCGACTTGGTGTTGAACTTGAGCACTCGGGCTTCGCGAGATCCCTACGACGAGTGTCAATTGTGATAGAAAATAAACACATTCGTTCAGTGAAGTCAAGTGCGTTTCGGAAAAGCAGGAGCAGCAGAAAAGGAGGAGGAGGAGCGGACAAGTAGAGGGGGTGCGCGTCACGTAAGTTCAGTAAGCGATGCTTCATTTGCGACCATATACCACGCAATCCTCAACCACCTTCAGCTTGAGCAACCGCATGGCCCTCTTATTCTTTAAACTCTCAAAGATCCTTCTTGGCATCAGGTTTTCATTGCTAGCTTTGCATGGAACCCTCTATCCAAGAGACTAACCTCGCCCAGGGCAGCACTCTGGGCCAGGACTCGTTCATTGATTTTGAACAAAGCTTCAGGCAACGTATCTGAACAGAATACATGAGGGGGCGGAAAGAAAAAGCAGGAGAAGGCGCGAGGGCATTGAGGTATGGTAAAACAATTCCGAGCGATTCATTGGAGCCATTGAACACAGCAATGGTGGTAAAGGCGACCGAACGCGCGCACAAGAAGCAGAATATCCTCGACCGATCAAGAAAGCGTTTCCATTCACCTATAAGAGGCTTTTCAACATCCCAGTCGTCAACAGGTGCATGTCTTTTCTTCTTGGCGACAGCAGCTGGAAGAGAATGAACAGCAGCCAAATCGACCAAAAACCCCTCCTGTGGTTGGGGATCTGGCGCCACGTTTGATGCGAGGGGCATTTGTGCCTCAAAACTTCCACGAGGCTCTGCCAAGACTTCAGATTCGTTATTGCGGCTTGGTTCGACGCTTACGGAGCCAGCCTCAGACCTCGGGGCAGTGTCAAGAGGTGGCGGGAAGTCCATTTCCTCGTAGGCTTGGGAGGAATACAGACGCATGAAATTCAATTCATCTCGAATTCGCCAGTCCAGAATGACAGCAATGACAGCAACTCTCCCCTGTAAATTTTGTGTGCTTTTTTTGCGAGTTCAGGGGAGAGGGGAGAGCAGAGAGCAGAGAAAGCGAGAAAGCAGCGGCTTCTTGGTGTACGTGTCTTGTGTCTTGGTGTGCCCGCTTGCTCGCACCATTACCTTCTTATCACTATTTGCCCCAAGCTCAGTATATCGACGCTTGAGCATCTCTAGGGAAGCATGCAAATTTTTCTTCGACTCCTAGACAGCCGCACTACGCCAGTGGATGTGCCGCTGGGTTGCTCGGTGGCTGATTTGAAGGATGAAGTGGCGAGACTCTCCGCAGTGCCGCCGGCCGCAATGCGCTTGATGTGCGGCGCGCGTGATCTTGATGGGTGCAGCTGCCAGAATGCAGGCATCGAGGCAGGAGACACCGTATCGCTACGGTTGCGGGTGGTTGGTGGCATTGATTTCCAGCATCGAGAAGGGAGCAAATTCGGGGGCGGTGGCGTTTCCTCGGAGCAGGAGGTGCGTTGTTGACTATGCTTTATATATTTACTACGCTTGCTTAAACAGCTAGCTATCACTGAATTGTTTCTTCTTGACTATGCTTATTTGTGGAGTCTAGGCGGCGCGAGAACGCAAGGAGCGGCTGCGCAAGTTAGCTCTCGAAACCATCGACCTCGACAAAGGTGTTTCCCTACCCGCCCTCTCGTACTTTCGTCCCATGCTCTGCTTGCTTCCCCATCTTTTTTTTTCTATTCCAATCTTTTATTGCGAAAAGTGGGCTCACCTTGTCTTCTGTGTCTCGTTACCCCACTTCCGCACAGACCCTTACTTCATGAAGAACCATTTGGGCAGCTTTGAGTGCAAACTGTGCTTGACGCTGCACACCACCGAAGGCAATTACCTGGCCCACACCCAGGGCAAACGCCACCAGCAGAACCTTGGCCGCCGAGCTGCGCGCGAAGAGCAGGTGAGCGGCCGTTTTGCATTGCAGCTAGGGTAAAGGCACTCAAGTTCACTCTTGCCCTTTCCAATTGTATACTGCAAGGAGTGCATTGCCCTTTTTGGTTGTTGCCTGCTTGGGAAAGCCTCTCTCGACCTTCATCCCTGAGTGCGTTCAACGCTATTGAGTTTCCTGCCAAGCTCGTTTATGTCCTTTCTCTTACTTCATTTCGTCTTTTCTTTTTTTTTCTTTCAGATGGGCCTCGCCGCCAAGCCCCAAACCGCGGCCGCCGCCTTGCAGTCCGGCAAAGCCACCATCAAGATTGGGCGGCCGGGCTACCGGATCACCAAAGCACGCGACCCAGAGAGCACGCAGCGCACGCTGGGCTTCGAAGTGGACTACCCGGAGGCCGAAGAAGGGGTGCAGCCGCGGCACCGGTTCATGTCGGCCTACGAGCAACGGGTGGAAGCCCCGGATAAAAACTACCAGTACCTGCTGGTGGCCTGCGAGCCCTACGAAACGGTGCATTGCGCGTGTATTCATTCTTGGTCATCATGTGTGCGGGCTTATGCTTTTTTTGTGTGTTTACAATGAACATGCATATGTTGTCAGATTGGTTGATACGAGGCAACCCTTTTGTTCATTAGAGAAGGCTGCATATGCCCCGCCTTCTTTTTGCATGATCAGCCTCATTGCAATGCAGCCAAGAAATGAATTTGATCCTGCAGCATCTCTTACGCTTCTTTTTTTGTTTTTTCTCTCCGTCTTCTCTCCTTTTTCGCCCGTCGTACATAGATTGCCTTCAAGATTCCGAGCGATCCGTTGGACAAGGGTGAAGGCAAGTTCAGCACCGCCTGGGACGAAATGACCAAGAAATTCACAGTCCAGCTGGCCTTTGCTACGGCGGCTGACCTCGAAGCGAGCCGCCGCCTCATGGCGTCTGCGGCAGGTGCCCCCAAGCGCACGGTGCGCGCTCTCGCCACGGGCGTCCTGGCTTAATCCGGGCCGGGCCGAAGGATGTCCGTTTTGAGGATCCACCCGCATTAAGAGCTTTATCAGAGATATGTGGTGTTGGAGCTATACTTATACATAGCGATTTCTTGCCGTTCCTTTTCGTGCTAAATTCCTTCCGTGTTTGGCTGATATAGAAAGGTCAAGTAGATGATGGCTTTAAGAAACGGCCAGTCTTCTTCAGTCTTCGAGAGTTTGATATCCCCCTTTTATATAGTACAAGTTCGGGTGCCCGCGCGATGCGCGGTTCAGGTGCAATTATTTTGCTGCGGAACGCAGTAGCAGTAGGTCTGTTTTCGTACTTGATCGCGACTTCGAGGTGCCCGCGAACCCTCCTCTCTTTGCCCGTGGTGCCTGTCCCTTCTTCTGCCCGTGCTCAGCTTTCTATTTGTTCCCGTACTGCACATGTACAACAGAACTGTACAGAATTAGGTAGTTCAGTACAAAAAAAAGAAAGGGCGGACACCAACTAACTAACGAACGAACCACGAACGACGAACGAAATTCCATTCAATAGAAAGGATTCTCCCCTGTAAGTTTGATGTGCAGGCAGGCAGCTCGGCTGTTGCATGCTGCGTCGTTGAGTTCAGCAACAACATGAAGTACGTGGAGGCTGAAGGTCTACTAGCTTTGAGCCACGATAGCTTAGACCTCCTATTCAACTTTTCTTAATTTACGACGAACATCGAACGGTTTACTGATTCATTTTAAAGTACTGGTAGAAAAGTTTTGGCTTCTAGCCAGTTCTTTCGAGTAAATGCGTACTACTTGGTGTGTTTTTATCCCCTGGATAGCTCTCGCGCAAGCTTTTACACCAGCGTTGCGTTCTCAGTCTACGCTACGATTAAATGTGATTCAATCGAGCAACCATCAGCACAAATTAGGATATTTAAGAAGGCCGAATATTAATACCCCACGATCATGTTTAGCTACAGTGCGCTTAGCTAATAAAGAGAAACACGACAGCTGGCTCGAGGAAAGACTTTCAATAGTTTCGGTAAACGAAATTAGACTCGACGCTACATCTCTGACGACTCAATGCCTGGCCAGAGAGCTCTTTCGAGAGCTGTACTACAATCCTTTGAAGGTTTGAATTTGATATTTGCTGTGAACCCAAAGACGCCTGCTGTAGTGACGAATAATGCTTTTACTCTTTAGTCTTGAACTCGACTCACCCTCGAATGCTTGTTTGTTATGCTATCGCGTGGGCCTTGAAAGACAATGCCTGGGTTCACCCCGCATGACGTGCAAGCACTGGGCGAAACCGTTTTGAGCGCAAGCGTGCTGAGCGCGGCATGGGTTGCCTTTGGAGTGGTCTTTGGCACTTTTGAACGCGCTGGCGTCGAGGACGCTGCTGTGTTGCGGCGCACTGCAGCTACCCTAGTGTGCGCAACACCTATATGGTTGTACTTTGAGTCCACTGCTACGGCGCGGCTGCACGTGAGTGCCGGCCTCCCGGATTTCGCTGGCATCGGTGCGACAATGATCGCAGTGCGACTGGTCGAGTTTAGCTTCCCGAGATGAGCACCAGCGCACCAGCGCTGCCGCCTACAACGCGCATCTGCACCATTTAAAGGCGAATATCAACATGAGCGCGCGATTATATTTGTATATTTACTGTAAGTTGTGACCTGTGCCTAATCTGATTGCACCTCGCAAATAATTCGTTTTTTTAAATATGATTAATTATAAATGAAGCCAGTTTAATAGTTTATAATTATTGTTTATAATTATTCTATGCCTTTTGCCACCGTCTCAGAAGGAAAGCAGCATTAGATACGAGGTACGAATGGACTTCACACTTCACGATCCTGGTGGCAATAAGTGAGTTTATGGAAACCGGCTAAGTTCAAGTTTTGAAATTCGATTTGCGCTTAGTCCTAATCGAACTCGAACTCGAACTAATACAAACCCAAATGGCACAGAAGCCAATGCTGCGGGCAGAAGTGGGAATGCGCGTGCGTTGCGCAAACAAAGCAAGTGCGGAATGATTCAGGAGGGAG
>Ga0307930_1003889_pt1 | contig 10677 bp, 8 predicted proteins | sample OrgLakmetageno46_FD_203161 | JGI IMG/M metagenome (GOLD analysis project Ga0307930, IMG submission 203161) | Saline water microbial communities from Organic Lake, Antarctica - #46 | ecosystem: Environmental > Aquatic > Non-marine Saline and Alkaline > Saline | place: Antarctica: Organic Lake... | reverse complement strand
CTTCCCACCAGGTTTGAACTTTTCTGCGTTGGTACGCATGATACCGAGCCAGCCAACAAATCCATCCTTTCTAAGGGCGTTGCGCGTGCATCCGCCTTTCTTAAACTGCTTGTGGCCGTCAATTACTTCGTAGAGCATCGCTTGCTCGCGAGTCATATCATCTGGATACTCCTTGTATTGCACATACTCGCCCACTTGCATCTTAAAACCCGTTCCCATTGTCGCGGAGCGTGCTGGGTCATTTTTAAAGATAAGTCGCTTGGTTTCATCCAAAATCTCGTGCTTAAGCGACGTGCCGGCAAGCCCTACGTAGAGGGCACCTTCCTCACTGGTATGGCCTATTCCCTTGATTCGGAACGCACCAGGTGCGTTTGGAATATTATTGTCGCGGCTGATGACTTGCTCGTAGGTTGCTTGATTCCAGCGACCGCGAGTCATTCCACTTATGGCGTTTGCTCTCCTCGATTTCTTCGTCTCTAACGCCGCCATTTCCCGGAAGGTTCAGATCCAACTACACGATGGAACAAAAGAAAAGTTAGAAATACATTGAAAAGCCGAAATCATGCGCCCTGCGCCTTTCAACTCATCGAACGAGTATCCATTGTGTCATTGCACAAGCATGCAGGCAGGGACGACGTCGTCATTCATAGTAGTTGAACCCTTGGCATGCTTCACGGCACTACAACTAACTCATCTGTTTGCATCTCCCCCGCTCATGATTTCACTCGCACCCGTATCGCGACCTCTTCTTCCTAGAACAGATCTGAGGTAATAACCTGAAGGGATTTTTGTCTCGGAGAAGTGAGAGCTCACTCACGCAAAGAGCGAAACCCTCCTGAAACCCACGCAGAACACACGAACACACGCATGAGATATAGCCTAAGTTCCAATGAAAAATAGGTATGATTTTTTTTGCGAAACCCTACCTGTAGCTAATTTTCGTCCCGGCACTAATTCGCCCCGCGCGCATCGCACACACCACCTCAAAGACCCTCAGGGCACATACATCATTGTTTATGCACTCCGGAGCCATACCAGTTTATTTTTTTAAATTTGGTGCACTACTAAGGTCACAACGGTGTGGGTTCGTCGCGTTCTCCGGACATCGTCCATGACGCGCATCTAGGCCCCAAACGAACCCTTAAGGAGCTCGTGGCGGAACGAGGCTTGAAGAGGTAATGGCCATAATAGTACTTATGAGTGTGGTATATTCTTTCCGGGCGCCCTAAGCTGTTGTGCCCCAACTCCCCTCGTTCTGATACGCCACAGTTTTTTACAGCTGGAGCTCAGGGGCATCACGCTATAGGACTCGCCAAATGCGTCAAAGCGCATACAGCTGGGCCAGAAATTATCGATGCGATTATTACTGTGTGAAGTGTGAAGTGTGAAGCGCTGCTGTTGTCTCGTCGTCTCGTCGTCTGCACTAACAAGTAAAACTACGGTTCGAGTGGCATGTGAATCCCTAACGGAAATGCGAATGTGGAAGCGGAAGATGTATTATGAATAATATCATAAAACAATGCCACAGTAAACCTATCCGGTTTAGTCTGACTCTTTGGTTGTTAGAGCTAGAAATGTTAAATTTATGGCCAGCTGCTCGAATGACTCTCTTCCGCGATTCTAGAGTACATATAATCTACCTATATTAGGAAGCACAGCACCGAGCTTGTATTCATGCGCCTGAAGAAATGACTGATAGGTGTGCCATCAACAACGCTGAGTAGCAGGCAAGCAAGCAATTTCAATTAGAATAGACGCGCTCATTTGAAAGACAAAGCACTCTTATTTTTGAATCATGGACATTGGGTCTATCTTTACGAAGCCGGTTGAGCCGGTGAAGACGATGGTGCCGTCGCGAGGCGAGCTCCAATCGGACGACGCGAAGCTCGAAGTGTACTTTCACGCCGTTCATGACAACTATCGTAAGCAGAATGCATCCTAACTCGCAAGTTATTTGGGATTACTTTGAAACTTTCTCGTAGGCTATTGAATGTGAATGGCCAATTTATGCGACGATGAGATATAAATTTACTGAGCGCGACTCTACTAGTAGGCTCTTCTCGTCATCCGTTAGCTTTGTGTTGATGATTGCCCTTGTCTGCTATAGCCTTGGTGGCGTTTGATTTCGTGCACTAGTTTCAGTGCAATCTTATGCGTATTTGTTGTTGCCTGGTTGTGCTTAGGAACCTACTTGGGTGATCCAATATCGGAAAAGTTGAAGATTAAACTGTACGCGATTTACAAGCAAGCGACCTGCGGCGACAACGACACTCCAAGGCCGTTCGACCAGTTCCGGCGCACGCGGTGGGATGCTTGGCGCGCTTACAAAGGCACGGAAAAAGCGCCTGCCATGCGCCGGTAATTACTTACGGTCTTAAACTATCGTTCGTCGTGATGGCGCGAACTGCTTTCATTCGCTAACCCCAGTTTTCTTAGACACGAGACTCCGTTTTAGCAAAAACAACAAACGATAGGCTAATTCCTTAGCACTCGCAGCCCTTTATCGCCACCTTTTATACCACTTTTATTGACGGTGCTCTGATCTTTGCCTTCCCCTACCCCCCCCTACCACTACTGCACACAGCTACGTGACGCTGCTGCGGCAAATCGACCCGGAGTTGGCGATTGTCGAAGTGCTCGAGACCCCGCCTCCGGGTTTCCCGACCACGAGCTGGGGGGAGCCCATCTGCGCGCGGGCCAACTGCAAAGGCGGGTGCTTGCAGCCGTTGATTGAAACTCAAAAGCTGAGGCAGGGCATGCAGCCCGGCGCGCATTTGCCCAACGGCGGTATGCTTTGTGTTGCTGCATTAGGGGGGAAAGTAATGAAGAAGAAGGGGTGGAGGTGGAGGAGAGAGGAGCTCGCAAGAGATGTGTGCCACACGACTATACGCGTGTGCGTGTGCGCGCGTGTGTGTGTGCGTGTGTGTGTGTTTTTTTTGTTTTGTTTAAGCATCTGGCATCCTTTTATCCTTCCATTTCAAATGATCTCGTACATTGTATGCGTATTCCTTTTCGATGAAACCGTGTGCCATAATTGTTCCACCACCACTTAATCCATATAATAGGGCATGATCCGTCCGCGCCGCCGTTAGAAGAGCGCTTGATGGAAGATGCGAGCTTGCAGACTTACAACGGCCTTAAGGTTTGATAACGGTCAGATAGCATGCCTCGGTGATCACAGCATGCGCCAAATCATCCTCCTGATTTTTTTACCTTCAAAATTAATCTGGGTGAAGTGTGTTCTTACTTCAGCGGAAAGCGTAATTGTGCTATATTTCCTCAAATGAGTCGATTGTTTCTTCATTTGTCTATTTTTCGAACTTCAAAAAAGATCCCTTGCCTTCTTGTTCATGTGCGTGTGCGCGTGGATGTACGTAGGCGTGGCTGAACGAAGAGAAAGGGCGTCTGCGCTGCAAGTTTGGGCGGCACATCCCCATCAACGAAGGGCAAGCCAAGCCGTTTGAAGACTTTTTTCACCATTGTTCCGCGGGTGGGTTCCATGCTTACGACTTCGAACAAGACTCGACGTTGAACGACATGGTAAAAGACGAGCCAAGAAGAGGAAAGAAGAGAAGGAAAACTAAATGTAATGAATGTTAGGTGCGTGGTCATTAGCTTCGCGATTTATATTTCAAAGTAAGCATTTCTTTGAGTCTTTCATAATTATCATTCTGCGCATATTTCTGCTTTCAATAGGTGATAGGAATGCTTGAGAAGAATTACCGGCGCGCGTACCGAATGCAGTTGCATGAAGACGATTACGGTGCAGACAAAATGCACTCAGCTACCTGTCGAATCTTTCTTCATTTATATTTTAGGAGCCTTGTCCGTGACCTGCTTTTGTTCTGAATCTCCTCACACATCTTTAACTTCTTCTGCCGTAGATTACGAGGAGCGGGTGTCGCACGTGCAGCGGTGTTTGGGCATTCAAAAAGCGTTTTACGAAGTGTCTCGCCACTACTACACCCTGCAGGGTAAGCTACTAGTTGCAGTTTTTGAAGTGCTTGTGTGGCATTTTCTTTGCAAGCGGTGCCCCAACGGCATTTATGGAACGTTTCCGTTACGTGCGCGCGTGCATGTGACTGAATATTTCTCCTCCCTTGAGCTTGTGTGTTCTTCTGCACTGCCATGATGGTTCGTGTCTTGACTTCGTATTCTATTCCGTCCATTTTTCTCTGCCTATGTCTATGTCTATGTCTATCTCTATTTCTATTTCTATTTCTATTCAATTCTATCACAGTCCCTTGCGAACGATTTGACGCGCAACACTGCAATGCCAAGCGCACTGCCGATGGGGGCAAAAACCACACCCACGCGCTGGAATTGGTGTTTCCCGAGCCCAATTACGCCAACTACGGCCACGCCGCGGCGCTTCGTAGAGAAGTAAGAGCAAATTTGAGGAGTAGCAAAAGAAGTGACACTACTGCAACGCCACGCTATCTACAGTTTATCCCTCTTTCGTCGTAGTTTCTTAAACTACTCGCTTTTTCCACACTCAAAATCCTTCTCTCTCCTTTCCCTCTTCCTCTCTCTCGCCCATTGAAGGTCTTGCGCACGGGGCTCGACCCCACGACTTTTGTCGTGAAAAACATCGACGACCGGGAAGCCCAATTAGCGGCGCGCATCGCGCACAGCCACAAAATTCGCTTCGAGATTCAAGAAGCCAAGCGAAGGCAGCGGGCGCGGGCGTTCTACCGCCCGATGCAGCTGGAGCGCTTGAAAGAGCACGAGGCCAAGCACACTGCGGCGCAGCTGGAGGCGGCGGTGCGGGCCAACAACGCGGAGCTGACGGTGGCGCTGGCGAGGAAAGGAGCTCCACTGGAGGTGGAGACTGAAAGTAAGTTGTGGATTGGTTCAAAATTAAAGGATGCGATGAGAGAAGGAATGGCGCTGGGCGATCGAGTGACTTGAGTGTTGCTCTGAATGAAAAGCAAATTTGCTCAAGGAGTGGACGCCATCGATAGCTGCCTAATTTCTTTAAATTGCGCTTGAAGCTCTCCGTGGTGTGATACTACCTCCACTGACCAATGACAAATTCGCTCTCTTCTCTTACCTTCTCTTATGCTTCCTCCTCTCCTTGGCGCGCAGGCGGTTTGACTCCCTTAATTCGCGCAGTCCTGAACAGCGACCGCAGTTTTATGCGCATGCTGGTGGAAGCGGGAGCCGAGGTGAATGCGTTCAGCGTGCACAGCGGTTTGAGCGCCCTGTGTTGGGCCTGCAGACGAGGCGATTTACACATGGTGCGCGTGTTTGTACTATAAACACAATTGACCTACCATCATTTTAACATCCTTCAAGAATACTTCTTGATAATCTCGCGTAGTCTTACCCCCACCCCTTTGCTCACTGTAGTTCTCTCTCGCCTTTATTTTTATGTATTTACACGTACATGAATATATTTTGACACCTTTATTTCTCATCTCACCCCTTTTTCTCATAATAGATTGCCGCGGTTTTGGCGCTACCGGACGTGACCATCAACGGTGAAGGGCCGCTAGGGCACACCCCTTTGAGCTGTGCGGCCGAAGCAGGGCAGATTGAGGCGGCAGAACTACTGGTATTCGACGCATTATGATCACGATTTGCTTGATGGCTTCATTAGCTTTGTTTGTACTACTACAACAAATTGAACTTGAAAAGAAATTGCTTCGCCTTTTCTCTTCTAATCATAAAATTTAAAGTACCAGTTGAATTGTAGTACCTTAAACTCGCCCTTTTTTAACGATGTGCGTGCATATTAGGTCAATTGGTTGAAGAAAAAGTTTGACAATGACAACGACGCTGAAAATATGGTCCAACGGCTGCTCAATCAGGTAGCTATTATGAAAATGTAGCATGTCGACAAAAATTACTCACTGCACGTCTTCTCTTTTGTTCTACCCTCTCTTGCATTCTCACCTCGCATTACGTCTTCTTCTTCCTTCTCGTCTTCTAGGTAAACAAATTCGGCGATTCTGCTTTGCACGCCGCAGCGCGCGCTAGGCAGCTGCCAGCTTGCGTGCACTTGCTCACGCTCGGGGCCCGCAAATTGACCCGCAACAAGAACGGCCGGGACGCCGAGGGAGACGCCCGGGACTTGGGCTTCAGCGAGCTCGCGGATTGGCTGGCCAACACCCGGCTGGGGTAAGAGTGGCAAAAAAATAAGAGAGTAAATTTTGGATTCGGTTTAGATTTACGGATAGGGTGATTGGTGATGTGAGATAAGCTTTCGACCTCTTTTTCTTCTTCTTCTTCTTCTTCTTCTTCTTTTCTCCTTGCTTTTCAAAGGCCTAATAATTCTTACTTCCAAAACACAAACGGAACTGGCTTGTAGGTTTGAGGGGCGGGCAGGAGCTGCTCTAGTAAAGCAATTAGAAATCCACCAATCCGAAGGCGTTCCGATGGGCCATTTGGACAAACGCAAGGCGGAATTGGAAGCAGCCGCAAGGGCAAGTGCGGAGGAAGCCGACGCTGCGGCACTGGCGAGAGCCGAAAGAGCGTCGCAACTCATGGTACGGGTTTTGAAAAATGAGGAGGACTATATGGTTGTTTGAAGGAGAACGAGTCAATGAATGAAGACGAGTCCAAAACGGAAGGAAGGCAGGGAATGACGGAGGAATGGTCTTAAGGAAAGGACCAATAGTGGCAAAAGAGATCTGTTTGTGTGTCAGAACGCTCAGTTGAATCGTTTCTGTGGTTTCTTTTGCGTGGATGCATGCGTACGCGTGCTCTTTCTCTCCATACTATCAATCAGGTGCTGTGTTTGAGGCGCAACTTGCGGCGCGGCCAAGAGGAGCAACTTGGGCGCAGAGCACCGCAAACGTCTTTGCTTGGTGGTGGTGGTAAAAAAGGCATAGGCGGCCTCGGTGCAGTTATGATGGCGAGTAAACTGTCTAAAGCCAGGAAGAAAGGCCTAGCAGGGAGTTCTTCTCCGTCCAGCCAGGCAGCCAAAGGAAGTGGCAGTGGTGGTGTGAGCGCTCTAATGATGGCAAGCAAACTCCACAAAGCAGGGCAAAAAGCGAAAACGAATGGTCAGAGCAGCACGGGTGGTGGAGGTGGCACCGGTGCGGGCGCTCTCATGATGGCAAGCAAATTGCACAAAGCAGGGCAAAAAGTGAAAGGAAGTTCCTCCAGCACGGATGGCAGTGACAATGGCAGCGCTGCTAGCAGTAAGAGTGGTGGTGGTGGTGGTGGTGGTGGCGCAGTTACTTTAGACTTGTATGCGTCGGAACAGAAAGCGTTAGAAGGTTCTTCGTCAGACGAGTCCTCGTCTTCATCGGAAGAGGAAGAAGAGGAAGAAGAAGACAATGACAGTGATAACACCGACGACGACGATGATGATGATGACGACGATGATGAGGAAAGCAAAGCCAAGAAAAAACAGGCGAAGCAAGAAGCGAAGGAGGAAGCGAAGGCCGCAAAAGAATTGGCCCGTGACGAAAAAGCGAAAGCAAAAGAGGCGAAAAGAGCTCTAAAATATGATGAATTCGGGCGACGCAAGAAGAAAGTCAAGGGCAGCGGCAGCATTGGCAGTGGGAGTGGCAGCAGCGGTGGCAGTAGCGCGCCTGAGCTAACACCCTTTGAAAAGAATAAGGTTTGTTGGTTGAAGTTTGAGCTCATATAAGTGGGACTCGTTCCAAAGAAAAATGAGCTTGACTGTGTAAACAAAGGGATGTGCGAGCAATCAAGGAATGTTAGATTGACCAGGCCAAGTAGAATTAACAAAACCACTCTTCTTCCTTGTCAACTACAGAATTATCTTACATTCCTTTAATTCTTTGTCTATATACCATCGCATCCATTTCAGTTGGCCTTCAAGCTCCTCACAAGGCTCGCCGAATCAGAAGACCCCCTCGGTATGAACGCATCTGCCACGGCGAACTCGTCCTTGGAGTCAGTGATGAGCGAAAGCAGTGCCTCTCTTTCGCCCGAAAAACAACAGCAGTTGATAAACGACGAAGAAAGCAACCACGACAATGACGAAAATAACGGGTACTTCATCGAAGTCACCGCATTTGAAATTGTGTTCACTAGCAATATATTTGCATCACGCGTATATATTTGCGAATGCTAATTTTAGTTGGAGGCGTGTTGTCTAATGCAATGAATGCTTTCTTTATCCTTGTTTGTAGCTTAAACGCTCTCCAAACGGCGTTTGCACGCTCACCACTGTTTTGTGACATTATTTTCCAGTTTTGAATGATGTTTCCAAACTGTTCGCGTGGTTGCAATTACTTACTCCACGGCACTCTGCTGCAGGTACCCCCCGTTCCCCCTCTGCGTCGATTTAGTGCAGCGCGACGGGTGCCCGCCCAACCAAGAAACGCCCGAAGGCGCCACCCCCCTGATTGTGGCAGCTTTTGACGGCCACGCGCCTGCGGTATAACTACGATATACGATTTATGTCCACACTCTATTTCCTTTGTTGCACGACGGTAACAGTGTCGCTACTTTGTGCGATTTTTCTTGCATTGATCCACACTTCAGTTTTCAATCTAAAGCAATTATGTATACCCCATTCCTTGCGCTGCGCGTTCTCTTATTGTCTTTGTTTGTATGTTCAAAGGTTCGCCGCCTCATTTCGGAGGGCGCGTCCCCCGATTACATGAATCGAAACGGCCGCACCGCCCTAATGGCTGCTGGTAAAGCGAAAGGAAATACAAGAATGATAACATCACAGTGTTTCCCCTGACCGAGTGTCTACTCTTGCTTGATATCCTTCTGTCCTTGTTTTCTCACCTTTTTCCTGTATCTGACCCCGCCCTTTCTCTTCTGTCCAAATGGCAATTGCACGATTCCTTTGGCAAGCCTCGGGCGGTCACGCCTCCGTGGTCATCGAATTGGTGCGAGCTGGAGCCCGAGTGCATCTCGTTGACGTTGAAGGAAAAACCGCGGGCCGGTATGAAAACGTCTTTTTATCCTTGAGCGAAGGGCACTTACAGTTCATTTTCTGAACGTAATTAAGCAGTCCTTTATAAGGCTCTTTTGACACGTTTACTTGTCTGTATCTTTCTTGTTCCATATTAACCATATTTTCCGATTTGCTGTTGTGTTGCTCTTATGTAGCTACGCTGCTGAAGCTTCACAAGAACACATCAGTCGATTTCTAGTGAACATTGCAAAAAATGGCAGTTTAACCAGCGCCCTCGAGGTATTTACTGATGCAGGGGAGAGCCGAGGAGCTTCAAAATAGGAGGGGACGACATGAGGCAAAAACAAGAAGAACCTGAACTTCTACACTGCTTTCGCACCCATCACTCACAGCTACTATAGAAATGTATCCGTCTAATTCTCTTTTTTTTTATTTACGATTATTCTCGTTGGTGCATTGATATACATGCTGAAGGTGTTCAAGCCCTCAGCTAGCGGCAGCAGCGGCGGTGGTGGCGCCAGCAGCAGCAATCTGGGCCCCGATCTCGAGAAGCTCCTGGTGTCGTACGGAGGGTCAGCTGGCGAGCCAGGAGGCCCCGAAGACGGCGGCGGCGACTCGTGAGTTGAGCTTATTTGGAGGGTGTATATAGTGTTAGGGGGGAGAAGGGGATGTTTGAACACTGTGCTTTGGTTTTTGGTTTATCAATGTAATGGTTGCACAGGTACAGATGTCTTTTTATCAAGCATTCGTGCAATTCTTGCGTTCCCTTCCTATGCTATTTTTAGAGCGGAGTTCTTGTTGGTAGCGGTGATAATGGCTTTACTGACTTGCAATCGATTGTGCGTGTAACTATATTAGGTACCTGTGGCGTTTGCCTCCCGAGAAGCCCCTCATTCATTATCATCATCATGAGCTCAGCCTCGACCATCCCAGCTCTTCGGAAGGAGGGGAAGGTCGAACGGTGTTTCCTGACGATGTCTCCGACGGAATCTCCGGCTTGCGAAGGCCCCATTTCAACCTGTCTTCCTCCACTACCACTATGGCTGGTGCAGCGAGCCCTTTAGGTGGCCTCAACTCTCCGAACTCCATGGGCTTTACTGCTTCCCTTGACTCTACGTCATCATCACCGGGTATGCCTGGGAGTGTGCACCAGCAGCAGCAGTCGCAGCCATCTCTGCAGTTGCCGCCATCGCAGTTACCGCAGCATCAAACTCAAGCAGCACAGTATCAGCATTCGTCTTCTCCTCCGCCGGGTGCGGCGCCGCGGCCGAGTACCGGAGGCCATGCCCGTAGTACAAATACGAGTGGAGAAGGACCTGGAGGAGCAAGAGCCGGAGCAATGACGACGAGCAGTGCGTCCTTGGACCGGTCTCACCGCAGTGGGCAAGTTGGCAGCAACGGCAGCATGGTTAGCATGAGCACTACCACCAGCCAAAAGCTCGCGAAGAAGTTTGCCAACCCCCGGGATGCGCCTGAAGAGGTCAGGATGCGTCGATGCCATTCAGATACTTCAAACACTTTGGATGAAGGAAGAAGTTGGATTGTCTTTATTCCACGTATTTTTTTTGCGTATTTTTTTTTTGCAATCACCCCTCTACCTTTTATTCATTATTAAATGTTCTTCTTCTTCTTCTTCTTCTTCATTTTTCTTCTTCATCCAGGTGGCGCTGCGGAAGGAAGTTGCGTCGTACGGCAAGCGCCACGTGTGCCACCGCCCCAACCCTGTAGAGCAAGCCTGGCTGCAGAAAATTGCCGACGAAGCGGGTGCTGGTATAGGCGCCAATGGAAAACCGAAACCGCTGGCGACGGAGAAAACGAGCAAAGCG
>Ga0307930_1003886_pt1 | contig 10679 bp, 14 predicted proteins | sample OrgLakmetageno46_FD_203161 | JGI IMG/M metagenome (GOLD analysis project Ga0307930, IMG submission 203161) | Saline water microbial communities from Organic Lake, Antarctica - #46 | ecosystem: Environmental > Aquatic > Non-marine Saline and Alkaline > Saline | place: Antarctica: Organic Lake... | reverse complement strand
GGCCTCCGCGTTAACTTTTTATTTTCACCATCAACACGTTTGGTAACGAGTTTGTGCAAAATACTCGTACTTTTTGGTTGGTCAACAAAGACAAATTACCGACATATTTATTCAGTCTTTCCGTTAATCGCGGGAGCGACATCCCGCGAGGCTTTTTATAAGAGTTCAAGACAACAATCTTGTATATTTTTGAGGGCACCAGAGTTCAAACCTTGGTGGCTCACAGGAATGCAAAGAACACGCAAAGCCGACTTCAAAGGACAACGTGCTTCTCTGAATAGACTTTAACGGAATCTACGGATTATTTACCGTTTTCTGTCTCCCGACCAACTCTCCCGACCAACTCCCTGGAGTTAAGTTAACTCCAAGGAGTTAGTCGGGAGTCGGTCGGGAGTTGGAACTTTCGAACCATTTTTTTGGTTCTTGAGTCAACTTGGCTGGTGATGAAACAAATGCAAGAGCTCTTCATCTGCGTCGGGCTACTCCCGCGTCTGGCGCGTGGAGAGCCTCTTCGAGATCAGAGACTTTAATCATCTCAACGTCACAATTCACGAGTTAGGAGACAGCCGTGCACGTGACGAGATCTTCAAACACATGCTACTCGAGACGAGAAACGTGACCGGGATTCCTCACGCGTCGAGAGACGCTTGCGTAGCTTGATTTTTTTCACCACCACTCCTCGCTGTTTCAGTCCCCCCAGGCAGCTTACAGAAGTTCTCAATTATGCTCAAGAGGCTATCGGCGGAGAAGTTATTTGGTTAAATTCGCAGTGCTTTAGATTTTCATTGCGCCAAGTCCAAAAGCGTCCTACAATTCCTTGTTGGGGGCACGAGTGTTAAAGCACTTAAAAAATCGCAGGCGTCAGTGAAGGCGGCCTCTTAAGATGCGATAAGGAGACTTCATGATCTTTCACTTCTTGAGTTCGGGATCGCTGAGGAGACTGATGCGAGGTTTATAATGCCCCAGGCGAAGTCGACCGTCGACACGTTGACGAGAAAGTAAAGGGGCAGAGATCTGAAGGGGAAGCTATCACTCAAAATAGTTCATGAACCTGGTTCTTTTTCTGTATAATTTACGTCTCTGTCTCCCCCAGATCCGTGAAAGTCTCTAATATAGCTGATGGCTGGGTTGCTAAGGTCGGTGCTTCACGAACTTGAGAATGTGCGAAACGATTCAGGCTGACTCAGAGTGGTTCAACTTGGTCATGCTGTTCAGTACCAAATCCCGAGCAGCTGCTTTTCTGATTGGCCTACTGTCTTATATTGTTGAACTCACACCGAGTTCTTGAAGTTTGTTGTTTGTTATTTTACGAGACACCGAGCACCGAGTACTTGACGTTTCTTGTCTAACATCCCTGCAATTCCTTGAAGTTGACCAAAAGCCCTGTGCACTCAAGGGCCTTCTGGAGCGTCCACTCGGCCGAGAATGTGTCACCAAACCAGTAAGCAGCTGCTGCGGTGCCCGAGTCATCCAAGAAAGGTGCCCGCAGCATTGGCTTCTGTGCCATTTGGGTTTGTATTAGCTCGAGTTCGAGTTCGTGAAAGGTGACCAGCCGAACAAGGGATCCGATTGTGATAAGGCAGTTATCGACCCCGAAGTTTCCAAAACAACGCCATCCTTCGAACTCGAACTGGATCAAATGTAGACCCATATGATACAGAAGCCAGCGCTGCGGATAGAAGTGCAAACACGTGCGTTGAGCTTGTCACGGCGGTAGTGTCAATCTCTACCAACCAATACCAACCCATAACATCAATAACCATACCACCCACCATTTCCATTTAATCCCCAATAAATCATATAGGAAGATAGGTAGGATTTAGTAATGGTATGGGTAATGGTATTAAAGCATGGTATGCCGTGACAGTGCTCAATTCAGAGTCGTAAAAAAAGGGGAGTGTTTCGACAGCAGAATCTACATAACTTCCAGCTCTCTCAGAAGTGGAAACCGCACATGAACTAAATCCGGAACTAGGAGACAATCTTCGCTTCGGTGTCTGTTTTCAGTACACCTCTCGCCATCATCGTATCACTTCGGCAACTCTATCTCAACGGTCAACGGTTGACGACTGAATATCTCAAATTTTATTGGAAACACCAACAAACGGCACAGAGATATTTATTGATGAGTCAACTTATAACTTCTGTGGATTTCTTTTATGAAGTCTGACTCAAACTTCTCTGATATTTTTCTTGTTTACTGGTGTCTCCTGTAAAGTCGAGCACTTGAGTTTAAACATGCTTCTTGGCGATGCCTTGAAGGTAGCCGCCCTCGTGTTCAGTGAGGAAACAATTAGAGATTCGTTACGACCCATTCGCTTCTCGAGCGGAGAAGAAAGTACGGATGTGCCTGATGGCGTGTCCGAAGACTTCAGCGTGTTGCACGCGTTCCGCAATCCATTGTGGAAGTTTCCCAACTACGCTGCGCTTTTTTGCGTACCTGTGCTCCGTACGCAGTCGTGCAAAGATGCAATTATGTACTTGGAAGACATGTTCAGTGTAGAATGTAGGTATACCGCCTAGTTCTTGATAGAAGAAGAAAAACAAGGAAGCACCTTTGATCGACAAGCACCACAGCTGCATAATCGCCGATGTGCCGAATGGATCGGCCAATGCTTTGGTTCACAGCGCGCATGCACACGTTATCGTAGTACTCGTTCCCACTGCCGGACCGCTGTAGGGATGTGGAAATATAGGTGTCAGATAAACGTGAACGACACAATCTCAATTGGAAAGACACATAACACTCTTGATTAGTATTTGGAAGAAAGTACTACTCTGTGTCGCAATAGACCTTTTTCATGAGAACTTTTGAGGAGTCTTTTAAACTCAATTATAATTTGACGGTGCATCATTGTACTTCCACTACCTGTTCGTCGAGGTACGCCATCTTTTGGACAAGCTCAGGGTCGGTGCGATCAGGGTAAGGCAAGCCCACCATCACCACACATCGGGCCAAATCATCGCTGAAATTGATTCCCTGGTGCAACAATGACGAAATTTGGGCATGTTTAGACATCATCTTTGGACATGCATAGACATGAAAGCTTCTACGTATCGCTTTCATACTGTTTCTTGTGGTGCAAAGTAATACAGCGTGTGGTCCAGTGCTCTAGCAACAGGTGTTTGTACCTCCGACATTTTGGCGCCGACGACGGATAGCAACAAGGCGCCCGCGCTGGACTCGTCAATGGCTTTCGAATAAGCCGCCAATGTCGCGTCGACTTCGCTTGCAGCTCGGGGCTCGCGAAACACCGCCTAAAGTTGGGAGTTAGATTGCACACGCACGCGCAAGCAAGCATGCCATGTTAGAAGAACTCGTCAATAAAGCAGCCAGTTTTAAAATCGCCGAGAGCATCACATCTTCGGCAATATGAAGAAAAGGAAAGGGACAAAAACTACGCATTTAACTAGGAGTAGATTTGAACACTACCTTTTTGCCCTGGAGGCGGCAGAGCGCACCAGTGCGAGTCCAGTGGGCGACAAGGGTCTTTTCGTAGTCGTAGGACGGCAGGAAACAAACGACACCCTTGGGCACGGCAGTGCAAACATTGAAGAGCAGTCTCCCCAATTCGTCCATCTGACCAAAAATTCAACCAGAAAGCAGGCGATTGTGAGGAGGGAAGAGAATGGTAATGATCAGGAATTAAAGAATCAGCACGCTTTCCTTTTGTCTCTACACTCACACGTACTCAAATATGTAAATGACGTGAGCCAGAAAAGAACGAGAAATGTTGACACCAGAGCGAACAAAAACACACATATACACACACACACAAGTACAGCACCTGCTCCGTGGTGCCTCGGCTCTTAAAAGTAAAGTCCATGTCCACCCCTGTGGGGCCTTTCGCGATAGACAGCGGTAAAATAGAGGTGGGAGGAATCACGTGGCCACACGCAAAGGTTCTAAAGCCAATGGCTGTGCTGCTTTTAGGAGAAGCAGATGCTGATGCAGTCGCAGAAGCAGCAGCAGCAGAGCTTGGTTGACCATTTAGATTAGCCTTAGGAGGAGGGAGAGCAGACTGTAATGGCTTCTGGTCTGAAGCAGCGCTGCTCCCGGAGACTCCGAGTTGCTGCTGAATGTAGTCGAAAGGCTGCATGGTGCCTCCTAGCAAAATCACCGCTTTCGCCTCAGACGCCATCTATATCGCACCAAAGACAGTGAGGGTAAAATTCGAAAGATGTCAATCGTTAACTAATACTCTGTGCATGAGACAGTGTACATGTGACATACGCTTCTATCAACGCTAGAGGAATCAAAACGAAGCAGAATCCTTCGAGCACCTTAAGGAAGTGCGACGCAGGATTGAGCATCACAAATTTGAGGGACCACAGAGGCGCAGCTGTTGCTTTTCTTCCTTCTTCTGAAGCATGCGGCGGATGCTTCTCGAGCACCACCTATTAAGATGTGAGTACGATAGAGAACCAGAGTTGAGGTATGTCTAAAACGATGAAAGATAAGTGTGGACACGTTAGCGTACTCCTGTCTTACAAAGCAACTTTAATCTTGAATACCAACAAGAACTGTATTTTTCCAGCAACTAGCCCTACAACACATTTCAATTGCGACTTACGCGGCCATCTTTGTCAGGATGCATCAGCGACATCAAGAACGAGTGCACCAGCGCCAAAGGAGACACGTGAGTGCTCGCACTCTCAGACCGTACTCCTGCAGCTCCGTCACTGGTTGTTGCAGTACCAGCGTCAGCAGGTGCACTACTAGACAATGATGGCGCAGCAATAGAAGCCTGCTGCACATGCATGAAGCCGAGAAGCTTCCGAGGGAGCTCGCTTAGCTCAAGATAACTGGTCAAAGAAAAAAATGGGTGTAATTATGAGTGCAAGTTGATAATAGACGCTAGTAATGAGAGTCCCCACAGTTTTAAAAAAACGTAAACAGCCTTCGCAAAAGGAAGTTACGCTGCACATAAGTGCACGCAAATACATTCTCGTGATTTACCGTTCGAGTTTGAGTAAGTTCAAGTTGTCGATTCCGAGCTCAAAAAGCAGCCCGTTGATCGTGTAAATCTTCTTCTGTACTTTGCTATTGCCACTGCTGCTGTTTTTGCCACTATTTACACTGCTGCTGCTGCTGCTGCTATCTCGGGTGCATCTGCTACCGCTGAGATTGCTACTGGAAACTTTGGAGGAGGGAGGCTGCTCTGTGGACGCAACAAAGTTTCGCTCTTGTTGATGGAAGAAACGGTGGAGCTGCTTGAGCACGTGCAGTATCTGCTTCACATACACCAAATTTTTGCCTTTAAGGCGGTGCCGGTACCGGTCGAGGTAAGCACTGAGAGCGCTTTGAGCGTCGTGTACTTGGTCGGAGCTCACGCGCGCGCTGTGCACCGAGTTGATGGTTTCGATGATGTTGTGAGCTTCGTCCAACACGATCACATTGCCCTTGAGCTCGATTCCCAGTGAGTCTCTGGACGTGCCGTAGCCATATACATACAAGAAAAATAAGTCGGAGGAAGGGAAAAGGCGGATGACGTTTCCTCCGTTAGGCCGGAGAAGGACCGTTGAAGAAAGAATACACGCACGACACTCGATTCGATCTCTCCCTATCTGAAAAACAAGCACGCGCGCACATGTGCACCTTGTTTCTTTGTGCAGCAGCGAAGTGTAGGGCATGACGATGAGTTCAGCGAGAGGGGCAGCAGTTCGGCTGCCATAATAAGCGCATGCGTCCTGCGTTACGGCCACTCCCACTAATTCCTCGATGTCCATGACCTAACGCGTGAAGAAGAGAAAGACCATTTAAAAAAGCAGTGCAAGAGACAAATAAAAAAGGAAGGTATGAATATCATAAAAGTTGGCATATTCAGGAACAAACAAATTGTAATAGGTATATATTTACATCCGACCTTAGCGAGGCTTTGATCAGCGAGGCTTTGCGTGACTTCAAATCCATGGAAAGGGCAGCCTTTCGTTGAGGAAGCGTTTTGACTCGACTTCTTGCGCTTTTTAAGCAGACTGTCTGCTGTTGCACCTGCATCCAAGGGAGCTGTAACTGCTGCGCTATCAACGGCAAGCGGCGTCTTGTTTTTCTTGTTCTTTTCTTTGAGGTCCAGGCAAGCATCATTGATGCGGCTCTCGCTGCTGAGCTTTTTCACGTCAGGGTTGATGCAAAGGTTCTTTCTCGAACCTAGCGACACTACGCGCGCGTTTTTGAACGCAGTCTTGCGGACTTCGCGCACGAATTGAGCCAATTGCGAGTGGGTGCGACTGCAGAAGATCACTTTGGGCAAAGCTCTCAATTGCGCGTCGTCTTCTTTTGCCAGGTCTACTTCGCTCTGCCCACTCAGCGCACTCCCGCTCACGCCGCTACCACTGCTACTACTACTACTGCTACTTGTCCCGCTGTTGCTGCTACTAGTGGCGCCTAAGCTGCTGCTGACACTTGCAGCTTTGGCAAGCTTCTTCCCGAGAGGTTCGTCGTCGCTGTCGTCGCTGTCGTCAGTTGCAAACTTCCTGTTGTGCCGCCGGGCCTGGGATGAAGGACGAATAAGCACAGGTATTGGAGTTGTACCAGTGTGACGTAACTAGAGCGAGTGCGTGACGAGAAGATAATTCTAAAAGGATATGGGACAGGTTCTTCTTTTGAAATGAACCTCTTCTGGGTCGCTGAAATAATCCGCCACTAAGCAAGCAGCATCTTCAAGCTCGACTGCCGCCGCTGCTGCCGTTTTCGTCGTCTTGTCGTTGCCGCTACCATGAACCCTATCGGTCGCTCCAGCACTGCCACTCTTGGCCTTGGCAACCACGCGTGCTCGCTTGCGAGCCATGGCACCATGATCACCGGTGCGCTGTCCAGAAAGAGGAAGAGCCCAAAGTATAATTTGTTTACCTTAGTGTCAAAGTCTTGACCCAGAACGCAGGGCTCGGGCAACAGAAAGGCACGGGAAGAATGTAGACTCCAAAATAAACACCTAACCTCCCACTCTCAGACATGAAGTGCAATGAGTACAACGCAAAACTACACTACTGTAATTTTTGGGGGAGAATGTAGTAAATTGCAATGGAGCACCGCTCTATGGAGCCGATCCTGAAGCCTAGCTTGGGCCTCTTCTAAGCGAATAACGGACGAGGCCTGCGCCTCTTGAGCCTTAGCCGAACCCCAGTCCCTAAGCCAATCAGGCTCTTCGTCAGCATCATCTAGAGAATTCAGAGAGAGTAGTGTAGGGCACACGTAAGTTGTGAGGCGTGGGAAGAACAAGTGCGCGCGAAGAAATTGCAAGGGCTCCTACCCTGGCCTGCGGACTCTGATGCAGCTTCTTGGTGCAAAGCCTGTTTGCGAGCAGCTTCTTCATCGGAGCGCCACTGCAATGCTGAACAAATGACCTGAAAATGATGATCTTTCGTGAAAGTGGGTTTCTTAGCAATCATGGTGCCATCATCCAGAACTCATGGTTAGGCAAGACCACTCACGCTCAGACTTTTGCCAGTGCCGGTGGGAGACTCGAACACGGCGACACCTCCGTCGTTGCAAACGTCATAAATCTGTTCCATGAGCTCTTGCTGAACTGGGTACGGCTGAAATGGGAATTGGAACATTCGCGCAGCTCGCGACATTTTTCAAAGAAGCCCGGAAACGTGAAAACGTAAAGACCCTGTGCCCTGTGCTTCTTTCTGGCTGCCGGGCTGCAGAATTTCTTACTGTACAGGGACGCCCGGAGGTTGTACTGCAGCACTGCAACAGCAAATCAAGGATGGGGTTGCCAAAAATAAGAAAATAAGAAAACAAGTAGCGTCAAGCGTGGAGTAATAATAGCGTGAGGGCAGAGTGTTATAAGGGCTTAGCTTTGTTTACAGGTGCCTTCAGTGTTTACAGTTCAAGCGAAGTGGAGCGCGTTGAGAAATTGCCGAGGCACTAGACATGTTCTTATTTAAAGGTTGCAACTTTGAGGAGGATGCACGGCCGCCGCCACCTAATCCATTCGGTGACCCAACCCCGCGATGGGTTTCCACGGATGAAGTCAAGCAGCATGTCAAGCTGCGGTCCACAGACGCCACCCGTCTAGACGTAAGCCAGCGGCCCTCTTTGCAGCGAAATCCTAGTGGTGCTTCCGACGGCACTGGTGACTTCTTGCCGAGAACTCGCAGCCTCGCACCTACATCGAATGCTCATATGGACGAATTGGCGTCCGCACTCTCGGAGCCTTCGCGGCGTGCAAGTTCATTCGATAGTAGCAATAATCCGAATGGAGATTTACCGCCGTCCGATAGCCTGCGTGATATTTTCTTCGGCAGTGATCCTTTTGCAAGCCCTGGGAGCGTTTCGTACGGTGGTGACGGCGAGGCATCTGACGTGCAGTCCATAGTCAGTTCGAGCCGAGCCTACGTGCAGGACGACGTTGAATACAAAGTAAGACCTATATTTGAAACAATCGGTGTGTGTGTTTCCTAATCGGTAATATAGGCTCTTCTTCTTTGTATGCGTGTTGTGCTCGATGCATTTGTTGACCATTCTTTGTGTCGCTGCCCAAACGGTGTCAAGGTGGGGTGGCAGTACGACGACGAAAGTGCGTCGTGCATGTGCTGTGATAAAGAATTCACAGTCTTACGCCGCCGCCACCATTGCAGGTATCACTCTTCAGCTCTCGCATCGAAGCGTTGAAGACGTTCTTGTTTTGCACGACCCCTCGACTTCTTCAACCCTCGCCTGATTGTGTGTGTCTTTTGTGTTTCGCACTCTGGCAGAATGTGTGGCGTTCTGGTGTGCGTGTGGTGCAGCGATTACCGGCTACCTGTAAAAGGCCTCAAGCCCGGAACTCATCGCGTTTGCATCGATTGCTTTAAGGTTTGATACCTTAGCCAAAGCACGTTTAGTTTTCTCTCTGTATTTCCATTCGTGGGTGATCTTGTGGAGTGCGATCCCAGTTGAGAATAAGTTCTTTTTCGTTTTCCAAATAATCGACCTCGATTTGCTCGTGTTGTCAGACATCAGAGCATACTCCCAGGATGAGTGCCCCGCAATTTTTATTCGTGTCGAAGCCAAAAGCTGCTGCTCAACAAACGCGGCCAGGAGCAACTGCTGCTTTCCTTGAAAAGGGCGCCCTTGCGCCCCAGGATGAGGAAAAGGGCCCACGCTTCGCGGCTCCCCTCGCATCTCCCGACTCCGGGCGCACGAAGAGCTCAGAACCGTAGCAAAATTATTCGCATGTGATCTTTAGCCATCACGACTCCTACATGACTTTATGCCGTGTCAGCTATCCCTTAGTAAATTCTGGTGTTCTTATTTGACACGGGGGACTCGAAGGGCCGGAATAAGGTGAAAATGAGATTGGAAGAGGGTATCTAACAGGCAAAAACTCGACACAATTCAGCTTATACCTGTACTAGAAGAGGAATTAATCAGGAATACATGATCTATGATTCCTTCCTGAGGCGAACTCCGAGTGCCACTGTACCAGTACAACGAAGAAATACGCCTGATTTCTTAAATTAGTTTGTGCGTTTGCGCTGCTTTTCTTTCTATCTCTACCTGCTTGCCTTCTAATTTCGGCCCCTCGGGGCCTGGCATGTAGCATGTGCGCCTGATTAGCTTCCTAGGTTTAATTTGCGCTGCTTTGCTTTTAATTTCTACCTGTTAGCCTTTTTATTCCGGCCCTACGGGGCCTGTCTTAAAAAATGGCAGTTCAAGAACGCCGTTGGGGAAAATCACCAAAACCCCCAGGCTTCCAGTGGTTATGAGGATTAGATTAGATTGGATTATACTCCCCGATTGTAAAGAAACGACAACAAATGGCATAAAGCTGCAATTTTATGAATCCTCCAGAACAAGTTTGACTGGTTATGAGGATAAGACGATAAGACCGATCAAGACAGATGTATGAACCACAAGCTTGACTTTCAGCCTGGCCCGAGGAACTTCTTGACGCGAACCATTACAGTGCAGTCCTTAGCATCTTGTTGTAGACGGCACACAGCACACAGTACGCAGGACGCAGTACGAGTTACAATCCGATTACGACAACAACTTCTCAGCGCCCGGAATTTGTTAGTGGAGTTCGCCGAACGTTAACGAACACGGCGATATCAACGAACTTTTTGTTCGTTTAGGCTGGGTTCGATAGTTTTTCAAAAGCCGAATTCCTTGTTCGTTTGAGTTCGATAATTCTGGCAGAAGCGAACTTCAGTTCGGTTCGGGTTCGATAATTCCTGGGTAACAGAACCCGCCTACCAGCTTTTCGTCGTTTGCGCAAAAGCACCACTTATGGCTGTGTAGTGGCCGAAATTTGATGGTTTTCGCCCTACGAACCTACAAGTAGTCGAGCCGGTGCTGCACTTGGAATAAACTATCATTAAACACTAAATCAGGCAAGTATGGGTATTTGGGGGGGAAGTATGCATGTTGGAAGCTCGCTCCCCGCCTTGAGACCCAAGGCCGGGCGCGTGTACCCCCCTCCCGAAGGGTACAAAAGAAAAAATTTGAGGGAGATGGACCAGGATAAGCACAGCAGCAAGCACACGTTTGGTGCTTGGAGCGATCCAACCAACAAGATTGTCTAGTCTAGTCTAGTCTAATTAGTACTCTCCCAAAAACAAAGAAAGACAAGTACACAGCAGTCACAGAGGCACATAAAGAATGCACTTGAGCTGCATATGCGCTAGCGAATTCGCTCCAGAAGGCCAATTAAGGCTCCAACTGGCGCCTTTCCTCCGAACAAGTCGGC
>Ga0307930_1003884_pt1 | contig 10681 bp, 7 predicted proteins | sample OrgLakmetageno46_FD_203161 | JGI IMG/M metagenome (GOLD analysis project Ga0307930, IMG submission 203161) | Saline water microbial communities from Organic Lake, Antarctica - #46 | ecosystem: Environmental > Aquatic > Non-marine Saline and Alkaline > Saline | place: Antarctica: Organic Lake... | reverse complement strand
TGTTGCTGCAGCTGTTGTTGCGGCTGCTGAGACTGCCGTGGCTGTGCTTGTTGCTGTTGCTGTAGTTGCTGCTGCATTTGCTGTTGCTGCAGCTGTTGTTGTAACTTCTGATCGGCCTGAAAGGGTAAGCCAAAAGGCGGAACGAAGTCACCGTAAGGAGGCACAGGCATGCTATCCATGAACTGGTTTGCTGCAACGGTGGCAGCGGGAGGCAAAGCACTAGTGCCCGCGACCATCCCGCGGTTTGGCGACGGCTCTTGCAGCGCTGGCGGTGGCGGAGGCTTGTTTTGCACGTGCGCCTGTCCCTGCGGTTGCACCCGCGCCTGTAGTTGTTGTGGCTGTAGCTGCGCCGGTTGTTGCGCCTGCGGTTTCTGTGGCACCTGAGGCTTGGACTGCAGGTTCTGCTGATGCTGTCGTACGGGTGGATGCACCCCTGGTCCTGGCTGCTGAGCGCGAAGTTGCTCCTGCGGCGGCTGTTGTCGATCGTTGAACTGCAGCGACGGAGGGAGTGCCACCCGCGTCGGCTTTGGCGGGTAACGCGACGAGGGTGCACCCTCCGAAGGAAGCAGCGCAAACGGCGGCGAAACTGCTGCAGTTTCTTGTGGAGTAGGTTGCGGTTTCTGAGGCGGGAAGAGGGGCGGCACGTCAGAAGGAGTCGCGGATGACATCGACGCGGACGCACACGCTTTGTCTAAGTCGTGGAGGTATTGGGTAAGCTTCGCAGGGTCTTGCTCGTGCATCATGGGCGCCCCCACGACGGGAGTGACACTTGGCGGTGACGCCGCTGCGGAGGAGGGTGCATGCAGAGTAGAGCTCGTCGACGGGTGCGCTACTACTTTCGCGCCAGAAGCTTCCGCGGACTTTGGTACGACCTCAGCGGCGCAACCAGCTTGTGGACTGGCTGGTGTGGTCGCCGCTGCGGTCTTATTGGCCTTCACCGCCCGTTTCTTCGGTTGCGGCGCAGTGACGCCATCACGAGACTTAGAGGCAGCTGGTGCCCGTTTCTTCTTTGCCGCTCCTTGCGGCGCGCTTTGAGGCCCAGACGAATCCTCGAGGACAGGCATGGACATCCACTGGTCTCTTCGATTGCTCAAGCTCTCATTATCCCAAATGTTACTCAAATAAGTAGTATTCCGGTTGCCCCCGCTAGTAACAGGAATATTTCGGCTCTTGTTTTTGGCCTGCTCCACGCTCAACATGCGGCTGTGCATCTGCGCCGTCTGCTGTGTAATTGATTGTAAGTGACGCTGCACGTCAAGCGAGTTTTTTCGCGTCACCGCTTCAGCCTGTCGCAATACGGATGAATTTCATAGCAATTTCAAAGTTTGTTAGTTTGGCCGTTGTGCACGGTGTGCAAGCGTGTTATAATATGTAGAGTTATCTAAGTTATAGTGTCGCGCACCGAAGTCGCTGTGGCCGTTCGAATGAGTGAATCGCATTCGTACAAAATGTTCCTGGTGTAATCATGGAGGCGTCGGACAGCTTCAACTGCAGCGCAATGCTCGAGGTCGAGGAACTGCGCCGACGAAGCGCGACTCATTTACTTGCTGTTAAAATTGCTCACGGAAATGGTTCAAATAGTGCTCACGTACATTCGTTTCGATAACCTCAGTAACCCACTAGTGTATGCGCAAACCCTTTCTCGTCGCAACACTTTCACAACTAGCTAGAGTGCTCCTACTGAGGAGCGATGAGCCTCAAAACAAATTATAAAGCACTAGTTAACAACTCATAGTAGAAGCCGCCTTTGTCTATTAGTACAGTTTGCAGTCTACTAGTTGCGAGTTGCTTGTTGCTTGTCGCTTACTTATCGCTCGTCGAGGAAGAAGATGCAAGAGGCAAGATATACTTATGTGTATGCCGCGCGCTCCAAATGTGAATCAAAAGGGGTGTGAGTGAATCATGGCACTTTACAGGGGAGATATTTTCGGCTGGGTTGATGCGTTGATGGTTGATTGATGGATGGTTGATGGAGTTGATGGTTGATGGTACCATGGCCGGCATGGTGCCCTGTCATTACTTCATCATATTGCTCTCAGATTGCTTCGAAAATGTTTCAACTACTAATAATTGCGCATAACTAGGTGCTCGATGCTGCCTGGATAAGTGTGCAGCGTAATTCGATAGTGCTACCTATTCACATTTCAGGACATACCACTGCAATTACTACAGCTAATAAATAATCAACAAGCTAGTAGTTGCTCAATATCTCTGTAATAGTGTCAACAGTGAACTAGAATCTTCAGAGTTATCACCGACGTTATCGTGCACTGTAGCTGATTGAAGCTTCTGAGTATGTCTTTTACTCTTCAACTCACAAAAGAGGATGTAATCGATTTAGCTTCAGCTCTCACCAATCAGCGTGTACATGGCCGCCGTGTGAACCAGGTAAGAGAGCTGACTAACTTAAATTTAGATTTTCATCTTAGCAAGACCAATAGCAAGCGATTCGACTGCTACTGTCTTTAACACTTGACTTTGCTAATGTAAACATAGTCTCGGCGCAACGCCCTCACTCAACTTTTGGAAGCCAGCTCGGGCCTCAGCCTCGGCAGTGTAGTGCTCAACACCCTCAAGCCTAAGCGTGTTAAAGTGTCAGAAGCGTCCACAACGGATAGAACTAAAGCAGCAGCTATAGCGGCAGCTGGAGCAGCAGAGGCTACAGCCAGTACCACAATGGATGAATCCGCGGCCTCCAGTGAAAAAAGTCTAAACCCTGGGGAAGCCGCCCTGGAGGCAGCTAGCCTCGCAGCTGCGGCAGACGATGCGCGCGCGGAGGCAGCAGCGGCCCCTGGCAACACAGCGCGGCGCCGGATAGGCCTGCTTGGGTGCGGCGACATTGCGCTGAGCTACGTGGCATCCTTGCGCCGCAGTGGTATGGAAGTAGTCGCAGTGTTTGACTTGGATGCCACACGCGCAGAGAAGGTCGCCGACGCTTGCGCAGCTCCTCTGGCAACGTCGCTGGCGTCTGGGCATGCACTTCCGGGGGTGGTCCTGGGCTCTCCGCCATATCCCCGACCACGGGTAGCTTTGAGCTTGGAGGACTTTTTGGCGGACCCAGCAGTGGCGATTGTAGTGAACTTAACGCCGCCCAGCAGGCACTTCGCCACCACGCAGCAAGCTCTCTTGAGCGGAAAGCACGTGTGGAGTGAGAAGCCGCTCGCATCCACGCCTCAAGAAGCACGTAGGTTAGTCGCGTTAGCCGCCTCGAAGCAGTTGGAGCTGGGGTGTTCGCCCATGACTTCTATGGGCGAAGCTGCGCACACGCTGGCCGCCAACTTGCCGCGCTTGGGCACCGTGCACCTGGCCACGGTGGACGTGCACTGCGGGTCCTGGGCTCCTCTAGCTTGGCGCCTGGGCGCGTGGCAAGCGTGCCCGCGCCAGGGTGTCGGTAGCATGGTGGACGTCGGCGTGTACCCGCTGAGCTTACTGACGGCCCTGCTCGGACCTGTGAGCCACGTCACGGCACACGCCGCGGCCTTTTCACCACCTCCACTGCAGCAGCTGCAACCACTGCAGCAGCTGCAACAGTCGCAAGGATGCCGCCTTTCAAGTGCCAACTCTAGTGCAGATTCTTATCCCACTGATGCTTCCACAAAAGCTGGTGCTGTTGCAGGATCAAAAGTAGGTGCTGCGGCGGTAGATGTTGTGAGCGTCCACTTGCGATTTCACAATGGCGCCACTGCCAATTTAACTTCGAGTCTGAGCCTCTCGAGCCCTCAGACTAGACCATTGGTGCTATTCGGCGACGGCGGCGTGCTTGCTCTCGGAAAAGGTGCCGGTCTGATTCCTGAGAACTCCACAGTAACACCACCATTATCGCCAGCGCCGACAGGTGATGCAGCTGCCACTAGTGGTGCTGCCACCACCGCTGGAGCAGCCCCCGCTGCAACGAGCCACTCCAGCAGCAAAGAAAGCAAGAGTGGAGCGGACATGTGGGACTTCGACGCGCCCGTGTCGTTCTGCGACGCCACCGGCAAAGTGCGCAGAATCATTCCCCCCGTAGGGGTGCCCACCCGCAGGCACGCCCCACACCCGCATTCGTGCGACTGGGCGCGAGGCGTCCTCCTCCTCGCGCATTCGGTGGATGCCGATGGAGATGATGCCCGCCGCTCGACGTTGACACCAGCACCTTCGGCACCCGGGCCAATTCAATACGACAATGTTGCGATTCCCACCGCTTCAGAAGCGAAGGCTTCGTCTGAAGTCGCGGTGGCACTCGACAGCAGCAGCAGCAGTGCTCCTGATGGTAGCAGTGTAGATGCTGCGAGCAATCCCAGCGGGCATGAAAACAAATATCAACGTCGGTTCACGGGTGCACATGCGTTGCACTTGGTGGAAGTGATGGACGCCATTGCGCGATCGGCCCAATCGGAGACCACCGTGCATCTGCCGCTTCTTTCGAGTAGTAGTTGTCCACACGACGACGACGACAAAGTAGGCGTTGAGGACAGATCCCACGACAACGCGACAAATGAGAGAGGCGAAGGCCGACGCGAAAGGGAAAGCAAGGGCAGCAGCAGTTCAGCGATACGAAGGGAAGACTTCAGTGTACCAGCAACGGCAGCGGCAGCGAGGATGTCGGCAACATTGCCGTGTTTTGATGGTCCATTGTTGGGGCACCACCAGCGGCATCCAGCTTGTAGCCGAGGAGGAGGTAGAAGATCTACAGCTACTGGCGCAGTGCTGAAAGGCCCTTTTCCTGGCCTGTCCGCAGCGGACCTGGCTTCACGGCCCCTGGCGTCACGGCTGGTGCTCGGCACCATAAAGTGAGTGCTGATGTGTGCGTGTATCCAGATGGGTTCATTTAATTTCCTTTCTTCTCGTTTTTCTCGTTTTTCCCATGCCTCTCTTCTTTTATCTTAGTGTTTCGCTAATTTCCCTGTCCTTTTCTCTCTTCTTCGCTTATATTTTCCTTCTCCACCTCCCTCTCGCTTACCGTCCACAGGCTCGCCAGTTGTGCCAATCCTTCTGCTCTGCTCGACGCTGCGCTCGCCCTCGGAGTGAACGTCTTCGACGTGGCTCCCATTTACGGTTCAGGAGGTGCGGCTGAAAGTGCGGTGGGGAAATGGCTGGACACTAAATTGGCGGAAGCAACACAACAACGCGAGGACGCCACTTTTGTCGCCTCTAATTGCCGCCACGAGAAGCACCACCATGACCACAATCATGGTACTGATTTTAGTGGCGGCGGTACAGGCGGCAGTAGCAGTGGTGATGGCGATAAGGGCACTTCCTCTTCTTCTTCTTCTTCCGCTCAACAAGACAATGACCCTTACTTCCGCCGCCAGGACGTGTACCTCGTAGGGAAAGCCTGCCACCCGGCACGCGACCAACGACCACGGCTCAACGCTAGTGCGCTCGCAGAGGACCTGGCCGGCTCTCTGAGGCGGCTGAAAGGAGCGACTTACCTCGACTTGCTGTTGCTCCATAGGGATGACCCAAGCGTGCCCGTAGAAGAGGTGTATATACATATATTTACAGTCTGTCATGTAGGCAAAAATCAAAGAGGTACTTGTTTTGAGGTGTGTGCACGTGCACCACATGCGTCTTCTTTTCTATTATTATTTTTCAATTGTTGTTCTTGTTGCTTCATCGCTCTGAAAAGGTCGCCACCATGGTGCACGAACAAGCACTGCAGCCCGGTTTCGCGCTAGCGTGGGGCACCTCCAACTGGCAGCCCGCCCGCTTGACGGCGCTCGTGCACGCTTGCCGTGTCCTAGGCGTGCCCCCACCGGTGGCGGACGCGCCCCAGTTCAGCCTGACGCAACCGTCTCGGGAAGTGTGGTCCGGCACTACCTGTTGCACGCGCGCCCATGCGGCTACACTAGCGCAAGAACAACTGGCCCTCTTTGGCTGGGCACCTTTGGCAGCTGGCTACTTGACGCAGAACGCCGCTAATAGCAGCAGCAGCAGCGCCAACGATGCTAGCAGCAGCAGCAGCAGTAGCAGCAGCGATACGAACGGTAACTCGGAAGGACCATTTGAGACTCCAGCCAATGAAGCGCGCCGAGCACGGGCTCGTACCTGGGGCCAGAAGCGCGGCATGACGCTGGAGCAAGTGTCGGTAGCCTGGGCGTTGCAGTGCTATGCCGGCGCATTTCCGTCGTTCGTCAGTTTGGGCACGTGCGACCCTGTGCACTTGGCTGATTTAGCGGCGGCTACCTCCGTGCGTTTGACGAGGAAAGACGTGAGTTACTTGACAGACGGCAAACCACTCCTGGAATGAAATCGCCTTGGATTAAAAGTAGGCTACAAATGAATAAGAAAGGGAACTCGCCCTTGTGTTTTGAGTGACTTGAGTGCAGCAGTCTGGCCTCAAATTTTACTGCACGTGATCAAGGGGGACTGGCGCCTTAATTCCATTTCTTTTTCGCAATGCGTATAGTAGTGTATTGTAAATAATGGATAACGGCAGCGGTTCTAATACTAATCGCGGATGTAAGTCCTAAGTAAGTCCCCGTTATTATTCGTGGCCAAATGAAGCGTATTCTTCTATGTATATTTCGGTGCGTGTTCAGAGCATCCGCAGCAGAAAAAAATCTGCAAATGAATTAGTTAGGTGGGTTAAGGGCAAGGGCAATTCGCAAACACATGCTAAAATAGAACGACACAAACTACGTACTACAACCACTTCCCTTTCTTAATATCAGCCAATTTTCGACCTGCCTTCTGAGCCAGCCCTTGGGCTGCATTCTTTACGGCCGGCTGTTCCGTAGACTTTTTCGTTTCTTGCTTGCGCTCAAAGGGCTTCTTCCACCACCTTCGTTTAGTCACAGGTGGGGGCACCTCAGCTGGCTCTGGTGGAGCCAGCGGAGCAGCAGCAGATGTTCGAGTGGGTTCTTCCAAAGGGAGCCCCTGTGAACGGCCGCTGCCTGAGAGTGCTGCTGCCGTAGACGCAAAGGTAATCATTAAACCGCCACGGAATTCAGGGCTCACCAGGAGGGCTACGAGCAGCACCAGCCCCATGGGCGCCCACCTCAACACCCACGCTCGCAAGAGGCTCCCGCTGCTCTTGTTGTCAGCGAGCCAACTGTCACTTGAAGACTTGGTACTGTCGAATTCATTGTCCCGTGTTCTTGCTTCTTTTGAGTATATTTCAGATTCGTCGCGATAGTAGCCAGTACCAGTGGAGTTGCGGGTCGTGAAGACGTAGCCTGGTCTCACCCCATGAAAAGAGGCTGACGGCACGAACAACGGCCCAGCAGCTTTTTCAATGGCGGCACCCGCTGCCACACTACTGCTGCTGCTGCTGCTGTCGCTGCTGTTGTTAGTGCTACTGACAATGCCATTGCTGGCTTCTTCATCGATGAGCTTGGCCAGAAACCCACCGAAAGTGGCTTTTTCCTTCGCCTGGTCTGCGGCTACCCCTCGCTTGGCGTCGCGCTGCACAGTGGCCACTGCCTGCAAATCTGCTTTGGTCAATCCTTGGCACTCGGCGGATATGCGGTTGCACGTTTCCACTGCATCAATAAAGTTGCCGTTGAGAAGATGAGCGCGGGCCACGAGGCTGAGGCTCTTGAAGTGACCTTGTGGAGCGAGGGCAAGAGCTGCTCTTGCTTCAGCGAGTACTCTGGCGGCGACTTTACTTTCCACCGACGGAGCCAACGGAGGCTTGCTTTGCATAGATTTCGACTGCACAGCCCCACCACTGCTGCTTCCTGAAGCAACTTCTGAGTCAAGAAGCGTGTTCTCAGTGGCTGCTTCTACGCTACTGCTCAAATCTGCTGCTTCGGTCGTAGACGCTACAGCTGGAGTCGCCACGTCACCCCCACTACTTTCGTCTTCATCTGACGACCCATCGAACTCTCCCAGCTCGTCGAATTCCCCACGAGGTTTTGCCTTAGCTTTCTTTGCTTCGGTCATTGCGCTCCGCGCCACTTCGAGTGCGGCTGACCGCTGTTCCGAAGATCCCGAACGCGCTGCAACAGCCAATTTGTGCAAGCAGAGGCCTTGGTTCAAGTGCAATGGGAAACGCACGTCGTTGATCATTTTGCGGTGCTCGTCAGTGAACTCAAAGAGCTGAGCTTCGTCAAACTCGGCGTGGTGCTCAGCGCGAGCGTAACACACCAGCGCTCTCTCAGGCTTTTGAGCACTGAAATGCGAGTTGCCACACTGCCGCAACTGCTTCGCTTTTTCCAGCCGGTTTTCGAAAATGTAGCTACGAGGGCACGCCATCAAGCTTTCTTCGTCATCACCTTCTGGCATTGCAGCAAGGGCCATAAATTCCTTCCGTGCCGATGACACCGGTGCTTCTGTTAGGTTGGGGACGCTAGATCCATCTTTTTGTGGCGTTTCGTTTGACACGTCTCCTGATGAAGAGCTAATGGTGGCACCTGCAGCAGTAGCAGCCTCTTCCAACGATTCATCAATCGAGCTGGTGCTACTAACCAACGTATCGGAAGGCGCGATTTGATCTAAGGACACATCCAAGGCTTTGGTGGGACTGGCATGATTCGTGACAGCTGGCTTCGCAGCATATGGGTTGGGCAATTCAGAAATGGCTCTCTCTGCAGCCGACGCCTCTGGTTGTCCAACCGTTGAGTCCTGCTTCATTCCTGGCTTGCGGCGTCCTTTCTTTTCTGGGCGGAACGCCGGATTCACGGGCTTACTCTTTTCCTGGTCTGGCAGGGAGGAGTCTAGGAGACCCGCCGGGCTCACGAGTGTCGTCGATTTGTGAGCCAGACAACTTGTACACGCTGTTGCTTTTGGATCGTTCTTCTCCTGGCACAACGCACATTCCCAGAGCGTTTTTGGTACCACCATTCGTGCTCCAGCAAGGCTCATAAAGCCTAGACTTCGGCCTCAGCTTCTAACTCGAGAACTTCTTGTGTAAGCACAGCTTCTTCTTGCTGTAGCTCGTAGTTCGCAAGTATGTAGAGCGTGCGTGTTCTTCTTGCTCGAAACAGCGAGAGTTCAAAAATCGATCCAATATAATATATTGAATAATATAGTCCACATCTCCAAAGACATCATCGCCGAGATCAGCGAGGGCTTGTGCGTGGGGTCCATCGTAAGCCAACTAGGAAAGGCAGGCAGTAGCAAAACATGTCTCGAGCCAATGGCAAGCGACGAGCTTCTGATGCTCAGCGCCGGCCAGTGAAGTTTGACCAAGAAGTCGAGGACATTGACGAAAGCGATCTCGATAGCGATGAAGAAGAAGCAGCTGAGGCACGAGGGCGACAAGCTCTTCAAGCTGTGGAAGACGAAGAAAGCGAAACGGCGGAGCAGAAGCGGCTGCGGCTTGCAAAAAAGTACTTAGCTGACATGGGCGGTGCCGGTAGTGGCGAGAAAGAAGACGAAGGTAGTGATGATGACGACGAGTATGACGAGGAAGACGACGACGATGAAGACGATGACGGCGGCGATGCAGCCATGGGCAAAAAGTTGAAACGAGCTCGGCTAGAGGCTACTGGTGGCTTTCGGCGTGCAATAGCAGAAGAGCTTCGGGCCACGCCACGGCTAGACCCAGCGAGCTACCGATGGTCAACAGGCCACCGATTACCACTTACATGCGTAGCTTTATCGCCGGACGATCGCCATGCTTTCTCAGGGAGCAAAGACAACGCAGTCGTGCAGTACGACGTAGCTACGGGCCAGCGCGTAGGCTACGTACGCAGGGCCTGGCAGCGCGGCAGTGGCAGCGATGCTACTACGAAAGCGAGGCACGGTGAAATCTTAGCATTAGCATGCAGCGGAGACGGGCGGCTCTTGGCAAGCGGAGGGCGAGACAAGCTTGTTCGCCTCTATGACTTGAGAAAGTTACAGCGAAACACAGAAGCCGGCGACTACACAGAGCCAGCGGCCGGCTATGGCGCGTCGGATGCGTCGCCTACTGGAGTAGCTCCAGCGCCTGGGAGCAGCAACAGCAACAGCAATAATGGCGCAGGGGTGACGGCCGGCCAATTACTAGGGCACGCGCCGGGCATGAGTTTCACGTCTACCGGCGGGCGCGGCACGCGCGCGTTTGAGTTGCGGTCGTTTCGCGGCCACAAAGACGCGGTGTCGGCGCTCGCGTTCCAGCTGGGGCCGGCAGCCTCGGTGCTCTTCAGCGGGTCCCTGGACCGCACCGTGAAACTGTGGAACGCCAAAGACTTTGGCTTCATGGACACCCTGTACGGCCACCAGGCCGACTGCTTGTGTTTAGACGCGCTGCGGCGGGAAAACTGCGTTACCGGTGGGCGAGACCGGTCTGCGCGGTTGTGGAAATTTGCCGACGACAAACAACTGGTGTTTCGGGGTGCTACGAGCGCCACTTCGGTGGAATGCATTCGGCAGCTCAGCGACGACACCTTTTTGAGTGGAGACGACGACGGCCGCCTCGCGATTTGGTCTTTGCTCAAGAAGAAGCCCGCGATGGAAGTTGTGGCCACTGGCCCTCACGCGGGGCTCTCCGTGGGGGCAGCCGCTGTGGCAGAAGCTGGGGCATCCGGCAGTGCATCCTCAACCGCGGCCGCTGCCGCAGCCGCTTCCGCAGCTGCCCACGCCGCGGCGGGTGTGTCGAATGCCGGCGCAGCTGCTCATGCGTTTGCGTCGGCGAGCCACAGCGCGCGGCCGTGGGTGTCTTCCCTCGCTTCGGTGCGCGCCGCCGACCTGGTGGCGTCGGGGTCGTCGGAAGGTTGCGTGCGGTTGTGGCAGGCCGCCGACCGCCCGAAGCGCAGTTTGAGCCTGGTGGCCGAAG
>Ga0307930_1003878_pt1 | contig 10691 bp, 10 predicted proteins | sample OrgLakmetageno46_FD_203161 | JGI IMG/M metagenome (GOLD analysis project Ga0307930, IMG submission 203161) | Saline water microbial communities from Organic Lake, Antarctica - #46 | ecosystem: Environmental > Aquatic > Non-marine Saline and Alkaline > Saline | place: Antarctica: Organic Lake... | reverse complement strand
TCTATTGCCAAGGCGTCACCTTACCCTCGTTTCTACAACTACGACCCGAAGCTAAACCGGCGATCGTGTAATCACCGGAACCCCCATTCACCCCGGGATTAAACTAGCTAGTAGCAGCACAGTTTTTCTCTCGGATTTACTGAGTGCGTTTCCCCTCTTTTTTCTTTTTATACCATACTAGTGCATTTTTTTTTGAGAGTCGTGTACAGGTAGTTGCGGATGTTGAGACGTTGTCACGCCAAGAGGCTGAGGCTCAAAATTTGGTGCTTCTATTGATAGAAATATGATTCCTTCTAACTGTATTACTAAAAATCGCCATGAGCGCGAGGGCTGAGGGCATATTTGCCCTTCTTATTACCCGAAACTACCTGTGCTGTATGTAGTCAGTCCAACCAAGGGGGTTATGAAGTAATCCCCTTGGTCCAACAGCATCGTTGTCATAAATGTGAGTACTGTCGGCCTTCGCGTTTAAAGTACATTTGTAATGTAGAGCACAGCAGCATCGTAACAGCCTCCCGTGAAAAAAAAGAATTTGACATGTCCACCTCTAAGTATCGTCCTTGCTCGATTGGGCGATGGAAAATAAGAAAGATGACTGCGTATTCTCATGATCAGCGTGTCGGACCTCAGTGCTCCAACGTGTCCATCGCGCTAGCGTCGCGATTAAGACGTAAGCGCCTCTCCAACGATGGATAGAAGTGTAAAGCAATTCGAGGAGCAAAATGGAGGCTTTAGCTCTAGCGCGCTTCTGCGCGCTTAGTGTACGTCGCGTCGCCTCAGCATCGCAGCTCCCATGTCATACACGGCACTGTAGTTGTTTGCACACACTGCCGTGCTGAGGATAACATATATTTTGAGGTAAATTAGAGCTACTTTTTGGTTTTTTTTAAAAGTCCGATGGAACCTTCAATATAGGGTAAGAGATTCGGAAAGCGACCTTTTGAGACAGGCCCCGAAGGGCCGGAATTACAAGGCTAATAGGTAGAGAAGAAAGCAGAGCAGCGCAAACCAACCTAAGAAGGTAATCAGGCACCAGGTGCAAATACAGATCACCTCTGAGAGCGTGTTATATCTTCCCTTGTCTTTCTTTACACTGGGGGAGTATAATCTAATCTAATCTAATCACCTTTTGGAGCATCCCTGCTTTGCTGCTTTCTGGAAGTCCACAATAATGTTCTGTCCTAATACAATACAACAGTCTGTCTAAACTCCTAAACATGACCGGAGCATCGGATCCTCTGTTCTCGAAATGGATCTTAAGAAATATCCTGCAGGCGTGACGACGTTACGACAGCCTCCATGCCATGCTGCAGCCGCCAAGCGACGGTTGTGCGAATCGTTCGCACCCATTCTTACTTTGGCCATCAATCATATAATAATTTTGAAGTGCTGTTAGATATGTATTCCCAAGAAGTGGGCGGCTACCCGGCTAGCTAATGTAGTAGCCGAAAGCACCCTCTTGATAAAAGATGCATGAGCAGATGAGCAGAATAGGGCAGAAAATTGATATCACGAAATGCCATGAGTTCTATGCGAGGCATGGAAACTGGTCTAACTGGTAATCTGAAGTGAAGGATACCAAACTGCTTTTAATTTATTCAGGCCAGTTGTGGCGATCGTGCATCAACATCTTTCACCTGTCCTGCGCAATTTCTAAATGGATGTATGGAGCCAGCTTCAACATTTTTCTCAGGGGATGGCTGATGGTCAAGCTCTTCAGCTTGAACCGAAGCACCCTGCCCTACTTTCGATGATGATTGTTGAAGCGCGAAACTTGGCTTGCCTAGACGCGGTGCCTCCTCTTCCGCCCATGAAGCCTCATGCATATATTTCATGCGGGCTCAGGAACGTCCTCAAAGTCACACAAACTGCACCTCAAAATACTGACCCAAAGTTTGAATGCGTACTTGACTTTGGCGTAGTTGAGATGGCTCCGGACGCACCGCCATTGCTTTTGAATGTGTATGCGGTGAACGCCACACCATTCCTTCAACTGACTGATTCTCTCGGCAGTGCGGAACTTGATTTATCGCGCTTGTTCGCTTGTGACCACGACTTAGAACGCCTACGTGCAGGAGCAGAAGGCTGCCTTATACTAAGGGATTCGTGGGTTGCTCTTGAAGGCGCAGGGACAGGCGAAGTGCACTTTAGGATCTCGCTACGATCCACCGACTGTGCAGCGTGCGACTTGTCTCTGAATGCGTTGGCACTAGCAGAGTATGCCCGAGCTGGTACACGAGGGCACGATGGCTCGACTTTGAGCACTCAATCTTTGGAGATGGAAGCACTTGAACAGAGCACCGCATGCCATCTTGAGTTGCTTGAGGTGCGACAGTTTTGGAGCTGGGTGCGAGCTCTCCAGGCCAACCCTTGGCTGGTCTCCGAGCCCGATTCTCATGCAATGGCGCAGCAACGTGGCAACGACTTCGATAATATTGTGCGAGCTGGTCTGCCTGGCCAGCGAACAGTGAATCGCCTCCTGGAGCAAGTTGTCTTCGTTGGCGATGCAGGGCAGTGGCATGCGCACACAGGACAGCGACAGCACATGTCAAAGATTTCAGCGCAAGTGACAGGGTAAGTTATTCTAAAAATATAAGTGAAGTATATCAACGTTGATAACATCAATTTTATGTCACTCATACTTAATCTTAAATATTGTAGTTGGCGGATAATTTTGGACCAGTATGCTCTCTTTCGCATCGAAGTCACGTTCGGTGAAGCTGACAGAGGCTGGGTAGTGTGGAGGCGGCATTCTGAATTTGTTGTCCTTGGAGCGGAACTTGAGGATTGGACCCTGGACCCACGCTTGGCTCCCATTACTTCAACAAGTACTGAAGGCTTATTCGACTCCTTGAGTCATCACGTGCTTGGTAGTCTGAGTCCTACTTTTTTAAATCGAAGGCAGTCGACACTTAATGCGCTTCTACAAAAAGCACTTGCATCTTTCTCCGAACCAAGTTCTCCCCACACTACTGGTTTCCCTCACACATCTCATAACATTTTGACTTCATTGCTGGGAGATTTCGGTGGTCTAATTGGTTCTACCCCTAATGAACATCCTGCATCAATGCGACAAAGCGGGCAGGCCGATGATATCGATGTTCCTGAGGATACTCTTCACAGAAATACATTTGATGAAGATAGAGTTGTCGCAGAATTTCTTTGCGTTGTTGTCGTTGATAGCCAGCTCGAAAAGCCCCTTAATGCTCTCAGAACTCAGATGTGGCTTATTCTTTCGGGAGGTGCCCGACTCAAGGCAACCGGCGTAGTTTTCAGTGATTCTCAAGCGGTGTCTTTTTCTGAACTCCGCGTAGCGGCTCTCAGCCGCAACGTGTGGTGCGACTCACTCGGGTGTGCTCCTGAAATTTGGGATACATGTGCAGAAGAAGCTTTTCTTGAGATCGACCAGGATCTTAGCAGAACGACGGGCGCAGAATTGGCGCTGCATCGCCACCAAGTAACTCTGAGCAGTAATGCATCAGATTATGGCGAAGGTGTTCGAGGTGAATTGAATGAAGAGACATCGTTGCAGGCAGTTCTTCGAGCTGCTGCCTTGGCATTGCCAAATTTAGGCTACTGCCAGAGCATGACTTTTATCGCGCACATGTTCTTACGCAACGGATGCGACGAAGAAGATGCTTTGCACTTGCTCTTAGCGGTGTGCACTGAAGTTGCTCCTGCTTACTTTGGGCGATCGATATCGACGCCTGATTTATTTTTGCTCGGCCGTCTGTTAGAAAGTCGCTTGCCACAAACCTGTGCTCATATCTCATGCCTGGGCGCAACGCCTGAAGTACTTGTATCGCCGTGGCTTTTCAGTTTCTTTACCAACGGTTCCGGCTTTCCAACTCAAACACTTTTGCGGCTTTGGGATTGGTTTTTGCTTGAAGGTCCTGACGTCTTCCTGCTTGCTCTCCTTACACTATTCAATGCAACTCAGGCTGACCTCGCATCTGCAGATGCCCTTGATGAATGTGTTGCAGTCCTGAAAACACGCGCTAGCAATTGGCACGATGCTTCTCAACTCATAAATCTTGCTCAAAAAGAGCTGGAAATACTCGGTGGTGAAAGTGCACTCGTAGCAGCTCGCCAATCAGTGATTGAAGAGTTGCAGTCGTCGACAAAAGCGGATTGGATCCGGCGCCAACACAAAGATTTGACAGCACAATTCGTTATGCATATGGTCACGGTGACAGAAACGACTGCACGACTGACAAGCACCTTAGTGGAACTTTTCACCTGCATGACAGAAGCATCTTTAGAAGAAGAAGTTGGAGTTGTCTTTTCAGGAGAAAATCCCATTAAAGTAGCTGAGGACCTCAAGCACAAATTTAATCGCGGACGGTTACATCTCCTTGGTCAGCTACCGCCTCTCGCTGTTGATGCGAAAAGAGTGCGCCAAATCATCGCTGCGCAAGGTCTTACCCAATCTGCCACTGCTGTAGGACTACTCGAGGCCTCAATGCGCTTTTTTCTCGTCGAAGAGGATACCGATGGGCACCTCATCAGCGCAGCTTTCTTTCTCGCAACTATGATCATTCTTTCACCGTTGAGCAGAGCCACAAAAGTAGAGCAAATCTACACCCTCGCTCTTGCGGCATCCGGCCAGGCTGAGGGCGCAAACCTAGAGGTGATAGTGTCTTTACTTAGATACGTGACTGCCGTAAAATTACCTGAATTGAGCAATGAAGATATCAATGATGCTATCAGTAGCTCATTGCAGCACAGAGAAGAAGTGCGCGAAGAAGATACCGTGCTTAGCTCAGTCAATGTCGCTTCCAATACCATCGACGATGCAAGTAACGGCGGAGACTTTGCAAATTTCTATTTCGATGGAGCTTCTTTTTGGAAGGAAGCAAAGAAAGTTCAAGTGGCATTGGATCTCGTTCAAGGTGAGACACTCACACTGGGTGAGTTTGAATCTCTAATTTTGAAGAACTCAGTCACCAGAGCTGTATTTAATGATTGAACGAAGTGATTGATATTTTGCGAAGACATGCACACTCGCAGAAACTTTGAACCTCAAGCTTGGCCTTTAATATGACCTGTAAGCAATTTCACCACATTTATGGTTTGGTCCATGTCGCGGACTTAGCTAAATTCAGATCGATCTCAGCCCCAAGCGTTGAGCTTATATGGATGTATTATTTCGATTTCACTGTACCATTGATTGATCAATCCTGAGCAACGCTTTTATTGCCAAGGTGCAATGGGGGCACAACTGATGGCAATGATTGCGGCATAGGCTAATTTCTTCCCTGCTGCTCTGCTGCTTAATTTGTGCTGCAGCTGTTAAATTCTTTGCCTTTGCTCAATGAGTGCTGCTACAGCCGTCATCTAGCTGCTACATGCCAATCAACTTCTTCTCGGGATGTTTATAGGGAACGGTACTGCTGAAGATCGACTTACCCGCATATATTCCAAGTGAAATAGGGCCTTAAACTCTATTATCTTCGATACACAGGAATTTGAGCCCGTGGGTACTGTGTGCACCCGTATACTTAAAGACTTGGCTGCTTGTTACGTCATTTCAAAACTTCTTCGGTTAGAGGACACTCAGTCTCATCTCTCCATGCGCGTTACTGTTACTGTTACTGTATGCCATGGATCACGTTCTTCGTTTTTGCCTGAATGGAGGGTGGCTTGGACTTAAATTCTAGACTGCCTAGACCTGTCATGCGACAAACAGGGCGCGGAGGCGCAATGTGTTTGGTCTTCCTAGAGCCCATGATGCTCCTCTTTAAACTTTAAACTATGGAATATAGAAACGCCCTTTTGCACCACAAATAGGCGCGCCGCTATCAGCAATCGCGCGCCGCATTTATTTGACCTTTTATTAAATTATTTACGACCGGGGGAAAGTAGCTGAGAAATCGAACGAGACACTTGTATGCGATTTCTTTCGATGAATAAGTTTAGATTTGTACCATTCTCTATAATGCGTCGACCAGGATTAAGGCAAGTCACTTTTAAATTCAGATTACGACTTGCTGCACTTATTCATGCTGCCTCAGCTGTCAACCCAGGTAAAGCCAAAAGCTTCACGGTGATCGTGTAGTCCAAATCGCCTTCGAGAAGCAGGCCAGATCCCACAACTCGCATCGAAACCGCTTTCAAGGCCGGGCGCTGGTCACTCTCCGCAGCATGCGCATTCTTCTTCTTCGCTCTGTGATATCGCTCTTCGCTGGTGCCAGAAGAACTTATAGCCATCACTTGTTCTTGCGCTCTTGCCCGAGCAGTTACTGCTTGAGCCCAGCCACGACCGAGCGCTGCTTCAAAATCAGCGCGGTGAAATCCCTGAGAAATGTTCATGATGGCATTGAGAATCAACTTGATCATAATTTCTAGTTACTTCAAGAAAAAGTACCAGAGTTGAAAAAATATACGAAGACAAGCTTGGTGGTCATCGTACTATCACCATCACCTGCGAGTCTGCAACCAGAACAGCAGCGCCGCGCGCCCACGCAGTGAGGCAACGCTCTGCGAGAGCGTCAGCGAGCTCTTTGTTGTAGAGGCAGTCCGCAGCGACCTTCTCACCATCGAAATCCCACGAATGCGCAATAGAAGATAAATTAAGGCCGAATAGAACAGAAATTGACAAACAAAAGTTCAATTTAGCGATAATAATAATATGACCAAGCGGTAGATTATGGCTCTCGCAATGTGCAGTCATCTAAATTCTCACCAGCAAATCGCATGAGCTGAGGAGATCTTCGCCTCCGCCCTGCCCCCAAGTAATCATCTCTGAGCTCTTGTCTAAAGATGCCCCAAATACAGGACCGTCGTAGTTGAGACTGTCTTTACCCTCGTCCAACACTTCAGGCGCTGCATTTGCTGGGTTCAAAATGTCAAAAAAGGCCGTGCGCAACGTGCCACTGCTCCCGCTGCTTTTCTCACTCATCTTATTGGGTTGCCACTCGTCGCACTTTGCCGCGGCCAGGCGCAAGAGTGCAAGCGGTAAAGGGTTCGTGTCTGTGGCTACGACGCTAGCACCACCTCCTACGCTGGCTGCCAGCGCTTCTAGGCCCGTACCGCAACCCACGCACAGGACACGCTTCCCTGCCCATTGCTGTGCTCCTCTTCCAATTTGCACTGCTCCGCTTGATTCGCCTTGAAGCGCAGAAGATGATGCAGTGCTCTTCCCAGAAGCAGAAGTTTCCTGGTTGATCACTTCGCCTGCTGCTCGTTGACCGAGCAAGCGTGCGGCGATGAGCTGAGCCCCAGGCCAGAGCACCTGAGCGTGAGTGAAGACAAATGGCATTACAACGGTGCGTACACCATGCATAAAGAAGAAGAGAAATCTTGTAATCTCTGAGCAGAGCTCACCACGCCGAAGGGATCGAGGTCATCGGCTCCGCTCCGCTCGCCAGAGGTGGTTGCACCCGCTCGAGGAGAGGACGGAGACGAAACGTCAGCGGCATCACTGCCTCGGTACATCCATTCTTCGAGCATCTCCTGCGGTGCTGCAACCTGCGCATGAAGTAGAGAACTGTGCTGAAAACTGCAAGGTATAGAATCGAATGGCAGGTTGACCTGGTAGACAAATGAGTGCTGAATGACTACTAGCGAGCAGAGCACGAGCGTGAATCTCTGAAAAGATACCTCCCAAATTGTCAAGTTTAAACCTTCGTTAGGGCTGCCCACTAGAACTGTCCGTGGCTTCAAAGCACGGCCACCCAGCTCACGAATTGCCGTTGACGTAGTTGACGCTCTGTCTTCTTCACCCTTTGTGCTAGATGTAGCCTCGAGCGGGGATGCTCCAGCGCGCTGGAGTGCTTTCGCTAAGCTTTCGCTTTTTACCTTAAAGTGCAACCACACACGTAGACCCCGTTGATCACAATTGAGATAGGAATACCTACACAGCCAAGAATGACACTACAGACCGGTATGCATGAGTGCGTGCATACTACCTCCACACGGCCGTCTGGCGTTGTTGGTTGACCGTAAACGAGCATACCATCACTCTCAAATGGGCTGCTGCCAGGAACTTTGCTCCTGATTCGAGTAAGGATAGCTTGACAAGCATTGGGCAATTTTGCTGGCAATAGCGTAAAGCCAGAGGTCTCGTGGCAGATGAACAGCAGAACCAAATGCCGCTTGACGCTCCGAAGTCTTAAAGACTCGAACATTGTGACCAATTTATGTTGAAAAGTTGAAAATGAATAATGAAAGGTAATTCGTCCTAGTCTCCGAATAACAGGATTCCCTGGTTTGCTTTTACACTTTCTTGGGCTGTAATGTCGTAGTACTCGCTCTAACTTGACATCCTTCTGCTTGCGCTTATCACGAGATGGGAGAATGACTGTCAGGCAGAGGACCTACTTCAGTGTCTGTCAAGGCTTGGCTGTACTGTTGGCCACTGAACTTGGTAGCTGGGCAGCTTTTACGCTCAGTCAAAACAACTCCCTTTTAAGCTTTATCTCCAGCCCTGTTTCGCCCTTTGAATGTAATCAACTTTCCAGCTTGTTGCCTCGATCTATGGAAGTACAGTGAACTCTTTTATTAAGGTCTAGCGGTCTAGCTCAGCTTACTAGTAGCTAAAGTGCTACTACGTAGAGAGCAGATCAAAATGGTAGCTCGTCACGAAAGATGTTGTTGCTTTCTTGCTTTCTTGTGTTTGGATTTTGGATCTGCTTGCACCCTTTTTGGGGGCCCTGAAAAATCACAAGACGAGTCCAACAAGGAGAAAAAGAGGAAGGCGCATCGGTGCATCGCAAGAGAATCGCAAGTAACGAAGCAACAGAGATTGGAAGACTGCAAGCATTGACCGTGTAGGCATGAACGAATTCGTGGGGAAGTTTATCACGCTACGAGCATTTCCTCGCGGGCTAATGGTGAAGAAGCTTCTCGGTGAAGGCGGCTTTGCGTTTGTGTACAAGGTACAATACGTATGCTTCTCCCACGCTGCAGCATTGTGAAAGATATCCAAAGTAGTTTCTAAATATGAGGGTAGACTCGAGAAAGTATATAATGATAATCACAATCGTTTTTAGAGAACATGTCTTACTACCTGCCAGCGGGCTTTTCCGGGTCATGATATTTCCCTTTTTGTCTCTCGGTGCGATGGGAACTGTGCCCTAAGGCTGTGAACGTGGAGACGTCACAAGAGGTTTGCCTTAAGCGAATGATCGTTGGTGCTGACTCACGAGCCGAAAAAGTTGCACGCGCGGAAATGGCTGTTTTCGAAAGCTTAAAAGGTATGTAGGCGCTATCGCTCGCGTACTTACTGAATGGCGTTAACAGGGGATTTCACGTACTTCGTCGTCGTTGAGAGGGGTTTCTAGAAGCGCCCTCCCTTTCACGACATGGTTACACCACTTAACCCTAGATTGAGCGTCTAACTCGTGTTTGGCTTTCTTGCCCTAATTCCTCGTCTAGCTTGTAATGAAGCAGGGCCCACTGTTGTAAATTGTTCTGTGTGTGTGTCGAATACAGGGAACCCGGAAATCGTTGAGTTCCTCGCAGGAGAGATGCAAGGCACCGGCGCCGCGAAGGAGTGCTACATGGTGACCGAATTATGCAGGTATTTGCATGGAAGGCGTTTTTCTTGTTGGAGATATTCAGTGACGCACAGAAGCACGCACAAACGATGGAATATCTTGGACTTTCTCACAACGACAAAAATGCCGTCCTTGGCTTAGGTTGTACTTTTATGTTGCACACACAATGATTGTAGATATGTTGCTAGCATAAGCGGGCAACTGTTCATCAAACCTCCTATTCCTTTAAGTACTTCGCCACGCATGTTTGTGATCTTTATGATTTCGTCAATGCTTTTTCTTTTTTATTGTTTGTTTGTTGGGTTTGCTTCGCAGCGGTGGGCATCTGTTCTCAGCAGTACAAGGCAGAATCAAATCGGGTACACCGATGGCGTTTCCGCAAGCGTGCCAGATCTTGAAGCAAGTTGCTGCTTCGGTAGCTGTGTTGCACCGCCAACAAGTACCCCTTGCTCAGTAAGTTTCGAGTAGTCAAAGCCTTTTCTATGGATGGTGGGCATTTATTTGTCCCGCAGTTGTCTAAATGATGTGAACGAATAGGATTGTCGCGTATGACAATGCTTACGATTCACTCTAAAATGGATGTGCTGCATTTGATGCTTATATACTTTTATTTGGACTGTCCGCATTATAACTGCTGCTCTTCCCTATTATATATGCTGCTCTTCTTCATTTAGTCGCGACTTGAAGCTTGAAAACTTGCTCCTAGCGTCCGACGGCCGCTGCAAGCTCTGTGATTTCGGGAGTTGCACAGCGGGCGCCCTCAGTGTGGCCAATTCGGTAGACCGTGCTTCGCAGGAAGAAGCAGTGGAAAAGACTACAAGCCCGGCGTATCGGGCACCTGAAATGTGCGACCTCTGGTGAGTTTGAATTCGAGAAATGTACACATTTATGTGGTGCACGCTTGATGATCTCGTCGCGTTTTCGCCATAGAGCGATTAAAGACAGTGACGATGGATGCAACTGCTGATCTAATGAGTCACAACCAGCAAGATAAACAAGATGATGCATCTTATGCATCATCTTTGAATCAAGTGTTATTCTCGTTGTTGTCCTATTCACATTGTAGGTCGGTGACTCAGCTGGACGAAGCGGTGGACATTTGGGCACTCGGCTCGGTGTTTTTCGCGCTGCTCTTTCATGTCTTGCCCTTTCAGGACGGAGGCACCCTAGGGGTGCTGGGTGGGAACTGGC
>Ga0307930_1003877_pt1 | contig 10691 bp, 11 predicted proteins | sample OrgLakmetageno46_FD_203161 | JGI IMG/M metagenome (GOLD analysis project Ga0307930, IMG submission 203161) | Saline water microbial communities from Organic Lake, Antarctica - #46 | ecosystem: Environmental > Aquatic > Non-marine Saline and Alkaline > Saline | place: Antarctica: Organic Lake... | reverse complement strand
TTATTCACGGATGTATTTTTTTAGGCCCATGGACACAATGGGGTCGAGATAGTGGGCATCACCGTATCTCGCGCTCGAAAAAGAAACTGGCGAGTTTCAGTATTTAAAAAGACATAGATACCTATGTAATAGCACCAGTGAGGGGAAAAGGATCTAAATGATTGATTGACTTCTTCATAGAGGCAAACAAAGTGGTTGAGAACAGACACTTTGCTAAGTCGGTTAATCTTACTCTACCTTGTGCCCTTTATATGTCGAAAAATTTCCTATTCTGCCCAGGTCAGAGGTTGCCCCAGTTTGGGGATGATCGGCAAAAGTACTCCGAAGATCTGCCTAAGTGTGCATTTTTTGCTCATTTTCAGGTAGTAATAGTCAATGCCTATCCATTGATATGGTTATTTGGGCCAATGGACACAATGGGGTCGAGAACGTGGCATTTACTGCACCTCGAGGTCGAGTGAAATTGAAATTCAGCACGAGAAGTCATGATTTACGCAGATTATCTCACTTAAACTTCAAAAAAATCGATGAAAGTTCGTTCACTCCAGTTTCTTATACCAATTGCTAGCCACATGTAAAAGAAAGAGCTAAAACAGTCTGAATGGGGCAGAGTTATGACTCAAAAGAGTCACTTTTTGGCTGGATCGGGCACCTCCCCGTGGTGGCATTTCCACTTTAAAAAAATCAAAAAAAAAAATTTTGAACGAAAAATTGGCGTTATAAAAACTTAATAGGCATAAGGAGCGTGCTTCAAGGAGCCCATATCCGGTCTCAGATCTACATTTGACCACGATTTGCGCTCAGGGATCGATTTTGAATTCTGAGAAATTTCTTTTGAATTCCCCCTAGCAAAAGGACACTCAGCCCAGTCAGAATTGTTCTGAAGGTTACATTTTTCTGTTGCTATTTACCACAGTGGTGTTTCTTTGTATTTTTGGGGAGTATTAACTAGACTAGACTAGACGATACCCTCATAGGTAGCATTTGTCGCGTGTATCCGTTTTTCCTACAGGGGAAAACAGTACAAAAAGAATGGGCGGACACGCGGACACCAACGAACGAACGAACGAACGAACGAAATCCATCAATTTCTTCAAATAAAGCAGTAGCGCCCTCTACGTAATTTTAGGTGCTTTGCATGGCGTATATGTCACGTGCCAATGATGTTTCGCAAGCTGCTCCAATCCAGAGCTGCAACGAACGCGATGGTGAGAAGTAAGAGTGCAAAGAATGCAAGAAGGTGTAGAGTCAAAGACGATCAAATGAAAGATCGGAACGTGCTCATACATGCTTCATAGAATTGGACATCCCACAACACATTCATGCAATGTATGATACACAGGTTGGATGACGTAGCACCAAGAACAACATGATTGCAAGGGAAAATCGATGCCCACGTCGCGATGATAGATCGGGACATGCTCATACATGCTTGATAGAATTGGACATCGTACAACTCATGCATGCAATACATGATGATAGGTTGGATGACGTAGCACAAAGAACAACATGATTGCAATAAATAGCGATGTCCATGCAACACATGATGCTCAGGTTGGATGACGTAGCACTAACAACAACATGATTATTGCAGTATCAAATTAATGCCCACGCTGCGATGATTGATCGGGACATGCTCATACATGCTTGATAGAATTGGACGTCCTACAACACATTCATGCAACACATGATGCACAGGTTGGATGACGTATCACTAACAACAACATGATTGCAATAATAAATCAATGCCCACGCCATGCACCCACGCCTGTTCCGTAAGCACGTGCAATATTTTGTCTCTCACGCCTATCATCCACGACGACGAATACAGACAGACAAATAAAGCAGTAGCGCCCTCTACGGATTTTTGGGGTGCTTTGCATGGCGTATTTGTCACGTGCCAACGACGCTTCGCAAGCTGCTTCAAACCAGAGCTGCAACGGACGCGATGGTGCGAATTTAGAGCGCAAAGAGTGTAAGAAGGTGTAGAGTCAAAGACAATCTAATGATAGATCGGGACATGCTCGTACATGCTTCATAGAATTGGACATCCTACAACACATTCATGCAATATATGATACGCCGCGCACCCACGCCCGTTCCGTAAGCACGTGCCATGTTTTTTGTCTCTCACGCTTATCATCCAGTACGACAGAACAGACAGACAGACAATTAAAGCGGGTAGTGTCCTACTACCGTACTACGTACCGTAGAGGAGATAAAACGGGTAGTGTCCTACTACCGTACTACGTACCGTAGAGGAGATAAAGCGGGTAGTGTCCTACTACCGTACTACGTACCGTAGAGGAGATAAAGCGGGTAGTGTCCTACTACGTACCGTAGAGGAGACAAAGCGGGTAGTGTCCTACTTGGGTCATTTGGTTTTCGTTATTTCGTAGAGATCCTTGGAGTGTCAGGTGATGAGTCCAATGTCCAAGATGATGAATGTTGTGATTGTGTGTATCATGCGAAGTTGAGTTGGGCATTGCGGTGGGAAACACCGCCGAAATCTAGGTCGCGGTCGTGTCATGTCGTGTACGATATGGTCGCGCATTGTAATTTCAAATGCACTCGAAGTTCGAAGCTCCAATTTTGATTAAGTATTATACCCTTTGAAGATACTCAAAGTGTAATTAGGACTTCACACGATGATACGATGATATAATTTTAAGAGCCTCGGAGACAAAGCTTGTCAATGGGCATTGCGACATGGGCATCACCCAATGGTATTGAAGTTGGAATCGAACGACCGAGATCGTCTATCACGGATTATCGAGTGTTTAGATTCAGAGGCCAAGATCGTCTATGGACTTCACACGAAAATTCGAATGTTGAGAGCTCTGAAACTCGGGGACTAAGGTCGTCTATAGACTTTTACGGCGATACAAATCTTTGGAGCTCAGGAGATCATGGCCATCTATTGACTTAAGATGGTGTTGCTACTACCTAGAGCCTCGCAGTATTCCAGAAGGACCGTGCGCAATGTTCAGAGCTCACGGAGCGCGGAGCGCTCTTCCTGAGAGCTTCGTAAAGTTTGCTCAGGTACTCGAAGCAAGTAAGACAAAGAATCCATTCAATTTTTACCAGCTCTCCGACTTTTGACAAGGTTGGACCCGTTTTCATTCCATGAAGGTCAAGTGCTCTTCTCATATAAATCAACGGACAAATGTCGACGGGTTCGTGGGTCAATAAATCTTGTAGAGTCCTCTTAGGGACTAAAGCCCCTAGAGGAGATAAATCTGCGTGCCTGTGCCCCCACCCAGCGTCACCGATGGCGAGCAACTGGTTAGCGAACTCCTGCTGCACCGTTGCGTCGCACCCGGTCAAACGCATCACACGCCAAGCCCCTGCAAGCAACGTGGGTCAACCAACAATCCTACCTTCAAGCTTTCAAGGAGGGCCAAGGCACATGCAACAGTGTTACCAGGATGCCATGGCCATTGTAAGACGGTACGGGAAACCCGACTTCTTCTTCACGTTTACCTGCAATCCAACCTGGGCGGAGATAAAGGCGAACCTGATCCGGGCCAAAGTGCTGCGGACCGCCCCGACTTGGTGAGCCGGGTCTTCAACCTCAAGCTCAAAGCCTTATTAAAAAGGCTTGGACGATGGGGTATTGGGCCGTATGGTGGCTAGGTTTCACGTGATTGAGTTTCAAAAACGGGGCCTTCCACACGCTCACATCCTAGTGATTGTAGCGCCCAAAGACAAGCTTCGCGATCCTGAAATGTTCGACAAGGCCACATGCCCGGAGCTGCCTGATCCTGAGAAATAATCAGAGCTTTACCAAATTGTTGTCTCGTGCACATTGCATATCCACGGCGCTTAATGCATGAACGAAGACACTCCTTCCTGCTGCTCGAAAGGCTACCCCCGTTCCTTCTGCGAGACGACTACTGACAGCGCCAACGGTTATCCTGTATACCGTCGCCGCAACAATGGCCGCACCCACACTTGCGTGAAAAACGGCGAACTTTGCGACATGACCAATCAATGGGTGGTGCCCTACAATCCTTGCCTTTCCAAGAAGTACAATGCTCACATCAACGTTTAAATCTGTGCAAGCATTCAGTCAATCAAGTACCTGTACAAGTACATTTTCAAAGGAAACGACCGCATGAAATGCGAAGTGGTAGTGCACGCTGCTGCTCCCGCCGCCGCCGGTGCGACTTTGGAAGCTCCAGAACCCGTGGATGAGATTCGTGAATTCCATGAGGGTAGCTACGTGTCTTCGAGCGAAGGAATTTGGCGCTTTTGCGAGTTCCCGATGACCTCTCGGATTCCCAACGTTGTGCGATTCGACGTGCACCTCGAGGATCGGCAAATGGTGTACTTCAGGTGTGTTGTCACGGCCACACTGAAGGAACCAAATTTATATAGCCTTTGAATAGCATAGATGTATATTGCATGGTCTCGCATCATTTCTTCCACTGCTTTGCATTTTGCTTACTACACAGGGAAAACGCAACTACCCAGCGAATCGTGGATGGAGCAAAAAGGACGAAATTGGAAGCTTGGTTGGCTCTTTGTCGCCGCGATCCGTTTGCATGTACACTTCTATACAGATAAGCCCCCGAGTACAACACGCGGCAAAAAAAATCGCGCACATGGCGGCGCCGCAGGAACGCGACACCAAGGTTAGCGCGTGCCGTCGGCCGTATGTACTCGGCGCACCCAAATCAAGGAGAACGCTACTACCTACTCGTCTTGCTCAACCATGTGCGCGGAGCAACGAGTTTTCTCGATTTGCGGACTCATGGTGGCGTACAATGCGCCACTTACCGGGAAGCAGCACTCATGCGAGGCCTTTTAGAAGATGACCGGCACTGGGATGCATGCCTGATAGAGGCTGCCTCCAACTTCATGCCATACCAAATTCGTGACTGATTCGCCTGAATTCTCGCGCATTGTGAACCTTTGGACCCAATGCGACTGCGGGACCAGCACAAGCGCAGGCTGGCTGAGGACTTTTTTGTAGAGGTTCAAGCTGCAGCTGGGAGTACTTCGCTCGAGCTAAGTGCTGACGTGGAGTCCCGTGCCATTTTCAGCCTTGGCTTACAACTCGAGCTTCGACAAATTCTCCGACATGCCAGCACCACCAGCCCAAGCACCGGCACTTCCCAGCGCGCTACCGCCCATGATTGCCTAAGAGCTCAACTACAACCGCACCGATCTCTTGGTCAAAGTACAACATGAAGAGCCAACTCTGAACGTAGACCAGAGGACCGCTTACGACGCCATTCTTGCCGCAGTTGAAAATGCTGAAAGCGAACAATCAAGCTTGTACACCACTCGGCAAGCATCGTGTTTCTTTCTACCTGGGTAGCTTCGGTGGGGCTGGCAAGACTTTTCTCATCAATCGCTTGCTCGCAAAAGTGCGCTCCGAGGGCAAAATTGTACTGGCCATGGCGTCATCAGGCATCGCAGCATTGCTCTTGGACGGTGGCACCACCGCTTATTCGCGCCTGAAGATTCCCATTCAAGTCACCGCCGAGTCGACTTGCTATTTATCGGCCAACTCCGATGACGCGACCCTTCTCAGGCTAACATCACTCATCGTGTGGGACGAGGCCTCCATGATGAATCGTCACAGCTTCGAAGTCGTCGACCGCTCGCTGCGCGACATCATGCGCGTGGTGGACCCTTAATTCGAGCATGTGCCGTCTGGCGGCAAAATCGTCGTCACTGCCGGCGACTTCCGTCAAATCTTGCCTGTAGTCTCGCGTGGAACTCGATCGGCCGTCGTCAACTTCGCGCTCAACAGATCGCAGCTGTGGACGCATTTCGTGCAGCTGGAACTTTTTAACATCAACAGGTGACAGCGGTGACACGGTGACAACCCCTTCCACTAACCATAGAATAGAAAAATACCAAATAATAATGGGACAACTTTAATCCGGTGGTAAAAAAAGGAAAAAAAAATCGGGATGGTGGTTTTTAATTCCAAAAAATCAACATTATGGCCTCTATGTGTTTATGAATCGAAATTATGGTTCTGATTTAAATATAATCAAAATGGTCGCTAGAATTAATAAATAATCGTTGTAGTGGTTCCGATTTTCAATTTAAATCAAGACCACGCAAAAAAAATTAAAAAATCGAGAGGATGTCTTGAATTGAATTTCAATCGAAAAAAAATTTAGAAAATCAATTTGGTGGTTCAAAGAACTCCATTTAATCAAGACCAGTGCATGAATACAAAAATAATCTAGATGCTGGTGCCGTCTTGTTCCAGCTCTCGGAGGGGGAGCTCGAAGTGATGCCGGTCACACCGGCGCCGGGCGCAGCCACGGGGTACTGGTTCTGGTCGGGGACCTTTCCGAGAAGCTCCGCGGTCTTCGTCGGCATCGCATTCTTCGCAGCCACAAGCTCGGAGGGTGTGCGCGCAAGAAACGCTTTCTTGTACCATTCAGCTCCATCGGTACCGCCACCATTTGTTGAGGGGATCTTGGTGATGGCGTCGACGCGGTGGAGGTAGTCAGGTCGTGGAGTAGCGTTGAAGAAGAGCTCGCTGAACGCTGCCACCTCGCCCTTGTCCCCGTCGCAGATGTCTGAGGTACCCACTTCATCGACAACAGCCTTGGAAGCTGTGGTGGCCTTCTTTGCTGCAGCAGTAATATTGGCAGCAGCTTCGTCGTCATCTCCTTCGTCGTTACTAGCAGCTGCCATGCTTTCGCTCTCCTCCAAATCGTCTGCGGCAAGAGCGCGTGTTAGCGCGTTCACGCCGTCAGCGGTGTCCCCGTTGCGGCCCACGTCGCTTTGTAGGTAGTGCCTTTGTATATAAGCGCAGTTGTTGCCATTGTCGAAAGACATCCAAACAGGTGCCTGCAGCAAGTGTCACAAAAACAAATACCGGGTGTTTCTGGGCGATGACTTGAATAATAATGAGAGTATACTATCACATAGGTAGCGACTGTATTGGTTAAAAATATGCTTGTGTAATAGTCTCGATTATCTTGAAATGCTAGTCCGACAGTCTTGATGAGATACGCCAACGTGAAACAATCTTGATTATGGCGCTTAAAAGGACGACCCTCTCAATTAATGGTATGTTTCACAACGGCAGTCTCGATTACTCTACACCGAATTCAACCGTCTTGATTTATTTTCTCTGAGAACAGCCATTTCGATATGTGCCTAACCTTTGCACAACCGAATCGATTAAAAACGGTACCTTGTTTGGCATCTTGATAAATAACAATCAAGAACCACTGGACTGATTAATATTAATTAAGGACCACCGGATTGATTAAACATGAATTAAAAACCACCATATCAGAGTTTTCCTAATAATAATATAGCTATAATAACAGCAATTAATAATAATAACAACTAATAATAATAACAAACATTTATTTCTAATTAAAAGGGGTGCATGTAGCGCATGTAAAATAATATTTGTTCATGATAGCTATTATTCTCCAGTTCCAGGAAGACGCTCCGCTCCACGCGCATCATTCGCGCTCCACAGCATCCCCCAATTTCTAAATTATTGAAAAATGAATTACTCATCTTCCTTTTTTGAGACAGGCCCCGAAGGGCCGGAATTAGAAGACTAATAGATAGTGAAGAAAAGCAAAGCAGCGCAAACAAGACCTAAGAAGCAAATCAGGCGCACATGCCCGAGTGGCCATGGAAGTGATGGTAGCGGTCCAAAGTTTTCCAATTATATATTCTTCTCGTTATTTGTTTTATTCGTTTTCTTATTCTTGCTATAATTATCGGGTAAACCTTCAAGTTTGTATTCATGGACACTTTATTATTTCTTTGGTTTGTAAAAATTATTTCTTTCAATGCCATATATTTCATTGCTCCATACTTTTCGCGTCTTATCACTCGGTTGTTGTCTTCGTACTAAATCTCCTCTATCAAATACTTCTTTAGATATATTTTCTTTTTTATTTTGAGTTATTTATCATGTGCAGAATCCAAGATAACATTATCATCATTCTTAAAAGCAGTTTGAATTTCATTTGGTGTGAATCCCGTTATTCTATAGTTTGAATTATTAATATTTTCTGTAAGTTTGTCTATTTTTTACCCAATCAAACTCTCGATTAATTCCTAAAGATTTTTGAATTAATTCTCTTATGGTCGCACTCGCACGTTCAATCATCCCATTTGATTGTGGTTTTCCTGCTTCTCCTAATATTCGTTTGATACCATCTGTCTCTAAATAATCTTTGAATGGTTCATTGGTAAATTCGCTACCGCTGTCACTTCTCACTGCCTTTGTTTTTGATATATAGTACGTCTTCTTGAAACCCTTTAATGCATCACCCTTCTCTTGTTTCTTCATTACTGCACTATAAATAAATCGTGGTGACATGTCTGCAGAATTGGATAAGTAATTGAATCCTCTGACTTGAACTTTTCCATATTTGCCAAATGCATCGCCAATATTTTATTAGGTGATGGTATGCTACTCTTTAACGTTCTCGGTCTCCCTTCGGTGGTTCGTACAACTGGTTTAATTCTCGTATTTTCAACCAGTAACTTATCTGAAGTCTTCTTGGTGATTCGTCTCCATATTTGGTACGTAACATGTTGAACAAATTATCCCTTCCAAAGGATCTTAAGTTTTTGTAGAATTCATTGCTGAGAATGAATTGGAAGTAGTTAATGATATCATCAGGAGCGTCCATGTTGTGTTCGCGTGTTTGCGTATCTCAGTTATGAATATTTTCCGTTGGATGGCCAATAGTGAATGATATTCTGCGGCCGAATTTGTAATCAATGTGATAGGCCGAATGCGAGTTCGACTATACCAGGCTTTGGTGTATGCTTGGCATTGACCAATGATGTCAAAGAATCTTTGGTTGGCACGGGCGGTAAGTCATCTTGAATACGGTTTGAAGCAAACAGAAACACACCCCTATGATTTGATAATTGATTTGAAATGAATTTGAATAATCTCGTAGACGCGTTGAGGGCATTGCACCTCGAGGAAACCAATATGATCTGACACAAAATATGAAAGAAATGTTACCCTAAACCTGCAATATGGAGATCATTTGGAACAGCATAGGCGATTACCTGGCAATACGAGATGGAGATACGCGACACTGATAAGAGAAACATGCAAATAAAGTAAACGAATACGCTTGATACGCGAACGCCTAATTTAACCACGACTGCTACGATCACCATAACGCCAAAGTTAACGAACATTGCCAGTCCAGATAGACTTAAAATACGCGCGAGAAACCGTATCTGAGCCTCATTCTCAGGTCGTGGGTGAGCTTCTGGATGAGACAGGTATGCGAGAAGAGGCTGAGAAAGGGCCCAAGCTTGAACGGAAAAGTAAGTTGCCACGATAAATTGCCCAATTCCGTAAAGACCAAAATAAATAACAAATTTCCCACTTGCAGCGCGAGGGTCGAAGGCTGTGAGGCTACCAATAATGAAGTCAGGTCCAAAACAAAAAAGCGCGCTTGTTAAAATAGTCGTGCGATAATACGATAGAATGTCATTGTTCGCAGAAACTCCGAGTACGAACTTCTTCTTTTCATGCAGAAGCAAGGCAGCAATTAGAGTCGTAAAGAAGGCGCTCCCTGTCAGCTGCATGGTAAAGAAGTAATGGTATGAAAAGGGTAGGTAAATTGGACCATATTCCCCAAGGGCAAGAATAGCACCAATTGCTGTGCAACATATCAATTCGACGATGCATACTAGGAGCGGTGCACCTGGAAGCGTCGTGGCGTCTAGAGGCAATCGTTGTTCCAGCTGCATCAATTTGTTTTGTGAATGCATTCGAATGCGCCGATAAATCTCGACGACAGATTCTAACGACACTAGCAGTGCGAAAGCAGGAAGACAAATTTGAAAGACGGCAAACCATAAAGGCGACTTGAATAGATTGCTGTATTCATGATCATAAGGAGGACCAAGCGACGCGACCATATTGACCATCTTAGAACTGCGCCACTCCTCAAGCACATCTTCGCCAACATCGACAGCTGCTACACCTACGTAGGGAATGCCGATGCCCTCATCTTTTGGATTGAATGTCCAATGCATGTCTGATACTATGCCAGGGGGGGTGTAAAATAAAGTTGAAACAAATGCTACAGCCCCATTTAGTGCACAATATTTTGCAACTTCACTCGGCCAACACTTCATCATTCCTCCTTGTTCTAAAATTGCAAAAACGATCTTCCCTTCAACGAGATCTCTCGGTACGTTGCACAGCTGCTTGCCGTCTATGGAGACGACTGGGTAGTTTTGAAGAGTTTTATCTTGATTGTTCGAAAAATACGTAAATACAGCTGAAGGGAATGTCTTCGTTACATCGGAGATTGTGCTGTGAACAGCAAATGTGGCTCTAGTAGTTGCACGAAGTAAAAGTATAGCAGCAAGACATCTCCTAGTCGCTGTTTTGTAAATTGAGGCCATCCAGCACATGTATAATTATTCACTATTCCTCAGGGGCTTTAAAACAATGCTACGTGAAGAGGAATAGAGTAAATGCAAGATATGAGAGATGGCGATATTCAACGGGGCATGCATGCACGCATTTCAAGGAAGACTACTGGACGACAGCGCGATTCCTACGCTTCATAGACGACTTACGTCGCAACAAGACCCCCTGTAAATTGTGCACACACAGAGCTTTTATCTGAGTGGGTCGGATTGTCGAATTGCTCGTTAAAAAATAGCTTGCAATCTTAGTATATGTCTCTCTCGAAACT
>Ga0307930_1003876_pt1 | contig 10692 bp, 15 predicted proteins | sample OrgLakmetageno46_FD_203161 | JGI IMG/M metagenome (GOLD analysis project Ga0307930, IMG submission 203161) | Saline water microbial communities from Organic Lake, Antarctica - #46 | ecosystem: Environmental > Aquatic > Non-marine Saline and Alkaline > Saline | place: Antarctica: Organic Lake... | reverse complement strand
GCCACCGGCCGAAACGTTAAGCATGGTATCGTATTTCTTCTTTCTTGGTTGAAGCTTGGTGCTCTCCAGAAGTCATTACTCAGTTGTTGAATGAATGGCAGAGAGAAGCGCTTTTCTCATGAATGCGCTAGCTACGGAAACTGCAGTTTATGACTCAGCAGCCGAAGCGTACGATTCTCACTCTCGAGGTCACAAGGCTATAGTTCTTTCAATCAAAAGTCTGAGGCCAGTTTCTTGAAGGCAAAAATGATCGGATGTTGTCGCACTGCAGTTGAAATCGTTACAGCAGCCCGGATTTCTGGACAAGAAATACGACCTGGGCTGCGTGCTATTGCAATTGCAAAGTGGGAGTGGCTAAAGCGAGTTCGGCTTATCCTGAAGGTGCCTTGGTATGACCTAGGGACATGGAACAGTTGTGAATGTGAATGGAACTTCATTTGCCGCGCGTTTCGTACTGTTTTTAGAGCTGCCTTGAATAAGTCAGCGCCCTTGAGGCAGTAGCGGTACGACCTGCCTTGGTTTGGTTTGGTTTCCTTCTACCTCCTCATTGCATATGTGAGTCGCAATCCCATAACCAAAAAGCAATTTTAAGGCCACTTCTGGTCTTAGACTAAGTCCCACTCCCACTCTGCAACCAATTATAATCATTAAGAATTGAAAAATACGAAACACCAACCCAACAAGCAACAAGACGCGCGAAGACGAAGCGCCGTACTGATGAACTCTCCAGAACAGGCCAGGCTGGGCTATGTGTCCACTAGAAGAATCTGGTTCTACAATAACTCACATATGGGCTCCCCTGCATTGAACTCTATGTGTATATTGGTTTGTATGTTAATGGTGCATATTTCATTAATCCATTAATTGCGATAAAGTAATAGAAATAGAAAGAATAAAGAATGGAAATGCCAAAGCAAACGAGCCCAAGGATTACGAGGCACATTAGTCTCAACGCAAGGGATACTTATGCTTTCAATAATATCACTGCACTTCAAAGCTCCATGGTCATTTTCAGGAGGAAACAAGAAGAACTTGGCTTCCGAGTGCCCTCCGTCATTCTGCAATGGGGCTGGACGAGCAGCGATTTGAGACAAGCGAATAGAATTGGAGTCAGAGTGGACACTGCCGCTATTCTACAAGACCATGCCAATCAAGAGGCTGACGACAATAATAGTGGCGCTTGATTTCATGGTCTCTGCAAGCACGTTGTCTCCGTTTTTGAAGTACTCTAGTCCGCTCACAAAGAGGGCCACCAAGACGCACGACTGCACAATGAGCATCACGTACTCCATGCGCTTGGAGCGCAAAAAGTCCAAGTACTTAGGAGGTGGGTCCTTGCTTTGCCCGAGGGAAGTGCGCCCAGCCAGATTCCACTTGAGCTTCATCACGCACCCTCACAAGCTTTGGTAGCCGGTGCGCCACACGGTTAGTGCCGTGCCCAAGCCAGTGGTGCACGTGCCCGGCGATAGGGAAGAGGGAGAGAAGACCATAGTGCCAACGGTTAGAGCGCCAATGCAAGCACCCGTTGCCATCCTAACCTGGTCTTCGCTTGCGCCATTGATCCGCCCTTTGGCAACGGCCGTGCTGAAGCGGTCTTCGTTAGGCATGGTGAGTTCGACAAGTTCCGCCGTGGTCAAGAAAATTGGAAGTGCTGGCGTTGCAGCTCAGATAATAGCAAGGAAAAACACTGGGACTGGGACCGTTCGACAGTTTTGTGGCTGCTTGGCTGTCCTTCTTCCTCGCGGCAATTACTCGGCAACTAGCTCAACTTATACGTTTAGGGATAGTCTAGCTAGGCTAGCTAGAGCTACTACAGATACTATGCATAAGAAAGAAGATGTGGGAGCATGCCTGAAACTGTACTGAACTGTGACTGACTACTGGTTGCACCAATGGGAGCTCCTTCCAAAAAAATGGAAGCTGCTCATTCTTTACCCCTGCTGGCGCCATCGACGTCGACTGACATAAGTACATCGAGAATTGATTCAAAGATGGCTACGCTACCTCGGGACGACGATGAAATAAAACAGTCCGGAAGTGAGCGCCGGCCACGTGTAATTGATGCACATCTAGATTCTCATTTCCCCGACGTTCCCACCTCGTCGCCAGTTCTACTGACTCTTGTGCAATCTCAAGAAGCTCCCACGCCAACTGGACATTCAACCCTTGACGACGATCGGGCAGCAGCAGCGGTGACCGCTCCGAGTGTAGCCGCAAGTGATGAAAAGTCTAATGAAGCGTCTCCTGATTTTCACCATGAGCATGCTGAGTCAATTGGATCCAACAGTGCATTGCTTCCAGACCCTCCTTCGCAATGCGTGGATACGCCGCTGCCGGAATATACACCCCTACCAGAATACTCGACTCTCGCGGCTCCCTCTGCCGAGGCCGCGGAAGGACCACCATCATACGACGAAATGATTAGTATATTGTCAACAAGCGAAACATCTAATGTTCAGATCCTTCCTAACGACGCTCGTGAGCTTGAGACTAGCACTCTAGAAGCTGGTTCCATTTCCAGGCACTCTCAGGAAGATACCAATGGACCCGCAGCTACGAATAATTTGGACTCAGCTTGCGTAAACATTACGGGAGAAGACACTGTCCTACCTCTTGATGCCATATCGAATTCCTTAACGCAGTCTTCTAGTCAGTCAGAATCGGCGTCCGCGAATGTTCAATCACAATTGGAACCATCCTATGGATCATCGTCATCATCAAATTCAGCTGCAAGATTAGTACCTGATTCAATACCTGAAGCATTACCTGAATTTGCGTCTAATGCAACACCAGAAAGTGCTTCAGAAAGAGTGAACGAGCCTATTGAAGATGAAGATGAATACGAGGAGCTCAAGCAGGCCATCGCAGCGTCTCTTTTAGACGAAAGGAACCGAACGATCGTAAAGCATGCTAATATGGGTGCTACAGATAGTAACAATGCCATCAATTTTGATTCCTCTACCAGGCAAGAAGTTGACGAAGCTACACCTTCTGCGGCTATTCGCGCTCCTGACGGTATCCACCGTGCATTGTTTACAAACGCCATTGGCGCGTCAGTCTTGAGCAGCTGCAGTGGTGGTGTGGTGGTCTCGCACGTTTTTCCTGGCAGCGCAGCGGCGCATTGTGGCATGCAGGTAGGCAAACGAGTTTGGTTGCTCGCTCTTGGTTTTTGCATCGCTTTCTGAATTCGCTTTTTAAATTTTATCTTGACACCTTCATTTTTCTACTATTTTTGCATTATCCTTCCTCGTTATCTCTTTTTCTCTCTCTAGCTATGGAATTATTTTAAGTTGTACAAATAATCATAGTGCTCATTCATGTCTGCGCACACGTGTGTGTATAGATGGGCGATTTCATTGTAGAGCTCAATGGCAATCGGTTGGGGCCAGAAGTCACAGAAGCTGATCTAGTGCAAATGCTTCATCAGCTTGGCCGCCCGATTACTCTTGGTTTCGCTAGAGGAGTAACCAACCAACGACCACATACAATAGAACCTTCATTTAACGCGGCCACTTCAGTATCACATTCTGCTGCGGTAGAACAATCATCACTCAATGTCCCTGTGAGAGCACAATCAAGGCAGGAACAGCGCAAAGCAACGGCAGCAGATACTTCTTCAGAGGAAGAACAAGAGACACCTGTCAATTTACCCTCCTCCTCGGAGCAGTTGGCTGCACGCGTAATGGCTACCAACACTGCCACTGAGGATCCTTCTGCTCCACCTGCTGACGTAGCTGCTGTTGTGGCATCAGCAAGTCATAACACAAACCATGCAAGGGCTATGGGCAGTAGTAGGAGCAACAGTGCGACTAGCAGTGGTGTTAGCGGTGGTGGTGCTGGTGGAGGCAACATTCTCGCAGCTCAGTTGGCTGATCCAGCGGCCAATGCCAAGACGAAGCGCGACTTCGAGCGACGTGGGGGATTGCCGACGGCTGTAAGCACTTCTATTTTTTGCAAAGAACGCAGATCTCTTGTTCCTCTACTTCATCCTGTCTCCTCCATGAAGCTTTCGGCAGATGAACCAAGTCCTTGAGCCTTCTTTGCATCATGCAACATCATATTTTGATGTTACCCAAGCACTCTTGTTCTTGCTGTATTTGCTTATTCTTGTCTGTGTCCTTTGGCACTACAGGTGGTTGCGGGTGAAACGAACCTTCTCTTGCTCGGCACCAACACTAGCAGTACCACAGCTGTTTCGTCCACCAATTCCAACACAGGAAGCGGTGGCGGGGGTGGCGGCAGCACTGCGGATCCTGTTTTGTTGAGGGCTCAGCGGCGCGCGCGCACTCAATTAGCTGCTGAACAAGCTAAAGAAAACCAGCGCCTGAACAGTCAGCTGGCGGTGACGCAAGCATTACTCGCACCGGTGCGTTGGCAATTACACAAAGCATGTTCACATGTTAGGCGTACATGAATCATCTTCTATTCCTTTCAAGCCGACTCCTTTTGAGAAGTGAAGACTTGAAACTTTTGGTCTTCATTATTACTGATTCCTGCATCAATATTTCAATGCCAGCTTCTCAGGTTTTCTCGCTTGCACATTCATTTCTTTTTCTGATTCTCTCCTGTTTTCTTCACCATCCTCCTCCCGCCTCTTCTCCCCGTATGTTCTTTTGCCTCGTTTTGTTGATGATTATCAAAAGGGGGAAGCATTGAGCGTTCGCCGTCGGGACGCCTTCCTAAACGCCGCTTACCGAGGGGCGGCAAGCTTGCTGAGTGGCAGTGACGCAGGCGCAGCGCTCTTTGGGGCAAGCCATAAGGAATCTACCGGCGACATCGGCATCAGCAGCAGAGCTGGCCGAAGCAGTTTGAATGGCAATGGCAACAGTGGCACCAACAACAGCAGTGGTGACGAAGGTCCCTTGAAACGCCGACTCCTGTCTCCATATACGATCGTCGAGCGACCTGCGAGGCCTACTCAGGAAGAACCTTTGAACACAAAGCGTTTTGAAGTTCAGGTGCGAGGGCAAGATTTTACAGGAATTGTGAGATCATGCCTGGGTACAGGTGCAAATTTGAGCAATAGGTCTCTTTCCTTTGGATTGAAAGTAATGAATTAGAAAGTTGCCGTCATTGAAGGGTTTTGCAATGTGGTTGTACTGCAATTTGGCTTGGCGGTGTTTTTGTTCTTCGTTTTTTTTTAAATTTCGCCAAAACAGATCCTCGACGAGCATGGCGTGCCCTTCAGTGTGCAAGGCCAACCTCCCCTGTACAGCCGCGCGGCCGCCGAAAGCTGGGCGTCGGCCGAAGCACCGCCACTTTGGACTCCGGACCGGGACGCGCCTGGGTGGGTGGTTTGAATACAATAAGAGATAATAAGAGGCAATTTTGGTGAAAGAGGCAAAGAGAGAAAGGGGCTCCTGACGTGAGGCCTTGCGAGCCATTCATTGATTCGTGTTTCTTGCTCTTTCCTCAAATGCAACTCCATGTATTGCCCAACCTTTGCAATGCACGACGATGATACCCACCCGCACAAACAGGTGTGAGCTGTGCAGCGCAACCTTTGCCTTCTTGCGGCGCCGCCACCACTGCCGCAACTGCGGGGCTGCCGTCTGCGACACCTGTGCGCAGGCGCGGTGGCCCGCCTGGGCTTTACCTTCCCTGTATTTGTCGGCGAGCGCAGCTGCAGGCCACGGAGGCGCCGCGGCGCGAGGGCCCCTCCTGTTCAACGCCAACAGCACGGGCAGCGGGGGCAGCAACGCCCCACAGCGCATCTGCGTGGGTTGCGACCGCGCTGCCTTCAGCTTTCGGGCTGCGCTCGCGGCTGGCAACGCCAGGGCCTGCGCTGCTCTGCTGGCAAAAGGAAACGTGAACTTGAGAGCGCCCCTGCCTCCACTGCCACCTCCGAGCAGCAACAGCAGCGATGGAGCAGCAGCATCGTCATCGGAATTTACCGGCCGTTTGCGCGAAAAGCCCGTGCATTTAGCGGCCATGTCGGGAAGCATCCCGCTTCTCAAGGTGCGAAAGAGTGGTGATACAGTTTTACTGTGAGGAGAAAAGAAATTTAAAAAGATTGAGCAAGAAGAATTTAGGGTTGAAAGATGAAGACATAGAATGCAAGCACAGCATAATTTCTATGCCATTAGTACCGTTGCTCTTTTTTTCGTTGTTCTTCTTCTTCTAAATCTCGCAGTGGCTCATCATGGATCACCATGTGCCGTGCTCTGGCATTCTTACGCGCACCAAGCGTGGCAACACGGCGTCCAACCTTTCGCCCATTGAATTCGCAGCCAGGTGAAGAATCACTCAGTTGACCCTTGCCCCCTGTTTAATCTCTCTCGCGCGCTTTCGTTCGATTTCGTGAACCTTTCTCGCTACAATTAATTATCGTTATCTTTTACTTCTCGCTGGTTTCGGATATCCTTTGTCTGTATTCCTCGCCCTGTCCTTTATTCTGTAACAAAACAATTTGGCGCTGGTCTTCTTTCATATTTGTGTGTCGAAATTGCTCCTCTCGCTCTTGCGTTGTTCCCGTCTATTTCATCAGAGGACTTCACGTGGACGCGTTGGCGTGGTTGGTCCGCACGGGCGCGTCGCACGTCTCCGAAATCAAAACGCCGAGAGTCCTTGCCGTGGCTCTGCATGCCACCCTCGTGGTAAAAGTCATACTGTATTAGTACAACGGGCATGCACATGTGTGCAGTGTATGCCCGTAAAAATCATTTGAAATTGTCAAGGTTTTAGGTTCCAACTTTCTTGATATGATTCCCTCTTCTTCTTATATCTGCGTGGGTACTGTTGTGTGCACAACATGTTTGTTGCGCTAAATGTGGACAGTTGCACACCCTCGACGAACCCTCTGAGCTCTTCCTCGCGGCCCTCGAACTTTCCGGCGCCACAAGAACGAGCAGCAGCACTGTGCCAAGCGCCGTTGTCGACAGCGACAGCAGTGACAGTGACCATGGCGATGATGATGGTGGTGGGAATGGGGATGGTCGTATAGGTGACGCAAGCAACAGCAGCAGCAGTGATCCAGTCGATGCGGGCTTGGCCGTGCGCGTCAGTAGCAGTGGCAATAGCAGTGGCAGCAGCAGCAGTAGTAGCAGTGGGATTGATAATAGCAGACATCGTCGCAACCGCCCTCCTCCAACTACTACTACTGCTTCTACAACTAGCACCACCGCGGCTGTGGTGGCTGTTGCCATGCCAGAGTCGGAGGTGCCTACGTCAGCAGCAGTGGCTTATGCCGTGGCGGCACCGCAACCCAATCCTGCATCGAGTCGGCGGTTACAGCAGCAGCAGCAGGAGCAGCAACAACAGCAACAGCAGCAGCAGCAGCAGCGACGTCAACAGATGCAGCAGCGTTGGGTGTGAGCGCAGTAGACATCACCGAACCACCCCTCCTCCTACATTTTAAACCGACTCCGATAACACAGCAGCGGGGTTTATCGCCGACTTCTAGCCTTATTAAATGACTTGGAATCAAATTGCTCCACAGTCTTTCTGGCGGGGATTGTTTTAAATCGAATTCAATAAGCAAATCCAAGCGCCACCTCTGTGATAATTGAAAAAAAATAAAACGAGTACAAGTGCGAATCTAAATCAACACGCTATCCACAGCTGCAGTGTAAATGTTCTGTCCAATTAGTTGATTTTGTATACTCCACTGGAGTTGGCTTTCGTACAGGTAAAGGAGATTTGTTTGGGATCGCGAAAAAGCAAGCGATCGACGGCTTATGGCCATATCGGTGAATGATATACATCTGTGTGGCCTTAAAAAGCTGCTTCTACTGCAATTGCAACTCAAGATTTTTTCGACTCCGGTGGCGGCGTGGCAGTGTCCTTTGCGGGGGCCAGCGTTTTCTTGAGGTCTTTGACGCCGCTGCGAGCATCGCCCACGAGGGCGTTCGCGCCTTGCAGACCTCCCACGAGCTCCTTGTTGTACTCCTTGGCCGAGCTCTGAACCCCGGCCGTGAACTCAGAAGCCACCTCCTGCACACAGTTCATCAGTGAAACGTAAAGAAGAGCAAATCGCACGTAAACGGAATGAATCAATAATTTGCCGTTAACTCTTCTCGATCTCTGCACATCAAAAACAGAATCGAACCGAAGGACTCTCATCTGTGCATGCAACCCACCGCATAATCGCCCGCTAAATCTGCCGCGGTTTCCTTGAGCTCGGTGGTGGTCTTTCCGAAGCTTCGAGCAAGTTGTTTGGTTTCTTCCGACGTTTCTGCCGACTCGTAGCCTTCCAAGAAGCCTTTCGGCACGTCCTGCATGTCCCCCACCTACTCTCATGTTGAAAAATGCAGGAAATGCAGTAATTATCACTGCAGTAAAAATCACAAAGATTCACTTACCGTAACCATAAATTTGAAGCGGTAGTCTGACTGTGGGAGATTTTTCGATTCAATTTTGAGTGTGGCTTGGTTATGATGTTTAACATTCACTAAAACGAGACTGTGAAGGGTAGTACTTCATGTGGTAGGCATGAGAACGCACCGAGGAACCAGCAGATCTAGCCATCTCAGAAAGTTTGGAAGGTCCAATCACAAACGCCGCTACGCGTTGATTCATAAATCACGCAAGCGATGGCAACAACAAAGGCAGAGCGCATCACGGGATAGATGAGTGAGTCAAGACATGCCACCAGTCAACATGCATGCTATCTAACAGTGCTCAGGCTACACAGCGTGAAGACTCACCTACTGCAAGGATTACTGCAATTTCGGGAGCGCCTAAGCCGAATAAACCTTTGCGCACTACGCTGGTGCGAGTAGGAGCATTAAAGCTGATGACAGTCCCATCTGGCCTCCGACTTGATGTTGATACAGTGTTCTGGTGAGGCGCCCGAGCTAGCGCTGGCAGTGGTCGACTGAGTGGAACAAACGATAGCACGGATGGCAAGAACAAAATCGCACACGAGAAGTGCATAGCGTGGTTTGCCAGCGAAGCTAGAGAGCGCGAAGTGTGAAGCTATGAACCCTTCTAAAAGCTGCAAATGCTAACAACCCCTGCTGCTAAGCTGGAGGCTGCGATGCTGCGATGGATGCGATGTTGGTTGCGCGATGTAATAGCAAAACTTCAAAGAATGACGAAGAAGGTGCCTCATAATCTCATAATTTTTACAGGTTCACCCTGTAGACTCTGCACAACAAGTGGTTCGTTGCTGCCTGTACTGAAATCTAATTGGCTGAAGAATATTCTTACAGCGAAATTCTCTTCGTTTTTTCGGTGGTTCCGTGATTCTGTGTGTGCCGAATGTGCAGGCGAGGCACGCAGGCACTTCACGTGAAAATATGTTGGTGTGGGTTGGTGAGTGACCCGAAACCCGTAACCCGTAACTCTGAAGCACGGCGCACGCTTCAGAGCTACGTTCGCCCCTACTGTGCGTCCCTTTAAATGGTCGCAGTAACTGCAAAATTTAATCTTTTTTGCCATCGAAGAATCTACTAGCTCCAAAACGTCTCCGGTGAGCTAGCACATCGCTCTCAGCGAGCTGGGAAGCGTTTACTTTGCAGAGGCCCACTTTCACGAATCGCTTCTCAGACTACCAGCGAATTATAATCAAAATTTCGGAAGTAAAGCTGCGATGTTGTGGATTTTCTGGCTCGAGCTTCTCCTGTGTGGTACGTTTGCGCGTTGGCTGAATGTTTGGGTTGCTCGGCTTTATTCATTTTTAGACCTAAGTCCCATTTAACTTTCATGGCCACCGCTGCTTTCGAGAGTTTAGTAAGATGCGTGCAATGACTGGTGGCAATCGACGCAAATGCATCTTAATCGTTAACTATCTAGATTTCCTGTGTGCACCTCATCTCCTTCTCGCAACTCTTGTGTGCTACCTCTTATCATAATCATAGCGTGCGCGTCGGCACCTCGCCTAGCGACGGGCGCTGCGTTTCCCGAGTCCTTGTCTGACCTCAGCAGCGGCCTCGGGGAACTCTTCACGGAAGTTATTACGGCGGTGGGCGGCCCTGGCGCTGGCGCAGCAGCCGCGAAGGCGGCGCTCGCTGCTAGCACCTTAGGTGACAAAACCAACGGCGGCAAAGGGAAGCAGGGAAGGCTCTGCATTCCCGCGGACGAACGGCGAGCCTACGTCACGCTGTTTTATGGGCCCATCGAGCGGCTGTGGAGCGTGCGCGTGCTTGCCGCGAGCCTGCGGACGCACGGCGGCAAAAACACCGACGTTGTGGTGATGCTCCCGGCGTCCTTGGCGGCCAACCGCCACGTGCGGAGCCGCCTTCAGCAGGAACGCCTGCTCAGCTACGTGATTCCAACGAGCTTACCGCCTGAGCTGCACCCGGCGGTGGCTGCTAGAGTGAGTGCCTGGACTTTAACGGCGTACCAGCGCGTCATCTTTTTCGACAGCGCAGCTCTGGTGTTGCGCAATCCCGACGCCCTCTTTGCCTGCGAAGGGCTCTGCTTGAGGCGAGACACCCACTACACTGCGTCCAATGCGCATGCACAGAGTAGCAGCAGCAGTGGCGGTGGTGGTACCAGCAGCGCGAGCCGAAATGCGAGGGCGCGGCATCTAGCCTCCGAAGGAGCATTAGACGGGAGTAGCGAAGACAGCGGCATTGGGCCTTGGAAGTGGGGCCTTGGGTCGAGCAGCAGCAGCGCCAGTACCAGCAGGTCATCCGCGCACTCTGCTACTGGAACACATGGCTTGCCGCCAGCTGCGCACCATTATTCTATGGATGTGATGGTGCTGGAGCCGTCGTCGGAGACTTTCTTCCTCATGCGCGACGCGCT
>Ga0307930_1003871_pt1 | contig 10716 bp, 7 predicted proteins | sample OrgLakmetageno46_FD_203161 | JGI IMG/M metagenome (GOLD analysis project Ga0307930, IMG submission 203161) | Saline water microbial communities from Organic Lake, Antarctica - #46 | ecosystem: Environmental > Aquatic > Non-marine Saline and Alkaline > Saline | place: Antarctica: Organic Lake... | reverse complement strand
AACCGGTGCGCCAGGTGTATCTGCTACAGCGTAAAACCTCGAAAATCGGTAAGAATCTGGGTAAGACAACGGGCTGGATTCATCGTACATCACTCAGACGCCGCGACGTACAGATGATTCCGGGCGTAACCTATCGCAAAATTGACGACGAAGGCCTGCACATCACCGTGACGGCCAAGCGTGCGGAGCAGGGCGAAGACAAAGTGTTGCCGGTGGACACCATCATCGTTTGCACAGGTCAAGACCCAATGCGCGAGCTTCAGGCAGAACTGGAGGCTGCGAATGTGTCAACGCATCTGATTGGAGGTGCCGACGTTGCAGCGGAGCTGGACGCCAAACGCGCCATCAATCAGGGTTGCCATTTGGCCGCCGAGCTGTAAAGGCCTGGCTCCAGCCTCAGACGTTTTAACGGGCGCTTGGCGTCCGGTTTTTATGGTTGTGTATTTTTAGCCGGGTACTCTTAAACGAGCATTCTCAAACTGGCGCTAGCGGTCCGCCAGTTTGCAGGCTGGCACTGGCGGACTACCAGCTTTAGAATGGCCACCCGGCAGAACAACAGGAAATTCTATGGAGCAATTCCGCAACATTGGTGTGATTGGCCGCATGGGCAGCGTCAAGGTGGTTGAGACCTTGCGCCAGCTCAAACACTATCTGGTCGCCAACAACTACCGGGTTATTCTGGAAGAAGACACCGCCAGCGTACTTCCCGGCCATGGCCAGCAGGTTGCCAATAAAAAGCTGCTGGGTGAAATTTGCGATCTGGTGATCGTTGTCGGCGGCGACGGCAGCTTACTGGGTGCTGCCCGCGAACTGGCCAAGTCCAAAATACCTCTGTTGGGCGTTAATCGCGGCCGCTTGGGTTTTCTGACCGATATCTCTCCCAGCGATCTGGAAGAGCGCCTGAGTAAAGTGCTTAAGGGCGAATACATTGTTGAACACCGTTTTTTATTAGACGGCCACGTAGAGCGCGACGGCAAACCCCTGGGTTTTGGCACAGCGCTGAACGACGTGGTGCTTCACCCGGGCAAATCCACCCGCATGATCGGGTTTGACCTGTTTATCGACGGCCACTTCGTGTACGCCCAGCGCTCCGACGGTCTGATTGTCGCCACGCCTACCGGTTCCACAGCCTATTCCCTGTCCGCCGGTGGCCCCATCATGCATCCCAAGCTGGACGCTATTGTGCTGGTGCCGATGTTCCCGCACACCCTCAGCAGCCGCCCCATCGTGGTAGACGGTTGCAGCGAAATAAAACTGGTGATCGGCGAAACCAACGAAGCCTACCCGCAGGTCAGTTTTGACGGCCAGATGAACATTGCCTGCGCGCCGGGCGACATCATTCGTATTAGTAAGAAGCCGTTCAAAATCCGTTTGATTCACCCAAGCGACCACAACTTTTACGCCACCTGCCGGGATAAACTTGGCTGGGCCAACAACACAACAGCGAGTTGAACATGGCCACACCGTCCAGCAATCCCTGCCGCGGCTACGATATTATTGGCGATATTCACGGCTGTTCGCTTACCCTGGAAAGTCTGTTGCAACGGATGGGCTACACCAAGGTCAAGGGCGTGTACGAGCACAAGCGCCGGCAGGCCGTCTTTATCGGCGACATCATCGACCGTGGCCCGTGCATCCGCGAAGCGCTGCACCTGGTGCGCGACATGGTCGAGCGTGGATCGGCCCGCATTGTGATGGGCAACCACGAGTACAACGCCTTGGGCTATTGCACCCGTGCTCGTCCGGGCAGCGGCAAAACCTACCTGCGCGAGCACATACCCCGCCACGATCGCCTGATCAAAGAAACTCTGGAACAGTTCGACGCCCATCCCGGCGAGTGGAAAGATTTTCTGGCGTGGTTCTACACCATCCCGCTGTTTATAGACGACGAACACTTCCGCGCCGTGCACGCCTGCTGGGACGATGGCCTGATTAGCCGATTCCGCCAGGAACACACTGACGGCTGCATGACTGAAGATTTTCTGCACGCTTCGGTGGCGATTAACTCTTTTTCCGGTGAAGTGATGGACACCCTGCTGCGCGGCACCGATTTGCGCCTGCCGGAAGGTGTCGCAATTACCGGCCGTGACGGATTTGTACGCAAGTTTTTCCGCACCAAGTTCTGGGCAGACGATCCACACACCTACGCCGACGTGGTGTTCCAACCCGACCCATTGCCCGCAGACGTGGCAGTGCATGTGTTAACGCCGGATGAACATCGCCAGCTACTGAGCTATCCGCTGGATGCGCCTCCGGTGTTTGTGGGCCATTATTGGATGGACGGCAAACCGTCCCAGCTAAAATCCAACGTGGCCTGTGTTGATTACAGCGCGGTAAAACACGGCAAGCTGGCGGCCTATCGTATGGACGGCGAAAGAGTCTTGTCGCCAGATAAATTCGTATGGGTAGATGTGCAATGGCCCAGCAACATAGACCAACGCAACTACCCCACCAGTGAAGACAGTTTGGCACGCTAATGGATGATCAACAGACAAAACCTGGCCGCCGTTCACCCCTTATCAATGGCCGCTGGCAGCCATCGCCCGGTCATGCACCGGTGGTGATCAGTCTCATCGCAATTGCGGTGGCTTTGGTGTGGCTGACCTCCATGAGCAGCAACGAACTGGCTGCTGGCCTGATGGTAATTGACCCTCGCCAACACGAATGGTTCAGCCTGGCGGAGCGCCTGGATGCGTTACTGGATACCCTGTCGAAAGGCCAGGTATGGCGCTTGATTACGCCAGATTTTCTGCACTTTAGCTGGTCACATGTCATCTTCAATTCGGCGATGTTGTGGTTTCTGGGCAGTCAAATCGAGTTTATAGACGGCCGTATCCGGTTGCTGGTGTTGGCGTTGGTGGCCAGCCTGCTGTCAAACGGCCTGCAATACCTGGTTACCGGCCCGTTGTTTGGCGGTTTGTCGGGAGTGGTTTACGCTATCATGGGCTATTGCTGGCTAAGCCAGCGGCGGCGTCCCAGATTCCAGTTTCCGCCGGCGTTGATCACCTTCGCCCTGGCGTGGATGGCTTTGGGCTTTACTCCGTTGCCCAACATGCTGGGCTTGGGCAACATGGCCAACGAAGCCCACCTGGGTGGTTTTGTGGCGGGGTTGCTAGTGGCTGTGGCGCTGCGGCCCCCGTCGCCTGGCCGGCGATAAAGAGCGCCACCGCCGGCTAGGCGACGGTAAGAGTGGCAAAAAAAAGCCCCACCAAAAGGTGGGGCATTAAGAGAGCGTAAAAGCTCTGATGAGAGAGACACCAAATGAGCGACCGCGTTGCTTAATGTCATTTGGTGAGGTAATAATAATCATTATCGTTCGTATCTGTCAACAGTTATTGATAGTTTTTTAAAGCGTGTTTTAGGAGGTCTGTGTCATGACTTACGAAGAATTGATTGAACGGTTAGATCCGAACGTCTACGGCAGCCTGCGTCAGTCTATTGAGCTGGGTAGATGGCCCGATGGCCGCAAAGTTAGTCGAGAGCAGCGCGCCATCAGCCTGGAAGCGGTGATTCACTACGAAAACACCCACAACATGCCGGAAGAAGAGCGCACGGGCTACATAGACCGCGGCGCCAAAGCCGGCACCGACTGCGACCCCACTGTGCGAATGCAGAAAAAAGCCGCTAAAAACGCCGCTAAAAGCGCCGCTGCCAGTGGCTCTTTTGATGAGAACAGCGACGGCTCCGATCAGTACACCGAGGTAAAGGTTTGAGTCAAGCACCTGCCAACTCGGTGGACGTTAGCGGGCGTCTGCGCAAAATGCCCGCCAGCGCCGGCAATCCAGTCGGCTCTCCGGTGCAGTATCAACTGTGCCTGGGTGATGAGCACGTCGCACTGAACGAACTGATCGGCCAGCCCGTCAGCATCGAGTTTGACGGCATTATCCGCTGCACCCACTGCGACCGGGTCACCAAAAAAAGCTTCAGCCAAGGTTTCTGTTTTCCCTGCATGCGCAAGCTGGCCGCCTGCGACAGCTGCATCATGAGCCCGGAGAAGTGCCATTTTCACTTGGGCACTTGCCGCGAACCTGAATGGGGGCAGGCTAACTGTATGGTCGAGCACGTGGTCTACCTGGCCAACTCGTCGGGTTTAAAAGTCGGCATTACCCGCGGCACTCAAGTGCCCACCCGCTGGATTGACCAGGGCGCAGTAGACGCCATCCCCATGTTGCGCGTTGCCACCCGCCAGTTGTCCGGTTTCGTGGAAGTGGCCTGCAAAGCCCACGTGGCAGATCGCACCAATTGGCGTATCATGTTGAAAGGGGAAACCACCGAGTTGGACCTGGCCGCAGAGCGTGACAAACTGCTGGCCCTGGTGGCTGAAGAACTGGACGCCCTGCGCGCAGAACATGGCGCCGACAGCATCCGCGCGGTGCAGGAACCGTCCCTGGGTTTACGTTACCCAGTAGACGTTTGGCCACAAAAAGTAACATCCCACAATCTGGACAAAACACCCCGCGTGTCTGGCGTACTGCAAGGCGTAAAAGGCCAGTACCTGATTCTGGACACGGGCGTGATCAACATTCGCAAATACACCGGTTATCAAGTCCGCTTCTGCGCACCGGCGACCACGGGAGACAGCAATGCCTAGCCATCAGCCGCAAACCATTTACCTGAGCGATTATAAGGTGCCCGCTTATCTGGTGGACACCGCCGACCTGCGGTTTGAGCTGTTCGAGGACGGCGCACGGGTACACAGCACCTTGGCTTTCCGCCGTAACCCCGATTGCCAGGAACATCTAGGAACCGATGCGCCGCTGCAGCTGCACGGCGACAGCCTGACGTTGGAAAGCCTGATATTGAACGGTGAGGCAGTAGCCCAAAGCAACTACAGCGTCAGCGCCGAGCTGTTGACCGTTAACCAGGTGCCTGCGCACTTCACTCTGCAGGTGGTCACCTGGATAGAGCCCCAGAACAACACCCGCCTGGAAGGCCTGTACAAATCCGCTGCCATGTTCTGCACCCAGTGCGAAGCCGAAGGTTTCCGCTGCATTACCTATTTCCCGGACCGTCCGGACGTAATGGCCCGTTTTAGTACCCGTATCGAAGCGGACAAAACCGCTTATCCGGTGCTTTTGTCGAACGGCAACCCCGTTGAGCAGGGCGACCTGAGCGATGGCCGCCACTTCGTGACCTGGGAAGATCCGTTCCCGAAACCGGCCTATTTGTTTGCCTTGGTCGCCGGTGACCTGTTGGAAAAGCAGGACAGCTTTACCACCATGAGCGGTCGCAACGTAGACCTGCGCATGTACGTAGAGCCGCGCAACTCTGAAAAATGCGAGTACGCGCTGGATTCCCTGAAACGCGCTATGGCCTGGGACGAGCAAACCTACGGCCGCGAGTACGACCTCGACATTTTCATGATCGTTGCCGTCGATGATTTCAACATGGGCGCGATGGAAAACAAGGGCTTGAACATATTCAACTCCTCGTGCGTACTGGCGAGCCAGGAAACGGCGACCGACATGGCGTTCGAGCGCATTGAATCCATTGTCGCCCATGAATATTTTCACAACTGGTCCGGCAATCGGGTTACCTGCCGTGACTGGTTCCAGCTCAGCCTGAAAGAAGGCTTTACCGTGTTCCGCGACACCCAGTTTTCCGGGGACATGGGCTCGGCCACGGTCAAGCGCATTGAAAGTGCCACTGTGCTGCGTACCGCCCAGTTTGCCGAAGACGCAGGCCCCATGGCCCACTCGGTGCGCCCGACGTCGTACATGGAAATCACCAACTTCTACACCCTGACCATCTATGTAAAGGGCGCCGAAGTGGTGCGTATGATTCACACCCTGCTGGGGCCGGATCTGTTCCGCCAAGGCAGTGACCTGTACTTTGAGCGCCACGACGGCCAGGCCGTCACCACGGACGACTTTGTTAAAGCCATGGAAGACGCCTCAGGCCGCGATCTCGGCCAGTTCCGCCTGTGGTACCAGCAAGCCGGTACGCCGCAGTTGGCGATCAGTGACGAATACGATGAAAACGCCGGCGTTTATCGCCTGCACATCGAACAAACCTTGCCAGACACCCCGGGCCAAACCCACAAACAGCCTCAGCACATTCCCTTCGCCCTGGGCCTGCTGGACAGCCGCGGTGAAGATCTGGCGCTGGCGTTAAGCGCCGAGGAGTTGGCCGGCGGCAACGCACCGCAAGAGCGCGTGCTGGAGCTGACCGAAGCCAGCCACAGCTTTGAATTTCACGGCCTCAGCGAACGCCCGGTGCCGTCTTTGTTGCGCCACTTTTCAGCGCCGGTGCGGGTAAGTTATCCGTGGACCCGCGAACAACTGCTGTTCCTGATGAGCCACGACTCAGACGGTTTTAACCGTTGGGACGCGGGCCAGCGCCTGGCAATAGACGTTATCCAGCAGATGATTGGCGCACCCAAAGACGTCACCGTAGAAGTCCGCCTGGTAAACGCTTTCCGCCACCTGATCAGCGATTCCGATCTGGATCAGGCGCTGGTGGCCAAAATGCTGATGCTGCCCACGGCGGCTTATCTGGCCGAACTGACGGACAACGCCGACGTGCCTGCTATTCACCGGGCCTGCCGCCGGGTGTTGAAGCATCTGGCGATTGCCCTGCGCGACGAACTGGTGGCCTGCTACCGCCGCAACATCGACAGCGGCCCTTACCAGCTGGGCCCCGAAGCCGTTGCCCGTCGCAGCCTGCGCAACACCGCGCTGGCCTGGCTGCTGCTGATTAATGACGAAGAAGGCCGCTCCCTGGGTTTGGGTCAGTATCGCGACGCCGACAACATGACCGACCGCATGGGCGCCCTGAAGGCGTTTGTAAACTCCGGTTACGACGACGATCGGGCGGCCACCTTGAACGATTTCTACCAGACCTTTCAGCACGACCCCCAGGTGGTGGAGCAGTGGTTCTCGGTACAGGCGGCCAGCCGTCGCACCGGGCAGCTGTCACACATTCACGCGTTGCTGGAGCACCCGGCGTTTGATTGGAAAAACCCCAACAAAATCCGCGCGGTGATCGGCGCCTTCGCCGGCCAGAACCTGGTGAACTTCCACAATCCGGACGGTTCCGGCTATCAGTTCCTGGCCGACCAGGTGTGCAAACTCGACGACAGCAATCCGCAAATTGCCGCGCGCCTGGTAAGCCCGCTGACCCGCTGGCGCAAATTCGCCCCCGAGTACAGTCGGCAGATGCAGACCGCCCTGGTGCAAATTCGCGACAAAGAAAACCTGTCCCGGGACTTGTATGAAGTAGTACACAAAAGCTTGGCAGATTAACCCAAGGAATACACTAAGGGGACGGATTTCAAATCCGTCCCCGCTCTAAATCCCCCGCCACACCGTAGAAAATCGCACTTTCGGGCGATATCAACCTGCCAGAAATACACTACACTCAACCCATTGCAGCGCTTTGCGCACATCAAATACAACAACACCAGCAATAGGAAATCGAATGGCCATACGCAACAGGCGTTTAAACTGCGCCTGCCTGGGACTTGCTGCCGTCATTAGTTTGGCCGCGCTTTGTGCTTTAACTCCTGCAACGGCGTTCGCCGTCGCTGACTTGCTGGAAACACCCGCTCGCAGCACCGAATTGGCCACGGCCAGTTTGCTCAACGACGTCACCCGCGCAGGCAACGATGAGCGCCTGGTAGCCGTCGGCGAACGTGGCCACATCATTTACTCCGATGACGGTGGTGCAAACTGGACCCAGGCCAGCGTGCCGGTGTCGGTTACCCTCAACGGCGTTGATTTTGGCTCAGCCAGCCACGGCTGGGCCGTAGGCCACAGCGGCGTGGTGTTGCACAGCCGCGACAGCGGGTCTAGCTGGACCCTGCAGATGACCGGCATCCAGGCCGCCAATCTGGCCATTGCCGGTGCGCAGCAGGAAATCGAGGCGATGGAGCAGAACCTCGAAACCGCAGCCGAAGACGACGTTGGCGATCTGGAGTGGGCCCTGGACGACCTGATGTTTGGCCTCGAAAACATGCGGGCAGATCTGTCTGTTGGGCCGGTGAACCCGTTTCTGGACGTGTGGTTTGAAAATGCAGGCCGCGGTTTTGTGATCGGCGCCTACGGCATGATTTTTTACACCGCGGACGGTGGCAATCAATGGCAGAACTGGGCGCGAAAACTGGACAATGGCGACAAATACCACCTCAATGCCATCACCAAAATCGGTGGTGGAGCGCTGATGATCGTCGGCGAAGCCGGGCAAATTCACGTGTCTGAAAACAACGGCACTACCTGGGACCGCCGCGACAGCGGTTATGAAGGCTCGCTGTTTGGCGTGACAGGCACCGGCAACAGCGGCGAAGCGCTGGCTTTTGGCCTGCGTGGCACAGTGATGCACACAACCGATAACGGCCAACGCTGGGATCGCGTGCAAACCGGCTCCAGCACCACCCTGAACGATGGCGCCAGCGCCGGCGAACGCCTGGTGTTGGTGGGCAACAACGGCACCTTGGTGATTCGCGATGGTGCCAATGACGCGTTCAGGGAAATCCTGCGAGCCGATCGCCTGAGCCTGACGGGCGTTGTGGTCAATGGCCCGCAGAGTCTGTTGCTGGTGGGTGAGGGCGGCGTCGTTTTGATGCAAGGCGACGCGGGCCTGGTAAAAGAAGAACAAGCACAAGAACAAGGGGCGGTTGAATGACAAACCCAAAACACGCCAGAGGCGAACACTACCTCACCACACCCAAAGCCGAGCCCTTCCTGGAACGGCTGATTTTCAACAACCGCGTCACCATACTGTTTCTGTTCGCGGTGCTGACCGCATTTCTGGGCTACAACGCGGTGAAAATCCAGCCCGATGCCAGCTTCGAGCGGATGATTCCCCTGGAACACCCGTACATTGTGAACATGCTGGAACACCGGGACGACTTAGAGAACCTGGGTAACTTTGTGCGCATTGCCGTGGCCACAAAAGACGGCAGCGATATCTTCACCGAAGAATACATGGAAACTCTGCGTCAGATCACCGACGAAGTGTTCTATTTGAGCGGTGTCGATCGCAGCGGCCTGAAATCCCTATGGACCCCCAACGTGCGCTGGGTGGAAGTCACCGAGCAGGGCTTTCAGGGCGGCACCATCATCCCGGACAATTACGACGGCGGCTCTGCTGAAAGCCTGGAGCAGCTGCGCCAGAACGTATTGCGCTCAAGCGAAGTGGGGCGCCTGATATCCGACAACTTCCGCTCGACCATCGTCTACGCACCGCTGCACGAAAACGACCCGCAAACCGGCGAACCCCTGGACTACGCCGATTTTTCCCGCCAGCTGGAACAAAAAATTCGGGACAAGTACCAGGCCCAGAATCCGAACGTCAGTATTCACATCGTCGGCTTCGCCAAAAAAGTGGGCGATCTGATTGAAGGCATTGGTGCGATCGCCTGGTTTGCCGGCATCACCATTGCTTTGACCACGCTGTTGCTGTTCTGGTACTCCCGCTGCATCGCCGGCACCTTGGTGCCAGTGCTGACGTCTATCGTGGCGGTATTCTGGCAGTTGGGGGCGCTGAGAATACTGGGTTACGGGCTAGACCCGTATTCGGTTCTGGTGCCGTTTTTGGTGTTTGCGATTGGCATAAGCCACGGAGTGCAGCTGGTGAACGCCATGGCGGTAGAAGCCGCCCGCGGGTTTGACCCGCTCAACGCCGCTCGCCTGGCGTTCCGGGCGCTTTACATTCCGGGCATGCTGGCGCTGATTTCCGACGCTTTTGGCTTCTTAACGCTGCTGTTTATCGATATCGACGTCATCAAAGACCTGGCCATAGCCGCGGGCCTCGGTGTGGCTATCGTGATCATCACCAACCTGGTTCTGCACCCGCTGCTTATGTCGTACATTGGCATTACCGCCAGCGGTATTCGCCACGTGCAAAAACAGGGTGAAGAAACCGACCGAAAATGGCGCCGTCTATCAGCGTTTGCCAGCCCAAAAATTGCGCCTATATCCGTGCTGATCGCACTGCTGGGCCTGGGCGTTGGTGTCTACCTCAAGCAAGACCTGAAAGTAGGGGATTTAGACCAAGGCGCCCCGGAACTGCGCGCCGATTCCCGCTACAACACAGACAACGCGTTCATTATCGATAACTATTCCACCAGCGCCGACGTGCTGGTGGTTATGGTCAAAACCCCGGTTGAACAGTGCACCCAGTACAACGTGTTGCGGGCCATGGACACCTTGCAGTGGGAATTGCAAAACACGCCAGGTGTGCAATCCACCGTCTCGCTGGCGAACGTGTCGAAAATCGTCACCAAAGCGCTGAACGAAGGTAACTGGAACTGGTACGCCATTTCCCGCAATCAAACCATCATCAACGCTTCGATTCGTGATGCGCCATCCGGGTTGATCAACACCGATTGCAGTCTGACGCCCGCCTTGGTGTTCCTGGAAGATCACAAAGCTGAAACCCTGGACACCGTGGTAAACGTGGTGGAAGTTTTCGCGGCCAGCAACAATAACGAAGACCATACCTTCCTGCTGGCGGCGGGTAACGCCGGGGTAGAAGCGGCCACCAACGACGTCATCGCCAAGGCCAAAGACTGGATGCTGGTGTTCGTCTACGGTGTTGTTAGCCTGTTGTGCTTTGCCACCTTCCGTTCCTGGCGGGCGGTGCTGTGTATCGTGATCCCGCTGGGGCTTACTTCTGTGCTGGCGGAAGCCATCATGGCTATAAGCGGCATCGGCATCAAAGTGGCCACCTTGCCGGTGATAGCGCTAGGCGTGGGCATAGGTGTGGACTACGGCA
>Ga0307930_1003867_pt1 | contig 10720 bp, 9 predicted proteins | sample OrgLakmetageno46_FD_203161 | JGI IMG/M metagenome (GOLD analysis project Ga0307930, IMG submission 203161) | Saline water microbial communities from Organic Lake, Antarctica - #46 | ecosystem: Environmental > Aquatic > Non-marine Saline and Alkaline > Saline | place: Antarctica: Organic Lake... | reverse complement strand
ATAGTAGCGGCCACACGGCAGCAGGCAGTAAGCAGCAGGCTTCACATTTTTGGTTCAGGTTCACGGCGCACGGCGCTCCTAAATTCCTTGCTTGTTAAATCGTACTTGTATATCAGTAGCGACATAGAGCTGTTTAATGAACTTATCAGGGCCTCATCAGGGACTCCTGGGCATTGGCAAGGCAAATAGCCTTGGCTTTCGGGGTTTGGAGCACGTTTCTTGTTTCGTCTTACTACACGTGCCCCAAGCCCCAACCCCAATGGCCAACGGCCCTAAGCGCCCTTCATCAACAAGGCCGCTAAATGTCTGTCGGAGGTCGACGTAAGAAAGAAGACCCCCACCAGTAAATTTTGCGACTCCAGTAGCGAAATATGCGCATAGGTACACAAAGAAAGACATGCACACCCATGGCCAATGGCCGTGAGCACCGCTGCGGAACAGATGCCCGCGGGCATCTAGCTAGAACTCGAACTCGAACTATTACAAACCCAAATGACACAGAAGCAAATGCTTCGGGCAGAAGTGGGAATGCGCGTGCGTTGCGCAAACAAAGCAAGTGCGGAGTTATTCAGGAGGGAGAGGGGCATTGGCCAAATTCCTCGGAAAATTTGCAAAAAGCGAGGTATTTGTGGGTGTTGCGCACTCCGCAGAACAATGAAGAGGAAGGCGCGCGAGCAACGAAGCTCGTGACATGCGGAACACGAGGTCCACTCGGCAGAGGTCAAAGTGTGCCTTTCAGCGCGCAAGGCGCCTATTGTTCTGCCCCTGAGCCACAAGTGGCTTTGACGGGACAGAAACTCCTTCCTCGTCCGCGGAGTGGCAGTGAATAGAAAGCCCCCCCTCAATAATACAAACAGCAACATGCAACTTGTGGCCTAGCGGTCCCTCCCTATCATAGAGCTAAACCCATAAATTTTCCATCAAACGCCACGGTCGCTAGTCGTGGTCGTCCTCCAGCGTTTTTCGAAACCCTCGCAAGGCCCTCCACCTTGAGAGCAAGTCGTCTGCGTATACCCCGAAGAGTTCAGGTTCCGCGCTCGTGATCGGCACGATCGTGCTGACAATGCTTGTAGCTGCCGGCAAAATCTAGCTAGGGAAGGATTACGAGGGACGAAGAAATTCCGCGCCACATTAGCACGACAAACGTCATCAAACCATCAAATAACACTCAATAAAGTATTCCCGTATTCATGCTATGCATTTACGGCACGTAAGTTGCGCACGAATCACGCGCAAATCACGCGTGAAGTGAATTTACAGCCCTGGCGCGTGAATCACGCGTGGACGTGAATGTGAATCGCAGCCTTGCTGAAATCTGCAGTTGTAATGGTCTAAGGGGCTTTACAGAAAGCTTCTGACGGGGCTAACAGTTAGAAAAAACAGGCGATTGAAAGCGGAATGCGTAGACGTACGTGTCAAGTGTAGTTCTTCGTGCGAAGCTGCTAAATATCTTATTAAATGAACGTTATGCTTTAGGCGAACCGCAGCTGCGGCCACCTCGGTGCGACACTGGAGTGACACCAGAGGAGAAGCGGAGGTTCCTGGCGCGGCGTGCCCAAGAGACTAAACAACGGCGCGCTCTCTTCAATGCAGAAACAGACGCAGAAACGACTTAAGTCCGGTTTCAAAATTATTTCATAAGCAGTTTCCACTTTCGAAGGGGGTGGAAGGTGGAAGTATTATGCCTCCTGCCCTCTACACACTATCCTCCTTACGATTCTGACTTGCGCGCAACGCACGCGCGTACGCTTCTGCCCGCAGCATTGGCTTCTGTGTCATTCATTTGAGTTTGTATTAGTTCGAGTTCGAGGCGCCGACTCCTATTTCCTATTCCGTTCTGTACTATAGGATTCTAGAAGCGCCGCCCGACAGGCCCGACAGCCGAGGATAACTACGTAAAGGGGTCTAGCAACAAAGGCGGCTTTCAGGTGCATGGGAAGCGCATAATCACTCTAAAGAAACAGCCATATGTGGCGTTTGCTTCTCCATCTCCTAAACTAGCACTTTATTCTTCTTCTTCCTCGTCGTCAGCCCACTTGGACCAATCAACGTCTTTTGCGAGTTTGCCGGCGTTGGCGGCGTTCCACAGCATGTCTACAGTGTTGCCGTACACAAACTCAACAGCAACCGCGCCTGATGAAAAGCAACAATGTATACAACAAGGGTTTGGGTTGTAAGATGGCAGTAGTCGAAGCACTAAAGCAAGGCGCTGCTTCCACGAGAAGATTAAGAGGTTGCTCAAAGGACGCGCAGAAAAAATGGGACGAAAGAGAAGCACAGGCAAAAGGGAAACTTGGAAGAATTTATTCAAAATCAGCTTAGGATGTACATATCTTTCCTAGAAGGATAGCAACCATAATGCAAGCGGATATAACACCATAACAAATGAAGAGCCATACCGGCAAGGATGAAGGTAATGTACTTCATGTTTGAGCTCATCACGTTTTGGTACCTATGTAACGAGCAAAAGTTAAGAGGAACAAGTGAAATAACAAGGGCACAATGAAAGGTTCAATCTAAGGAAGAGTGCGGTCACGCTGCGTAGTGGTTTCTATTAGGAGCGCTACGCTGATGAAAGACAAGATCCTTGGCAGGCTCCTATAAAGAGGTGCGTTGCCGCCACATGTGCTACAGCTAAGCCTGTCGATGAAAATGCCAAATACGAGAAAAGGCTGGAGCCTGCACTTGTAAAAAATAAGCCATTCGGGAATGCAGCTCACTCACAAAGCTGTTTGCGTGGACATTGGCTGTGCCCGAGGCGCCGCCCGGACTGCCACGCGGGGCGCCGCCACTACGCGCGCCGCTGGCCGAAGGAATGAGCGAGCAGCGAAAGACCTGTTTAATAGTAAATACGACATCGAAAAGTTAGTGATGAGATGGCGAAGGAGGCTTAGAGCGAGAGCGCTGCGGTGCCGCACATTTTTTTTATCGACGAGATTATCTCCTGTGCCCGTAAACGTACCAAAAATCACGAATTATACAAATGTGAGTCAGGTTTATTAGAGAGAAAGGCTTCTGCAAGCTGCGAGTTCCAAGCTTTTCTCAGGATCTTTTTAGCCCTCACTTCATTAGCTCATATCCTGCGGACAGCAGTGGCCACGCGACCACGTTTTCTCGAGTGCAAGATGGTGGTGCTAGGAACTCGACCAGTTATGATATTATTGGTAGCTTTTCTCGCGTTGCTAGGCCCAGCGTACTCTTTTTCTAGCAGCTCAATGACTCAACCTCGGAAAATTCGCCTCGAGAGAAGAATTCGGCTTGATGAGCACGAGATGCGTGCCTTAGGCGGCGAGAATGCTTTGCAGCAAGGCAATGACCATACTGGAGCTTCTTCGCAGCAGGTGCAAATGGCAGCTTCCTCTAATGTTGCGTTGACGTCGTCTGAGCTCGCGGTTCCTGATGTTACTGGTATTGCAGAGCCATTCGTTGCAACGGCAGCTCCAGCAAAACTTGATGCAACAGTGCCAGCGACGCACTCGCCACTACCAGCAGCCCTTCCACCGTCTGCAGCAGCGCAGTGGCACGTGGAGAGACGACGTGCCATTTTGACGAAGTATCCAGAGGTACACAACATAGTGCTGAGTTGTTTGACCGTTTGGCGTAATAAAGCAGTACAAAGTCTTTACCTGGCTTCTTGCTGCTGCTAGTTTTTTACGGAAGATAACACAGAAATAAGTCACATTTGAAATTCTCGAGAAAACTTGGGCTGACCAAACTGGAGGGCCTGATGCTGTCGCTAATCATTGCACATCCTTTCTTCTCATAAATTGCTGTGCCCCTTGAATTTCCACATTTTTTTCCTTCTCGTCTGTTTCCTCTCAATTTCAGCTCTATTCTTTGACATCTGCTCATGTTAATTCCTGATGCATTCTGCCTACATGTGCTCTCGCATGCAGGTGCGGAGCCTCATGGAGCCAGACTCTCGAGGAGTGCCTCTCTTGGTGGCGGCGAACTCGATGCAGGTTGGAGATTGTTTTTGTTGCTGCAAAGCACGAAAGAGCACCGTATGATTTGCTCTTCTACCATATAGAGTGAGCGATTGAAGGAATGCCAGTTGCAGTTGAGTCTCTCACGTGTCTCCCCTGTTAGACACTTTATTCTTTTTCTCATGCTTTTCCTGTCTCCATAGTCGATTGTCTTTCACCTTATTCTTACCTTTCTATCCTTCCACCCTTTCTCTCATTCTCTCGTTCCTTTCCGCCACTTTCTTTCCGTTCTCAACCCCGTGAAACAGCTCTGGCTCACCTGCAGCGTGGCCCCTAAGCTCTGGCACTCCAGTAGTATATTAGGGGGCCCCTGGGCCACCGTAGCCCTTGCCTTGACCCTAGGGGGCACTCTGAGCCTCGTGCAGTTTTCGGTGCGTTTATTTAGAATGAAACAATCTTCATATAGAATGAAACAATATGCACAAACAATACACACACGTGTTTATATATCGGCACACACAACACTGGGAGTCTCTTAAGGCACGTACGTGTTCATGCAGGCATGTTCGAATACACACTCGAACACGTGCATACGCATATTACGCGTCTATAAATGATAATGCATCTATGCCTTGCCTTCCTCCTACCTCCCCAACATTATAATCCGCCAACAGTCACATTCACTTGCACTTACACCCTCACTTCCACTCGCACCCTTTTTCACTCCCACACAGGTGTTGCACGACGTGTTGCATGGGGGAGTGGTGAAGCACCCGAAATGGAAGAAAATCCTCCTTTGGGCGGGGTCCCTCCCTGCGGTCTTTGGGTACTTCCTGTATCTAAGGTGAGCTGATCCTGGAATAAAAAATGATGAGAGAATGACAGGTCTTTGGGCGCAGCAAGAGACGAGCCACACACTAGAATATGGTGCATTTCCGTTTTTAACGAAGGTCTAAAAGAGAGCCCTACAGATGTACTAACACATCTCGAGTTTCTCTTCACCCACCAACCAACTCAAAATCTACCTGTCCGCCTCATGCTTCATCACCTATGTGTCGCTTGTAATAATTTGAACCCCCACCTTTACCCTCTCTTTCTCTCTCTCGCAGGTCGGGCCACTTGTCGCACCACGCACATGTAGGCCAGGGCGCCGAGGCAGGTTTAGGTCAGCTGTTCAGCTCCAGCCGGAACGAGTTCGAAGACGGCGACGTGCTGTTCGTAGCGCACAGGTGAGATGTGAGGATGGTGGCGATGGGGTAATTAGGCGAATAAAGCTAGTAGTGGAGTGGGAATAAAGCTAGTAGTGGAGTGGGAGGAAGTCATGGAGTGTGCTTGATGAAAAAGGGTTAAAGATGGCTAGGCGGACGAGGAAGCAGATAGAAATTAGGTCTAAGTGCGAGAGAGCTCAATTATTCAAATTCAAACCTGCTCAGTTTTCTCCTCTCTCTCTTCAGTCTATGATACGTAGACTTGTGCACAGCTGATCTCGTTGCCCTTGATTTATTTTCTCCTCAAAAGTGTACATCACACCCAACTCCCACGAACAGGCAACAACTACAGGGGGAAGGCTTCCCAATGAGCATCAGCAGCAAGTTCTTCGGCCAGTGGCAGAGCGGCGCATGGAGGCGAAACATGGCGTTGTACTGCGTTTCGATGCTGCTGGAGCGCGCGCTTTTGGCGATCAATGACAAGGTGGTGCTAGGGTAGTCCATATCCTATCGTAGCTGCAAGTTGTTGTACAGTAGTTGTGTTGCGTGAGATATACATTCTTTGTAGTTGACAGTAGGTGAATAATTTGGAAAAATTGCACCCTTGGCATTGCTTGTTTCTATCTTTCTACTTCCTTCCCGTGTTCTTCGTGCTTCACTATGCTTTGACCTGTGCGCATACCTTACCGCTCCCAACAATTCCTCCTCCCTAAAAGGTGGTGGCGATCACCGGTAAAAATACCGCTTTCTTCCCCAATAAACCCGCCAGCTTTCACTCCGCCGGTGCTACTCATGCTCGCTTGTCAGCAATCGTGCAGGTTAGTACTGTCGTAGTAGTAGTAGTAGTAGTAGTAGTAGTAGTTCCATACATGTGCGGACAGTTGAATAAAAAAAGGAAGTTATGAGGCTTTTGCTGTGCGATTGCGCATGTCATTGTTTCATGGGCATCTGCCTCACCCGTCTCTTCCTCTCTCTTTACTGATATGATATGTTACAGTTGGCCTGCTACTGCGTCGGCGGCTGGCCTGCTCTAATATATTTATGGCTCGCGGAAGGTACACTAGTACATAGCAATGTTTTAATCGATATTTAGTTAGAGCACTTTCTAGACGAGTGTGCGATATGTTTTCTCTAATCCTCATCTTTGGGTTTATCTTATTAGGACTAAAAATTTTCATGGTATTTTCTTGCTGAAATAGAACGATGGCCACTTACTTAATACTTATCTCTCTACTTGCCTCTCTGCCTGTCTCCTTTTTCCCCTATCATCACAACACAGTGGCGTGGCAGCTTCCCACTCATCCGGCCTGCGCCATGTTCGTCTCGAACCATGAGACAAGGCACGACGGCATTCCGCCTTCTTCTTCTTCTTCTTCGTCTTCGTCGTCTACTGGTACCTCGTCATCTTTGTGTCCCTGCCAGCCGTCCACTTCGGTGTATTTGGGCAAATGGTATGACGTGGCAACAGTGTGCGCGAATTACCATGTTGAACACCACGATTTTCCCGAGGTGAGATTGGGAGATGAATACAATGGACGTCAATATCTTCACCTTTGATTTCTTGTTTTCTGATATCAATATATTTGAGTAATTCCTTCCGCTTTTACCTCCCCTAGCTAGCAGCCATCATCATTATTCTTCAATTTTCATCTCTACCTTCATCATCTTTATCTTCCTTCAGGTGCCCCTCTTGAAACTGCCCGCTTTACGCAAAATGGCTCCGGACTTCTACACTCCAGGGCTAGCCCCTCCTCTGTTAAGATCACACACTTCCACCACCGCTGCCACCACTACCACCACCACTACCGCAGCAGCAGCAGCACCTTCATCTTCATCTCCCTATGTAGCCTGTGAAGCTTGGTGGCCTACGGTGAAAAACGCCTTCGCTGAGAAACGGTTTTACGCCTGCACGGGCCCGGGCACTCTCCTCAGCTAAGCTAAGAGCAGGACTTTTATTGTATAGTGCCGAGGTTTTTAGGCATTATCATTATGCCAGCTCCCCATGTAAGTAGACATCTCTGGTGTAGTTGTCCTTTGCTTTAAGCTTTGTTGACTCCAATGCAATTCGAGGTGGGTGTGATGTGAGATGTGAGGTTATTATGATATATACATGGGTATACGGGTAAAGGGCGCGGGCTAAGGGCTAAGGTGTGGCTAATCGGGCCATTTCTGTTTCGGCATATAACTAGAGACTAGGGAGTTAAATGGGGGACATCCAATTGCCTCCAGATAGCTCAGTGGCTACATAGCTCGCGCATGAAAAAAGATTGTAAAATGGTTGTTGGTATTATGCGCACTATACGTGGGCACTATTTATAAAAGTGTTCCGCAGCTGAGAGCACCAGGGTTAGCTGTGGTAAATGAGCAATGGTTCCCCAGGTGTGTCAATGGAAGGCAAAGTGCACTTCAAGTTAAACACTGTGGCGAGAACAACCTGAGTAAAAGAGGCCCCGAACAAAGTGACAGAGAGGAAGAAGCAGCAGAAGAAGCAAGCATTTGAGATGGTAAGGTCATGGATCACAGTGAAAGTCAGCTGGGAATGCAGAAATAAGACGTACGTAGCGACCAAGATAGAGACAGCCACATCACGAAAGATCACCACTTGAATCATTGAATCTGATAATGATGAATATCCATACAATACCTACCTACGTCAACTACACGCACCTTGAAGAGGGAGTTGACGTTGACGGAGTGCGTGGAGCTGGTAAATACCAGTGCTTTGGCTTTCATTTTTTTGGCGTAACTGCGCGCTTTCGATTCGACTTGCTCCCGCTGAGCGGCCGACTGGCACATATATTTTTTATCAAGTTATATTAGGAGGAATAGGTGGAGGTGGAAGGAAGTGTAGGCGAGGAAAGCAGTAAAGGGTAATTCAGAGTTGGTTAAAGAGTGGAGATAAAGGCAGAAGCGACACGAAGGAACAGCAGAGAATAAGGGGGAGTATGATCAAGCTGATAGTAGGCTAAAAATGTTCAAGCTGATACTTGTTTTGATTTTTCGAATAAAGATTCTACCTGATTCAAGAATTCGTCAAATTTCGTGCCCACAAGAAAGGCAGCGGCTCTCGGGTTCAGTTCTCTCGCGTTGCGGTGCCATTCTTTCACTGAACTCAAGGTGGAAGGGCGGGTTAAGTCAAAGCAAAAGAAAAGCGCGGCGGCATCGTTGACAACCTTGGCAATCAATTCGCATCGGAGGAGGAGAAGTACAGAAGGATTCGAGAGTCAGTGGTTAGAGATTAGACGTTCGAGAGGGGATTTGTGGTCAAAGCTCGAAGATCGAAGGTCAGGGATCAGAGGTCAGCTGCCTGCCGTAAACCCACGCTCTCGCGCATCAAAAGAAAAGGTGCTCGCCTTTCACTTACCAGAGGAAGCATGCTGAGAAATTCTCGCTGCCCGCCGAGGTCCCATATGCTGAAGGTCACGTCGGTGTTGCGCAATCGAATCGTTTTGGACATGGGCACCACCCCCAGCGTTTGAATGTAGTCTTCGTCTAAACGGCCTTCCACGTACCTGCAACGGTATTAATGAGGAAGAAAAGGAAGGCATAGAAGGAGGAGGAGGAGAACACGAAGACGACGACAAGAAGAAGAAGAAGAAGTAAGCGAAGAAGAAGAAGAAGAAGGCAAAAGGAAGTTGAAAATATCCTTCTCGTACACGCGCTAACGCCCCCGGCGAGAACATCCTCCCATCTTCATTACAACTTGCGTATGAATTTCAAAGAAAGCACGCATACTTACTTGACCATAAGAGTCGTTTTTCCCACTCGAAGATCGCCTACCATAGCACATTTCACTACCACATCGTTGGCAGCCGCTCCACTGCCAATGGCTCCAGCATTCGCTGATGAAGGAGGAGGAGGAGGACTAGCTGGAATTTGGGCGTTGTTTGAACTCGACGATGAACTCGAGGAATTTGCAACATCAACGCTTGTACCATCGGGGGTTCTGCCTTCTTCTATGCTTAGACTACTAATTTCTATGGATTCAGTTTCCTCGGCGGCAGCCTTGGATGCTGAATGACCGGCATCAGGGCTAACAGCATCCATAGTGATACGCAGCTACAGAGCCCTACAGATTATTTCAGAGCCAGTCCTTCGGTAGCTCGTGTTGTGATCTTAGCAAGGATAGAGTGCAGCGGTAAAGTAGAAATAATAACGTTGCATTACTAGGGAAAGACGCTCGAGATGAAGCCCGGCTTCAAGAAGGTGTTCGACTAAGACTAATGTTGTCCTATCTTTCTATCGGGATTTGTGATCATTTGACACACTTCTGACAAATTCCTCCCTTGCAGGAATCGGGAAATCTCGCGATCAGAATTCGAACTTGATTCGAATCTTCGGATCTTTTTATCTTAGTTGGTTGTGTATGTCGCAGGGATTCAGTGAGGCAGGCAGGCAAGGGCACAGGGCACAGGGCACGCACAAGTAATCCTAGGCTAGCTAGAGCACCATCCTCACAGTCAAAAGAAGCGTTGTCAGCGAAATCACTCGAACCAAAGCATGTCAGAGCAACTGGCATCATTACAACAAGGGGCGAAGACGAAGGAAAAGCGCGTTCTCGTGCTCGGCGGAGGGCCTATCGGGGTAGAGCTAGCCTGTCGAGCAGCAGCTGACGGCTGGAGCGTAACTCTTGTTGAACAAGGCTGCCCCCTAGCACACGTGCGCGCGTGGGGACACGTCACTCTCTTCAGCCCATGGGGTAATATCACTCTTCTGCCACTTATTTCACTTTTCATTGCTTCGTCTCGTTAAAAAAAAAAAAAAGGGTGGCACCTTTTCAACCTGCTAGTAGGAGAATAGATGCGGCGGGCGGTACACAGTTTTATTGGCTAGTTTAGTCTGGAGAACGCAGAGCAATTGCTAGTAGGTTGCCTGTTCCCACGGTGTGTCATTTGGATTTTGTTCACATTTCTACGTGCTTGTGTGTAAATGCGTATTCATGTACGTGTGCACATTTCGATCTGATGGCTTCATCAGAGCTCAACACCACGTCACATGGCTTGGCGATTCTGGATGCGATGGGCGTAGCGAGACCAAATCCAGAGACTTTCCCAACAGGACACGAGGTGTGCGCTTATTTAGATCCATCAAAGGGACTATATACATCTACTCGATTGCTTTCTTTTTGCTAACCTCCTAGGCTTTCTCATAAAGCACCAATCACGCCAATCACAATTCATCACTATCATCATCACAATTACACAGCTGGTCGACCATTACTTGGGCCACCTCTGGCAGTGGCTGGAAGCCCAAGAACACGTCGATTTACGTCCTAACACGCGCGCCATGGCGGCGAGCCGTGCCGGAGGGATCACCAAGGGCACCATGGGGCAGAGCAAGCGCCAAGCGCAGGTGTTTGAGGTGCTGGTGGCCTCCTCGTCCTCCTCCTCTAACGCAGCAGCGGCAGCGGTGGTGGCAGCGGCAGCGGCAAAGAGAAAGAAGATGGGATTGGACCATCAAAAAGAAGGTGCCGCAGACGTTGCAGAAGAAGGCGAAGATGATAATGAAGATCAAAATGACGACGAAGAGCAGGAAGAACAAGAAGAGGTGTTGGAAGGAGATGTCCTCGTTGACTGCACCGGCAAT
>Ga0307930_1003864_pt1 | contig 10729 bp, 12 predicted proteins | sample OrgLakmetageno46_FD_203161 | JGI IMG/M metagenome (GOLD analysis project Ga0307930, IMG submission 203161) | Saline water microbial communities from Organic Lake, Antarctica - #46 | ecosystem: Environmental > Aquatic > Non-marine Saline and Alkaline > Saline | place: Antarctica: Organic Lake... | reverse complement strand
AATGTAACCGTCAGAACAAGTCTGACTGGGCTGAGTGTCCTTTTGCGTAATGCAGTTGTAATCATTTACTCTCGAGGTGTCCTTCAGCCGTCAGGCATCAGGAGGTTTGGGAATGGAGTGAGTCAGCTGTCTCCACTTCAGCCTGTCCTTGGCAATGGCGATCCACTATCAAAATCCTTCGAAATGCCCTTACTTTTGAGCGCGTTCTCCAACGTCCTGCCCCAAGTCATCTCTGGACAACCAATCCTTCGGGCTACGGATACCGCTATATACTATAAATATGCCCTTGTAACTTTTTTTAGCATGCGCCACTCCTTCTTACTATAATCCATAGCCACCTCCGCTTTTCTTTTCGCAGTGGGCAATACGAAATATAGGTCGTTGCAGTTTTAGAGTAACATCATTTCATTAACAAAAACAAGGGGATTTGTGGAGCATAGTGGCTTGCTTTTCGACCTTGGAGAGTTTTAAGCGCGAGAGGAGTGCTGGGGAGTGATCGCGACCGTTACTTCCGTAGGTGAACTCGAAATTAATTTTGAATACACGTGCTGAAGCCGATATGCGCGTCTGTCAGCGGCAATCGATTAGGCGCGTTATCTGCGGTCCGATTGATTCCTAATGCGCATTAGTGGCAGTTGTTTGAGTTGTGCTGTGCAGTGCTGAGTTGTGTTGAAAGATGTGCACACCCCTGTCATTCGTCGAGCTCAAACACTTGAAGTGTTGATACGAGAACGAGCCCAGTCTCGGCAAGAGAGGCCCTGAGTAGGCCCACCACAAATGTCAAATGCCACCGCTGGAAGGTGGCAGCCTTGCGGCGGAAAAGGGGGCCGTTCGGCAGCTTTGACAGCAGCGAGATAAGTAGCTTGCTGTGTAGGTGTGAGCTGAGTCATGTTCACTTTAGTGGGAGGATGAAGCCACAACGGGTTTGGGCACGAGTGCAACGATATATCACCCTACGGAAGAACAAGGACGAAAGCACACGTATGCGTATGTTAATAAGGCAGCGACAAAGCACACAAGTTGGAACAAATAGGCAAACTCAACAAATCAAGTTTCTTTTGAGCATAAATATGAAAAAAGACACGACTTTACTGATGACATAAATGCAAGCGGGAGAGTCCAGACAGAACACAAATTATATAATCTAAGAAAGAAACGAACGTGAACAAAGCAAGCCACACATCTTACCCGAGTATAATCGCGCACTACGCCTCCATACCCTTGCACCCGAAACAAGGGAGCACACGGCACAGGAGGTTTTCCTTTTTCAATTCCACCTTCTTGCTGCAATGCAGCAGCTGGTGCATGTTTGCCATGGTCAAGTCGAGGGTCAAACATCGATTGTTCGTGGGCCTGGCATACATGAGCTCTCTTGGGCGTAAAATATGGCTCAGCGGCTGATGGCTTGAGCTTCTCAGCTTCAAGAATTTTGCCTTCCAATGAGGTGAGTGGTGGATTAGGCGCTGCGAGTCCTAGCGGGAAAGAATCGATGCTTTCATCCGAAAACCTTTGTAAAAAAAGTGTGTCCATACGAACAAAAGTTAAGGCTATCAAACAATGAGAATAGGGATTCCTTGGTGTATACGAAACGGAGGAAGTTGTTGGGATATTGCCTATAGTAAAACAGCAAGACAGAAAAATATGCACCATGCATGATGCAATACTCACCGAAATCCTTTCACAAGATGATGACCGGAGACTCCCCCAACCCACTCCCAGGATGAAGATGAAGAAGACGCTTCCGAGTCCTGTCTTAGTGCTTGATCTCTTGTTTCTGCTGCCACACCTGCTGCCCTATCTGCTGCTGTAGCAGGGGTGGTGCGTGTAATTTTTAAAGAAGAAGAAGAATTCTTAAGCTCCCGCGGCATCACAAAGCCATGCCTTGCAGCTGCTCGCCATGGTTGCGAGTCATACGCCCCGTCGCAACCGTCAGCACCGGCAGACATGAGGGCACGCATCGCAGGCGGCGTCCCTAAAATAGTAAAAAAAACATATACATTTAAAGGTACGTTTGTAATACGGGACGGATTGACGCAGCAATTTATTCCTTACATTATGCATCATATAATGCAAGAGTACACCGAAAGACATGAATAATTGCGCAGTATATGCCTGGATTCAAAAACGCTTCACGTCAGAATTGAAGCATTACCTGTTTGCTCCCTTCACCTCAATCTTTACTCTATCTTATCATTACTCACACCAATAAGTGCGCGCGCATGAGTACTTGTGTACTTTTATTACATGCCGTACCGAAATAAGTCACGTCCCACCCAATATTCCGGCAAGGCAACGCCAGGAAATGGCCGTTGGAAGATTTTGAGGATGGGTGATTTCCAAGGCCGATGACTGCAGCAGAAAGGTTGAGAGGCCGCATTAAGTGAAGGTCTGATCGAAAGCGAAGAATGGCGGCATACTGCACAGCCGAAACGCGTCCAAGCATGTACGTAAACGCGAAGTCGATTATCATACATGCGCCGTCCATCATAATCACGACAAATAAAGAGAGATCAATCATGCAAATTGAAGAAAGAAAAAGAGAATCATTATACACCCACTGAGTTAACAAAAAAGGAATGTCATAATACGGAGCAATCGACTGCTAACACAGTCACCTGCTTTTTCCTAGCACAGATACATCAAAAAGAGAAACCTGATCAGGATCCGCCATCATCGCAAAAGCTTGCTGTAAGCTTCGAAGTTGCCCCACCAGCATGTAGGTTTCTAAAGGACTCGATTGGGTACCGCTGCTGCTGTTGTTGTTGCCGCTACTACTACCGCTTGGGCTACTTTCACTACTTTTACTACTGGTGTTGTTACCGCCACTGGTCATGCGAGAAACGCCACCGCCGCTCGAACAAGCAAGGGGATAACCTCGTAAGCGCATGACATTCACAGCAGGGTGTAGAGCCAGCGGTGCTGATGAGGTTACAGCGCGCTGGTGGCACGGGTCGGATTGGTTGATGGCCATGTGAATGAACACATCCACAGATCCTGTCGTTGTTGAAAGTACCCCCGCAATGAGGAAAAAGGAAAGTAGCCAGAGGTGAAGAGATGGGAAAATGAAGGACAAAAGAAAATAGCGAAGGGGCGCTCAAGTTTAGATTTGATTTGTAGGTACGTATTTACAAATTAGTTCAAGCCAAACAGTGGAAATGATTGTATTACTCCCACTGTCATGATCGCGGTACTATGCAAACACATCACACAAGATTCATATAAAATTAGCTACCTGGTGCGCTATAATCTAAAAGCTGGCTTTTCAACGCCTGAACACAGAAACTCCACGACCGCACAAGCCCTGATACCACCACCGCAAAACGCAATGAAGTAATACGTGGTGGAGTTGCTTTGTCTTCTCCTTTTCCTCTTCTATCAGTAGGTGTCCTGTCATTAGAAGAAGCTGAAGCAGCAGCAACAACAGCACCAGGAGCAGGGCATGGAAATACATCCCGACAAGTGAGCTCACGGTGTACGACAGGGCAAAGAATCTGCCTGCCTGACGGCTTCCCTGCAATTGGCTTGACAGCTGCCGTTGGTTTCACTGCAGCCTTCGTCGACAAAATTGCTGCAGGAACTATAGTGTTGTTAGGCACTGATACCCCACCACTACCGCCTTCGTTACTGTTGATGCTTCCTAAAGGCACCTCTCGAGCATATTCCCACAATGACGAGATTCCTAGTGTAGCGGGTGGTGCCGTCCCATTGAGCTATCATAAGCCAAGAAGTAGAGTAAAAGTTTCAGCATAGTTACACTTGTGTGGTGACCTCATAATGCAGAGTAAAGAACACATGGAATCATAGAACGTTTCCGAGCAACAGTAACAACGGCAAGGGAAATACATGGGGTTTGAACGATACGGTACGACCCTCAAAAAGAAGAAAAACTCTCGTATATTGGAGGGTAATCGAATAAACCATCAAAAACCTGTACTGCTGCACGATGCATTGCCCACCGCGCCGCCATATCCAGCGGTGCTGGTGCACTATTGAAAGTATGCGCATTGGTGGCATTCTTCTTCGTTGTATCTGCCGCTGCTGCTGCCCTGGGGGTAGGCCGAGCTAGCATGATATGAGGCGCACCACCCCATTCTTTCGGCAATTGTATCAATTTCAATGGTGGTTGTTGCCGGTTCCAATTTGACCACCGCTCACCGTCACCCGCCGTCATTGCCATTTCTACCATTGAAGAACCAGGCTTAAATCCCGGTGTGCACGCAAGCCACCGGCGCCACGCGCTGCCGAGAGCTATTTCCCATGGAGAGGCATTATCTCGTCCTTCTTCCTCTTGACCATTAGAAGCAGAAGCTTCGGGAGTGGTAGCAGTAGCAGCAGAGACAGGCCCAACGAGGGAGAAATTTCTTCGAGGAATCAATTCAAGCCAGTCACGGACTTTGTATACGGTATGAGGGTCCAGTGCTTGCACTGGCGGCCACACCGGGCCAGTGTACCTTAAATCGGCACGAGTTTTCAAAACCCATGCAAAGCGGCGCTGCGGTGTTTGGGCTTCTAAAGCAGCCACACGCTGGCCGCAAGCATAAGCAGCTTGGAGCTGAGATAGCGCGGACTGCAAATAAAAGAAAATTAACACCATCGATTGCAATTTCTTGAGAGTGTAGCGTACTGTTTGAAAACATTCATCATGGTACCTGCCAGTTGCGAAAAGTATTCATGGACCTCGTGCGGCCTGTGCCACCAGCGGTTTCCTCTTGGCGTGACAAGGCAGTGTGTCCACAGCGCGACACATTGTGCAACACCAAACCCTTGGTATGTATTTTCAACCAACAAGTCGTTGCAATGTATCAGTGAGTTGCAATAAAACTATTCAAACGAATAAACAATCAAAACAGAAATTACCATTTTGCAACGTCTTCACGTACATAAAAGTGCGAAAAAAACTTCTTGAGCTGCAAGTAAAAAAAGAAGAAGAGAGCACAACATTAGCGTCTTACAGTTGTTAGATTGACGTGTTCATTGCAGGTGCCCACGAATGAAAGTGCCTTGCGCACTGCATCCTCCCGAGCTACTCCTTCGAAGTGCGCCTACGAAATTCCCATTTCAATTGGGTTGGGTCGTGTCCTTTTCTGATTACGCTCTACAGTTTTACATATCCAGTAACTAACGATGGAAAGTGAGCAATGTCATTGTCTACTCTAACAGTGAAGACAAACCTCTAAGTCACTGCCTCGCATATCCGTCAGTTTCAGCGTGGGCAAAAGCGTTACCACCGCGCCTCTGCTCTCCAGCCCTTCCAAAACTTGGCTTGCCAAGCTCACGTGCACTGAAGGTTCACCAAAGGAGCGGGCGGCGCCCACCAAACAAACCGCAACATGAACCTGTCAATTTAAGGAAGAGAGCGAGTAGGAAACTCGATGATAAATTGTATCTATAGTATACGCAGGGTAACAAAACTAGCCTCCTACGTGCTTGTTCTTCCTTACTCGATCAAGCTTGCTTGGTATTAAAAAGTATAAAATGCCTATCGTCACAAACCTCCGAGGGGTTGGCATGCTGTGCTGTCGCACATCGGGATGCGCCATCAGTGGCTGAGGTAGCATCGCGGAGGAGCTCCGCGAAGAGAAGCACACATCCCAGCCGAAAGCTTCTCATAAACCCAGCAAGTCTTCCGCGATTATCTAAGCTAGACCAAGGAGATAATAGCTGAATAGTACAGTAGCTTCGTCACTACGAAAATGTCTCAACTGAATAGCTCAGTCTACGAAGCAGAAAAGGAAGTTAAAATCAGAGCAATCTATGCATTCATTTTAGTTCCAGGTCACCTCTAGTCGGCGCAGGTCATCGTAGTAATGAGAAATGCAAAATGCCGAAGACTTTCTCAGAATGTAGTATTGTGTATTTGATTGGCTGAAACAAAAATTGGCCTTACCGCGTTTCCGCACTGCCGAAGCTTGTTATAGGCTCCTGTGAGGCCGTCGGCAGTCAGTCGGCACCACTAAACATCGTTTCAGCACAGCAGTCCGATACCGTCCCTGCACCGTGCATCAAACAACATACATCTGCGCTAGCCACTGGCACTTAGGATAGAAGTAGCGAAACTGCTACTGTAGAGATATGTGTCTCTGAGCTTTCTCCTCATTCTTTTTGGTGGTTGGAATTGACATAACAAGAAACAGAGGAAAGCTGAACAAGATGTGCACAGCACAGGGAAAGAACGCTCTCGGTCGTACATTGTTTGATGAAGCTGAGATGCTCGAACTGCGCGCGCTCTCACTAATATACACTCAGCTGAGTATTTTTCGTGGCAAACCTACTGCCATCATACTGTCTTTTTCATTTGGGTTACTTTAAGCTGTCCGCTCAAAAGAATAAACATTGGCGAAGATACGATGGTGCCAGAGCAAGTCTTGTTTGGGCTTCTGGCATTCGCGACTGTAACAAATGGTTGGAGTTACGACCATCCCCAGTATGCAGCAAGGAGGCTACGGGCACCGGTAGCCTCTGATATGCTGCTACAGAAGCTGCGCAGAACTAAGCACACATCCATAGTTCTTCGCTACTCCACTGCCGCTTCCAGCGATAACTCGACGCCATCACTTCTTCCGAACGAGAAGATTGAAACCCTAGCGGCCCTCTACCAGAACTTGGGTGGCTCCAGCTTGCACATCAAAAATGGTTGGATGAGTGCCTCGAATCCATGCGGCAGCGGTACCAATAACGACACGTGGTATGGAGTAGAATGTAGTACATTTGAGACAGGCCCTTCAAAGAACTCTACCTCGCACGTGACTGGGCTTGTGCTGCCTCAGAACTCAGAATAAACTGGTTGGCAAATTGCCTCCACTCCGCGACCTCCAGCACGTGCTTCAAGTCGACTTATCCGAAAATCTCGTGGGCACCCTCGCCGCACTTTGTGGACTTGGCAATCTCTCTACTGTAATGCTCGCCAACAACAACGTTACGGGGATCATCCCGGACTGCATTCAAAGCCTCACCAACGCCGCAGTGCTGGACTTTGACTTCAACGCCATTCAAGGTACCACGCCTGACAGCCTCTGTACTTTACACAAGCTTGAGGAGCTGCACTTACGCGACAACCGCCTGCAAGGTACTGTGCCAGTGTGCTTTGGCGAAGAACTAACAGCATTTCGCATCTTGTACTACAGCAATTTAAATGCAGACGATAGCATTGGAAGCCAGTCACTCTCTGGTACCCTGCCGATGCCGCTTTGCGATCTGTAAGACCTTGAAATGATGCTGTTTCAGGATACCCCAGGACTTGACGGTGTACTTCCCGACTGTTTTGGTGTCAAGCAGCCCTGGCTTCAATTTTTGGCATTGGAAATAAACCAATTACAAGGCACGCTGCCGCCCTCGATCTGCCAGGCGAGCGCGCTCGAAGCCCTGTTATTGGGGATCAATGCCCTGACAGGAACCTTTCCAAGCTGCTTGGGATACCTCGGCCAACTTGCTAGTTTGGATTTAGATACCAACCAATTCAAAGGCCCGATACCCGAGGAGCTCTGTCAAGCTGGTGCGACTGAGCTCCTACTCCTAGGGGACAATACCTTCACAGGAACACTTCCAAATTGCTTAGGGAACCTCAGTCGACTCACTCTATTGGATCTAGACACTAACCAGTTTTACGGTTCGGTACCAGAAGAGCTCTGCCAAGCAAAGGCGCTCGAGGTTCTCCAGTTGAAGCGCAACGCACTAACGGGATCTCTTCCTTCTTGTCTGACGACGAGTTTCCCGTTGCTTGAGACCATGTTATTGCACGACAATGACCTTTCCGGTACGGTGCCATCGGAATGGGCGCTTCCTTCACTTATAAGTGTTACGTTGTCAAACAACCCAAAACTTGGGGGTTCGCTGCCAGCCAGCCTCTTTCTCCAGCATTCTGAACCCAATGTACAGGGCAGCACTAATAGCCCCAACAACATTCTGCATTCCGTAGTCATCGAAGGCACATCAATCGGAGGGAATATGCCGACGGAAATGTGCGCGGCACCCCAGCTTGTAACCCTTGCTTTCAGTGGCAACGAACTCACGGGTACACTGCCTAATTGTATTGTGAGCTTACAAAACCTCCAAATGTTACGCGTCTCTGACAACCACCTCACTGGATCACTACCTGAAGCCATCAACAACATGACGTCGCTCACTGTGCTTGACTTGAGCACGAACAAGGTTGAAGGCCGCGTACCTGCAGCGCTGGGATATGTCTCGTCAAATCTGATCACTATGCAACTGCAGCTTAATCGGCTTTCGTGCGATCTGCCTGCCTCTGTGCTTGAGTGGCAAGCATCGAGTGCAAACGTCTCGTTCAACCTGCTTGGCGGCAACCTCTTCGGCTGCAGCACAAAAGGTTTCAGTGGGATCGCCACGTTGTCGATCCATGGCGCGGCTGGACTTCGTCATGCCAATGAACAAGCATTCGATGCTTACAACTGCGGCAACTCAGATTACGTGCTCCCTGTTATCACTCTCGTTGCCCTAGCTGTGCCTATTGTCTTTGGGCTTGTCGCCTCGTTTATGCGCGGTCGGCTTACTTTACGCTGGCGTGCCGCTTTCGAGTGGACGGTGAACTCGACAACACTCATTGGTGCGCTCGACCGTGCTGACCGGCAAATTAGGGCGCTGACACTCGGAGTGATTGCGGCTGCAAATCTTTCAGGCAGTATTGCGCTGGTAGTAAGTCTGCACGTTGCCAAGTCTGCGTTCGAGTGTGAGTACATGGCTTCGCCAACCTTGGCCAACAAGGGAGAGAGCAACATGCGTGATCTGAGTATTGGCGTTGGCGCTGCTGGATGCGTAGGGCTAGTCTTGGGCCTCGCTCCATGGTGGCGCCGTCTCGTGACGAAGTGCAGTAGCAGTACTGAGGACTACGGTAGTGTTGCCGTATTAAAGAACAAGCCCCTATACCCATTCGAGGGAGACGCTCAAGCATGAAATTATAACGCAGAGCGCATGGCCGAATCACTGCCTCAGAAGCCGGTTGAGTCACGCTTTGAAGCGATTATTAAGGTGACGAAACTGGTGGTCCTGCTTTTGGCGCTTGTGCTCCTAACCATCGGCCCCAACGTTGGATACGGTTTGGTTGTGCTTAGCAAGTTTACCCAGCAGAAGAAGGTGGCAATTGAAATGGCCGTTACTCTAGCTAAGACTGCGATTGGAACGTTACTAGTCCCGAGAGTGACACGAAAAGCTGTGGATATGCTTGTGTCAAACAAAGCGCTCACTTTTGTGCGATTCCGACTTCGCGTTGTCCTTGCCACAGCGCTCTCTGCAACCACAATAATTCTTCTTCCAGTGGCGATTGTGATGGTTACGGATGAGCGGTGCTTCTACTACAACTTCAAGCCACAGCCTGCCGTTGTTACGAATGTGCCCATTTCGTACTGCTTCGCTACTGATTATTCGACCGGCCTCTGTGCAGAGTATGCCACTATCATGGCTGGGAGTACCTACACGCCTAATTTTGCCTACGACGGCGAAGTTTGTGTCTCAGCAGTTCTTTCCGTGTATGGGCCAGTCTATCTTGGGGTAGTGCTTCTTGCAGCCGCACTTCCAGCGGGTGTGGAAATCTCTGTTGTGCCCTGGCTCGCGCCGTGGTGCTATCGGAACACTGAATCATCTACAGTGGCGCGCACGGGCTTGGCTATTCTCCGAGCGGTGACGTGGAACGTGTGGCCTGCGCTCGCGGACGCTCGTGTGCAATTCTCAGATTTATCCCTCGGCGCAGCCAAATTAGACTACTTGGCTCAGCGTGTTGTAGAGCGGGCTTTTGTACAGCTCATGCCGACACTACTCGTGGCGCTGACCTTTGGTATTGCAGTGCCTTTAGTGGGTGGTGCCTGTGTTGTCGCAGCCTTTGTCCATCTCCTGCATCACCGACACGTGCTTGGTCAGATTGTGTCCCTTGGGAGCACGGAGCAGCCAGCTGTGGTTCCAAACCTCATGGGGTGCACGGATGTCCCTGTAGGCTGTCTAATAGTTGTAGTGGTGACAGTGCTTCTGGTGTGGGTGGGGTACTGCAGGCTACTTGGAACCGATCATGGTCGGATCTATGCTTCTGATCGGGCCCATCGCAGCGCTGGCAGCTTGTAGTATCATTACGTGGTGGCAAAAGTCTCGCACCACGAAAGCATTGCAACACCAAGATCGAGCACAAAGCACGGCGTCTTCAGATACGTCTCGGGGTATGCTGATGGAGCCACTCCTTGACGACGACGATGATAAAGGCGAAAGCAATTGAGTGGTCGAATCCATTGTGACAGGAAGTTGCTCGAGTTCTCGTACCGTAGGAACTTTGCGGTTTTTGTATACGTTCTTTAATCTATTCCCCGTCCGTATTTCACTTACCCCTGGCTACAGAAAGGCATATAATGGTTCTATATTGGTAAATGCAATTTTGATGCGTATCTTATATTCAATTCGCTATAGGGGTCTTTAAAATACTTTAAATCCGGAAATGTAGTTCTTGCCTTGAAAAGCAGCAAAAGCCTTACAGAGTAGGCGTGGTATTGTTGTTATTGGAGTAAAAAAACTTCATGGATATCAAATTATAACACATGGCTAGACTAGTCAATACTCCCCAAAATACAAAGAATCACCACTGTGGCAAATAGCAACAGAAAAATGTAACCCAAGTCTGACTGGGCTGAGTGTTCTTTTGCGTAATGCAATTGTAATCATTTACTCTCGAGGTGTCCTTCAGCCGTCAGGCATCAGGAGGTTTGGGAATGGAGTGAGTCAGCTGTCTCCACTT
>Ga0307930_1003860_pt1 | contig 10732 bp, 8 predicted proteins | sample OrgLakmetageno46_FD_203161 | JGI IMG/M metagenome (GOLD analysis project Ga0307930, IMG submission 203161) | Saline water microbial communities from Organic Lake, Antarctica - #46 | ecosystem: Environmental > Aquatic > Non-marine Saline and Alkaline > Saline | place: Antarctica: Organic Lake... | reverse complement strand
GCACCCCGTTATCGGAGAGGGTGCTTGGGAGTTACCTTTGTAGAATGTATCCCAGCATCGTCCGGGCCTCGCAGCTAGAGAAAACGTGGTGCCCCCGGACGGGGGCACCAGCCGAAAGGAGGTCTTATTCCTCGATGTACGCCTCACGCAGATCCATCCACTGGTAGGGGTGGGTCTGATAGCCCTTTAGGCTGTTCTTGTAAGACGTCGCGAAGTTCTTGGAGTACATGATCACGCCCGGCACTTCCTCGACCAGCAGAACCTGCATTTCCATATAGATCTCGCGCAGTTCGGCATCGTCGGTCGTGCGTCGCGCGCGCTCCAGCAGCGTGTCCATCTTGTCGCTGGAATAGTGCCACATGCGAGAGTTCCAGGACCCGGTGCTGTGGAACCAGGGGTAGGTCGAGGTATCAAGCGTGGGACGCGCAAAGTATCCGTCCATGTAGAACTGAGCCTGGCCGCTGACTGTGGCGCCAAAACGGTTGTAGGGCACCCGCTCGACCTTGACGTTGATTCCGACACCTTTCAGGATCTGCTGCAGGGCAACGGCAGAGCGTTCCCGCGTCGGACGACCGACAGGCGACATGATCGTGATGTCGAATCCGTTTGGATACCCGGCTTCGGTCAGCAGTTTCTTCGCACCTTCAACATCAGGCTCAAAGCTGATGTCCTTGTTGAAATACTTGTGCGTGGGCGGGATCGGCGAGTGGGTCGGCGCACCGTTGCCAAAAACGGCGAACTCAACCAGCTGACGCTTGTCGATCGCTTTGAGCACGGCCCGGCGAACACGCACATCGTTGAAGGGCGGGATTTCGTTGTTCAGGACAAAGCCGTCCCACGTTGGTGTCGCTTTTTGATCGACGACAAGACCCTCGATGCCTTCAAGCTCGGCAACCGCCTCCAGTGGCAGGTTCCAGATCAGGTCGATATCGCCCGCCTTCAGTGCCGCGATCTTGGCCGCGTCTTCGGGCATGATGCGCAGCTCGACACGATCCAGCTTGGGCAGGCCCTCTTCGTAGTAATCGTCATTCTTGACCAGAACGACCTTGTCCCCCGGCTGGTAGCTCTCGAATTTGAAAGGACCGGTGCCACTGGGGTTATTTGCCAGTTCTTCCGCCGTCTTGTCGGACGGCATGATCTTGAGCTGGCGCTCGATCATCAGTTCGGCCCAGCCTGCATAAGGCTCGGTCATCGTGAACTTGACCGTGTAGTCGTCCACCGCTTCCATCGATTCAATCAGATCGGTATGGCTTGCCGCGCGTGATGCGGTATCCGGATTGCCGATCAGCTCGAACGTATGGATCACGTCTTCGGCCTTGAATTCCTTGCCGTGATGGAACTTGACGCCCTGACGCAATTTGAACGTCCATTCTGTCGCGTCGTCGTTTGCCTCCCAGCTTACGGCGAGATCAGGCTCAAACCCAAGATCTTCGTTGATACGGACAAGCCCGTTATAGATCAGGACGGCAACGTTGTATTCCTCGCCAATCGTGCCACGCGCCGGCAGCAGGCTGCTGGGGTTGGTGTTCAGCGTCGCAACCAGGTTACCCTGTGCAAAGGCGGGCGCGCCGAACGCGAGCCCCCCCGCCAAGGCAAAAGCTGTAAGTAGTTTCTTCATTTCGCTACTCCTCTGTTGAACTGGCAAGGCAGATGGCCTGGCCGCTTTTCCCGTGCTTCACACGGGTTGACTTAAACTATTCAAGACACGGCAACGTCTGTAACCAGCGCGGGATGGCACCGCAGCGCGGAACTGTGATGCTTCTGCGGCTCATCCTTTGCGCGCCGGGTTAAGCGCTGCGGCGCGTTCGCCTGCGTATTCGGTGATGGCCCCGGCCAATTGGGCCAGATGCGCCCGCAGCCCATCGAACCCCGGCCCCCGGGTGAAATGGTCTTCAACCATGTATAGGCCCCGGTTCAACTCGATCTGCAGGCTGTGAATGCCATTGTCGGGATCGCCGTGCTTGATGATCGATTCGGCCCCGGCATAGTGCTGGTTGATCGTAACCTCATAACCAAGGCCTTCCATCGTGCGCTTGACCATGTCGACAAAGCCGGGTTCGCAACTCGTCCCGTTGCGGTCGCCGATATCCACCTGCGAACGCGGCTTGCCAGCGTCCACCGTGGCCTGCCCGCCGACCGCCGCCATGCTGTGACAGCTGACATGATAGGCGACACCGTGGCGGTCGCGATGTCCCGCCAGCAGAGCGGTGAGTTCGTTGTGATAGGGCCAATAATAACTGTCCAGCCGGTCACGGACATCCGCAACTGAAAGCTTCCCGTCATGTAACGGGATGTTGCCAGTGCCGCACACCGAATGGATCAGACCGATCCCCAGCTTGCTCTTGATCGTGGGGTTCAGCGCTTCTGGCCAGTCGCCGTCGATCAGATCAGGATCAATGTCTGTTTCATGCCGGTTCGCGTCGATGAATGCATTGGGGAAGCATGCAAAAAGCAGGTTGGCCCCGGCGTCCGGCACATCCGCGTAAAGCTCTTCGAGATACATCGAGACGGACCGGTGAACGGCATCGAACGGCGCCGACGACCGGAAGCGTTGTGGATAGTCGCATCCACTGCGCGGCACGTCGAACACCACTGGACGGGGGTCCGTGTCCGGGTCGTGACGTCGAAGAACTCCGGGGATGTATTTCGATTCAGCCATCAAGCGCGTCCTCCCTCTTGGTCCCTTGGTTTCGACCAATGCACTCTGCCAAAATGCTTCCAATTCGGGCTTTTGCCATGAGCCACTGGTTACAAATCTCTGCATATGGTCGGGACTGAGTCAACTGCCCAGAACAATGGCGCTGTCCTGGTCGCAGTCAGTGTTGATCACCTTGAACACCGTGCGGCGGTGTAAGTGGCGCGGGTCATTTGGCGCGGTTATCCGCCAGAAAAAACGGGAGTTCCAAGGCATGATTGTGGCCCGGCAATCCGGCTCAGGACGATGTCTTGGCGCCTTCTTTGAATAGGTTTGCGCGCCCGAAGCGACCGGCCTGTCGAGCGCTCATAATTGCCCAATTTCAAGCTGTCGATACGCCCGCGACAGCCATCTTCGCGGACGCCGCACAAACACCAACCCCGATCAGGTCGCGCTATAACGCGGTGAAATAGTATGGCCGTATTAATCATTCGCTCGGTCTGGGGGCCGTGTCTACGCTTTGAGCAATCACAGCCCCAGGGGAGGTTTTCGCATGTCTACGATAAGCAATGAACTGCGTGAGGAGGTCCTTGGTTGGATTGAATCCGACCGCGATAAACTGGTCCAGTTCCTGTCAGATTTTGTCGCTGTTCCGACGCCGAATCCGAACGGGGACACCCGCGCCGGTGTGGATTTCATCACCAAGCAACTCAAGGACGAAAACGTTCCGTTTGAGGTGCGCGCGGCCAAGGAAGAGATGCCCAACGTCGTGGGAACCTTTGAGGGTGGCAATTCGGGCCGTCACCTCGTGCTTAACGGACATATCGACGTGTTTCCCACCGGGGATGTTGATCTCTGGAGTCGCGACCCCTGGAGCGGTGCCATCGAGGATGGCAAGGTGCATGGCCGGGGCGTGTCGGACATGAAATGCGGCACGACCGCGTCGATCTGGACCTACATCTACCTGCACCGGCTGCGCGACCGCCTGAAGGGGCGCCTGACCCTGACCTGCGTCTCCGACGAGGAAACCGGCGGGACATGGGGCGCCAAGTGGCTGCTGGAACAGTTCCCGGACGAATTCGTCGGCGACTGCATGCTCAACGGTGAACCCAGTATTCCCAGCATGGTGCGGTTCGGTGAAAAGGGAACGTTGCGCATCAAGGTCGAGGTCAACACGCCCGGTGCGCACGCGGCCTACACCCATCTCAGCAAGAATGCGATCCGCATCGCCAATCAGATCATCGATGACCTTTATGGGCTGGAAGGGCTGGAGGCGGAGGGCACCGAAGACTTGATGAAACGACTGTCCCGTGCCAGCCCGGTTCTTGATCGCGACCTTGGCAAGGGTGCGGCGGGCATTATTGGCTGCACCACCGTCAGCGTCGGTGTCATCAACGGTGGCGTCAAGATCAACGTCATGCCGGGGCAATGCCTTTTCGAGGCCGACATCCGCCTGCCTGTCGGCATGGGGCATCCTGAAATGCTGAGCCGGGTCGAGGCGATTATCGCAAAACACCCCGAGGCGGTCCTGACCCCGATCTGGACCCATTCCAGCGAACCGACACAAAGCGATCCGGACCATGAGATGATCGGCATCGTCAAAGGCGCGGTAACGGGCCTTGGGTATCCCGAACCGGTCGAGGCGGTCAGCCTTGGCGCGACCGATTGCAAGCATTTCCGCCGCGCTGGTGTGCCCTCTTATGTCTATGGCTGCGCGCCAAACGGGATGGCGCAGGCGGACGAATGGGTCGACATCGAAGAGTTCATGCACGTCGTGCGCACCCATGTCCTTTCCAGCCTCGAATACCTCACGTCATGACAGGATCCAGTATGCAGCCCGCCCATCCCATTGAGATTGCCGTTGTCGGCGTGGACGATGCCAAGGTGCCCGCCGCGATCCGTGTCGGCGCGCGCGTCTATCTTAGCGGTGCCAATGCCCTGCGCACCGGCGGCGGGGCCCTGCCCGACGATCCGGCGGCACAGACCCATCTGGCGCTGGATCAACTTGAGGCGGCGTTGAAGGCCGTCGGCGGGTCGCTTGCCAATATCACCAAGCTTACGACCTGCATCGTCGACCGCGGCTATCGCCCGGCGATTTACACGGTCATCGCCGAGCGGCTTCAGGGTGTCAAACCGGTCAGTACCGGACTTGTCGTTGCGGGCCTGCCCGACCCCGGCCTGTTCGTTCAGATCGACGCCGAGGCGGTGATTCCCAGCACCGACCCCACTTATGTTCGCCCCTACCGCTATGAGAGCTGGTATGGTCAGGGCTTTGCGTGGGAGGGGTCGATGGTCCTTGCCACCGAAAACGAGTTGTTCGTGCGCGGCCAGACCGGTGGCGCGCTGGATCACAGCGGCCTGCCCTGCCCCGGGCGGACGCTGGACGCCGCGCGCGAGCATGCCCGGCTGGGAATGCAAAACCTGCGCACCCTTCTGGAAGAGGCGGGCAGCGGTCTTGACGATGTCCTTCGGATGACCGTCTACATCGCCGACAGGGCCTATCGCCCGGCGATCTATCCCGAAATCGGCAAGGCGTTCGGTGATGTGCATCCGGTTTCCACCGGCATCGTCACCACCGCATTCGCGCGCGAGGATCTTTTGTGGGAAATCGACGTGGTGGCGATCCGAAAGAAGGATGGCAAACCCCACGAACGGCTGCGAAAGTATCATTCGGGTAAGGCGAAATACGGCACCGAGACACAGGCACTTGACTGCCGTCTGTGTATGATCGCCAAGGCAGACGACACGATTGTGTTGCGCGGCCAGACCGGTATGGGTTTGGATGAAAAGCTGTATGGCGCCGGGGACGTGGTGGCGCAGACGCAGCAGGCGATGACCAATGTTGAAACCCTGCTGGCCGAAGCGGGCGCGGGGCTTGGCAATGTCGCCAAGGCAGTCATCTATGTAACCGAAAGCGATTTCGTGGCGCCGGTGAACAAGGCGGTGCTGGACCGGTTTGGCAGCACGCCCCCGGCCCTCACCACCGTCGTGGTCAAGGGACTGGCCAGTCCCGAATTGCTGATGGAAATCGACATCACCGCTATCGCAGAATGAAGGGAGACCGGCATGACCTCTAACCTGATCGCTCCGCCAAAGCGTGAATTCCAAAGTTTTCACGATTTTCCGATCGTGACCGACCTCGACACGCTGAAGGCGGATATCGCCATCGTCGGGATCCCCTATGGCGCGCCCTATTCGATGGCGGATGTCAGCAACGATCAGTCCACCGCACCGACCCATATCAGACGCCATTGCGAGCGGGCGTTGCGGGCTCTTGACCGGTATGATTTCGACATCGGGGGCACCCTTCTGGACGGGCGCGACATCGACGTCGTTGATTGCGGCGATGTTGTGGGCGATGCGCGCGACATATACGGCAACCACGACCGCTCTGAAAAGGTGATGCGCCAGATCGTCGGGGCTGGCGCGATGCCCATCGTGCTGGGCGGCGATCACGCCATTCCCATTCCGGTGCTGCGCGCCTTTGAGGGGCGTGGGCCGATCACGCTGATCCAGATCGACGCGCATCTTGATTGGCGTCCGCGCTTTCACGGCGTCGACGATGGATTGTCCAGCATCATCCGCCGCGCCTCGGAGCTCGATCATGTCGCGGACATCTGGCAAATTGGCCTGCGCGCCGCCGGCAGTGGCCGCCCGGAGGAACATCAGGCCGCGCTTGACTATGGCGCGCATCTGATCCCGGACATCGAACTTCAGGAGGTCGGCATGCAGGCGATCCTGGACAGGATCCCGGATGGCGGCAATTTCTACCTCACGATTGATGCGGACGGCGTCGACCCGTCTGTCATGCCCGCCGTCGCCGGACCCGCTCCGGGCGGTGTCAATTATGCCCAGATGCGCACCCTGATTAACGGTCTAAGCAAAAAGGGCCGCGTTCTGGGCATGGATATCGTTGAAATCACGCCACAGAAGGACGTGAACGGCATTACCGCCATCACGGCGGGGCGCTTCGTCTGTATGATGATCGGTGCCGCGGTGCGGGCCGGATACTTCGACTGACTGTTTCGTCAATCCCGGCAGCACCCGCCTGTGCGCCCGCTATTCAGTGGTCTTGTCAGGCCCATCTTTAAGCGGTGTATCGTCCTGAAGCGATATAAAATGTCGCTCGATCATGCGGTGGACCCTGGGCTTCTCTGTGCCGCGATGCAGTTTCTGAACGCGCTCATACGACTCGGCATCGGCTTGCGTGCGACGCTCGTGATGGCGGACATATTCGACCCACGTGGGCACATGATAGGTTTCGGTCCAGACATCGGTATATTCAAGATCCCGCAGCAGCGCCCATTGCTGCGCCCCGTCGCGGATTCTGATCCGTCGCCTTACACTCATCACCGCCAGAAATTCGGGCACATCCTTTTGGGCAATTTCATAATCTATCATGATCATGATTGGCCCACTGCGCTTGTTCAGGTCCAGCCGCACGGATGGCTCTGTAAACGTATTGAGAGGATTGAGGTCCAGATCGGCGGAATCTGGCAAGGGCACCCGCAGGCCTGCCAACGCCCCCAAGATCAGCAGGGCGGCAGCCACAAACATCGCCCGATCCGCACCAAAGTTTTCGGCGATCGCACCCCAGGCCCAACTCCCCGCGGCCATGCCGCCAAACAACCCGGTTTGATAAAGGGCAAGGGCCCTGCCGACCACCCAGCGCGGTGTCGAGAGCTGTATCGTGACATTGAACAGGGACAAAGCCACGACCCAACTGCCACCAGCAAGCAGCAGGACAGTGCCACTGAAAATGTAGTGACGGCTGAGGGCCAGAGCGATGCTGCATACCGCAAAGGCAAGAAAAGCCGCTTGGGTGATACGCTCGTTCTGAAACCGGACCCGCAGCCGGGTATTCAACAGCGCACCACCGACCGCGCCCATACCGAAACAGGCCAATAGTAGACCATAGACAAAAGCGCCGCCTTGCAACAATTCCCTGACAATCAGCGGCAGAAGCGCCAGAACCGCGATGGCTGACAGGCCGAACGTGAAGCCGCGAAAGATCACCTTCATGAGGTTGGGCGACATCGCAACATATCGCAGGCCCGCTGAAAACGCGCTGCCCATCCTCTCGCGTGGTAAGCGCCGCGATGGCGTGGCCGGTCGCCAAAACCACAGGGCCGTGATGATGCCTACGTAACTGAATGCGCTCACAGTAAACGCAGCCGCAGCACCCGCGATGGCCACGATTGCGCCACCCGCGGCCGGCCCGATGCTGCGCATCAGATTGAACCCCATATTATTCAGCGACACCGCCGCCACCAACTGATCCCGCGTGACGATGTCGCCCATCGACGCCTGCCAGGAGGGGCTGTGCAGTGCCGTGCCGCACCCGATCAGGAAGGTGAATGCCAACAACAGCCAAGGTGACAGCAACCCCCCATAGGCCATGACGGCCAGGACGATAGATACCGTCAGCATGAACGATTGCGCGGCAATCATTACTTTGCGGCGGTCGAAATTGTCGGCAAACACCCCTGCCAACAGCGAGAAAATCATGATGGGAAGCGTCACCGACGACTGCACAAGCGCGACCATACTTTGGGACTCTGTCAGCGTTGTCATCATCCAGGCGGCCCCGACGGCCTGGACGAGCCCCCCGAAATTGGATGTAAGGGCCGCAATCCAAAGCGTCCGGAACGTCTGGTTTCGAAAAAGCATCAGTGTGGATGTAGATTGCGGCACAAGGCGCTCCCTTCCTCGACCAGACCCTAAAGTGTTTGATACAGTTAGCGAATAGACCTGCTCTCTTTAGGGTCCGCTATTTTCCTGAGGTTTTTGGCGCTTGCAATTTGCATCTCCTTTGGAGCGGGTTCAGGCAATCGCAACCGCCTCAATCTCCAACAGCCACACCTCGTCATAGATTTCCGCAATAATGACCGTCAGTGCGGGCAACATATCTCCAAGAATTTCTTTTCGAACCTTGCTGTTGGCATCACGATATCTTCGATCTGACAAGAAGGTCGTGTGTTTTACAATATCCTGAATCGGTGACTTCGCAGTCGACATTTGTTGATTTACCTATTGAGGTAAAGCACTTAGCCTTCATCTGAGATTAACCCTGCAGGTGAGCTCAGATGACCGACTTTATTGTCAAGAAACTGCCCTATGCTCTCAGTTCCCACGCCGGACTGGCACTGATCGGCAAGCATCTCAAGCGCATCAAGACCAATGCTGTAGTCGATCCAGCGTTTCCGGTGCGTTCTGGTGTCGCCAACAGCGATGTCATTAAAGGTTACCTTGGCCTTCTGTGTCTGGGCAAGAATGATTTTGAGGCCATCGAGACCTTCCGTGGTAACGCTTTCTTCAAGCGCGCCCTTGGTCTGAACAGCGTGCCTTCGAGCCCGACTTTACGGCAGCGCCTGGATGCTCATGCGGCTTCTTGGTTCGATCTGGCCGCTCAATTGAACCAAGAATTGCTCTCGAGCACCATCAACGGCAAGCCCATTGATTTTGGCACCCTGGCTTGTGGCTACACCCCAGTCGATCTCGATACCTTTGCTATGGACAACAGTGGGACCAAAAAAGAGCTGGTGGGGCGTACCTACGCTGGCGTGGACGGCTACTGCCCTTTTGCGGTGTACCTGGGCAATTTGGGGTATTGCCTGGAGTTAGCTTTGCGCCCGGGTGTGCAGCATTCTGCATCCGAGAGTGAATACAACTTTGAGCGCGCCTTGCCGATGGCAGCCAGCCTTGTGCCTACACCTTTGTTGGTGCGCGCAGATGGAGGCTTTTGCTCCTTGAAGCTGATGCAGGAAATAAGCGTGCAAGCCAAAACGCTGGCGCGCGAGATTGCCTTCATCATCAAGTGGAACCCGCGCCGCGCACCGGTGGAGACAATTGCTGCCGCAAGAAGCGCTGACCCCGAGACGCAGTGGGTGATGCATCGCACTGGTAAGCGTGAGTGCGTCTGGCAAGAGCCTCTGGATTTGGTCAATGTCGGCAGTCAGGCCAACCCGGCACGCCGGGTCTACCGTTTGACCGAGAGGACCATTGACAAGCATGGCAACACTTTGCTGCTGCCTGAGTATATGCTGGAGGGTTGGACCACCACACTGCCAGCGCGCATTGATCCGGCTGAGGTCATTACGCTGTACTGCGAGCATGCCACGCATGAGCAGTTTCATTCGGAGTTCAAGACCGACATGGATCTGGAGCGTCTGCCCTCTGGCAAGTTTGATACAAACTACCTGGTGTGCCAATTGGCGGCCGTTGCGATGAATTTGCTGCGCATGATTGGGCAAAACACGCTCAACGAGCCAGATGCGCCTGTCCGTCATGTTGCCAAGCGCAGGCGCATCAAAACGGTGATGCACGAGATGATGTTCAAGGCCGCTCGCATGATCAAGCATGCCGGGCGCTGGTTCCTGGGCTTGGGGCAGAATGACAGCGGTTTTGCAGTGTTTGAGCGCCACTACACGCAGCTCAGAGCAACATAGCGAAACAAGCGGCCCACACCCCTGAAATCCGTTGTGTCTGTGGCAATCAGGCAGGTAGAGCCGTGGGCAGAACGAGCCCCAGAGGGCTATATTCCGGCCTAAAAACCCTGCATGTGGGCCTGTTTAGTGTAACGACGAGATTAGACAGGGACGTCTACGAGATTTTGCGGCGGCATTGTGAAAATCGAGGCCGTAAAATGGGTTGGCAGGGGTTAGGTCACCGATTCAGGATAAAGTCATTAACCCAAAGCAGGTTTTGGCGCCGCCGCGCGGAACTGGCGGTTTACCTTGTCTCGAGAGCACGGCACTGACGCATCAGGAAACGATGTTTCATTGCCTTTCCCCGAACAATATCTGGTAGCCCCATTCCTGCCATCAGACGTGCACCAGTGCATCGCGCCGCAGCCTCACCTTCATGGCACAGCTGCCGCCAGGCTTTGCGCACTCTATAAACCTGCCAGTGGTCATCCCAGATTTTTGATTTTGGGCCGCAGAACCGCATCCCTTTGCGGGCGCGCAAATCAGCGCACATTGCGAGCCGTGCTTAATACAGGGGAATCGGGTGAACATCATTTTCTGGCGACGATGTGTGCCAGATAATCATCGTCCCAAGCGGCCACTTTGCGTTTGACCCGCAGGCTGTCCTTGC
>Ga0307930_1003858_pt1 | contig 10735 bp, 10 predicted proteins | sample OrgLakmetageno46_FD_203161 | JGI IMG/M metagenome (GOLD analysis project Ga0307930, IMG submission 203161) | Saline water microbial communities from Organic Lake, Antarctica - #46 | ecosystem: Environmental > Aquatic > Non-marine Saline and Alkaline > Saline | place: Antarctica: Organic Lake... | reverse complement strand
GTTAACGAAGGCCGCATTTGTAGCTGTAACAGTAGAGGAAATCCGTTGACGCCAGAATGTCGAGAACCATGTGGTGTTCCAAGTCGAGTCAGTGTCCTGGTGGCTGTGGCGCATACTGAACATACCGTCGATTTCCTTCTTGTACTGTACAGAGTACTAAAAAACGCTAAGAGAGCGAGGGCTGAGGCCGAATTCCCCCGCCCTTATTACCCGGAACTACCTGTACTGCAAGCAAAAAAATGACGAACATGTCAGCTAACCGCACATAGCGCTGCGGCGCACTAGTATTAGGACAAAAGGCTAGCCCATGGCAAAGTAAAACCTTTTCTTGAAATTCAACGTTCCCCCTCATGGGCAGCGGCAACACAAAAGTCGCTGTTGCCGAGCCTGAGCGTCCATCCGGCCCACCTAGCCATGGCGTTAGCGGCAACTCGGTCATTTCAGCCACGAGCGCAGCACAAACCATCAAAAAGAAAAACAAAGAGCGCTTCGAGGAATTGAGCGAGCATGGTAATCGGCCAGGCTCTGTCATGAGTGGGCCGCACGACCGTGGATCTCGCAACAGCGGAGACGCTAGTTCTCGGCCAGGTTCTGTCACGGATGGTCGTAGCTCTCGCACCCGGCCGGGTTCGGTTGGCATAGAGCCAAATCTAGCGAGTGCTCCCGCTGCTTCTCCTGGCCCTGGTTTATCCTCACGCCCATCGGCAGCTGCCACCAGTAGCCGGCCTCCTGCACCCTCAGCTGCTGCTCAAACGGCGCGGGCTCTAGCTGCCACCGACGCCGCTGCGGCGGACGTGACTTACGAATTGATGAACGCCCGGAAAGCACAGGCAGCTTCCTTTCTCAACAGCAACAACGACGACTCGGACTCAGACGCCTCCCTCGACAACACAGCCCGCCGACCACCTGCGATCGTGACAACAGCCAACGGAGGCTCAGCTCGAAGGCCTGCTACGACTACGAGTGCTAGCGCAGGTGGCAGCAGCAACAGCGCTACAACTAATAGCAACCGCCGGCCTCCACCTTCACGGGCAGCAGCGCTAGCGATGGGCAAAGCGCCAATATCTTCGTCAGACGACGACGAAGACAATGAAGCAGGGAGTGGCGGCGTCAGCAGGCGACCGCCTAGCCATCCTAACGGCTATGAAGGGCTGCGCCCGACAACACTGCGGGCAGCTGCGAGCCCGTCGAGTGGCAACTCCTTTGGCTACCAGGGCTCGTTGCGCGGCGACTCCGATGCAGCCAAAAACTCCACACCTTCCTCGAGTCGGGGCCAATCTACGCCAGGAAGTGCCCGCAGCCGAGGCGACCCTACGCCGCCGTCTAGTCACACCGGCACGCCCGTGGCAGGCAACAACATCAACTCTGCGCGTGGGCCTGGTTACAGCGGGAGTTTAGGGCCTAATAGCAGCAGCAGCGGTACTCCTAGCGGCACTAGCGGAGGAGACAGTCTAGGAGGAGGCAAGGGCAGACGCGTGCCTCCACCTGGTCGTGCTCCTCCTAGTTTAGTTGGCCTCACACCAGACGGCCATCTCGCACCGGGAACAAGTCAAGGAGTTCCTCGTGCCCAGACGGCTGCTACTCCTTCTGCAGCTGGTGCATCAATGGTGAATTTTGAGAACAGTGCCAACCGTAGACGCGATAATCTAGCCGTGAATGGGAATTTCGACACCACCAATAACAGCAGTGGTATGCGGGATCCTGGCGTGCGGCGCCCGAGACCACCGTCTGTAGGACCATCAAGAGAACCCACTCCAGGGGGTGGCAAAGGACAACAAACGCCCTCTACAATGAGTAGCAGCAGCAACAGTGGCAAAGGTGGCAAAAGCAGTAATAGCAGCGATGCGACTAGTCGGGGCAGTAGCAACGAGAGTGGCGGCAAAGGAGGGGTCGGAAGCAGCACACCGGGCAAAGGCAGCACTCACAGCGATGGCAAAGGCGGTGGTAAAGGCAGTGCCACGCCGCGTCGGCCACCAACCACGAACCGAGGAGGCGGCCCTACAACTAATGGCAGCAAACGGCCACTCGGCGGTGGCTTTCAGCCCAAATACCAGCCCAACACGGCGGCCCCACCGCCGGGCTTGAAACCGAGAGCTTCGTTTCGAATGGGAGACTCTTCATCAGGGAGCAACAGCGGCAAGGGCAAAGGCAAGGGTGCAGCTCCGCCGTCGGCGAGCAGTGTACGGAGGCCTCCGCTCACTTCACCGGTCAACCAACCAAACTCCCGTGCAGCCACTGCCACCAGCCGCCACGATTCTGGCCCTAGCAATAACAACAGCAACGGTGCTGCAACCCCGGCAGTGACAGCTGCAACACCAACAAGTGGCAAGGCCGGCACTCCTAGTGGCATCATGAGTGGTAGAAGTAGCGTTGGTGGCGGTGGACGAGCAAGAGGCACAGAGCAAGGCTCAGCAACAATGGTAGCGGAAATGGCAGACTCCATCGTGCATGAGGAAGATGGCAACGGCCAAGGTGGAGATAGTGCCTTGGGAAGCGACTCAGATGACGTACGTGCATAATTAGGGGAAAACGCTCGATTACTATGTTGACTCATGGTATATTTATAGGCTCTATGTTTATTGAATTATTGCACTGTCAGCTACCTCCCTTCTTCAATCACTTTGCACTCCTCCTCATGTTCGTATCTATTCTTACAGGAGGAAGAAGAAGATGCCTTTGCATCTGACGCTGGCGTGTTGTCTAATTGGCTCGATGAGGACGATGGAGGAGCAACATCAACTAAGAAGTCTACATCCACTTCCTCTTCATCATTGCTTGTGAAAGGGAACAAGGCAGATACCGTTGTAAGAATGAAATCTCCTCTATCAGCAGCCTCAAGAGCACAAGATGGCGCATCGTCAAAAGCAACAGCAGCAGCGCGCAGTGACTTCGATGCTTTCTTAGACAGTGACGAAGACGACGAAGACGATGATGACTTAAATGGAGGCGGGGGCTTCCGTAGCAGCACCATCGCAACCACGAGTGACAAGAGTAGTAGTAAAGTAGTTTCTAAAGGAGCTGCGTCCTTGTTGTCTCCAAAAGCAGCGAGCAAAGAAGTTCCAAGCAGAGAAAAGAGCGACTTACCTCAACGGGTAGTGGCAGCCGCGCTAGGATTGCCGACAACAGGTGCTGTGATGTCTAATAGTTCGTCGGACAAAAGTGTAAGATCAGCAGAAGCCAGTGATGTCAAATCAGTACTCAAATCTGCTGCCAAAGACAGCGCTGCGGCTGCATGGCTGGATGATTCAGGTGATGAAGACGACGATGACAGTGATGGTCTAGGCGGAGGTGGTTTTCGTAGCAATGGCCGTGCTCCAATCGCAAGTAAACCACCTTCGAACACTGCTTGTGTTGCTGATGGATCTGTTCGAATAGCGCCTGTGCGAAGTATGGAAAGCAATCCTCGACCAAAAGGGTCAGCACAGCCCAGCAATACTGGTTCCTCGTCATCTCGTGGAAGCGCCCTCTCTCCGAAAAGCAACCGAAACAACGGCAGTTCTAATGATAATCGGTCACTACAATCTGATGGGTTGCGAAATGTTGCTGCTCCGCCACCAGTAAAAACAACATTTACACCAGGTGCAGCAGTAGCACTAAGGAGCCCTCAACCGATTCATCCCCAAAGGAACAGTGCCATCAACAGCAGTAACACTTCTAATGCTGGTCCAGGACGACCAACGAGCATAAGAGCCGCAGACCAAGTCAACAGTAGCGCCCAACCTTCGGCTGCTGCAGCGGCTGCTGCTGTGCCTTCGTCGCAACCGTCGAGTGGACGATCAGGAGGCAACGAGAGAAGCAGCAGCAAAAGCATGGCCCCGCCACCACCGTCAACTCCTCAAGCAGGCAGCAACCACTCCACACCTTCTTCTTCTTCTTCAACCGCAAGCATCACTGGCAATACTAGCACTAGTGCACAGCCGTCGTCGTCGCCGCAAGCTCCTCGCACCCCAAACCACGTGAAAGACACGCGAAAAGTGCAGCGCAAGCACCAGTCTTTGCCGGAAAACATGGGCCACGCCATGCCGAAAACTGGGAATTGGGCGAAAAACCGGTACATTGTTAACAACTACATCTTGCTCGATGTCCTTGGCGCGGGGTCGTACGCGGAGGTTTGTGATTGTACTTGCTGCTACAATGGTCTATTTCAGCACTTTAGCTTGTGTGTAATAATGACGTCAAATAGTCGTCAATGTGTACAGTACATGCATATCTTGCGAAGCCATGCCCATTTCATAGAGTGTATTTTTCGCTTTATTTTAAGCCTCACAATGAGAACTACGTCCATTAGGTGCGTTTGGCAAAAGACCGTAACACTGACACCCTGTACGCAGTGAAAGTGATTCAGCGCAGCTTGAAGCAGCACAAGTTCGGAGGGGGCGGGGGCGGGGGCGCGACGCAAACTGAGGAAGAAGTGAAGCGGGAAATTGCCATCATGAAGAAGCTGAACCATCCCCACGTGTTGAGACTCTATGAAGTCATGGATGACCCCAAGGTATGCGCGCACGTGCATGCAGCTAGATTTAGTTATTAGCTTGCTTATCCACTTCACCAACATATCGAATTCATCACTACTCCTGTGGCAATTTCCTCACATTTCTTCTTATTCTCTTCATTTCTTCTTGATCTCGTTGCCTCAAGGTCAACAAGTTGTATTTGGTGTTGGATTACATGCGAGGTGGCGACTTGATGCAGCTTCAAGAAGGCGATCCAAAGACGTATAGCTGCAAGCCGATGAACGATGGCCTGCTTCTAAGAGTCATGACCCAAGTGGTGCAGGGCCTGCGCTACTTGCACTCGCAAAACATCATTCACGGCGACATCAAGCCGCAGGTAATACAATTGATGGCCATGCGAACTAACTACGGGTGGTTGGTCTTTCTTCTCTCTCCCTCTTTCTCTCATGCTCATTACATGAACCAATATTTTTGTCACACGAAAAGATAATGCGCACTGATTTCCGAATACGCCATTCATCTATTTCCTTTTGACGTAATGAATAAGCATGTCTCTGTGGCACGAATTTATTTCCTGTTAATCATGGTGTCTTTGTCTGCCAGAACGTGCTGGTGGCCAATAAAGTTCGCGACGTTTCCGACATCGTCTGCAAGATTGCCGACTTCGGCATCTCCAAATCCCTCCATGTAAACACCGACACTCTGCAAGAAACCGCCGGCACTCCGGCCTTCATGTCTCCCCAGGTAATTGAGTCACGATGATGATAAAGCCATACTTCAAAGATTTTAAAAAGGAATGCTCTGTCGCACATCATGTATCACTCTTATGTCCATTTCATTTTGAAGTAGAATGCGTGCAATGTTCTCCTCAAGTAGCAGTGTATCAACCGTAGTTTTGTAACCTTTCTACGTGCTCGTGCATGAATACAGATTTGCGGTGGGGAAGAATACGATGGGATGGCCGCTGACGTTTGGGCTCTTGGGGGCACCCTGTACATGTTGAAAATGGGCCGACCCCCTTTCCTCGCCAAGAAAATCATGGACTTGTGCTACAAAATCATCCATGAAGACGTTGCGTGGCCTTCCCCGTCGTCGTCGTCATCGTCATCGTCGTCGTCTGGAGCAGCGGCATCGATACAGGGAGGAATCGGAAGTAGTGGGCCGTTGGACCCGGGCGTGCAACGGATTTTAGATGGGATGCTCCAGAAAGAGCCCAAGGCGCGCTTGACTTTACCTCAGGTGGGGATGGCCATATACGATAATTACTGCGTGTGTTCTAAAGGGAGTAGTGGGGTTGTACATGCTAGGTCAACCAATTCAATGAATCGATGTTAAAATGTTATCTCGATTGAAGTACATGTTTGCAACAAGTATACCTACTAGTCATACATGGTTGCAAACTGTTCTGTATATTTCTTGTCCATGATGTGGCTTATGAAAAATGTCGCTTGGGCTCTTTCTTCCAGGTGTATCAAGCAGCGCTTCCCATCGTGAAGCGATTTCGAGGGCAAGACGCACCCAACAACAAGAGCGAAAACCCTGGCGCTACTAGTAGTGGTAAAGGAGTCAGTGCCAATAGCAGTGTGCGTGTGCCCTCGTCTGGATCAGCCAATCCGCAACCCCCAATGCGCAGCCCAGCTCCCACGAGTAGCGCCTCTGGACCTTCTTCTTCTTCTTCTGCGACCGCTGCCTCGAGCCGTGCCGATAGTTTGAGGCCAAACTTGCAGGCTACTACTGCCACTCCTACAGCAGCGAATAGCATCAGAGGAGCAGGAGGTGGTGGTGGTAGTAGTGGTGCACTAGGATCTGGCCGTGGCGGTGGTGGCACTATTCCTAGCCACACCAGCGCCAAAAGTAGCACCAACAGCAGCACCAGCAGCAGCGCGCGCAGTACAGGGTCAGAAGACGGTGACAACGTCAATTACGAGCGCATTTCCGTGTCCGTCTCGGAAATTGGCGCCTCAGTGAATTTGGGCGTGCAGTGGGAGTGGCAAAAGTCGCGCGCTAACGGAGCGAACGGTATTTTTCTAAGTGGGCAATGCTTTCCTTGTTATATCTTTATAGATGGAACTGCGCGTATATAGCAAATGGCTCCTATCAAAAATGGCTCGCTTTCGTGATTATTTGAAAGATCATTACCATTTTTATTGTGGCTACTGCATCGCATTTTCTTTCTCCTCGCTATCTTTGTTTACCCGTCAATGTTTCTTTAAAGCAGGTAAAGATTTGGAAGAGGGCGACGACGAAGATGATGAATCAGCAGAAGAAGACAGTTCAAAGGGCAATGCGAGCAGTAGCCGAAAGCAGCAAGGTGCTGCCACGAATGATGCAATTCGCGCCCTCGAAGCCTCCGATGACGTCAGTGATGGCGCCAGAGATGACGTCAGAGGCGCATCAGGCAAGGCTGGCAACAGCGGAGTTGGCGGTGTCAATAGCGGCAGCGGAGACGGCGGCGGGGGCAGCAACAGTAGTAGTAGCTATCCCCTCCGCAAGGATAACAGCCACGATAGTTTGGACAGCAACGGCAGCGCACCTCAGCCAGTGCGGCGATTAACTTCCGAGCAAGAACAAGTGCGCGCCCAGAAGTTTCAGCGTAAGAGGCCTAGCAAAGCAGCCAACGTAGACGACCAAGGCAATAATAGCACGAACGGCGATGGTAGCAGTAGCAGCAGGAAAATCGGCGGCCATGGGGCGTTGTCTGGAGGAGGCGCTGCTGCTGAAGAGGACGAGTCTGGAAGTGACGATGACGGTGGGTCGGTGGTCGGAGTAGCTATGGGCAGCCCGGGTGCTGGGGCTAGAGGAGGAAGTGGAAGCAGTAAGTTCAAAGGCCCCAATGGCCAGTTCGTGCAGAAGCTTGACTCGGTGGAATTCGGGTCCATCATGGACACGCTCGCGTCACAACCGGTGCGTGATCAGGATGATGATGGTGATGATGGTGGTGATGATTATTATGATGTGTGCTGTCGTGTTCTTACTCTTCACATTTCAGTCGAAATTTAATAATACCTCTTTGTTTTTTGCTCGTTTTTAGCGCGTTCGTTCCTTGCCCTTTTCTTCTTTTATTTGCCACTCCCCCCTCTTCAGGCGGGTAAACCGAGCGAAACTCGGCACACGGTGCTGCGGCACCTCAAACCACTGGTGAACCACCCGGAGTCTCCGCCGTGCTTGTCAAGCAACCGAGCGCTGCACAACAAGAAACTGAAGTTGACCGCAGCGTGGCATTCGTTAAAAGGCAGCCGAGACGCGCAGGTAAAGTGTGTGCTGTACTTTCTTTTCCTTCTCTTTCTATTTTTCTCATTTTCGTTACTTCTCATTTACACTGTTCGTATGAGTTTTCATTCATTTATAGCCCTGTATTTTTAATTCACAAGTTGCAGTATAATAGTTGTTGTTCTACAGTGATTCATTTAGTGCCGTCGACGTTTTTTTTCTTCTTGTTTTTAAAACCTTTCTTTGCTTTTTTGGAATGCCTTATGCTCGTGACAGGAGGACCGTGTCACCGTCATTCCCGACCTATCGGCAATTAAGTCTTCGGTTCAGCAAGCCTTGGCATCGTCATCTACCTCTTCATCGTCATCGTCTAGCAGTATGCCTGACCTGACTGCGTTGGACCATTTCAGCTTTTTTGGCGTTTTCGACGGCCACGGAGGGGTACTGGAAAAAAAACAGAGGATTTTTAAATAGCGCCAGTTTTTCCCTCGTAATTGGCTAAAAAGAAGAGTGTTTTGAAGCTCATGCCTTTGTTTGTACCACGAAGCAAAGCATTGTGCAATTCACGTGCATCTTTATTTTTGCGTGGATCCTTCATTTTTGGTCTCTCTCTCCTAGGTGGGCTGTTGCAACTTTTTGCAGCGGCAAATGCACCTGGCTTTAGCCTCTCACCCGCGTTTCGGCCCTCAGCCAGTCGCGGCCTGTAATGCAGTCTTTCCTCAGCTCGATGCCGAGGTGTGTGATAAATAACCCGTAGGAGTGTTCATATTTATACTATGCGATTTCAGCGGTTGCCTTGTTCGGCTATTTTTTTTAAAGAAATGCCTGTTTATTAACGACTGTGCCTGTGTATTTTTTGGTGTTTTTTTTTTTTTATTTGGAATAGTACTAGTTCACGCACATGTACCTCAAAACAGGTGTGCGCGAAGTTGCAAGTGAACGATGACGTCAGTGGCTCTACAGGGCTGGTATTATTAGTGGACGGCCGCACTAACAGTCTAGTAATCGCTAACGGTAATATCGCATTGCTTAATTTTTTCACAACTTACTTTTTTGCGCAGTGAAGTCGCACTTTTGCATCTTTTAATACTGGATCTTCTTACTTGAATCCTTTCTTTACCACACCTGCTTGTGCACACTAGTGGGCGACACGCGGTGCGTCTTGTCGCGATCTGGCAAAGCATTTGACCTCTCCAACGACCATCGCCTCGCCACCAGGCCGGACGAGCGGCAACGCGTAGAGCAAGCAGGGGCGCTGGTGCGCGCTGATCGGGTAAATAACATGACTTAAAGGTGTTTTTAGGGCCTGCTACTTAGCAAGAACTCGAGAGATTTCGTATGAGAATTGGTTACCATCTTTCTAGATCCGCCTCCCTCGTTGCTTGTTTTGCAAATCCCATTCGGAACGAACACCCTTCTATGATGACTTTGCTGTCATTTGCGCTATAGGTGAACGGTCAGCTAGCTATCACTCGCAGTTTCGGCGATTGTCCCCACAAAGCAGACGATAATGACCAACCAAAAGCATCCTCGTCCTCCTCCTCCTCATCTTCTTCATCGATAGTGAATGCGGTCGTGGCCAACCCGGAAGTGAAGCTAGAGCCTTTAGGCAACGGCGACGAGTTCTGCGTGATTGCCACCGATGGTTTGTGGGACGTGATGCCGTCGCAGCAGGTGGTCAACTTCTTGAGGCTCCGGCTGTGGAACCACAAGGACCTCGAAAGAGCGGCACGCGAGCTCACCAAGGAAGCTGTCCACGGGCAGAAGTCGCTCGACAACGTGAGCGTGGTGCTGGTAGCTTTCCATCAGGCAGTAGCGCCCTCGGGCGCACCTCCTTCGAATTCTTCGTCCGCGGCAAATTCGGCGAATTCCACCCCTCGAAAAACGCCACCCGGGTCGGTGAAACCAAGAACATAGCATGACGAGAACGGTTTTTATATCCTCAGCTCCGTAGGAGGACTCTACAAGATTCAATTGTCCGTCCGTCCGTCCGTCAACAATTCTGATCTTCAGAATTTGGATTCGTTGGATTTTTTTTCGTCCGATCGTCCGAAGGTTGCGAAGCTTTCGTCTCAAACGCTTCGAGTTCTACGCTAAATTTGCGAAGCCAAGGAGAAGGCTGCGAAGCTTTCGACTCAAACGCTTCGAAGTCTACGCGAACTTTGCGAGGCTCTCAACTCTAATGAGTGTAAAATTCGTGGTTGCGAAGCATTCGTTTTAAACGCTCCGAGGCGCACGCTAACTTTGCGAAGCTCTCAACTCTAATAAGAAATTTCACAGAGTGCAATTCGGAACGCTTCGAGTCTACGTGATCCATGAGGAGTCCTCAGCTCCACATTTTATAAGTGTGAACGTTTCGAAGCTTTAGTCTCAAGCGCTCCGAAAGAGCTCTTCGTTTCGAACTCTTCGTATAGGCTACACGAACTCGCGAAGCTTTCAACTCTAATTACATTTCACGGTGTGCAGTTCATAAAGGACTGCACTGCGACCTTAGTATTGCACCAAGCGCTTTTGATGTTGCCTCTCCATCTCCACAGTTTCAGTGGAGTCAATCGTGTTTGACCATTTGGAGAACTCAGAATTCCTCTGCTGCACGCATTTCCAGCTCCGAGTCATCTAATCTTCCTCATTCGAAATACGACACTCAAATGACCCAAATACTCCTAGAGGAGTACATCTTTATATTCAACTGCAATGGCCAAATAGTTACAGCTACATGTAGCCTGCCCTGGTCGTTTCATTCGCAAACTCTGATTTGGTTGTGTAACTGCAGCGCATTTTGTTTTCTGGAACTGGAACTGGAATCTGGAACACCGCCGACGCTCCTTCGCATCTGGCATAGCGCCCTCTAGCAACATCTAAAACGTTTCGAATAGCCGCCAAGGGAATGCAGCTGCTATATTTTTATATCCTTTCCTGCTTTCCGGAAGGCCAAGAACAAGAGGCAAGTGGCCTCAACCTTTTTAATTTAAGCCCGCCTCGTGAGCTCCTTACGATCTGGTAACTTGCTGGGGGCTCCATAGTATTGAATTTTTCGATTTCAGAGGATTCCCGGGGTCTTTATTGGCGTT